>WUUC01015926.1_pt1 | contig 21130 bp, 16 predicted proteins | sample 6278441 | NCBI WGS metagenome assembly WUUC01 (sample SAMN13675441, study PRJNA597444) | soil metagenome | isolation source: soil | place: USA: Washington | collected 2017-10
ACACGCCCAGCCTCCAGTTCGGCTCCGGCGCGCAGTCCAAACGCGAAGCCCTCCTCGAACTCGCCGGACTCGTCATGCTCCTCGGAGCGGTCAACCGCGACCGCGTAGGCTGTATTCACGCGTCCCCGACCGGCTACACCTTCCGCGAACCCGTCCGCGGACGCGGCCCCATCCTCCACGCCGCCGCCACCCTCCTCAGTCAGCCCGCGCCTCCGCTCTCTGTTGCCAGCGACATCCCGTCCACCACGGCGATCCCCTGGCGCCTCATTTCCAAAACCGCGCCCAAGCATAGCATCCTCATCTGGCTCGGTGATTTCGCCTCCCGCCCCGCGCCCGATGGCTGGCCGCTCATGCAACGCCGCTATCAGACGATGGGCTTCCGCGTCGACGACCCATGGGAACGCGAACTGCCCTCCGGCGATTCCTTCGCCGCCTACGACCCCGTCAACGGCCGCCTTGTCACCCTCGAAGGCTCCTCCGCCGAACGCGCCGCCCACGCCGAATGGCGCGATACCCGCGACTCATCTTTCCGCGCACTCTTTCCGGATCCGACCAGCCGCCTTATCGTCGGCACCGAAGAAAACCGCCTCGATGCCCTCGTGAAATTCTTCCACCGCCGTATGGCCGGTGGCTCCCGCTAAACCTCGTACCGACCACCACTCACGATGCCTTCCGCCTCCGTCATTGGTCATTGGTCATTGCTCACTGATCACTCCCTCCTTGGACCCTCTTCGCCCTTCACCCTTGGCCCTTCGTCTTTCGCCTTAATTCCCGCCCTCGACCTCTTCTCCGACCTCCGCCTCGCCACCCCCGTCTGGCTCTTCGCGCTCCTCCTGATTCCCTTCGCCATCTGGCTCCGCTCCCGCCGCTCCGTGCCCGTTTTGCTGATACCGTTCGCCGCCGCCTGGCACCGCCCCAGCCTCACCCAAATTTCCCGCTTCCCCGCCCTCCTCGCCTGCCTCGGCCTTATCGCGCTCACCCTCGCCCTCGCCCGCCCGCAAAAGGTCGAAGACAAACGCGAGGTCCGCTCCCAAGGCTACGACATCGTCCTCGCCGTTGACCTCTCCGGCTCGATGCTCGCCGAAGACTACGAGCGCAAAGGCGAACGCATCAACCGACTCCAGGCCATCAAGCCCGTCATCCAGGCCTTCATCAACCAGCGTACCAACGACCGCATCGGCATCGTCATCTTCGCCGGCCGCGCCTACACCCTCGCGCCGCTCACCTTCGACCATTCCTGGCTCGAACGGCAAACCGAACGCCTCCGCCTCGGCATGATCGAAGACGGCACCGCCATCGGCGACGGGCTCGGCGTCGCGCTCACTCGGCTCGAACAGGCGAAACACGAAAGCGGTGGACGCCGCCAAGGAGCGTTCGTCGTTCTCATGACCGACGGCTCCAACAACAAAGGTTCGCTCACGCCCGAGCAGGCCACCGAGATCGCCAAGTCCCGCGGCATCCCCGTGTACACCATCGGCGCAGGCCGCGACGGCATCGTGCCGCGTCCCATCTTTGACGCCGAGGGCCGCAAGACAGGCCGCTATCAAAACTTCATGTCCGATCTCGACGAGGGCACTCTTCGTCGCATCGCGACCACCACCGGCGGCCGCTACTTCCGCGCCGACGATATTCGCACCACCGAAAACGCCTTCGCCGCCATCGACCGCGCGCAGAAGATCGAGTTTCAGGCCAAGTCGTTCCTCCTCACCCGCGAACTCTTTTTCTGGTTCGCCATCCCCGGCGCCGCCCTCTTCGCCCTCGCCGCCCTCCTCATCCGCCGCTCGTCCACGTCCGTTGGAGGCGCGACGCCCCCGCCGCGCAAAATCGTCGCCACCACCGCCACCGTCACCGTCACCGCCCGATGAACTTCCACTGGCCACTCGTCCTCTGGGCTCTTCTCATCCCCTCGCTCTGGCTCACGCGAGACCTCTTCCGCAGCCGTCGCCATAAATCCACGACAGCCGCCTCCCCCTCGAAAATCATTCAAGCCGAGGCCACCCGTAGCTCATTGGTCATTGGTCACTGGTCATTCCAGCGCGGTTTATCCAAACCGCGCTGGCGTTTCTGCCTCGGCCTCGCCGCCGCCATCATCGCCCTCGCCCGTCCGCAATGGGGCCGCATCGAGGAGCCCATCTTCGACCAGTCCCGCGAAATCCTCCTCGCGCTCGACCTCTCGCGCAGCATGACCGCGCCCGACGTGAAGCCCAACCGCCTCGACCGCGCCAAGCTGCTCATCACCTCCCTGCTCGAACGTCTCGAAGGCGAACGCGTCGGCCTCGTCGTCTTCGCGGGCACCTCGTTCCTCCAAAGCCCGCTCAGCGCCGACTACGAAATTCTCCGCGATTTCCTACCCGCGTTAAATCCCGATTTCCTCCCCCAAGGCGGCAGCAACTACCGCGCGCTTCTCGAAACCTCCCTCGAAGCCTTCGGCACGAGCGACACCGCCGACCGCTACCTCATCATCCTCTCCGACGGCGAAGCCACCGACGACAACTGGCGCCCACTCGCCGACGAGCTGAAGAAAAAGTCCATTCGCGCGATCGGCCTCGGCATCGGCACGCTGGAAGGCGCCATGATTCCGGACGGCTCCGGCGCCTTCGTGAAAGACGAACGCGGCGCCGTCGTCCTCTCCAAACTCGAAAGCCGCACGCTCCAACAACTCGCCGAAACCACCAGCGGCACGTACACCGACGCCAGCGCCTGGGTCGATCTCGCTCAACTCATCGAAACCACCGTCGAGACCGGCCGCAAAGGCGCGTTTTTGGAGCGTAACCGCGTCCGCCTCGCCGAGCGTTTCCAATGGGTCCTCGCCCCCGCGCTGCTCCTACTGGCCTGGAGCTACTGGCGCGAATTCCCTGTCCGCCCGCGTTCCCGCGACATCCAATTGAAAATCGCCCCGCCTCCCCCGCTCCCTACCGCTGTAGGCGGGGTGTCCCCACCCCGCGCCACCGTCGCCAACCTCCTGATCCTAGGCTTCACGCTTGCGCCACTGGTCACTGGTCACTGGTCATTCGCGGCGGAAGCCCCTTCCGCCGCCACTTCGCCGGACCCGGCGACGGCCATCGCCGCGCCGTTGAGCACGCTCGTCGGCCACTTCTCCGGCAAAGACACCCTCGCCGCCCGCGATTGCGCCCAGATCGCCAACACCACGCTCACCTACGGCGAACGCCTCCAGTCCGCCAAACACCCTGTGCCCGAAGGGCCGATACGCGACGCGCTTCTCGCCGTGGACCAAGGCGAAGCTGCCGACGCCAAAGCCGCCGACTGGCCCGACCTCCGCGCCAAACTCAGAAAACTCCTCGAAAAACCACAGGAGCCGCCAAAACAAGATCAGGACAAAAAGCAGGACGAGAAACAGAACCCGCAGGAAAAAAAAGATCAGCAGAATCAGCAAGATAAGCAGGACCCCAAAAACCAATCCGGCAAACCCGACGACAAATCCGAACAGGAAAAAAAGGATCAGCAGGAAAAGTCCGACCCTCAACAATCTCAAGACTCCTCCAAGTCACCGCAAAACCAGCAGCGACAGCAGGACTCAAAACCCGGCGAAGAAAAGAAAGACCCGCCGAAAGAGCAGCAATCCGCCTTCGGCAAGATGGACAAACCTCCTGAGGAAAAAACCTCGCAGGAAGTCCCTCAATCCTCCGAAGAAACCCAGAAGATCGGCGGCACGCCCGAAAACAAATCCACCGTCCCCGCTAATCCCGAGCTCTCCGTCCCGCTCCAAAAACTCGACCAGGTCCGCAATCTGGATTCTCCCGGCCGCCTCTTTCAATTGATGCAAGATCCTAAAGCCAAACCCGAGAAACCCGGCAAAGACTGGTAATCTGCCATGCACCGTATCCGCCTTTTCCTTTCGCTTAGCCTTTTCCTCGCACTCGCTTTCTTCGCCCGCGCCCAATCTGTGCGTTGGGAGCCGTCGAGCGGCAGCCTCGCCCACGGCCAGACCAGCGAGATCAACCTCGTCTTTGAGGGCTGCGAGCCCTCCGCTGCTCCGACCCCACCCACCATCGACGGCGTCACTCTCCAACGCGGCGGCGAGATGCGAAATACCACCATCATGAACGGACGAGTCTCCCAGAAAGTGACTCTCATGTTCGCCGCGCGGCCAAGCCTCAAACAACGCGTCATTATTCCCGCGTTCTCCGTCGATACCGATAAAGGCAAGCTCACTGTCCCCGCCGCCAGTTTTGATGTCGTCGACACTACCATCGGCGGCAGCGGGCGTTCGCTCGAGTCGGTCGTAACCGCGCGCTTCCAAACGCCTCGCGAAGTCTGGGCGGGCGAAGTTTTCCCGCTCACCTACGATCTTAGCATTCTGCGCCGTTACGCCCACTCGCTCGGCGGCGAACTTCAGTGGGCGCCCGCGCCGCTTGCGATCGAGGAATGGAGCAAACCCGAACAACGCGAAGCCGTTATCGGCGGCGAAAATCACATCGTCGTTTCTCAAGCCACCCGTGCTCTCGCCCGCACGCCCGGCACCGTCACGCTCAACGCCGGCACCCAGCTTGTGAACGTCGTCAAAGGCACCGACATGTGGGGCCGCGCCAACCTCGATCAATTCGCCGTCGCGAGCGATCGCCCATCGATCCTTGTCAAACCGCTCCCCAGCGGCGCGCCCGCATCGTTCAGCGGCGCCGTCGGCAAGTTCACCCTCGAATCGAAAGTCATCCCTGCCTCCGCGAACGTCGGTGACCCCGTCACGTGGACACTCACACTCACGGGCACAGGTAACTGGCCCGACATCCCCGGCCTCCCCTCGCGCGAGGCCTCGAAAGATTTCCGCGTCGTTCAACCGCAGGCCAAGCGCACCAATAAAGACGGAGCGCTCTTCGAGTCCTCGCTCACCGAAGACGTCGTTCTCATTCCCACTAAACCCGGCGTGTACTCGCTCGGCCCGGTGACCTTCACGTTCTTCGACTCCGCTAAAGGCGAATATCAAACCGTCACCGCGCCGCGCACCACGGTCTCGATCGCCGCCTCCCCTGTATCCTCTATCCCGGCACCGTCGCCACGCGCGAGCGACGCCGCCGCTGACAACCCCTCCAGTTCTGCGCCCAAGACAGCGCTGACTCCGCCGCCCGCACCGGCCGCCATCCCGCGCGATCCGCTACCCGGCTCCGCCGACGCGCCGCTGCCCCTCGATCCTCGCACCCTCATCGTCGCATCGTTCGCGCCCGCCATCCCGCTGCTCGTCTTCTGGTTCATGCTCGCCCTGCGCCGCGCAAAACAAACCGATCCGCTCCGCCCTCAACGCGAAGCCCGTGCCCGTCTCGCCGCCACACTCGCCGAGCTCCGCACGACCACCGACCGCGCCCAAATCACCGCGTTTCTCCAGAGCTGGCAGCGCGATACCGCCGCTCTCTGGCCCCTCGTCCGCGCGGTCCCGTCCGCCAGCGACTTTTCCGCTCCCGATGGAGACGTGACGACCCGGCCGCTGCGCGCTCAGCCCTCCGTCTCTCAACCCTCCACTCTCCACTCTCAACTTCCCTCCACCTCCTGGTCCGCACTCTGGCTCGAAGCCGAGCGCTGTCTCTACCGTTCCGATACGCCTCTGCCGCCGGACTGGATCGCCCGCGCTCAAACCGCCCTCGCCGCCCGTCCCGTGAAATCCTTCAGCGCCTTCTCCGTCTTCCTCCCGCGCAACCTCCTGCCTTTCGCCGCCACAGTCGCCCTGATCGCCTTTCTCCTCACCCCGACCGATGCCCACGCGCAAGACCCCGCCAAAGCCGCCTACGATCGTAGCGACTTCACCACCGCCGAAAAAAACTGGCGCGAACAATTCGCCAAAACACCGGCCAACTGGATCGCCCATCACAATCTCGCCCTTGCGCTCGCCCAGCAAAACCGCTGGCAGGAAGCCGCCGCACACGCCGCCGCCGCCTTCATCCAACACCCCGGCGACCCCTCTGTCCGCTGGCATCTCGCGCTTACGCTCGACAAGGCCGGCTACTCGCCGACCACGATCTCCGCGTTCATCAATCCGTCGCCGCTCCACAGCCTCGCCCGCCGTTTCTCTCCCGCCGAGTGGCAGCGCATCATCATCGCCTCCTGCGCACTTGCGGCCATCGCATTCGCGCTTGGCCTGCTCCGTGTGCACGGCGCCCGTTCACGCGCGCTTAAGCCCACCGCCTGGACTTTAGCCTCCATCGCTGTCTGCGCTTTCGCCGCCGCGCTGCTAAGCATCCATCTCTACTCGCCCACTGCCGATCTTCGTGCCGCGCTCATCTGGAAACAGACCACGCTCCGCTCTATCCCGACCGAAGCCGACACGACCCAAAAAACCTCGCCGTTATCCGCCGGCTCCATCGCTGTCGTCGACAAAACCTACCTCGGTTGGTCCCGCCTCGCCTTCTCCAACGGCCAGACCGGTTGGGTCCGCCACGAAGAACTCGTGCGCCTGTGGCGCATGAATTGATCAGTGCTGGAATGACGCTCGGTCCATGACAGAAAGTGGAACGCGCACTCCGAGCGCGTTGTTCACCGTCATTCGCCCGCGAAACTGTCGGGCCAGCTGCACTGACCATTCGTCATTGGTCATTCCTCATGCTTTGCATGCGGCGTTTTTCTCGCCATCCGCAGCATCGACTCCTCGGTACTGAAATCGCTCATCCGCGCGATCTCCACCCAGCGCAGATCTTTCGACTCGCTCGTGATGACGAGCGCCTCCGCTTCGTCCGCCTCGATCATGAAACGCACATCGTAGTGCCAGTGCCCGGGCTCGCCCTTGCGCTCCGGAACCCAGTGCCGGTCCACGTCGAAAATTTCCGTCGTCACCAGCCGCAATCGCGTCAGCCCTGACTCTTCCTTCGCTTCGCGCATCGCGACGCCCGTGATATCCAGATCGCCATCCGCGTGTCCGCCGGGTTGTACCCATATCCCCAGCTTCGCGTGATGCGTCAGCAACGTCCGCTCCCACGTCGCATCCACAATCCACGCCGAGCCCGTCAGATGCCCGACCGCCAGCGACCGCTCCGCACAGCGCGGATTCTCCTCCATAAATCGGATCATGTCCGCCGCCATCGCCGCCTCATGCGCACCGAGCCCACGCGCCACATGCGCGCGTAATTTCTCCAACAGCACCGCTCTCCGATCATTCATAAAAATTGCCCACGCCGTTTCGCCGGCGCCCGCGTTCACCTCTCCGTGCACTCTGTGTCATAGCTCCGTGTTCTCTGTGGCCCACTCCAGCTCCCGATTCATCTCTGCTTCGCCGCTCAGGTCGTCTCGAACCACGTCGTCTCCGCCTTCACCACGCCGCCCTCCAGCTGCGCGAAAATCTCCGGCACCGTTTTCGCCACCGAGAACAACTCCAGGTTCGACGGCTTGTTAAACTTCTCCGCCACCATGCGCCCAAAGAAGCTCAGCAGTTCGTCATAAAATCCATCCTGATTTAGAAACACGCACGGCTTCCGCAGCACATCGAGCTGCCGCAACGTGAGTATTTCCATAATCTCTTCCAGCGTGCCCCAGCCTCCTGGCAATGTGAGAAACGCATCCGCCCTCGTTTCCATGAGCAACTTGCGTTCGCGCATCGTCACCACCGTCACGAGCTCATCCGCTTCAGTGAACGCCAGCTCCTTCGCTTTCATGAAATCCGGAATAATCCCGATCACTTGGCCGCCGCTCGTCTTAACCGAACGCGCCACCGCCCCCATTAAACCGGTTTTCCCGCCGCCATACACTAGCCCCCATCCGCGTTTCACCATCTCGCGGCCGACCCTCTCAGCCGCTGCATAGTACTTCGCTTCGAGCCGGTCGCTGGAAGAACAATAGACGCAGAGCAGCTTGGACATAAAAAGAAGCGAAGAGTTGAGGGCCGCGAATCGAGAGTTCAAATATCAACCCGCCTCGGGTCTCCCCTCTCTACCCTCAACACTCAACTCTCAACTTGCTTCCTTCCCACTATCGCGGCCGCCTCGCGCCTTCGCCCACCGGGTACCTGCATCTTGGGCACGCGCGCACCTTTTGGATAGCCGCCGAACGCGCCCGCCTCGCCCACGGCGCGCTCCTCCTGCGCAACGACGATCTCGACTCCACCCGCTTCCGTCTCGATTTCGTGGATGCGATGATCACCGACCTTCGCTGGCTCGGCTTCGTCTGGCAGGAAGGTCCCGACATCGGCGGCCCCCACGCGCCTTACAACCAGCAAGCGCGCCGCCCTCTCTACCGCTCCGTCTTAGAAAAACTCCACACCGCCCGTCTCATCTATCCGTGCACGCGCTCTCGCCGCGATGTCCTCGAAGCCGCCGGCGCTCCTCACGAAAGCGCCGCCGATGATGAGCCTGTGTACCCCGCCCACTTTCGCCCTCCACTTGACGTTCCGCTCCCTCCACTGCCTGCGCTCGATCAACCCATAACGACCAATTGGCGTATCCGTGTTCCGGATGGCGAAGCGATTTCATTTACCGACAACCTTCTCGGCCCACAAAGCGCCATCGCCGGCCGCGACTTCGGCGACTTCCTAGTTTGGCGTAAAGACGACGTCCCCAGCTACCAACTCGCTTGCGCCGTCGACGATGCGACCATGGGCATCACCGAAGTCGTCCGCGGAGACGATCTCGTTCGCTCCACCTTTCGACAGCTCCTGATCTTTCGCGCACTCGGCATAACACCGCCCACCTTCTATCATCCCCCGCTCATGAACGACGAAAACGGCGTGCGCCTCGCCAAACGCCACGACTCCCTCAGCCTACGAGCCATGCGTGATCAAGGCATCACTCCCGCCGACATCCAACGCAGATTCTCCGCCTCCCTCACATGAGCTCCGTCAAAATCGGCGTCCTTAATATCTCCGATCGCGCCAGCGCCGGCATCTACGAAGACACGCCCGGCAAAGCCTGCGTCGCTCTCCTGCGCGAGTGGCTGGTTACACCCTTCGATATCGAATACCGCGTCATCGCCGACGAACAGTCGCAGATCGAATCTACGCTCCGCCAACTCGCCGACGAAACAGCCTGCGCGCTCATCGTTACCACCGGCGGCACCGGCCCGGCATTACGCGACGTTACCCCCGAGGCCACGGAAGCCGTCTGCGAGAAAATGCTCCCAGGTTTCGGCGAACTCATGCGCGCAACCTCGTTCAAATACGTGCCGACCGCGATTTTGTCGCGCCAGACCGCCGGCATTCGCGGCCGCACATTGATCGTGAATCTCCCAGGCCGTCCCAAAGCCATCCGTGAAAATCTCGAAGCTGTTTTCCCCGCTATCCCGTACTGCGTCGATCTCATCGGAGGACCGCGCCTTGAAGCGAATCCTGCCACGATGAAGGTCTTTCGGCCTCAGCCGTAGGACCCCTGCGTTTGCTCGGCCAGCTCTTCGCGCAGACACCGAGCACGAGCTGATACCCCCCGTATTCAGAATCCAAAAAACTCAGCGGCCGCCACGCGGTCTTTTCCAATCTGATCCGTAAGCGCCGATAGCGAAGAAAATCTTTTCTCCGGCCGAATAAAGCGGAGCCATTCGACGTGAACGGCGTCGCCCTCTGCGAACGGGCAATCCACCAGCAGATGGGCCTCGATGCGAGGTTGCTCGCTACGCTCCACAGTGGGCCGCAATCCATAGTTCGCCACCGCCGGCAAAAATTCGCCGTCGGATTTCGGCCCATTCACACGCACCGCATACACGCCGAAAAGGGGCCGCAGCGACGGCTCCCAAGGAATATTCAACGTAGGAAACCCAACGGTTCGCCCCAGTTTTTTCCCAGCCGCTACCACGCCATCGGCAAAGTAAGTATACCCGAGCAACTCATTAGCCTCCTCCATGCGACCCGCCTCCAGACAGCCGCGGATGCGCGTGCTGCTAATCGGCTCGCCGTTGTGATTGATGCGTTGCGCGCTCACCACGCCGACGTGCTGTTTTCTGCCTTCGGCCACCAGCATGGCGATATCGCCGCGCCGTCCTTTTCCAAAGCGCCAGTTTTCGCCGACGTACACCGAACTCAACGTCGGCAGATTTTTTTTAAGAAAGGGCAGGACCCACTCGGCCTCGACCGACGCGAACTGCGGTGTGAACGGCTGCGTAATCACGAAATCGACACCTGTCTCGGCGAGCAAACGTGAGCGCAGCTCTGGGCCGGCGATAAGACGCGTCGTATTTTCGGGACTAAAGAGCGCACTCGGATGCGGCCAAAAGGTGAGTACTCCCGCCAGCCCTCCGCTGCGGCGCGCGGATTGGATGGCCGCATCGATCACCGCGCGATGGCCTAGATGCACGCCATCGAACATGCCGATGGCCAGATGCAACGGACGCGCGGGCAGATGCGCTTGATCAAGTCCCTCGATCTGGAGCGCGGGCTTCACAGGGCAAAACTTGGGACCGCATCCCGCACGTGCACGAGGCGCTTTTCGAGTTCGGGCAAGGACAGCGCCTGAATCTGTTCGAAGGTTAAACACTGCGACACGGTGAACTTCCCTGTGGCCGTGCGGCGAAGCGCCGACAGATGAGCGCCACACCCGAGTTTTTGTCCGAGATCATGCGCGAGCGTGCGCACGTAGGTACCCTTTGTGCAGCGAAGTACGAAGTCGATTTCCGGCGAAGCAAAGCGCATGAGATCGAACGACGAGACACGGATGAAGCGCGGCTCGCGTTCCACCTCTTCGCCTTTGCGGGCCTGTTTGTAGAGCGGCACGCCGCCGATCTTGATCGCCGAAAACATGGGCGGCAGCTGGTACTGATCGCCGGCGAACGTCGCCATCGTCGCTTTCACCTCCGTCTCGGTCAGCGGAGGAACTGGACGTGTCTCCAACACCTCGCCCTCGGCATCCTGCGTGTTGGTGACGCTGCCGAGCTCGATCGTGCCGGTGTATTCCTTGTCCAGGCTCATCAGGTATTGCGACGCCTTGGTGGCCTTGCCGAGCAGAACGACGAGCACGCCGGTCGCCATCGGATCGAGCGTGCCCGCGTGGCCGATACGGCGCATTTTCAAGATGCCGCGCAAGCGCGCGATGACGTCGTGCGAGGTGTGGTCGGTAGGTTTGTCGACGAGGAGCACGCCCTCGAGTTCTTTAGGCTGAACGAGCATCGGGAAATCAGGGACGGCTGTTTTGGGCGACGCGCGCGATCTGCGCGGCGAGCGCGCCGAGGAGCTTGGAGCGAAATTCGAAAACCGGAGTGTTTTGAATATTCAACCCCGCCGCGCACGCATGTCCGCCTCCGCCGAACTGCGCGGCAACTTGGTCGACACGGTAGAGGGAGTCTTTGCAGCGCAAACTAGCTTTGATCATCCCGGGGCGTTCCTCGATGAGCACGCCGATTTCCACGCCGTCGATCGCGCGCGCATAATCGACAAGCCCTTCCGTGTCTTCGACGTCGGTGCCCGTCTCCCGAAAAACCCCCTCCGGCAACGAGCCGACGCAAACCAACCCGCCACAATCAATCTGAAGCGACGCGAGGAAACGTTGGAGAAGTTGAAGTTTGCCGAGCGATTCGCGCTCGTAGATTTCGCGGCCTGCCTCGGAAGGACTTGCACCGAGAGCGACGAGTTCGGCCGTGAGGAGAAAGGTGCGCTGCGTCGTGGAGTTGAAACGGAATTGGCCGGTATCGGTCATGATGCCCGCGAAGAGGGCCTTGGCCGTCATCGCATCGACCGGAAGTTGGTTGTCGGCAAAAATGCCCGCGAGGATCTCCGCCGTCGCCGCCGCTTGCGCATCGAGGAAGTTGTGTTCCGCATACGCGTTATTGGACAAGTGGTGGTCGATGTTCGCGAAAGGCTGGGGAAATCGTTCGCGCGCTTTATCTCCCGCCCGTCCAGAGTCGGCGCAGTCGACCCAGAGCGATACCCACTCTTCACTCGCCGGCACATCGTGCGGGCGCACGAAGCGCAGATCGCCCACGAGATACTGCAGACGCCGCGGAACCGGATCCGTATTCACGCAAATCACCTCGTGCCCAAGCGCGCGGAGCATCCGCGCGAGCGCGACCTGCGAGCCGATGCAATCGCCATCGGGCCGAGCGTGACCGACCACCGCGAGACGATGGCCTTTAAACCTGATCAGCGTGCGGGCAAATTCCAGAGAGAGCGCGGCGAAGTGTTTTTCCACGATCAGACATTCTCCTTTTTCTCATCGGCCTCCGGAGGCGCGGGCTTCGTCTTTTCGCTGGCATCGATCTCATCGAGAATCCCGAGGATGCGATTGCCGCGCGCGGTCGAGATATCCAGCTCGTAGGTGAATTTCGGCATGTGCTTCAGCACAATCGTTCGGCCGAGTTCGAAACGGATATCCTGCGAGTTCTTGCGCAACCAACGGAGTTTCTTTTCCGCCTCGTCGGTATTTCCCAATACTGAAACGAAGACTTTGGCTTCGAGCAAATCGGGCGTCACTTCAATCGATGCGATGGTGATGGTGAGCGCTTCCGCTTGGTAACGTTTGCGCAGGATGTTGCTCATCTCGCGTTGGATGAGTTCGTTTACGCGAAGAGTACGATTGGACATGGCTGCGAGTGTTAAGAACCCAGGATTGGCAAAAACGGAACGGGCGCAACGCGGAGGCGCAGCGCCCGTGATCTGACGCTCAGCGGACTGAGCGGGAAGGCGGTGGAAGACTTAAAGCGAAGCGCGGACCTTCTGGATTTCCAGGCATTCAATGATATCGCCCGTCTGGTACCCGTTGAAGTCATCGAGCTTGATGCCGCATTCGAGGCCCGCGCGAACTTCGTTGGCGTCGTCTTTGAAGCGCTTGAGCGTAGCGATCTTGCCTTCGTAAACGATCTCTTTGCCGCGGCGCAGGCGGGCCGAGTTGTTGCGGCCGATTTTGCCTTCGGTGACGAGACAGCCCGCCACAAAGCCTTTGCCCTGCGGGAACGTGGCGCGGATTTCGGCGGCGCCGAGTTTGACCTCCTTGAGATCGGGATCGAGCAAGTCGGCCATCATCTCGCGGACCTTATCGGCAAGTTCGTAGATGATGCCGAACGTTTCGATACGGACGTTGTGATGCTTGGCTAGCGGTGTGACGCCGTTTTCCAGCTTCGTGTTGAAACCAATGATCACCGCACCGCCAGTGCCTGCCATGAGCACGTCGTTTTTCGAGATGAGTCCGACATCGGAGGAAACAACTTCGAGCGAAACTTTGGTGCTCTTGATGCCTTCAAGTACGTGGCGAACGGCTTCGGAAGAGCCGAACACATCCGTCTTGAGGATGACCTTGAGCGTTTTCGCCTGTGTGGCGGCGATGTTGGCGAAGAGGCTCTCGACGGAAACCTGCTTGGGAGCCGCGTCGCTCGTCGTCGTGATTTTCTTGAGGCGGTGCTCCTCGTCTTCGGCCAGCTTCTCCGCATCGCGGGCGTTTTTGACGGCCTTGAAGGCCGCGCCGCTATCCGGCGCGCCCGACCAACCAATGACGCGAACGGGTGTCGCGGGCGGAGCTTCTTTGAGAGTATTTCCCTGGTCATCGAACATCGCGCGCACACGTGCCCAATGAGGTCCACAGACGATCGCGTCACCGACGCGAAGCGTTCCGCGTTGCACGATAACCGTGGCGAGAGGGCCGCGACCGACGTCGATCTGCGACTCGATGATCACCCCGCTCGCTTCCGCCTTGGGGTTCGCCTTCAGCTCCAGAACTTCGGACTGGAGAATGATCATCTCCAACAGCTCGTCGATGCCAGTGCCCTTGATCGCGGACACCGGAACTGTGACGGTCTCGCCGCCCCAGTCTTCCGGGGCAATGTTGCGCTGCTGCATCTGGCCTTTGACCTGATCGAGGTTAGCACCTTTGACGTCCATCTTGTTGACGGCAACGATCAGCGCGAACTTCTCGGGCTGTTGCTCCTTCACACCGAGCGCAATCTTCAGCGCTTCGTCGGTCTGGGGCATGAAACCGTCATCGGCAGCGACCACCAGGATCGCGACATCGGTGACACTGGCTCCGCGAGACCGCATCTTCGTGAAAGCCGCGTGGCCGGGAGTATCCAGAAAGGTCAGTTTCTTGCCTTTGAACTCGATCTGGTAGGCACCGATGTGCTGCGTGATGCCGCCGGCTTCGCCAGAGGCGACATTGGCTTTGCGGATCGTATCGAGCAGCGAGGTCTTGCCGTGGTCGACGTGACCAAGAATGCAGATAACCGGAGGACGTGTGACAAGATTCTTGGCCTCTTCTTCGTCGGGATTCTTTTTTTCCTTCGCCTGCTTTTCCTTCGCGGCTTGCTGAGTGGACGCATCGCCGCGGTGCTTGATCTCAAGGAGAAAGCCATGCTTCTCAGCTACCTTCACGGCAACCGGTTCGTCGATGGTTTGATTCATCGATGCGAAGATCCCCATCTCCATGAGCTCCGAGATGAGTTTAAAAGGCTTTAAGCCAAGCGCTGGCGCGAAATCACGGACCACGATCGGCGGCTTGAGGTGAATCGTCTTCACGTCGCCCTGTACCACGACCACGGGCGCATTGGTGGCGCTACTAGGCATCGCCGGAACCGCGCCGGGAGCTGAGACGTGCAATGGCTTGGGAGCGAAAGGCGCCGTTGAAAAAGGGGGTGGAGTAACGGGGCTCGAGCTGCGTGCGGGAATAGGCGGAGTGGCGATCGGGCTGGAGGCGGCAGGGCGCGGTAGCAGCGCAGCCGCCGGAGCTAAGACGGGACGCAATGGTGAGACTGGCGCAGGTGCCGAAGGAACCGGTTTCGGCGCGGAATAGGAAGACGGCGATGGCACAGAAGGAGCCGGTCTTGACGCGAATGAAGTCGCGGGCATCGGCGGGCGCGGAGGAGCGCTTGCCGGACGCACAGGCGGGACCATCACAGACGGGGCCGGCTTGTTTTGTTTTGCGACCTCCTCCTTTTCACGAGCGAGATCTTGCACGCTCTTTACCATCATGCCCGTGGGCGACTTGGTGGTGAACGATGACGGCGCTTCGCCGACGGTCGTCTTGATGGTTTCAAGCTCCGCTGGAACGGGAGCGGCAATCGCCGCAGGCGGTGGCGTTTCTGCCGTCGGCATCGCTTCCACCTTGCCTCCGAACTCTTGCTCGAGAGCCTCGGCCGAGATGTTGTCGATCGTGCTGGAGACGCTTTTGACGTCGTACTTGCGCTCCTTGAGCAGGGACAACAACTGCTTGTTGTCCATGCCGATCTTCTTGGCGAGTTCGTGGATGCGGATGCTCATTCAGTCTTATTTAAATAAAGGGATTTGGCGCGCGGAGAAGAGGGTTAACGAACGATGCGAGCCAACAGTGCCTGGGCTTCCTCCTCCGAGAACCCAGCCTCCTGCAGATCGTTTTGCTCCACGCCTTCGAAAGCGGCGGGCGAATTGATACCGATGCCGAAAAGGCGTTCGGCTGTCAGGCGATCGATGCCCAGCGTGTTGACCATCGATTGAAGCGCAACTTCGCGCGGATCGCTGGAAACCACTTTGAGCTCTTCGACTTCCAGACGCCAGCCAAGCAAGCGCGAGGTGAGACGAACATTTTTGCCGCCTTTGCCGATCGCGACTGCCAACTGATCGGGAATCACCTTCACGATGATGCGGTGGTTCTTTTCATCCAAAACAATGTCCTTCGGAACCGCCGGCTTCAGCGCTTCGATGGTCATTTCTTTGACGTCGGCGTAGTGCTTGATGATGTCGATCTTCTCGCCGTTGAGTTCGCGCACGATGGTCTTCACCCGAGCGCCGCGTGCGCCCACGCACGCGCCCACGGGATCGACCTTCGGATCTTTCGTGGAGACGGCGATCTTCGTGCGATAGCCAGGTTCGCGGGCGAAAGCCTCGATCTTGACGGTGCCATCGGCGATCTCCGTGACTTCCACTTCGAATAACCGGCGGACGAACTTCGGGCTTCCACGGCTGAGGATGATTTCCGGCCCGCGGGGCGAGGAATCGATCGACGTCAGCAGACAGCGAATACGATCGCCCGCTTGATACTCTTCGCCGGGGACTTGTTCTTTGCCGGGGAGCAACGCCTCGGCTTTGCCGAGATCGATGAAGATGTCGTTGCGCTCTTTGCGACGAACCGTGCCCGTCACGATATTGCCGACCATGTCCTTGAAGTCGTCGTAAATGCGGTCCTTCTCGAACTGTCGGAGCTTCTGCATCACGGCCTGACGCGCGGTCTGCGCGGCGATACGGCCAAGCGTAGCCGGATCGATTTCCTTTTCGAGCATCTCGCCCAGTATAACGCCGGGTTTTAGCGCCTGCGCTTTTTCGAGATGGATCTCCGCGCGTGGGTTGCTCACGGAATCGACCACTTTGAGAAGCGACCACGCCTTCAGCTGGCCATTCTTGGGGTTGATTTCGATCTTAAGATCCTGACCCGAGTTAACTCCTTTGAGGGCGGCGGTTTTAATCGCGTTCACGATCGCGGCGATCATGTCGGCGCGACCGATCCCCTTTTCTTTCTCCATGTACTCGAGGACGGATAGAATTTCGCTGCTCATAGGTGATAAATTTAGGGAAAAAAAAAGCGGGCCAGAGGCCCACTTTCTGGAAAGTGAACGATGAATGAAAGAAACAAAATAGCTTCCGGCTGAAAACCTTGTCAAGTCCCGCGCCCCTCCGCGCTATTGCCAAAACCCTGCTTTTTCTCCTCGGCAAGTAACCAACCGAGCAATCCTTGAGCAACTCCGTGTGATGCCGGCCAATCACGAGTGCCGACAACGTTCAAACCGCGCAGCAACGCGAGCCACTTCGCCGGCACATCCCCCACAAACCAATGCCGCCACCAAAGACCGAGCGCTTCTGCGTGCTCCCGGTCGCGCGCCGCCAACAGTGGCAGGAGTCCATCGCAGATCAGCGTATCTAGACGCGAACCGCCCATCCCGTTTCCGCAAACATCCTCCGCGAAACGCTGCCGCCACTCGCGGAAGACATACCGCTTGCGCAGTGCCGCCGTGGTCGCTTGCGGAAGCTCCTTCGCGAACGCCGGTAATTTTTGCGCCAGCGCAGCCAAGGTATCAGGCCATTCGGATCGGGCCGCGGCCCAGTTGGCATATTGTTTCAAGCGTGCGCGTGGATGATTCGCTGGTCGCACACCTTGCACGCTCCACCGTCCGCTCTCTTTAGCTCCCGAAAAAATGTCCGCGAGCCACGCATCGCGCTCCGATCCCGCGCATCGTTGCACCCAAGTCGTCAACGGGCAGGCCGCCGCTAACGCGAGCATCGGTGCGCGATTGGCGCGGTAACCGAGGATTTCCAACGCAGCGTGATGACACGCCTCCGTCCAACCAAGCCGCGCGATCCGGATTTTTGCGTAGTGTAGTTTCTGTATCCAGCGTTCTTGCGCGTGGTGGGTGAGCTCCTCGCGTAATGCCGGCTCACTTAGCGCGGCCAATGCTTCGTGCGCGCGCGTCAATGGGTGATTCGCCAGTCGTTCGGCGGCGGCATCGGCCGCGTATTCCTCCAAGTCGTGATGCAGCAGCGGCAGCAAGGACAGGATAGGAATTTCCCTTCCGCCCACGCCGGTCGTCAGCAACTCGCCCCCGGGAAACAGCACGACGTGCAACACCACGTTCGCATAGGCGGGGTCAGCCGCGTGACCGTGCGCGTGCCAGTCCGCCGCGTACAGATGAAGCTCCACATCTCCGGTCGTCACAGACTCGCCGATACGCAAGCGCGCGCCCTTGAAGTCCGGGCCGCCAAGAAGATTCCAGCGCCCGGGATGGACAATCCCGACGACACGGCCGTCCGCCGCGCGCGGCTCGCGCATGTCGAAATCGCCGCGCAGCCAGATTTGTTGAAGAAGTTTTTCGGGAAAGGAGAACGCGCCGTAGAGACCTTGAATCTCCGCTACCGCCATGCTCTCCCCGCCCCCGCCGGAAGTTTTTCTCATGATTTGGGACGCCGCCATTCCCGCTCGTTCTCCCGCCTCAGTCCAGACACTTGTGCGCGTTGCCGTTCTTCTACGCGCATTATCCAGGCGGCGAGATCAGCGGACGAAAGTACTGCAGCTCCCAGCGCTTCGACGGTCTGCCGTTCGGCGCGATCATCGGTGGCAATCACAAAAGTCGAGGAGTCGCTCGCAGTCCCCACGAGTTGCTCGATCACGTCATCCGCGGTTGTGCCGCTCGGCGTGTAGAGATGTGTGAAGGTCCGCTGATTTGACGGCCGCTCGATAACGAGCTCCTCGCCGCGACCGTCGAAAACGATGGTCACGCGAATTTCCTCCAGATCGTGGATCGCGCTCACTCGCCGGGAAAGACTCGCGCGCGCCGCATCGCGGCCGCGTTTCAATAGCGCCCGTAGCTCCGGCCAGGCGTGAAGGATATTCGCGCCGTCGATCAAGAGATGTTTAGCGAACGCCACGCGCCAACGTTGAGCAAGATTTTCACCGGCGACAATGCCAGGGTGTCTTCGTCAACGATCGCGAGAACTGTGCCGCTACGCCGGTCGCGGCGCTGTTGCCGCTCGATGAACGCGCGTCATGGTCGTCGAAATGCCAAGCACCGCCGTAGCCGCTCCGTTGAGTCATCCGCCTGCCGAGCGCGCCGCGATCAACATCCTGATCGCACTCAGCGTGTCGCATATGCTGAACGACATTCTGCAGGCGTTAATTCCCTCGATTTATCCGCTGCTCAAGCAATCGCATCGCCTGTCGTTCACGCAAATCGGGCTGCTCACGTTCACGATTCAGGTGACTGCGTCGCTCCTTCAGCCGCTCGTGGGCACCTATACCGACCGTCGTCCGCTGCCCTATTCTCTGCCCGTCGGCATGGGCTTCACTCTTGTAGGCCTCGTGCTGCTTTCGCAAGCGAGCGCATTTGCCTGGCTCCTCGTCTCGGCGGCGTTGATTGGAATCGGATCGTCGATTTTTCATCCCGAGGCATCGCGATTGGCGCGGATCGCCTCCGGCGGGAAACACGGCTTCGCCCAGTCGCTTTTCCAGGTCGGCGGTAATCTCGGCAGTTCTTTCGGGCCGTTGCTGGCGGCGGCGATCGTCATGCCTCATGGACAAGCGCACATCCTCTGGTTCGTGTTAATCGCGCTGACGGGCATCGTGCTGCTGCGAAACGTCGGTGCTTGGTACCACCGCCATCTGGACCACGCCAAGCGCCAGACTTCTGCCAAGTTATTTCCTGCTGCTCGGACTTTTCCTCGTCGAATAATCCTGCAAGCGCTCACCGTTCTCGCGCTGCTGATTTTTTCCAAGTACGTTTATCTCACGAGCCTCACGAGCTATTATACGTTTTACCTCATCGAGCGTTTTCAGCTCAGCGCATCGCAAGCGCAGATTTATCTCTTCGTGTTTTTATTCGCGGTAGCCGCGGGGACGATCATCGGTGGCCCGATCGGTGACCGTTTCGGGAGAAAGCTCGTGATCTGGATTTCTATCCTCGGCGTCGCCCCGTTCGCGCTGTGGATGCCACACGTGGATCTCGTGGGCACCGTCGTGTTGAGCGTAGCGATCGGCCTGATCCTCGCCTCGGCCTTCTCCGCGATTCTCGTGTACGCGCAAGAACTCGTTCCGGGCAAGGTCGGCCTGATCAGCGGGCTGTTTTTCGGACTCGCGTTCGGCATCGCCGGCATCGGCTCAGCCGCGCTGGGCAAACTCGCCGACCGCACGAGCATCGTTCATGTTTTCGACGTGTGCAGTTATCTGCCGCTGATCGGATTGCTCACCGCTTTTCTACCGAGCATCGAACGAAAACACCGTTAAAGAAAAAGGCCGCGAACGCTCACGCGGCCTTGCTTCGAAAAACTTTTTCGAACGTACGCTCGGTTTGTTCAGCGCGCGGGTCCCCAGCGTTTTGTGAATGGATAATAGATAAACAGCGGCCGCCCCACGACGTCCTTCTTCGGCACCTGCCCCCAACCGCGGCTGTCGAAGCTGAAGTTGGAATTGTCGCCCATCGCGAAGTAAGAATTTTCATCGACTGTCACCTTGAGTCCTTCGGCGAGGCGCCCGATGTTGGTATATCCGCGGTAGAGTCCTTCCTTACGCGCATTTAAGCCAAATGCATCCGCTCCCTCGATGGGCCCTGCGTTGCGAAGCAAAACAGAATCGCGAACTTCCAACTCATCTCCAGGCACGCCGACGAGGCGCTTGATGTAGTACTGATCGCCGAATTGGCGCCGGGCCTCTGGAATGTTTCCCGTGCGAAAAACAAATCCCGAGCCGACGCTGGGACGCACAAAATGATAAGACATGCGATCTACGAAAAGCTGGTCGCCCGTCATCACATCGAAGGCGAGCACCCGTTCGCCCTTCTTCACATGTTTGCCGGTGTTGACCCACTGAACCGTTTCCCGGCGTCCTCGCGGCCCGACGGGTAATTCACCGAGCTCGCCTTTGTGTTGTGCGATCCGGCTTCGCACCGCGGTTGGCAAATGAGGCTCGGTCGGGAAAAAAATCTCCCTAGCCAGTTCATCGAACTTGAAGTCGGCGGGCACTCGAAACGAAACCAATTTGGCACCCACACGCAGCGTGATCTCCTGCTGCATCGACGGAAATACCAGCCATGAACGCCCTTTCACCTGCGCCGCTGCGATCATGGCGGTCGCTTCCCGATGCGTCGCAAAAGGAATCCAGACATCACCCTCGACCGGTGCATCCACCGAGCGACGCGTCGCTCCGAAAGCCGCCAAGCGGACCGCGCGCGCCACTGCGCCTGGCTCCTCTTTTTCCGACGGGAAAACTTCGCCGGTGAGCCCGTAATAAGTTGGCCACATCGAGTTCGTCGGAATCTTAAACGGCTGCACGAAGTACGCGCGCAAGCCGAGGATCACGATCGCGGCGACGACAAAAAACTCGACGTACTCCTGGATCGTAGAGCGCGGATAAAATTTCCCGCCGGCGCGGCGCAGAGCCGGTTCGAGTGCTTCGATGCCGAGCTTCAGTTTACTGGCATCGGCCTTGTCGCGGAGCTGAGCGCGGAGCTGTTCACTCTTCTGCTGGAGGTCGGCGCGGTCGGCAGCGGAGATCTCGTCGCGGCGGTAGTGGAAAATTTTGTCCGCGAGCTCGAGCCAGTTCGTAGCATTGGCGCGCATCTGTTTTTCGACCGAAGAGAAGAGTCCGAACATGGTGAGGGTGGGAAGCGGAACGGATTAAGTTCCAAGGGCCAAGTAACAAGTTCCAAGAAGTTTCCTGCGGTTTCGCCGCCGCTGCCTTTTTGGTACTTGTCCTTTGGGCCTTCGCACTTCGCTAGGGAAGCGCTGAATAAAGCCCGGGGGCGGTATTTTCGGGTTTGATGAGAACGCTGGGGGCGGCTG
>WUUC01038882.1_pt1 | contig 21125 bp, 21 predicted proteins | sample 6278441 | NCBI WGS metagenome assembly WUUC01 (sample SAMN13675441, study PRJNA597444) | soil metagenome | isolation source: soil | place: USA: Washington | collected 2017-10
AGTCGCTCGGCAACGTCATCGACCCGTGGGTCGTGCTCGACGCGCAGGGCGCGGACGCGCTGCGGTGGTACCTGCTGACGGCGGGGTCACCGTGGTCGCCGCGCCGCGTCTCTGTCGAGCTGATCGAGGAGAGCCTGCGCAAGTACCTGCTGACGCTCTGGAACACGTACTCGTTCTGGGTCACGTACGCGTCGCTCGAGGGCTTCGACCCGTCGGACCACGAGCCCGTGACGGAGCGGCCCCAGATCGACCGCTGGATCCTCGCGGAGCTCGACCACACGGTGCGCGAGGTGACCGGCGCGCTCGAGGGCTTCGACTGCACGAGGGGCGGACGCCGGCTCGGCGAGTTCGTCGACGACCTGTCGAACTGGTACGTGCGCCGGAGCCGGCGTCGCTTCTGGCGGTCGGCCTCCGACGAGGACACGCGCATCGCGTTCCTGACGCTGTGGGAGTGCCTCGTCACGGTCGCGAAGCTGACCGCTCCCTACACGCCGTTCATCTCGGACGAGATCTACACGAACCTGACGGGCGAGGACTCCGTGCACCTCGCCGACTGGCCCGAGCCCGACGGCTTCCGCGTCGACGACGACCTCCGGCGCCGGATGCAGCTCGTCCGCCGGCTGGTCACACTCGGGCGCTCGGCGCGCACCGAGGCGAAGGCACGCGTGAGGCAACCCCTGTCGAAGGCGATAGTCGTGCTCCCGCGCGCCGAGGTCGACCACCTGGCCGGGCTCGAGGAGCTGCTCGCCGAGGAGCTGAACGTGCGCGAGATCGAGGTCGCGCGCGGGATCGGCGAGCTCGTCACGTACACGATCAAGCCGAACTTCAAGGCGCTGGGCCCCCGATTCGGTGCGCAGGTGAGAGACGTCGCGGCCGCGCTCGCGCGGGCGGATGCGCACGAGGTCGTCGCGGCGCTGGAGGAGCGGGACGCGGCAACGCTCGAGGTCGGCGGTGAGCACGTGACGCTGTCGCGGGAGGAGCTCGACGTGCGCGTGTCCGGCCGGGAGGGATTCTCGCTTGCGCAGGACGGTCCCTACGGCGTCGCGCTCGACCTGCACGTGACGCCGGAGCTGGCGGCGGAAGGCATCGCGCGCGAGGTCGTTCGGGCAGTGCAGGACCTGCGCAAGTCGAGCGGGCTCGCCGTCGAGGACCGCATCGAGCTGTGGCTGTCGTCGGACGACGTCGCGGTCTCGGGCGCGCTGCGGGAGCACGAAGGGATGATCGGGAAAGAGGTGCTCGCGCGGTCGACTCTGCTGGAGGCGCCGCCGGAAGATGTGGCGACGGACGACGTGACGCTAGACGGCGGCCTCGCCGCCATCGGCCTCCGCAAAGTCCGATAGCCCGTCCCGGCCGAACTGTACCACGAGCTCGAGGTCCGGGACCTCACCCTTGAGGAACGAGTGGTCGGCCCACTCCGGCGTCCCCTGCAGCACTCCCGAGAACGCGACGATGCGCACGCTCGGGTTGTGCAGGCGGATGGCACGCGCCGCTCCCCCGCCGTCGAGCTCGGGCATCCAGTAGTCGAGGACCACCACGTCCGGGCTCCAGTCGCGGCAGATGCGGACGGCGTCGATGCCGTTGCAGGCCTCCCGCACCTCGCCGACGCCGGCCTCGTGGCAGAGCGCCACCCGCAGGAAGCTGCGGATGCTCTCGTCGTCGTCGGCGATCAGGACGTTTACGGGTCTCACTGCGCAAGTCCTTTCCTTTTCCTTTCGCGATCTCCGAGGAGATCGCTGATGGAAGGGCCTTGCTCAGGAGTTTGAGCGAGGCCGCGAGCGTGCGGAATAAGCAAATTACGCACGTGTCATGGCTTGCGGGCCTCGTCGTCCGAGGAGCCCGGCGACCGTGACGCCGCGTAGAGAAGGAGGGCCGCGAAGCCGCTCGCGATCATCGACACCCACACCAGCGTGGGGTCGTTGGTCGACCAGCCGAGGATCAGCGTCACGCCCGCCCCGGCGGCAAGCAGGGCCGCCGCGCCGACGAGCAGGGTCACGTCCCTAGCCCTCGTCCCTCCAGAAGAGACCTCGCATGCCGCGGCGACCGTGTGCCGCCTCGGCCGGGGGCTGTTCTTCGGAACCGTTCGAGGAGGCATCCGGCGGGAGCGTCACGACCTTGGGCGCGTGGCCGGCCGTCGAATCGTCGACCAGGCCGGAGGGCGCCTTTCCCGAGGCCGGCGCGCCGTTCGAGTCGGAGGCGCTCTTCGCCTCGGGAGCGCCGGTGGAGGAGGCATCGTCTGCCGGCGTTCCCGCATCCTGGGTTTCGGATGCCGATGCAGGTTGCGGAGCGGCCTCCTCGCGTGCGGAGCCGGGCCCGCGGATGGCCGGAGGCGGTCCGACGATCTCGAGGCCCTGCAGGGCCTGGGCCTGCTGGTCGAGGAAGCCCTTGATGCGTCCTTTGAGCTCGTTCTCGAGCGCCTGCAGCCTCTCGATGTTCGCGTCGAGCTCGGTGCGTCTCACCTGGTGCTCGCGCTCGGCCTCGAGCGTCTTGCGGCGCGCCTCCGTCTCCGCCGTCTGCACGCGTTCGGTCGCTTCCTCGATCGAGCGGCGGGCGCGTTCCTCGGCCTCGGTTATCAGGTCGCTCGCCTTCGCCTTCGCGGTCGAGATCGCCTCCTCGGCGGCCTGCTGCGCGCTGACGAGCGTCTTCTTCAGCATCTCCTCGGTGTCCCTGCTCGCGGAGACGGCCGAGTCGAGCTCCTTCACGCGGGTCTGGAGCGTCTGGTTCTCGTGCTGGATGCGGTCGAGGACCTCGGCGATGCGGTCGAGGAAATCGTCGACCTCCTCCTGGTTGTAGCCGCGCCAGGCGTCGTGGAACTGCTTCTCGTGGATGTCGCGAGCCGTGAGATCCATACCGGCGAGTATCTCACCCGGCCCCCCGGAAAGCGTGGTTTAGCAGGGCACTTCAGGCGCTAGCCGCAGCCGATCTGGTTCCGGACGATCGCGAGGATGATGAAGATGAAGATCGGCGAGAGGTCGAAGCCGCCGACCGACGGGATGTAGCGCCGGAAGAACCCCATCAGCGGCTCGGTCAGGTCGTAGACGACCCTGATCGCAGGAGACAGCCCCGGCGGCGGCGACCAGAACATCGTCACCCACGACAGGATGATCCGCGCGAACAGGATCAGGTAGTACGCGTAGAGCGCGACACAGAGGATCTCTTTGGGGTCCACGGGGACCTACGCCTGCTTGAAGAAGCCGCGCTCTTCGAGGAAGCGCTGTCTCTCCTCGGCGGAGACCTGCACCCCCGGAGGCGTTATCAAGATGACGTTCTCGCCCGCGGGCTGGATGCCGCCGCCCATGCCGTAGGCGAGCCCGCTCGCGAAGTCGATCAGACGCTGGCGCTCGCGGCCCTCCGCGGCGTGGAGGTTCATGAGGACGGAGAAGCCCTCGCGGAACTTGTCGCCCACCTCCTGTGCGTCGGCCTTGAACTGCGTCGGCGTGACGAGGTGGAAGCGGGCCTGCGGCTGCGACGGGATCGGACGGACGACGGCATCGCGGCGCGGCGCGGCGAAGGCCTCCTCGGGCTCGCGTGCGGTCTGCGCCGAGGCCCCGCGGCGCGAGTGCTTGCGCCGGGGCTCCTCGACCTCGTGCTCTTCGTATGCGTACTCGTCCAGCTCGTCGTCCTCCACGAGACCGAGGTAGACGAGCGTCTTCCTCCAGACGCCGGCCATGGCGGGAAAGGATATCCCGGACCGGAGCGGACCGGTTGGGTGAGGCGGGTACGGCGTCCCGGCTCCTCAGCGATTGCGGCGGGGGCCGAAGATCGCCTCGCCGACGCGCACGATCGTCGCCCCCTCTTCGATCGCCTGCTCGAAGTCGCCGCTCATGCCCAGAGACAGAGCCGTGGCGGTGGGGACCGACGCGGCCACGAGATCGCGCAGCGCGGCGAGGTCGCGGAAATAGGGGCGGGTGGTCTCCGGGTTGTCCGCGCGCGGCGGGATCGCCATCAGGCCGCCGACAGTGATCCCGTCGAGCTCCGCTACCTCCTCGGCGAGGCGCACTGCCCCCGCGGGCTCGACGCCGTGCTTCGTCGACTCGCCGCCGGCGTTCACTTCGATCAACACGTCCTGCACGATGCCGAGCGACCGCGCGCGCCGCGCTATCGCCTCGGCGAGCCCGTAGCGATCGACGGAGTGCACGAGCTCCGCGACGCCGACGACCGCGCGCACCTTGTTCGACTGCAGGGGCCCGACGAAGTGCCAGCGCACGCGGTCGCCCAGCACCGCGTGCTTCTCCTTCAGCTCCTGCGCGCGGTTCTCGCCGAATATCCCGACGCCCGCGCCGGCCGCGTCCTTCACCACGTCCGCAGGCCACGTCTTCGAGACCGCGACCAGGGTGATCTCGTCCGGGTCCCGCCCGGCGCGTTGCGCGGCCGCGCCGATGCGGTCGAGGACCCGCCGGTGTCTCTCCGCGATCGTCATGCCCGCAGAGAGATGAACGCGCCGTGTCTGCCGGTGACGCCGTCGCGCCGGTAGGAGAAGAAGCGGCCGTCGCAGGACGTGCAGGCGTCGCTCATCACGAGGTGCTCGACGCCCGCGTCGCGGAGCGCGGCGCACGCGGCGCGACCCGGATCGACGCGCGACTCGCCGGCGGCCGGCAGGCCCGCGTCGCGGAACGCCTCGACGACCTGGGGACCCACCTCGTAGCAGCACGCGTGGATCGACGGCCCTACCCACGCGGCGTGCACGTCGCCGATACGCTCGACTCCCTTCGCAATGACTCCCGCGACGAGGCCGCGCCAGCCCGCGTGCACGATCGCGATGCCGCGCGAGCCCCATAGCGCGACTGCGGCGCAGTCCGCGGCGAGTATCCCCAGCACCGGCCCGGGGGCCGTCGCTGCGAGACCGTCGGCCTCTCCGAGTACCCCGTGGTCGTCCGGGTCGGCATCGACGACGTCTGCCCCGTGGACCTGGATCGCGAGCGTGAGCCGTTCGCTGTCGAATCCCACGGCGGCGCCCGCGCGGCGGCGGTTCTCCACGACGTCGGCTCGCTCGTCGCCGACGCGCACGGCGAGATTCAACGTGTCGTAGGGAGCCTTGCTGACACCGCCGAGGCGCGCGGTGAACCCGACCAGCACGCCGCGCTCGCGTGCTCCGCCGTCGGTGAACCACAACAGGTCGCCGGTTCGTTGCTCGTCGAGTCGCGGGCGGATCTGCATCGCGTCAGTCTCGCCGACGCGCGCAACCGCCCCCTACCAGGAGGGGGCGGCCGGTACGACGTCTTGTGGGCTACTTCGTGAACGTCGCCGTGATCGTTCCGCTGCTCGCCGGGCTGACGCAGTTAGGCTGGTCCACTCCGGGCGTGGTGTAGATCGACACTCGCACCGGGAGCCCGGGCGTGATCGGCACCGGCTCCTCGGTCGCGCCGCACCACGTCCCGATGATCTCGTAGGAGTCGTCGCTCGGGTCGCTGTTCTGCGACATGGTGAAGGTGGGGGTGCCGCCTCCGTCGTCGTCGACCACGACCGAGATGAAGTTCTCGGTCGACAGCGTGCCGAACTCGAAAGCGCCGCCGAGGGCGGGGCTGCCGACCACGCCGGGGACACCCACGGCGGGGTTCGCGTAGGTCCCTTCCGCGACGCGCGCCTTCGGCTTCCTCTTCTTCGCGGCTTCGGCCGGGGCGACGAGCGCTCCGATCGCGAGTGCAGCGACTACACCGGTGACGATGAGCTTCTTCATGTCCGGATCCCCTTGTCGGATTTCGTGGGCTGTTAGGGGATTCGCCATGCGGCGGCCCGTTTCCTGCGCCCATAGACCTCGACGCGCCGAGGGCGGCCCGGAGGCCGCCCTCTTTGTCTGTATTGGTGTCGCTATTCGTTGCGCAGGAACGACGGGATGTCGAGGTCCTCCTCCGCGTCGAAGACCAGGCGCTCCCGCTCGGTCTCGCCGAGGAAAGCGGGCTCCGAGTCGTCCACCGCGGGGATCGAGAAGATCTCCTCCTCCGGCTTGACCAGGTCCTCCGCCTCGCGCTGGCCCCAGCGGTCGAAACCGGCGGCGATCACGGTCACGCGCACCTCGTCGCCGAGCGTGTCGTCGACGACCGCACCGAAGATGATGTTGGCGTCCTGGTGCGCGGCCTGCGAGATGATCCCCGCGGCCTCGTTGACCTCGAACAGGCCGAGGTCCGATCCGCCGGCGATGTTGAGCAGGACGCCGCGCGCCCCGTCGATCGACGCCTCGAGGAGAGGCGACGAGATCGCGAGCCGGGCAGCTTCCGCAGCGCGGTTCTCGCCGCGGGCCTGGCCGATGCCCATGAGAGAGGAGCCGGCGTCGGTCATGACGGCCTTGACGTCGGCGAAGTCGAGGTTGATGAGCCCCGGCGTCGTGATCAGGTCGGTGATCCCCTGAACGCCTTGCAGGAGGACCTCGTCCGCCATACGGAACGCTTCGAGGACCGACGTCGTCGCGTCACCGACGTCGAGCAGGCGGTCGTTCGGGATGACGATGAGCGTGTCGACCTTGTCCTTCAGGTTCGCGATGCCGTGCTCCGCCTTGGTCGCGCGCTGGCGACCCTCGAAGCCGAACGGCCGCGTGACCACGCCGATCGTCAGCGCGCCGATGCTCTTGGCGACCTCGGCGACGATCGGCGCGCCGCCGGTGCCGGTGCCGCCGCCCTTGCCGGCGGTTATGAAGACCATGTCGGAGCCCTTCAGCACCTCTTCGATCTCCTCACGGTGCTCCTCGGCGGCCTGCCGGCCTACTTCCGGGTCCGCGCCGGCGCCGAGCCCGCGCGTGAGCTCGCGTCCGATGTCGAGCTTGACGTCGGCGTCCGACATCAGCAGGGCCTGCGCGTCGGTGTTGACCGCGATGAACTCCACGCCCTTCAGCCCGACCTCGATCATCCGGTTGACCGCGTTCACGCCGCCACCACCGATGCCCACGACCTTGATCACGGCCAGATAGTTCTGCGGTCCCGTCGCCATCTGCGACCTCCTTCGTGTTCTTGGCGGCTCGCCGAGGCGACCCGTCGTGGTTCTTGGCGGCTCGCCGAGGCGACCCGTCGTGCGCTTCTTCGAACCTCGACTCTGACTTGACCGTTTCGCCGCGCGCGTCGAGTCGGAGCGTTTGCGCTGGTCAGAGCGGGTAGATCGACCCATGAGTCTCGACTTCAGCCTTAAGGTTATGTCAACCTGTACTAACGGTCGAGGAATATACCATTTGGGCCCGCGCCGTCAAGGTGCGTCCGCCGGCTACTGCCCGGCGAAGGTCGGGGTCTCCGGAGTGATCTCCGGTGGGGGCGGGCCCACCGCCGGGCTCGTCGGAACCCGCACGTCTATGTAGGAGGTCAGGCGTCCTTCCTCTGCGAGGCGTCTGCGCAGGGCCATCAGAACCTCGTTCTTTGCGTCGAGCCGTTCGGCCGCTCCGTACCGGACCTGCGTGCCGTCCACCAGCGTGAAAGAGATCCTCTCGAGGCTCGGGGCGAAGATCGCCTGCACCTCCTTCTCGAGCTTCCTCGGGAGCGACCGCCAGGTCGCGAGGACCTCGTCGATCACCGGCGCGGTGAGACGGACGCCGGGCTTTATCTCGCCGACCTCCACTCCCCCGACGATGGGTAGCCCCGGATCGCTCTGGCCGGTCGTCAGCACGTGGCCGCGGCGATCGATCGTCCACCGCGCCGCGCCGAGAGAGATCACCAGCGCGGGCTTGCGCTCGACCACCTTCACCCTGACCGTGCCCGGGAGCCGGCGCTCGACCTCCGCATCCGCGACCCACGGCAGCGTCCGCGCCGCGTCGACGACCTCCGTCGCGGACAGGAGGAGCAGGTTGTCCTCGGGGCCGAGCCCGGCCGCGGCGGCGACCTCCGCGGCCGTCGTGTGCGTCGCGCCGATGAGCTTTACGTCCCGCACGCCCAGCAGCGGAGACCAGAACGCCGCCCAGACGAGCGCGGCCACCACCGCCAGCGTGATCAGGACCGACAGCAGCTTGCGCTTCTTCCCCCGCGCGACGTCGTTGCGCCGGCGCCGGATACGCGGGTCGGTCTGAACGCGCGCAGTCATACGTCCGCTCCCGCGGATGCCGGCTCGCGGAACGAGCCGGCGAAACGGACCTCCGGCTCGAGCTCGATCCCGGATGCCGCCTTCACCTTCGCCCTGACCGCGTGCACGAGGTCGTACACGTCCTGCGCAGACGCCCCGGGCCTTGCGACGAAGAAGTTCGCGTGCTTCTCCGACACGCGCGCGCCGCCGACCGCGAACCCCTTCAAGCCCGCGGCTTCGACGAGGCGACCGGCGTGGTCGCCTGCCGGGTTCTTGAACACGCTGCCGGCGTTCAGCGCCGCGCCGGGCTGCGTCTCCGCGCGCTGGCGGCGATACGACTCCATGCGTTCCCTTATAGCAGCGCGAGGTGCCGTTTCCAGGGAAAAGCGAGCAGCGAGAACGACGTGGCGGGGGCCGAGCGCGGACCTCCTGTAGCTCATGTCGAGCCGCTCGACCGAGACTTCGTCCACTGCCGGCGCGTCGAGATCGAAAACCGTCGCCGCAACGAGGCGATCGCCCATCTCACCGCCGTGCGCGCCCGCGTTCATCCGCACGCCGCCGCCGACGGATCCCGGGATGGACACCAGGAACTCGAGCCCAGTGAAGCCCCTCCGCGCGGTCCAGTTCGCGAGCTGGGGCTGAGACGTGCCCGCCCCGGCGACGACCGTGCCCTCGTCGTCACCTTCCTCGATCCACGCCAGGCCCGGTCCGACGTGGATCACGAGCCCCGGCCACCCCGCGTCGGACACGACCGTGTTCGACCCGCGTCCGAGCACGAGCACCGGCACGTCCGTCGCCGTCCGCAGCGAGCGGGCCGCGACGGAGACGTCCTCCGTGCTCGCCGGCTCGAGCAGGATCGCCGCGGGACCCCCCAGGCGGTACGTCGTGAGCGGCGCGAGCGAGCGGTCCCTCTGAACGCGGTCCGGCAGCTCCGCCTCGAGCGCGCGCGCGAGCGCGTCGAGGGTCATCCCGCGCCGCCGATCCGGGCGAGCAGCTCCTCGCCGACGGTGGTGATGTCGCCGGCGCCGAGGGTGAGCACAGCGTCGCCGGGACGCGCCGTCCCAGCGAGATACGCCACGAGCTCGTCGCGGTGCGGCAGGTACGCGACCGGCCGTCCGGGCCACGCGCCGCACACCGCGTCGGCCACGAGCTTCCCCGTGATCCCGGGGACCGGCTCCTCGCCCGCCCCGTAGACGTCCGTCACCACGACGCGGTCGGCACCGGCGAACGACTCACCGAACGCGGACGCGAACGCACGGGTGCGCGAGTAACGATGGGGTTGGAACACCGCGACCACGCGCCGCCACGGGCCGGGCCGGGCCGCGCCGATCGTCGCCCGCACCTCGGTCGGATGGTGTGCGTAGTCGTCGATCACCGTGACCCCGTGTGCCTCGCCCCGCACCTGCCAGCGCCGCTCGACCCCGCGGTACTCACGGAGCCCGGCGGCGATGGCCTCCGGTCCGACGCCCACCTCGCGGCAGGCAGCCGCGGCGGCGAGGGCGTTCATCACGTTGTGCAGACCGGGCACGCGCAGCTGTACCTCGTGCCGCGAGCCGTCGACGTCGAGCGCGAACGCCGCCCCCGCCGCTTCCAGGTGCAGGACGGCGGCGCGCACGTCGCCGTCCTCCCCGAACGTCACGCAGCGACCGGGAGCGTCCTGCGCCCACGCGACCACCTCGGGCTGCGCGGCGGGCACTACCGTGGCGCCCGCCGGATCCGTCCCTTCCAGGAAACGCTCGAACGCGGCCTGTAGCGCGGCCTCGGACTCCCAGTAGTCGACGTGGTCGGGCTCGACGTTCGTGACGACGGAGACGTACGGGCTCAGCAGCAGGAACGAGCCGTCGCTCTCGTCGCACTCCGCCACGGCGACGTCGTCGCGTCCGGTCTTCGCGTTCGTTCCCGCGTCGTTCAGGCCGCCGCCGACGAGGTACGTGGGGTCGCGTCCCGCGGCGCGCAGCACCGACACGATCATCGACGTCGTCGTCGTCTTGCCGTGCGTGCCGGCGACGACGATCGAACGAGCGTCGCGAAGCACGGCCGCGAGCGCCTCGCCGCGCGCCACCACACGGATGCCGGCTTCTCGCGCGGCTCGCAGCTCGGGGTTCCGCTCGGGGATCGCGGAGGAGAAGACGACGGTCTCGGCGCCGGCGACGTGCCCCGCGTCGTGGCCGACGTGGACGCGCGCTCCCATCGCTTCGAGCAGCGTCATCGGGCGCGAGGCCTTCAGGTCCGATCCCGACACGATCACGCCGCGCTCCAGCAGGACCTTCGCGATCGCCGACATGCCGGCACCGCCGATGCCCACGAAGTGGACCCTGGAGCCGGGAGCGAACGAGACGCCGCCCATCTACACGTGGTACTTCTTGGTCTTCAACGACCCCGGGTTGGCCCGCACCCACTCGGCGGTCCGGCGCAGGCCCTCCTCGAGCGTCACCTGCGGCTCCCAGCCCGTCCACTCGCGGGCGCGCCTGTTGTCGCACAGCAGACGGTGGACCTCGCTGCCGCCGGGGCGCATCCGCTCCTCGTCCGAGACGACCGGCTTGTCGACGCCGGTGATGTCGCACAGCAGCTTCACGGTGTCGCCGATCGAGATCTCGCGCCCGCTGCCGACGTTCACGACCTCGCCGAGCGCCTTGTCGGAGTCCGCGATCGCCATGAACCCCCGCGCGGTGTCCTCGACGTAGTTGAAGTCGCGTGTGGGGCTCAGCGCACCGAGCTTGATCTCGGGGGCGTCGCCGTAGATCTGCCCGATGATCATCGGGATCACCGCGCGCGTGGATTGGCGCGGCCCGTAGGTGTTGAACGGCCTGATGATCGCGACCGGCAGCTCGAACGAGCGGTGGAAGCTGATCGCGAGCGCGTCGGCTCCGACCTTCGTGGCCGCGTACGGCGACTGCGGCTGCAGGGGATGCGACTCGTCGATCGGGACCGTCAGTGCGGTGCCGTAGACCTCGCTCGTCGAGGTGCAGACGACGCGCGGCGTCACATGCCTGCGTGCGGCGTTCAGGATGTTGTAGGTGCCGAGGACGTTCGTCTGCACGTAGCTCTCCGGCGCGCCGTAGCTGTACGGGATGCCGATCAGCGCGGCGAGGTGGAGCACGACGTCGCGGCCCTCGACCGCCTGCATGACGCGTTCCCCGTCGCGCACGTCGCCCGGGAGGATCTCGACGTCGTCCTCACGTGCGCCGAGCCACCCCCACGTCCCTCCGGGGTTGTAGTGGACGAGGCAGCGCACGTCTGCGCCCTCCTCCAGCAGGAGATCGACGAGGTTGCTCCCGATGAAGCCCTCCCCGCCGGTCACCATGACCTTGCGTCGGTCCCAGGAACCCATCAGTCCTCCTCGCTCGATGCGAACTCGGCGCGGGCGCGCTCCAGGTCCTCGAGGCGCCCCACGTCGAACCACTTCTCCAGGATCGGGAACACGCAGACCGGCAGGCCCTCGGCCAGGACGTCCGAGACCAGGTCGGGCATGTCCAGCGGCGCGCGGCCGCGGATGAAGCGCAGCACCTCGGGGTCGAGCACGTAGATGCCCCCGCTGCAGAGCACGCGCTCCTCGGGCTTCTCGTCCATCCGCAGCATGTAGTGGCCCGCGGTGCGGAGCACCCCGTACGGGATGTGCGAGACGAACCCGACGGCCGCGACGGTGATCGCGGCGCGATGGTGCCAGTGGTAGTCGAACAGGCGCGCGAAGTCCATCGTCGTGACGATGTCGGCGTTCGCTACGCAGATCGGACGGTCGGGCGCCTCCGGCAGCAGCGCGAGCGCGCCGGCGGTGCCCATCCGCTCCTTCTCGACCAGGTAGCGGAGCGAGACCCCCATGCGCTCGCCGGTCCCGAGGTGCTCCTTGATCGCGTCGGCCTTGTAGTTGAGCGCGAGCGTGATGTCCTTGATCCCCGCGCGCCGCAACGGTGCGATGACTCGCTCGACGATCGTGCGCTTGCCGACCTCGACGAGCGGCTTCGGGACGTGCTCGGTCAGCGGCCGCAGCCGCCGGCCCTCGCCCCCCGCCATGATCACGGTGACCGGGAGGATCTCGTCCTCGACGAGGCTCGTGAGCGACCTGACGTCGACGAGCCTGCCGTCGTCCACGATCGGGATCGCGCGCAGACGGTGCAGTCTCATCACGTCGAGGAGCTCTTCCTTCGACGCGCCCACGGGGGCCCGTACCGGGTTGCGCGACATGACCTCGGTGACCGGCGCCGCCAGCTCGACCGCGCTCAGCGTGGCGCGGCGGATGTCCGCGTCGATCACGGTCCCGAGCACGCGCTCCGCCTTATCGATCACGACCGCGACGCCTTCGCGGTTCGCCTGCAGCGCGCGCATCGCGCCGGCCAGCGTGTCGGTCGGGTCCAGCACGTAGGAGTCCCTGTCGGTGTGTCTCATCTCTTCTTCCTCCGGCTTGCGAGCTCGAGGACCCACGCCGCGAGCTCGTCGGCCGCGTGAGGCTTCGCTAGGCCTGCCGCGCGCTCCCCCATCCGCACGAGCCTCGCGGGATCCTCGATCAGCTCCTCGAGGAGCGGGCCGATCCTCTCCGGGGCCGCCTCGCCGTCGGCGACGACGTACGCGGCCCCCGCGTCCACCAGCGGCTGCGCGTTGAGCGTCTGGTGGTCGCCCGGGGCATGAGGATAGGGGATCAGCACGGCCGGCAGCCCCGCGGCGGGAAGCTCCGCGACGGTGCCGGCCCCCGCCCTCGTTATCGCGACGTCGGCGGCCGCGTAGGCCAGCTCCATGCGGTCTAGGAACTCCATCGCGTCCACGACGTGCTCGGCCCTCAGCTCCGCGAGCCTCTTCTGCGCCGCCTCGAGGTGGCCGCGCCCGGCCTTCAGGATGATCCGCACGTCGTCGCGGTCCTTCCACCGCTCCGCGAGGCCGAGCGCGAGCTCGTTCAGCCGCATCGCCCCGAGGCTCCCGCCCATCACGAGGATCGCGACGCGGTCGTCGGTCAACCCGTACGACGCGCGGGCCTCGGACCGGAGCGCGGCGCGATCCATGTGCGCGAGAGCGCCGCTCAATGGCATGCCGACGGTCCGCGTCGGGCGAGAGAACCCGGACGCGGCTTCGTCGAACGACAGCGCGATGTTCCGGGTGAGCCGGCCGGCGATCTTGTTCGCGAGCCCCGGGACCGCGCCGGACTCGTGCAGCAGGGACGGGAGACGGAGCGCGGCCGCCGCCACTATCACGGGAAGGCTGGGATAGCCGCCCATACCGACCGCCACGTCCGCGTCGAGCGATCGCAGCAGCCGGCGCGCCTGCCACGTCGAACGCGCGAGCGCGGGCCCCGCGAGGAACGCCGCGATGCCGACCTTCCTCTGCAACGGCAGGACGTCGATCAGGTGCAGCGGGTACCCGGCCTCCGGTATCAAGCGGCCTTCGAGCCCGCGCGGGGTCCCGACGAAGTCGACCCTCGAACCGGGCGCGGCGCGTTCGACCGCGTCGGCGAGCGCAAGGCCTGGGAAGATGTGGCCGCCGGTCCCTCCGGCTCCGATGACTACGGACGCCATGCGCTCGTTCGTCGCGCCCGCCGAGGCGGTCGCCGGCTCAGGCGCCCCGCCCCTGCCGCGCGATGTTCGTGAGGATCCCCATGGCACACAGGCAGATCACGAGCGACGTGCCGCCGAACGACACGAGCGGCAGCGGCACGCCGGTCACGGGCAGCGCGGCGGTGACGGCGCCCATGTTCACGAGGGCCTGCAGAGTGATCCACATCGTGATCCCCGCGGCGAGGAGCATCCCGAAACGGTCGGACGCGCGCCGAGCCGTCGTTATCCCGAGGTACGCGAGGAACGCGAACAGCCCGACGATCATCAGCGTGCCCAGAAGACCCATCTCCTCGCCGAGGATGGCGAAGATGAAGTCCGTGTGCGCGTTCGGGACGTAGGTCCACTTCTGCCGGCTCGCGCCGAGCCCCACGCCGAACCATCCCCCGGAGCCGAGCGCGATCAGCGACTGGATCGTGTGATAGCCGGTGTTCAAAGGATCGGCCCACGGGTTTAGGAACGCGAGGATGCGCGCGCGGCGGTACGGCTCGAACAGCGCGGCGCCGAGCGCGAGCCCCGTCCCGACGAGCGCGAACGGGAGCAGATGACGCACTCGCGCGCCGGCCACGAACAGCATCCCCATCCCGATGAAGCCGAGCAGCGAGGTCGTGCCGAGGTCGGGCTGCAACATCACCAGGCCGGTCAACACCGCGAGCACCGGGATCATCGGGATCGCCGCGTGAGCGAAGTCCTTGAACCTCTTCTCCTTCTTGCGCGAGAAGACGTCGGCCGCGAACAGGACGAGGGCGAGCTTGGCGGCCTCGGACGGCTGGAACGACAGGGGGCCGAGCCTGAACCAACGGGAGCTCCCCCCGACGTTCGTGCCGATGCCGGGGACGAGCACGACGAGGAGCAGGAAGATCACGAGCGGCAGCAGCCAGTAGCCGAGGCCCTTGAGACGCTTGTAGTCGAAGCGGGCGAAGAAGAAGAACACCGCAAGGCCGATGACCGCCCACAGCACCTGCTTGTTGAAGTAGAGGAACGGCGAGCTCTCGCTGCTCCAGAGGCTCGCCGACAGGATCATCACGAGCCCGACGAGCACGAGCACGCCCGTCGTCGTCATGAGGAGCCCGGCGGGATCCGACCAGCGGATCGGCTTCACGCGGGCCCGCGCGGCGGCGCGCGCGGCGGTCTTCGTGCGCGGTGCGACGCCGATCGTCCCGCTACGCGTTGCCACCGGCGTCACCTCGCTTTCTTTCCCTGGCCGCTCGCCGAGGCGACCGGTCGTCTTCCCTGGCCGCTCGCCGAGGCGACCGGTCGTCTTCCCTGGCCGCTCGCCGAGGCGACGGGTCGGTCTCTGCCCCAACCTGGATCTCGCGCACGCAGCGCGCGAAGTCGTCCCCGCGCGCTGCATAGCTCGTGTACATGTCCAGGCTCGCACACCCGGGCGAAAGCAAGACGGATCCTCCGGCGATTGCGCGGGCGCGCGCGGCGGTGACCGCGGCCTCCATGTCGTCGACTACATCCACCGGCACGAGGCCGTCGAAGACGGCGCGGACCTCTTCTGCGGCCTCGCCCAGCGCGACGACGGCGATCACCGGCGGGACGCCTCCCCTGAGCTCGGAGAGGTCGTTGCCCTTGCTCCTCCCGCCCGCGATCAGAACGACGTCGCGCCGGCCCCTCAGCGCCGCGAGCGTGGCGTGCGGGTTCGTCGCCTTGGAGTCGTCGACGTAGTCGACGCCGTCGACCATCGCAACGTGCTCCAGGCGGTGCGCGAGCGGGCGGAAGGACGACAGCGCGCGGCCGACCGGCTCGACGTCCACGCCGTACTCGAGAGCTGCCCCGGCGGCGGCGAGGGCATCCTCGATCCCGGCCTGGCCCTCCAGGGAGAGGCGCGCGAGCGGAGCGATGGCCGTGCCGCGCCACTTGAGGTGCGTCCCGTTGACGACGAGGTCCGCGTCGGGACGGGACGCGGAGAAGGTCACCACTCGACCGGGAGCGTGATCGGCGACTTCCATCACGAGACGATCGTCGGCGTTGCACACGAAGACGTCGGATGAAGTCTGGTTCTTGATGATGCGGGCCTTGGCCGCTGCATACGCGTTGACGTCTCCGTGGTAGTCGATGTGGTCGGTCGCGATGTTCAACATCACGGCGATCTCCGGGCGGAACTCGTGGATCGTCGCGAGCTGGAAGCTCGACAGCTCGACCGCGACCACCCCGCCGGATCCGACCTCTCCGATCGCATCGACAAGAGGGATCCCGATGTTCCCGGCGGCGACCGAACGGACCCCGCCCTCGGCGAGCATGGCGGCGAGGAGAGTCGTCGTCGTCGTCTTCCCGTTCGTCCCCGTCACCGCCAGGAACGTGCAGTCGGCGATCCGATAGGCGAGCTCGACCTCGCTCCAGATGTCGACACCCGCTCGGACCAGGGACGCGATCACACCCGAGTGAGGCGGGACCCCGGGGCTCACGACCGCAAGCGAGACGTCGGTATCCGAGAGATCTCCGGAGCCCAGGTCCACGTCAGCTCCCAACCGTCGCAGCTCGCCCGCCCGTTCACGCATCGAGGCGTCCTCCGAGAGCTCCGTGACCCGGACCCTCGCCCCGAGGTGCAGCAGCGCGCGAGCCGCGGCCGCCCCGCTGACGCCGAGCCCGACGACCAGCACCTTTCGGCCTTGCCATGCCCTCACAGGACGCCGCCCTTCGACAGGAAGTCGGCGTAGAACAGACCGAGGCCGAACGCGACCGACAGGCCCGACAGCACCCAGAAGCGCACGATCACGGTGAACTCGGCCCAGCCCGCCAGCTCGAAGTGATGGTGGATCGGTGCCATGAGGAACAGGCGCCGTCCCGTCCTCTTGAACACCGCGACCTGCGCGATCACCGACAGCGTCTCGACGACGTACAGGCCGCCCATGACGATCAGCAGAAGCTGGGTGTTCAACAGGATCGCGAGCACCGCCATCGAGCCGCCGAGCATCAACGAGCCGGTGTCGCCCATGAAGATCTTCGCGGGAGCCGTATTCCACCACAGGAAGCCCGCGCACGCACCGAACATCGCGGCGGCGACGATCGCGAGCTCGAACGGATCCGATCCGGTCTCGCCTAGGTCGTAGAAGATCCGGTGCCGGAACTGCCAGAAGCCGATGACGACGAACGCGGCGAGCACCTGCGCGGCCGAGCCGACCGCGAGCCCGTCCAGTCCGTCGGTCAGGTTCACGCCGTTCGACGCGGCCGCGATCATCAGGAAGACCCATATGTAGAAGAAGACCTCGAGATCGAGCGCGGTCGAGCGGAAGAACGAGAGATCGGTGCCGATCCCGACGACCTCGACCGCGAGCACGCCGAAGACGCCGGCGATCAGGAGCTGCCCCAGGAACTTCGCCCGCTTCTGCAGCCCCAGCGAGCGCGACTTGCGGATCTTGATGATGTCGTCGAGGAACCCGAGCCCGGCAAGCGCCGCGATCGTGCCGATCGCGAGCACGCCGCTGTCGTGGAACGGCGAGAACCCTCCGGAGCCGAAGTGGCCGAGGACGTACCCCGCGCCCGTCCCGCCGAGGATCACGAGGCCGCCCATCGTCGGCGTGCCGCGCTTCTCGTAGTGCGCCTTCGGTCCCTCCTCGCGGATCAGCTGACCCCACCCACGTCGGCGAAAGCGCTTGACCGCGAGCGGCGTCGCAAAGAGCGTGAAGACGAGGCCGACGAGGCCGGCGAGCATGATGTTCGTCACCGGGCGAGCGCCCCGCGGGCGACGATCCTGTCGTCGAACGGGATCGTGCGGTCGTGGAACTGCTGCCCGGTCTCGTGTCCCTTGCCGGCGATGACCACGACGTCGCCGGGGCGTGCGCCCCGCACCGCGACCTCGATCGCCTCGCGCCGGTCGACGTACACGCCGTCCGCGCCCGCGGCCTTCTCCGCGATAACGCCTTCGAGGATCTCGTCGATGATCGCCGCGGGGTCCTCGCTACGGGGGTTGTCGGACGTGACTATGACGGTGTCGGCCAGGCGCGCGGCCACGGCCCCCATCAGCGGACGCTTGCCGCGGTCCCTGTCGCCGCCGCACCCGAACACCGCGACGACTCGGCCTCTGCTCCTCTCCGCCAGGCCGCGCGCGGCGCGCAGGACGTTGTCGAGCGAGTCGGGCGTGTGTGCGTAGTCGACGACGACCGAGAAGTCCTGGCCGGCGTCCACGGACTCGAACCGGCCGGGGACCGAGACACCCGAGCTCAGCCCCCGCTCGATCGCCTCGAGGCCGAGGCCCGCCTGCAGGCAGGTCGCCGCGGCCGCCAGGCAATTCGAGACGTTGAACGCCCCGACCAGAGAGGATTCGACCTTCACGTCTCCCTTCGGCGTCGAGATGACGAACGTGTTCCCGGCGACGCCGAGCTCGACGTCCACTGCCCGCACCTCCGCCTCCGGCGCGATGCCGAAACCCAGGCAGGGCACATCCGTTGCCTCGAGGAGCTTGCGGCCGTACACCTCGTCGACGTTCACCGCGCCGCGTTCGAGCCGCTCCGCGAGGAACAGCGTGCGCTTCGCCTCGAAGTAGTCCTCCATGCCGGAGTGGAAGTCGAGGTGGTCCTGCGTGAGGTTCGTGAACGCGGCGGCAGCGAACCGCAGGCTCTCGACGCGGTGCAGCGCGAGCGCGTGCGACGTGACCTCCATCGCGACCGCGTCGACGCCCGCTTCGACCATCTCGGCAAGAAGGACCTGCAGGTCGAGCGACTCCGGTGTCGTCCGTACGCCGGGCCGCGCGGTTCCGGCGATGCGCGTCTCGATCGTGCCGACGAGGCCGGTCGTGCGGCCGTCGGCGCGCAGGATCGCGTCGATCAGGAACGCCGTTGTGGTCTTGCCGTTCGTCCCCGTCACGCCGAGCAGGAGCAGCCCCTCCGCGGGATGGTCGTAGTGCTCCGCGGCGATGCGTCCCATCGCCCGCCGCGCATCGGTCACGATAACGACCGGAAGCGGCACGTCCACCGGCCGCTCCGCGCACAGCGCGACCGCACCGGCGGCGGCCGCGGCCCCGGCGAACTCGTGACCGTCCACACGGGCCCCCGGGATGCAGAAGAAGAGGTCGCCCGGCGCGACCTTCGAGGAGTCGTACGCGAGACCGGAGACCTCGGCGTCGCCGTCGACGCGCACGAGCAGGTCTCCCGCGGCGCCGCCGAGGGAGACGAGGGACTTACGGCGGGGGGCGGGCATCATCGGATGCTAGTCGTGGATCGTCTCTTCGCCCGCCTGGTCCGCTTCGATGGCTTCCGCCGCCTTCTCCGCATCTCCGGTGGGCGAGACGCCGAGGTGCCTCAGCGCGAACTCGGCGATGATCTTGAATGTCGGCGCGGCAGTCGACCCGCCCCAGATCGGGCTCGGCTCGTCGAGGACGACCAGCACGACGATCTCGGGACGGCCCGACGGGACGAACCCTGCGAACGAGCCGACGTACGAATTCCCGTAGCCCCCGGTCGGCAGCGGCTTCTGCGCGGTGCCGGTCTTGCCGGCGACAGCGTACCCGGGGATCTGCGCCTCGATGCCCGTTCCCTCGCGCGTCACCCCGGTGAGGATGCGCGCCATCTGCTGCGCGGTCTTCTCGGATACCACGCGCCGCGTCGCGGCCGCCGACGACGGACGGATCTTCCCCTCGCCGTCCATCGTGGACGCGAGCAGCTTCGGCTCGACCCAGACGCCCCCGTTGGCGAGCGTCGCGTACGCCGCCGCCATCTGCAGCGGCGTCACCGCGATCCCCTGCCCGATCGGGATCGTCGCGATCGTCGGCGCGGTCCACTCGTCGCGGTCGATCACGATCCCCGACGACTCGCCGGGGAAGTCGAGCCCGGTCTTGTCGCCGAACCCGAACCTGCGGACGTACTCGTCGAGCTTCTCTTCACCGAGCTTCAACCCGATCTGGATCGTCCCGACGTTCGACGACTGCTGGATGATCTCCGACGCAGTCATCTTGAGCGTCGGGTGGGGGTGCGAGTCGTTGAAGATCTCACCCGCGTACGGCATCGCGTCGGGCACGATGAACTCCGAGCGCGGCGTCACGACCTTCTCTTCGAGCGCGGCCGACGCGGTCACGACCTTGAACGCCGAGCCGGGTTCGTACACGTAGTTCAGCGCGCGGTTCTGCAGGGACTCCGGCTCGTAGTCGCCGGGCTCGTTCGGGTCGAAGTCGGGGTAGTTCGCGAGCGCGAGGACCTCGCCGTCCCCGGGCCGCAGCACGATCGCGGTCCCGGCCTCCGCGTGGTACTTGGCGACCGCGTCGGCGAGCGTCAGCTGCGTGAAGTACTGGAGCTGCTTGTCGATGGTGAGGAACAGCGCGCGCCCCGGCTGGGCCCGGTCCATCTCGATGTTTCCTCCCGGCAGCAGCGTGCCCTCGAGATCCTGCTCGAACGTCATACGCCCGGCCTCGCCCTGCAGGATGGAGTCGTATTGCGACTCGATGCCCTCGAGCCCGACCCCGTCGGTGTCGGCGAACCCGAGCACGTGCGACGCGAGGCGCTTTCCCGGGTAGTACCGCTTGGCCTCGTCGCGCATGAAGACGCCGGGGATGTCGAGCCCCGCCACCTCCTCCGATACGCGCGGGGGGGCCTGACGCACGAGGTACTCGAAGCGCGGCGCGTCGTCGTCGGGCATCGGCCCGCTGAGCTTCTGCAGCAAGAGCTCGTAGGGCTCGCCGAGGACCGGCTCGAGCTGTGCAGCTGCGCCCGCGGGATCCTCGACGAGCTGCGGGTCGGTGAAGATCGTCTTGAGGTCGACCGAGATCGCGAGCGGTTCGCCGTTGCGGTCGAAGATCGCGCCGCGCCGGGCGGGGAAGTCGATCGTCCTGTCTCTCTGCTGCGACGCTAGCTGCGCGTACGCCGGCGCCTCGACGATCTGCAGCACGAACAGCCGCGCCCCCATCGCGAGGAACAGCAGCGTCAGCGCGACGAACGTCCACCCGAGCCGCTTGGGCGAACGTGAAGCAGGCTTCTTTTTCTGGCCGCCCGCCGAGCCGGCCGGTCGTTTCTTTCCTTGGCCGCCCGCCGAGCCGGCCGGTCGTTGCTTAGCAGAAGGGGCCGACCGGCGACGGTTCGACCCCTTTGTCGAGCGCGATGTATTGCGCGGCGGAGCCATCTAGGGCGACTCCTCCCAGGCCCCCGCGGCGGAGGCCGGACCCGTTCCCGACATGCGCGCGTGCAGCCGGCCGCCGCCCGCGGCGTCGAAGCGCGGCTGCGCGACCTCGGCGACGATGTACTGGATGGCCGCCGGGTCCGGGTCGACCATCCCGAGCTGCGTGCGCGCGTACTGCTCGATCCGTCCCGGGTTCTCGCGCCGCGCCACCTCGAACGTCAGCTCGCTGCGGCGCTCGTCCGCGGCCTCGACGCGCTCCATCAGCCGCGTGAGCTCGAACGCCGACTGCGCGAGCATGACCCGCTCCAGGAGGACGCCGAACACGATGCCGAGGACGCACACGACCGCGACGATCGCGAGCGGCGAGACCCGGCGCGGGCGCTTCGGCCGGATGGCTTGGACTCCGACGACGCGCAGCGCGGCCCTCTCGCGGACGGCCGCACGCACCTGCTGGGCGCGGGCGCTCATGCAGGCCTCCTCTCCTGCTCGGGGAGCGGCGCCGTCGCCGTTTCCAGTCGCTCCGCGGCCCGGAGCTTCGCGGACCGGGCGCGCGGGTTGGCGGTC
>WUUC01082365.1_pt1 | contig 21125 bp, 13 predicted proteins | sample 6278441 | NCBI WGS metagenome assembly WUUC01 (sample SAMN13675441, study PRJNA597444) | soil metagenome | isolation source: soil | place: USA: Washington | collected 2017-10
CATCGAAAATCTATTCGCCAGACTCAAACAATACCGCCGCATCTGCACTCGTTACGAAAAACTGCACTCCGCCTTCGCCGCCATGCTCTCACTCGCCTGCATCCTCCTCTGGCTCCAATCTTAACCAGACACCCCCTAGTCGGTGGAGAATTTTCGCTTACGAGCTAGCCGGACACCAGAAGGCAGAGCGAAGGGCCGCCAGGAATAAGCATCGCGAGCCAAAAAATAAAACGCGCCTATCTCACTTCGCGAAAAGGGCGCGTCTGGGGAGGGCACAGCACTCAAGCACTCGCCGCGGGCGCCGCACCCGGAGTCGCCGCCACGGGCTGGGCAGCCGCGATCTCGGGAAGCACCACGCGATCGCAGAAATCGCCGAAATATTCACCGGGCTGACGTTCCGCGGCGTAACGTTTGATGATCGGCGTCAGATAAGCGACGGCTTCGTCGAGCGTGATCGACGGCAACACGAGTTTGTTGAGGCGAGTGCCATCGTATTTCGCGCCGAGATAAAACGCGTACTTGTTGGGCGCCTTTCCGACCAGACCGATCTCGGCGAGGAAGGGACGAGCGCAACCATTCGGACAACCTGTGACACGGATCGACACCGGCTGCGACGCGAGGCCGACGGCAGCGAAGATCGGCTCGATTTTATCCAAAATGCCGGGGAGCGCGCGCTCGCTCTCGGCGAGGGCGAGACCACAGGTCGGAAGTGCGACGCAGGAAAGCGCGTTAAGGCGCAGGCCGGAGCGTTCGTTTTCTTTTGTGAGGCCGTGCTTCGCGAGAATGGCTTCAATCTGCGGCTTTTGCGCATCGCCGATGCCCGCAATCAGGACGTTTTGGGACGGCGTGAGACGGAAATCGCCTTTAAGAATCTGGGCGATGTCGCGGAGCGCGGTGCGCATCGGCCAGCCGGGGATATCTTTGATACGACCGGAAAGAATGTGCAGGCCGAAGAACCAGTTTCCGCTCTCGGTGCGATGCCAGCCATGCGGATCCTCGATGGTCTTGAATTCAAATGGACGCGCCGGAGCGAGTTTCCAACCGATGCGACGCTCCACTTCGCCTTTGAACCAGTCGAGGCCCCGATCGGCGATGGTGTACTTCAAACGCGCATGCTTGCGGTCGGTGCGATCGCCGAAATCGCGCTGCACCATGATCACGGTCGAGCCCACTTCGTTGACTTTGTCCGGGGTAATAAAACCCATGATGTCTGCAAGTCGCGGGAACGTCGCCGCATTGCCGTGGCTCGTGCCCATGCCGCCGCCGACGGTGACGTTATAACCGACAAGTTGGCCGTTTTCGATGATCGCGATGAAGCCGAGATCCTGGGAGAAAATATCGATGTCGTTCGACGGCGGGAGCGCGAAGCCGGTCTTGAATTTGCGCGGCAAATACGTCGACCCGTACATCGGCTCGACCTCGGGTTCGCCGCCCGCGACCAGTTCATCGTCGATCCAGATTTCGTGATAGGCACGAGTCTTCGGCAGGCAGTAATCGCTGAAGCTCTTCGACGCCCGATAAATTTCCTCATGCGCTGCCGAACGCTCGGGCAGCGGCGGAGCCATGACGTTGCGGTTCACGTCACCGCACGCCGCGATCGAGTCGAGGAGCACCGAATGCAGGCCGCGAATTAACGGTTTCAGACTGCCCTTGAGCACCGCGTGGTACTGGAAAGTCTGGCGCGTCGTGAGGCGCAGCTGACCGTTAGCGGCTTTGTCGGAGAGCGCGTCTAACGCAAGCCACTGCTCGGGCGTGCAACGTCCGCCGGGCAGACGCACCCGCAGCATGAATGAAAACGCCTTTTCCTTGCCGGCCTTCTTCAACGCGAGGCGCAAATCGCGATCATCCTGCAGATAAAGCCCGTGGAATTTCGTGAGCTGACTATTGTCCTCGCCGATCGCGCCAGAAGAGGTGTCGGCGATATCCTGCGCGATCGTACCGCGGAGAAGATTGGATGAGGCCTTAAGGCCTTCATTGTGGACAAGGGGCTTGGTCGCCGCAGCGGGTGCTGAACTCATGGAAAAGGAAGAAACGTGTCCCACGAACGAGGGTGTTTCAAGTTAGAATTAGTGAATTAAGTGACTTACTAAAGATAAGCCATCTGTAAGAGAAAACGTCAACAGCGTCAGCTCGCCGCCAAGCTCTCCAGGACTTTTTCCGAAGCGCGCATGCCCTTCTTCATCACGTCTAAATGAAAACTTTCGTTGGGAGCGTGCAGGTTATCTTCCGGCAGGAATAATCCCATCAACACCGAGTCCAGACCGAGCACGCGTTTGATGTCCGCGATGATCGGCACGCTGCCGCCTTCGCGCAAATAAAGCGGCGGTTTGCCAAAAACGTCCGCGATGGCGGCATCGGCGGCGCGAAACGCTTTCGCAAGCACCGGCGATTGGCTCTTCGGCGTGTTGGAGCGGCCAGGCGGAACGACGACATACGGCGTGCCTTCGTGTTGAGCGACGAGCTCAAACGTCACGTCTTTCGGCATGCGCTCGTGTACCGTGCGATAAAGCAGTTCGCGGATTTTCGTCGGGGTCTGATTTGGCACGAGCCGGCAGCTGATCTTCACAAACGCCTTGCTCGGGATAACCGTCTTGGTCCCCTCCCCCTGGTAACCGCCGCCGATGCCGTTGAACTCCAGTGTCGGCAGATAACGCGTCGCTTCGAACGGCGTGTAACCGTTCGCCGTGTAGAACGCCGGGATGCCCAGAAACTCGCGATACTGTTCCTCGCTTTGCCCCAGTTTCGCGAGTTCCTCGCGCTCCCACGGATGCACTTCGAGTACGTCATCGTAAAATCCTGGCACGTTGACACGACCGTCCGCTGCATGGAGCGACGCACATAATTCGGCCAGCGCCTGAATCGGATTCCTCAATACGCCGCCATGCAGTCCCGAGTGCAGATCGCTTTTAGCGCCTGTCACGACCACGTCGAACAGCACAAGACCGCGCAGCCCGCACGTGATCACAATCTGGTCCTCGCGTGGGATGCCCGTGTCCGACAGAAAAACGAAATCCGCCTTCTTCAGCCGGTGCTGATACTGTTCGAGAAAAAGCGGGAAGCTCGGACTGCCCATCTCCTCTTCGCCTTCGATCATGAAGGTGATGTTTAGCGGCAGATCGGAACGACGCTCTAGCAAACGACCCACCGCCGAAATATGCGTCATGAGCGGGCCTTTGTTGTCAGCAGAGCCGCGTCCATAGAGACGGTTACCGCGAATCTCCGGCTCGAACGCGGCGCTCTTCCACAGATTGAGCGGATCGGCCGGCTGCACGTCGTAGTGACCGTAGATGATCACATGCGGCCACTCCGGTTTACCGTGGCGTTCGGCGAGGATGATCGGATGGAGCTTCGTGTGGACGACTTCGACTTGAAATCCGATCGAGGTCAGCAGCCCAGTCACGAAATCGCGGGCACCGACCATGCCGTCCTTGAACGACGGGTCGGCGGAGACACTGGGATGGCGGATGAATTCTTTGAGCTTTTCGACCGGGTCAAACATGGCCGGGCACCGTGGCGAAAATCCGCCGCACGCGCTAGCGGGAAAATAAACATTTCGCGTCTAATTCGCTGCATCGAACAACGAATTCAAACCGGGAAAACCTATCCTGTCTTCAGGTTAATCCCACCCGCTTGCGCCCCAGCCTTCGGACTTCCACATTCAAAAAATCAGTACTGCGTTTTGGCGTTCTCGTAGAGTGGCAGGTACTGCGGCGCGAGCTTCTGCAGAGTGGCGATGCGCTCTGCGGTCGGAGGGTGGGTGGAGAACCACTTGAGAGGTTCCTGCCCGCCGCTTTTCTTCGCCATCTTTTGCCAGAACGTGATCGCCGCGCGCGGATCGTAACCAGCGCCTGCCGCAAAACGCAGCCCGATCGCATCCGCTTCCGTTTCATGCGCGCGTGAAAAAGGCAGAATTACCGCGCCTGTCGCGCCCGCGCCATACAGTCCAAGGATCAATGCGCGCTTCTCGGGATCGACATCTTTTACCTCCATGTAAGTCGCCGCCAGGGCCGCGCCACCGGCCGCCGCCATTTGCTGCGACGCGCGTTCGCCGCCGTGGCGGGAGGAAACGTGTGCAACTTCATGTCCCATCACGGCGGCGATTTCGTCATCGCTTCCGGCGAGTTTAATCAGACCTGTATACACGCCGACTTTGCCGCCAGGGAGCGCAAAGGCGTTGATCTGCTCCGACTCAAAAACCACGAACTCCCACTGCGCATTGGGCAGATCGCGACCGACCGATTTTGCGATTCGCTCACCGATGCGGCGAATCCGCGCATTCGTCGTCGGATCATTGGAAATTTTCTCCTTCGCCTTGATATCCGCAAATGCCGTCAGGCCCATCTGGGCCTCTTCAGCGGGTGCAACGAGCATCAGTTGTCGGCGGCCGGTTTCCGGGACGACGGCACAGCCAGCAAGTCCGAGAACCAAAAGTAACGCTGAAGCGAAGCGAATAGTCATGATGATAAGGAAGCTGGCCTGCTCAGACTCGCGAGCAAGCCAGCGGTTCTTACCAAAGTGACATCCAGCATTTTCCCGGCGATCAAGCCGGGAGCAATTTAGTGCTTAAAGTGCCGAAGGCCGGTGAAGACCATCGCCATGCCCCGCTCGTCGGCGGCCTTGATGACTTCTTCATCGCGCACCGACCCGCCCGGCTGGATCGCCGATGTCGCGCCCGCATCGGCGGCGGCGATGAGGCCATCGGCAAAGGGGAATAGTGCTTCGCTCACCACGACCGAGCCCTTGAGATCGAGCTTCGCTTCGCCGGCCTTCCACACGGCGATGCGCGAGCTGTCCACGCGCGCCATCTGGCCCGCGCCGACGCCCAGCGTTCGTTCGCCGCGGCAGTAAACGATCGCGTTCGACTTCACATGTTTGCAGACGCGCCAGCCAAACATCATGCTCGCCCACTCTTCCGCCGTGGGCTGGCGCTTCGTAACGACCTTAAAATTGCGCGGATCGCCCAGCGTCTTGTTGCGATCCTGCACGAGCAAACCGCCGACGACCGAACGCACGTCCTGGAGCGAGTCGGCACCCAATCCTTCCTTCGCGATCATGAGGCGCAGGTTTTTCTTCTTCGCAAAAATCGCCACCGCTTCATCGCTGAAACGCGGCGCGATAATCACCTCGGTGAAGATGTCTTGGATCTGCTCGGCCACGTCGGCTTCGAGCGTGCGGTTGACCATGATAATTCCGCCAAATGGCGCTTGTTTATCGGTCGCATAAGCTTTGTGCCACGCGTCGATCGGCGTATCCGCGCTGGCCGCACCGCAGGGATTGGTGTGCTTGAGAATCGCCACGGTCGGCCGCTCGAACTCGCCGATCAGATAAGTCGCCGACGTGATGTCCAAAATATTATTGTAGCTGAGCTCCTTGCCTTGGAGCTGCTGATAGTGCTCGTGAAACGTGCCGTAGAGCGCGGCTTGTTGATGCGGATTCTCGCCGTAGCGGAGCGATTGAGCTTTCTTGAGCGCGATCGTGAACTTCTCCGGCAAACCGGAAAGTGCATCGAGATTCGGCTCGTCGGCCTGCGATTCCAGGTACTTCGCGATCGCGGCGTCGTAGCTGGCCGTGCGCTGGAAAACTTTCAGCGAAAGTTTGCGGCGGAGCGCAGCGAGTTCCGCCGGTTTATCCAAAGCCGCCAGCACCGCATCGTAGTCGCCCGGATCGCAGACGACGGAAACGCTCTCAAAATTTTTTGCCGCACTGCGCAGCATCGAGGGGCCGCCGATGTCGATATTCTCGATCGCGTCTTCAAAATGTACGTTGGGCTTCGCGACGGTTTCTTCGAACGGATAAAGATTCACAACGACGAGATCGATCATGCCGATGCCGTGCGCCTTCGCCGCGTCCATGTGCTCGGCTTTGTCGCGACGACACAGCAGACCGCCGTGGATTTTTGGGTGCAGCGTTTTCACGCGGCCTTCCATCATCTCGGGGAAACCCGTGTATTGACTCACCTCGGTGACGAGCAGGCCTTTTTCTGCGAGGAGCTTCGCGGTGCCGCCGGTCGAGAGCAGGCGGAAACCGTGACGTTGCACCAGGGCGGTCGCGAATTCGACGAGGCCGCGTTTGTCACTCACAGAGAGCAGGGCGAGCTTTTCCATAGACATAAAAAGGCTTTGTGCGGTCCGCAAAAATCACTGGCAAGCGTTTTGGTCTCATGAACCGCGAATGAGCGCCCATGAACGCGAAAAACACTCCCGCGCGCGCCCGCGGAAATTTATTCCGTCTTCCCATCGCGCACCTATTCGCCTCCATCCATCGGTGAAAAATTCATCGAATTTTTCGCCACTTTTTGCCTCTCGCGTCAGCGCAGATGCTCTTCGTGTTGTCCATGTCCCTCGTGCGACGAATGCGCGTCATGAGCGTCTCTCCACATGAGATGCTCATGCATCCAGCGATGCACCGCCGGCTGTCCTCGCACCAAAGTGAGCACGCCAAAAACAACCAGCGCCACGCCGCTCGCGCGCACGAGCCAGCGCCGTCGCGCTAGGCTGATTTTCTGCCCAGCTAGCGCCACAACCAACAACCCCGGCAACGTCGCCAGTCCAAACACGTAAGCGCCAAGGACGACGCCTTGCGCGGAATTAAAACTCACGAGATACAGCAACGCCATCAACGAGAGCCCGCACGGCAAAAACCCATTCACCCAACCGATCAGCAGACTCTTGAACAACGACGTCGACCGCCACGTGCCGGCGACTGCTCCACAGACCGCGCTCCCCTGCCACCATCGCGCGAACACCGGCGGCATCCGCATTTCCAACGCATACATTGATCCCACGGCGATCATCACCCCGCCCGCGAGGAACCCGAGGACGTTTTGGAAATTCTCCAGCGAAGTGCGCGCCTCCACCCATTGACCCGCCAACAATAAGAGTACGCCAAGAAAAACATACGACGTCGCCTTCCCCACTTGGTAGCTCACCTGCCGAAGCACGACCCCACCGATGCTCGTCGCCCCGCTCGACGCCGCGACCGCGAAACCGCCGCACATGCCCACGCAATGCCCGGTGCCGAGCAGACCAAGCAAAAGTACACCGAGGTAATCGCTAAGAAACATATCCGGCCACGTTTGGCAGCCGGGCCGATGTCGCAAACCGAAAGCCTCTGCCGCGCACGCGCGGAGCTTGCCCGATATACCACCGGCCCGCAGATCATCCCGACTTCTGGTTAAAAGCGCGTGCCACGACTCTATCGGGCCCTGCCCCGATGGAGGCTGCCGTGCCGTTCTTTTTGGAGAACCTTGCCAATATACCGCACAAGCCCCTTGTGATCGTTCTAGATGTCGTTCGGCCTACCTCCGCCTCGCCCACAGGGAACCCGTGAACTCCACGACCCCACTAACACCGCGCCCGTTGAAGCAGAAGCGCAGGCTTGGCTGGCGGCCATTGTTGATGCGGCGGACGACGCTATCGTTAGCAAAGATCTTTCAGGGAAAATCCTGAGCTGGAATCGCGGAGCAGAACGCCTCTTCGGGTACACAGTGGACGAGATAGTAGGGCAATCGGTCACCATGCTGATCCCCGCGGAGCGTTTTGATGAAGAGCCTGCCATTCTCAGGCGTATACGTGCAGGGGAGCGTATAGAACATTACGAAACCGTCAGACGTCGAAAAGACGGTTCGCTCGTAGACGTATCGCTGACGGTTTCACCGGTTAGGAATGCTGCGGGTCATATTGTAGGAGCGTCTAAAATCGCCCGGCAGCTCACCGAGAAACGGGTCGCTGAAGAGGCGATTCGAAGACTAGGTGCCATCGTAGAGTCCTCCGATGACGCCATTTTGAGCAAAGATCTGCAGGGCAAAATCCAAAGTTGGAATCCCAGTGCGGAACGTCTCTTCGGCTACACAGCCGCAGAAATCATCGGCCAGCCGATCTCCCTTTTGATTCCATCGGATCGCAAAGATGAGGAGGCCGTTATTTTGAGCCGGATTCGCAGTGGCGAACGCGTCGATCACTACGAGACGAAACGGCGCCGGAAAGATGGCACCCTAATCGACATTTCCCTGACCATCTCGCCGATAAAGAACGCCCAAAATGTCGTCATCGGCGCATCGAAAATCGCGCGCGACATTTCCGTTCGCAACGAAACCGTGGAGATTTCCCGGCGTCTGGCCGCGATCGTGGAATCCTCCGACGATGCTATCGTCAGCAAAAACCTCCAAGGAGTTATCCAAAGCTGGAACGCCGGCGCGGAGCGTCTCTTTGGTTACACAGCTGCGGAAGCTATCGGGAAACCTGTGTTGATGCTCATCCCGGAGGGCCGGCAGAATGAGGAGCCCACTATTTTAGAACGGCTCAGCCGCGGAGAGCGTATCGATCATTACGAGACCGTGCGCCGCCGCAAAGACGGGACGCTAATCGACGTCTCTCTCACAGTGTCCCCCATCACCGATGTTACCGGAAAAGTGATCGGCGCATCGAAGATCGCCAGAGACATCACACCGCAAAAACGGGCATTTAATGAGATTAAAGAGGCTCATGAAAAAGCCCTCGCTGCGAATCAAGCCAAGGATAACTTCATCGCGGCGCTCTCGCACGAGCTTCGCACGCCGCTGAACCCGGTACTACTGATCGCGAGCGATGCCGCCAAGGACACGACTCTGCCCGATAGAGTGCGCGGCGACTTCGAAGCCATTCGTAAAAGCGTGGAATTGGAGGCGCGCCTGATCGACGATCTCCTCGACCTCGCGCGCATCACCAATGGGAAATTGGCTCTGAATTCACAGGTCCACGATTTGCACGCGATCCTCAGCGATGCGGTGGCGACAGTCCGCGCCGACCTGCTCGCTAAACATCTGCCGCTTATTTCTGAGTTCGCGACGCCTGCTCTCTGGGTCCAAGGCGACGCCGTGCGGCTTCAACAAGTGTTTTGGAACGTTCTCAAGAACGCGGTGAAGTTCACGCCTGAAGGCGGCCGCATATCGCTCTTAACCCGCGCCGATGCATCGGGAAATGCCGTGATCGAAATAGCGGATACAGGGATAGGCCTGACCGAGGAAGAGATTGGCCGGATCTTCGATTCCTTTACCCAAGGTCAACACACGCAGACCGGCCACCGCTTCGGAGGGCTGGGCCTGGGGCTGACGATCACCAAACTCCTCACGGAGATGCATGGCGGAACGATCCGTGCCGCGAGCGAAGGCCGGGGCCGCGGAGCCACATTCACGATTTTACTCCCGCTGGCCGAACAAAACACCCGCGAGCTCGACCCCGTGGAAAGCCCCGAGGTAAGCCGGGCAATGCTCACGCCCGGCTCGAAACGCCGGATCTTGCTAGTCGAAGACCATGACCCCACCCGCAACGCGCTTGTCCAACTTCTCGGACGGCGCGGTTTCGACGTCGTCGCAGTCGCCACAGGAGAAGACGCCCGCAGGGCTGCCGGAGAACAGCGGTTCGACTCGATGATTTGCGACTTGGGTTTACCCGACGTCGAAGGCTGGTCCCTGATTGCCGAACTCGCCAGCCGTCACGGCCTGAAAACGATCGCCGTGACCGGGCTGGGCATGGAAGAGGATATCAGAAGAAGCCGTGAGGCCGGGGCCGTCGCCCACCTCGTGAAGCCGATCACTATCCAAGCACTCGACCTCGCGCTCAAAAGCGCGCTCGCCGCTAAAGCGTAGGATTTTCTCGGGCACAGATCCCGCGTTGCAGAAGCGGGTGAGATCTCAACTGCCGCCTGCTTCGCACTGACCATCCGCACCACGACCTCCTGCCTCGAAAAAACCCGTTTTCCCTCTCCGAGTGCCGGGCCGGCCAGGCGCCCAAAAAATTATCGTCCTCCCCCTCCACTGGATAACTGTATGAAAACGTTGATCCATTCGCATCCCACATTTCTGCGCCGGTCATTTGTGCGGCTTTCTTCGATCGCGATGTGGATCGCGGCGCTCAGCGCGACCACGTGGGCGCTATTGGCCGTGTTACTCTCGTTTCCGATTCCCTCGCTTCGCTGGCCGGTAACTCTGGGGCTTGGCGGCATCGCTCTTGTGGCCGCAGTGCGGCTTCGCCGCAGGCCTTTCGGACCTGCCATCGCCCTGCTTGCTTGCTCCGCCCCGGTCTTCCTGTGGTGGCCGACCGTCACTGCGCACAGTGAGCGTCGCTGGCAGCCTGATATGGCACGAAGCCCATGGGCCGAAATCTCCGGCGATCTCGTGACGCTGAATAATTTCCGAAACGGCGAGCGTCGCACACCCCAAGACTTCACCCCGCGTTGGGAGACTCGCAGCTTTCGCCTGTCGTCGCTCCGGCATCTCGACTTTTATATGGTGTATTGGGATTCCCCCCACATTTGCCATACCATGATGACCTTCGACTTCGGCGCGGAAGGCCGCGTTTGCGCCTCCATCGAGGCGCGCCGCGAGTGGGACGAGACGCCCTATTCCCCGCTCGCCGGCATTTTCCGCCACTACGAATTGCTCTACGTGCTGGGAGATGAGCGCGATCTTGTCAGGCGACGCGCGAGCCTCAGCTCCACGGAGCAGACCTATCTTTTCCGCATCTGCGCGTCTCCCGAAATCGTGCGTGCCCTCTTCCTCGACTATCTGAGGTCCGCCAATGAACTCCACGAGCGAGCGCAATGGTACCACTCGCTCACCACCAATTGCAGCACGTTGATTCGAAAACACGTCAACGCCGCCCACCCCGCGACACCTTGGGATTGGCGGATCCTGGCCAACGGCCATCTGGATGAGTTTCTTTACGCCCAAGGCTACCTCGACCGCACACTCCCGCTCGCCGAGTTGAAGGCGCGCAGTCACATCAACCTCGCGGCGCGTGCGGCAGACCGCGCACCGGATTTCTCCGACCGCATCCGTGCCGGTTTACCCGGCTTTTGACCGGTAACATTAAACCGCGAGCCCTCACATAGGGCGACCTGCCCTTCCTGGGTGATTCCACCCAAGTGCCACCGGGAAACTCTTCAAGGCCCCGCGAAAATCCCGTCCGAGGGTCCCCATGCTTGGGCTTCAGTGCACCTTCGATGTGCCGATAACCCTCGGTAACTTTGCCGGACTGGCCTGGCGACTGGCTACCGTTCCTGCGTTAGCCACTCATGCCTCTATCCGCACGATTCAGAAGAACCCTTTTCATCTCAGCTATCGTGCTGTGGTTGGGCGCGGCCGCCTGGGGCACGAAGCAACTCCACGAATATAGCTTCAATCCGGGTGAACGCGGCGAATCGCTCGCAAGCTGGCCCACGAATGCACGGTTTTCGCCGGCTCACGGAGTTCTTACGCTGGTCGTTGCCCTGCATCCGGAGTGCCCTTGCTCGCGCGCGACCCTTTCCGAAATCGATACGATCCTCGCGCAGACGACGCCGTCGCTTCGCGTTTTTGCCCTTTTTCTAGATACCGACCCTGGCCAGCCCGCCGCAGACTCCACACTTTTTAAGAACGCCGATAAACTTCCCGGTGTTTCCATCATCCGCGATCGCGACGGCGCCGACCTGAAAGCGTTTAACTTTCTTACCTCCGGCGAAACACGTCTGTACCGGCCTGACGGCTCGCTCGTTTTCCACGGCGGCGTCACTCCATCCCGCGGCCACCCAGGCGAGAATCTCGGCCGGACCGCCGTTATCGAAGCTGTGCACGCCTCGATGGATCGCGCCTCAACGCCTGAGGCCACCGTGACGCTACCCGTCTTCGGCTGCGCTCTGTTCGATTCGTCCCGCCCATGATACTCAACGAATCTTTCCTGGCCCCGCTCATCCGCGAACGCGCCGTGCTAAGAGAGAATGCACTGCTGAGTCGTTTTTGGAGTCAGACGGATCGCGCTTTCGCCATTCTTCTCATTCTCCAGTGGATCGCCGGTATCGGTCTCGCCCTCTGGCTGACTCCCTTTACGTGGGCCGGCCAGACGACGAGCCAGCTCCACCTTCATGTGTGGGCTGCGATCGGGCTCGGAGGTATCATCGCCCTGCCCGCCGCCGCCCTCGGTATCTGGCGTCCTGGCCTCGCCAGCACTCGCCACTGCATCGCCGCCGCGCAGATGCTTGCCTCCGCGCTTCTCATCCATCTCACGGGCGGCCGCATCGAAACGCATTTCCACGTTTTTGGTTCGCTCGCCTTCCTCGCCTTTTACCGTGACTGGCGCGTCCTCGTGACCGCCTCGGTCGTCATCGCCGCCGACCACTTTTTTCGAGACCTCTATTGGCCGCGCTCCGTCTTCGGCGCCCAAGCCTCTTCCTGGCGCTGGCTCGAACATGCCGGTTGGGTTGTTTTCGAGGACATTTTCCTGATCTACACCTGTTACCGGTCACGCCAGTTGATTTCCGAATATGCAGTCCGGCACGCCGAGGCCGAGATCACCGCCGAGCACGTCGAGGGAACCGTCATCGCCCGCACACGCGATCTCGCCGAGACCAACACCCGCCTCGAGGCCAACATCGAGGAACGCCTCCGCGTCGAACAAGAGCTTAAGCTCGCCAAGGATGCCGCCGACGCTGCCAGCCAGGCCAAATCGGAATTCCTCGCCAACATGTCCCATGAGATCCGCACTCCGATGAACGGCGTCATGGGTATGACCAGCCTTCTCCTCGATACTCCGCTCAACCATCAGCAGCGCGGCTTCACCGACACGATCCGCCAAAGCTGCGATGCCCTCCTGGTCGTCATCAACGATATCCTCGACTTCTCCAAGATCGAGTCCGGCAAAATGGAACTGGAGGAGCAGCCGTTCGATCTGCGTACCTGCATCGAGGATACGCTCGATCTCTTCACCCAGAAAGCCGCCGAAAAACAGCTAGATCTTGCCTATCTTCTCCACGAGTCCGTCCCGCTCCATCTGGTGGGTGACGCCACCCGCCTCAGGCAGATTCTCGTCAACCTCATCGGCAACGGCGTCAAATTCACTCCCCGTGGCTCGGTGCTCACCCGCATCGGCAGCCGCGTGATCGGCCCGGCCGCCACTCGCTCCAGCGCTCCGCCCGAGCTCTGGCACGAGCTGCAAATCGAGGTCCGCGACACCGGGATCGGTATTCCAGCCGAGCGTCTCGACCGTCTTTTCAAACATTTCAGCCAGGTCGATACGTCGATGTCTCGCCGTTATGGCGGCACCGGTCTCGGCTTAGCCATCGCCAAAAGCCTTTCCGAGATCATGGGCGGTCGCATCTGGGTCGAGAGCGAGCCCGGCAAAGGGTCCGCGTTTTTCTTCACCGTTCGCCTCCGCGCCTCAGGGAAGCCTCACCCGCCCGCGCCTGACCTCCCGCTGCTCAAAGGAAAAAATCTCCTCATCGTCGACGACGGCGAAATCAACCGCCGCATCCTTCAGGTGCAGGCGCTGCGCTGGGGCATGCAGCCCCACGAAGTAAACTCCGGTCCCGCTGCGCTCGATTGGTTGGAGTCCGGGCGTTCCGTCGATCTAGCAATCCTCGATATGCAGATGCCCGATATGGACGGACTCGACCTCGCCGCACGCATCCACGCCCTCGCTCCGCATAAACACCTCCCGCTGATTTTGCTCAGTTCCGCCGCGCACCAACATGACCGCGACGACCCGCGCTGGCTGCACTTCGCCGCCCGTTTTAATAAGCCGGTGAAATTTATTCCGCTTCGCGACGCGTTGCTCACCGCCCTCGGTCACGCGCGCACGGAGCTCGCGGCACCCGCCAAAAGCCCCGGCGCTAGCGCTCCGCGCCTGGCCGACGAACTCCCGCTCCGCATCCTTCTCGCCGAGGACAACGCTGTGAATCAGAAAGTCGCCGCGCGCTTCCTCGATCTCATGGGCTACCGCTGCGATGTCGCTGCCAACGGCCGCGAATGCATGGAGTGCCTCTCACGCCAGCCCTACGATGTCGTCCTCATGGATGTCCAGATGCCTGAGATGGATGGCTACAAGGCGACCGCCGCCATTCACGAACGTTTTCCTGGAGAAGACCGCCCGCAGATCATTGCGCTCACCGCCCACGCCAGCGTCCAGGACCGCGAGCTCTGCCTGAGCCGCGGCATGGACGACTACCTGACGAAACCGATCGTTGCCGCGGTACTCGCTCAAAAACTACGCGACGCCGCCACCCGCCGCAGCCACCGCCCACTCGCTTATTGATCTCCCACCCGGTTAGCACCCCGCTCACTCCGGGCGTATCGGCGGCAAGGTCAAAGGCAGTCTCCCCGCAGCGAACACGCTCGCGGCACACCGCTGCGGACACGGCGCTTGCGACGATCCGCGCGCTTTGCTTGAGAGAACTGCGCGATCGCCGCCTCTCTCATCGGGCGCGTTCAGCCAGTTCCGCCCCATGCCCACGCCTCCTCTGCCCCACCGACGTCTGCGCATCCTGCAGGTCGTCTCGCATCTCGCGCTGGGCGGTGCCGAACGCGTGGCCTTGACGATCGCTCACGCGCTTCGCGGGGAAATCGATTTCCATATTTTCGCCGTTCGCGGCATCGAGCCTGGTCCACTCGGCTCCGCCCTCGCCGCCGAAATCCGCAGTCAGAAGATCCCTCTCCACCTGGGCGCGCGCGTGCCGATGCGCCTAGGCGGCGTCGTCACAAGCGGCATTCAACTCACACGCGTGATTAAACGAGTACGGCCCGACTTTATCCATCTGCATACCGAAATCCCGGAGGCCGCCTACGCCGCGATGGCGACATGCTCTCCCCCTTTGCGCGCGATCCCTGTCGTGCGCACGATCCATAACACCGTCTTTTGGAAATTCTGGCGCGGACTTGGCCGCTGGTGCGATCGCCGCATGCCGCGCGCGTTTGTGGCCGGTGTCTCACCGGGATGCGCCCATGCCTTTTCTCAACTGCGCCGTGAATCGGGCGCAGCACCGCCGCCAGAGAACCCGGTGACAATTTTTAACGGCGTCCGGTTGCCGCCAGACGTGCCGGCCGCGCCCGTGAGACGGCACGACGATCCTCTGAACATCGTTTTCGGCGGACGCTTCGAGCCACAAAAAGGCACCGATCTGCTGCCCGATATTCTCGCACGCGTTCGGCCACCCGCCGGCGGAGCGCGCCTGGTTTTATTTGGAAGCGGCTCCCATGAAACCTTGCTGCGCGACGTGGCGAAAAAACCGCCCGCCGGCTGGACGGTGCAAGTGCGATCGCCGACGTCCGATTTTGTCCAACAGCTTTCCCACTTCGACCTCGCGATCCTGCCATCGCGATTCGAAGGACTTTGCTTAGTTGCCGTCGAGGCCTGCCTCGCGAGGCGGCCCGTGGTCGCGACCGACATCGCAGGCCTTCGCGACGTTTTTTTCCCTGGATATCCTTGGCTGGCCCGGCCCAACGATGCCACTGACTTCGCGGCCAAACTCCAAGCCGCTCTCGATGCGCCGGATCGGTGGCCGGAACTCGGAGACCGCAGCCGCCAATTTGCCCGCGAGCGTTTTTCCATCGATGTCATGGCCGCCGCCTATCGCTCGCTTTACGATCGCGCATGCGCACCTCAACGTTCCCCCGACGATCCATGACCTTCTCCCGTATTCGAATGACGGGCACACGCGCCTCTACGCACAGCACCGAGCCTTCGAGGACGTGCGGTCTTTCCTGAAATGAACCCTCATTTTGTCCGAGCGCGCGATCGGCTACTACCGATTATCCTCAGTCAATTCGTGGGTTTGCTCTGCGGCATCGCCGGCGTGCGGCTAGTTTCGCATTGGGTGCCGCCCGCGACGCTGGGTAGCTACGGGATTTTCCTAACATTCACCACGCTCGGCCTGTGGGTGGTCCACGCGGGCCTCATCAAATTCCTGAATCGTCACTGGGCCGAAAGGATCGACAAAAACTCGCTGCTCCGCGCCGTGCTTCGCTCATGGGCGCGAAAACTCGTCTGGCTCGCCCTCGCCGCTGGCTTGGCCGCCATCGCGATCGATTACCTCGGAGGCGTGAGGGGAGTCGTCATCGCGACGCCGTTATTTGTCTCGGCCGCATTGCTGTCTCTCGGCGTGCTGGCGCAAAACGCGGCGCAGGCGGCCCGGCATTACTGGACCGACTTCGCAATATCGGTGACTGGCTCGATCACCCGCACATTTGTCCCGCCGATCTTTTTTTTGATCTGCGGCCAGGCGCTCGGGCTCTATCTAGGATTCGGCATCCATGCAGGATGCTTCGCCGCGGTCGCTCTTTGGACCTTACGCGCACACCTGCGGCCTGGTCCGTCCAGAGCGAACCCAACGGCCATCGCCCCTATCTACGATGGAGCCTTCTTCGCGGCGCTGTCGCTGATCGGCTGGGTATTAACCGGCGTGAACCGCTGGATCGTGGCCGGCTTTCTCGGCGAAACCTCGGCCGGACTTTTCACCCTCGCTGGCAATCTGGCCCAGATCGCTCCCGTGATGTTGGGCGCCGTTTTCCTGCAATACTTTCAACCCGGCCTTTTCAGTACGCCTCATTCAACGCCTACGGACCGACACGCCCTCGCGCGCCGGATTGATCGCATCGCGGCCACGTACACATTGCTCGCGCTCATCGGCATCGCCGGCGTGCACCTGCTGACGCCTTGGCTGGTGGGACCGCTGATCGACGAGCGCTACCGCAAGGCGCTCGTCTACATCGCGGGAGCGGGCTGTTTCAGCGTCGCAGTGATCATTGGACAATTTTTCCACACGCTTCTTCTCGCCGCCCACCGCGAACGCGCCTGCGGCCCCGTCGATCTCACTGCCGCGGCCGTCTTGATTCTCGGCGGCCTGGCCAGCGCTTTCTTCGGCGGAGAACATTGGTTCCTGCGCTGGCTCTTGATCACTCCACTCATTCCGTGGCTTCTCAACCGCCCGCTGGCGCACAGGTACTTTTTCCGCGAAACGACTTCGCCAGCCACGACATCGTCCCCGGTATCGACATCGCACTAACCGCAGGCTGGCTGCCCGCCGCTCAAACTGCTTTCCCCTAAACGTGCATCCCGATTGGAAAAAGAACCTGCTGGCCCTCGCCGTGATCCCGCTGGCGCTCGCCATCGGCACGCTCATCGCCCAAGGCGAGTGGGTCTGGCCATGTGTGGCCCTCGCCATCGCCATCGCGGTCATCGCGGGCCGCCTCGCACAGGCAAACTTCTCCGCATTCATTCTCGGCGGCCTGATCTTCGGCTACATCACCGCAAATCGCGGCTTCGCGCAGCTGAGCGCATCGGGAAATCTGCCGCTGTTTCCAGCCGAGATCGGCCTCGCAGTCACGCTGCCCATTTTGATCTGGCAATGCGCGCGCACCCGGCAGCTCCCGTGGCGGCGAGACGAAATCAACTTCGCGCTGATCGCCTGGATCGTCGTCGGCTCCATCCGCATTTTATGGGACATGCGCTCGAATGGCGCGGCGGCCCTCCGCGATTTCGCGATGGTTTACTACGCGCTCTTCTTCTTCGTCGCACAGCAGACCACGGCCCAAAACACCGTCAGCGATTGGTTTCAACGCACTCTGCGGGCCGCCTCCGCAGTCATGCTCCCGCTCTACATCCTGTTTCAAAACTTTCCCGACTTCTTCATCAACACGCTCACCGTGCGCGGCTCCCCACTTGTCTTTTTCAAGGGCGATCTCGCGGGCACGTTTCTGTCGATCGGCGCGCTCGCATGGTTTTTCCACTACGACGCCCGCCCCGGACGATGGGGGTCATTGTGCCTTAGTCTCACCATGGCGGGTTGCATGATCGCGACCAACAACCGCGCTTCCATGCTCGCGTTGATCATCCCGACACTCGTGCTCGCGCTCTCCGGACATACACGACTGCTAAAAATCCTGACCATCGCCGGCGTAGCCGGTGCGCTTTCCCTCGCACTTTGGACGCAGCTCAGCGGACGCCCTTGGCGGGACTCACCGCTCGTCGGCATCTACGAGCGCGTCATCTCCATCGCAGACTTCGGAGGACAGCGCAGCTACAGCAGCACCAGCGCCGAGCCTAAAGGAGACAACAACCGTTTCCGCACCGTCTGGTGGCAGACCGTCATCAAGGAGACCACCGATGCCAACCCATGGGCGGGCTTAGGCTTCGGCCACGATCTGGCGGACCATTTCTTGAAAGCTTACTATCCCGACTCCGACGAACAGTTCACTGCGCGCAGTCCGCATAATTTCTTCGTGACGATCTATGCCCGGATGGGGCTGGCCGGACTGATACCCTTTTCGATCACGGTAGCGCTGCTCGCCGCGCGTACGTGGCAAACCTTCAGACGAAACAGGACACAGGAAATCCTGCTGCCTTGGTGCGTCGCGATTGCCCTGCTCACCAGCGCCTGCTTCGGAGTCGTTCTGGAGGGACCTATGGGGGCAGTCGTGTTCTGGGTTTCGCTCGGTCTGGCCATGGGCAATTCGCTCGCACAGCGGAAAACCACGATGCCCGCAGAGAAATCCCAACTGTCCGGGGTATCGGCACTTCAGCCGGTGCATCATTAAGGAATCCGTGTTCAGCCCGGCCTCTGTCGGCGCTGCATCTCCTCGGTGATCCACACCTCCTGATTTCCCTCGTTGCCGTGTAACATCGTCGTTGCACCCCGCTCCGCTTTCGCCACGCCTTCGTTGCGTATCCCGCAACTCATGGCGATTAACGTCCGCACTCCTCTCGACTGGCTCAGCGTGTTCAAGACCACGCGCGAGCGCTTCGATTGGATCACGCCGTCGGTCACGCTCGCGCTGTGTACGATCAGCATCTTTTTCATCTACAGCGCACAACTAGAGCGTAACGGCTCCGACTACCTGAAGCAGATCCTCTTCATCGTCGTCGGCGCCGGCATCTACGTCGCGATCTCGCTCGTCGATTACCGGTTCTGGATGACGATCGTTCACTGGATCTACCTCGCCGCGCTCGTCCCGCTAATTCTCGTCAAAGTCGTTCCCGGTATCGGCGGTGCGGCGGCGATCAAGTGGGGCGCCGATCGCTGGATAGATCTCGGGCCGATCTCCTTCCAGCCGTCCGAAACGGCAAAAATCGCCGTGCTTTTGATGACTGCCAGTATCCTGACGCGCGCCCGGGTCGGCACGATTAGCGCCTCACTCGGCACACTCGGCAAATTGGCTCTTGCGGCAGGTATCCCCATCTTTTTGGTTATGCTGCAACCCGATCTTAAATCGGCGATTGTGATCCCCCCGATGGTGTTTTCCATGCTCTACGTTTCGAAGCTCTCGCTGCGCTTTTTCGCGGCTGCGTTCGGAGCGTTCGTGCTGATCGTCGGCGTCGTGGCTTTCGACAGCGTTAGCTACGTGCGCTTCATGGAGTCGCACGGCTATGAATTCCTGCGCGACAAGGGTAAATACGAAGCCCAGTCGATCATCCCGCTGCACGACTATCAGCGAAACCGCATCCTCACCTTCATCGACCCCGCCATCATCGACCCGAAGGGCACGAAGGACGCGTATAATCTCAACCAATCACTCATCTCGGTGGGCTCCGGCGGGCTCACCGGCAAGGGCTGGACACAAGGGATGCAAGCGCGGCTCGGCTATCTGCCGCCCGGCGTCTCGCATAACGACTTTATTTTCCCGGTCATCGCCGAGGAAATCGGATTTTTGGGAAGCCTGACCGTCATCGGTTTATTTGGCCTGCTTCTGTTTAACAGCATCCGCATTGCCAGTCTCGCGAGAGACCGGCTGGGCGCGTTGATCGCCATCGGCGTCACGCTGCTCTTCGCGGTGCATGTCTTCGTGAACATCGCCATGTGTATCGGACTCATGCCCATCACGGGCATCCCGCTTCCCTTCATCAGCTACGGTGGCACTTTTCTGCTTAGTTGCTGCTTGCTGCAAGGACTGGTCCAGAGCGTCTATCGCTTCCGGAGGGATCGTTCATGACGACGCCTTCCCGCGATAACGACCGCCCTGCCGGAATCTCCTGCGCTGCAACTACCGCGCATCGGTGCCCCATCCAACAACACAAACACACGCACCATGAGCGTCCCATCGCAGCCCAACTCCGCCTCCCAAGGCGCATCCCCAGACCCCACTCATCAATATGATGAGGAGCTAGCCAACCCGCCTCCGCAGACCGAAGTCGATCCCCTCGATCCGTCCGAACTTAAAGCCGGCGCCAAGGAACGATCCAAAGACCGCCCCCTCCTCCAGAAGATCGTCTCCATGTTTAAGAAGGAGAAAACCTCCTTCCGCGAACTCATCATCAATTCCGAGCCGCTCGAAAAACGCGTCGCCCTCCTCGTCGACGGCGTCCTCGAAAAGTTCGAAATCGAGCGTGAGTCCGACAACCGCATGGTCGGCGGCATCTACAAAGGCCGTATCAAGAACCTCGATGCCGGCCTCAAAGCCGCCTTCGTCGATATCGGTTATTCGAAGAACGCCTTCCTCCACTATTGGGACATGCTTCCCGCCGCCGCCGACTCCTCCGTGGAAGTCGTCCGCGTCAACAAACGCCGAGATGCACCGCTGCGTCCCGCCGAGCCCACCGTCAAAGACATCCCCGGACTCTACCCGCCCGGCTCCGAGATCGTCATCCAAGTCACAAAAGGCCCCATCGGCACCAAAGGCCCGCGCACCACGACCAACCTCGCCATCCCCGGCCGTTACCTCGTGCTCATGCCCTACTCCGACCAATGCGGCATCTCGCGCAAGATCGAGGACCACAAGGAGCGCTCCCGCCTCAAGCAGATGATCAACGAGCTCACCATTCCCGAGGGCATGAGCGTGATCGTCCGCACCGCCGGTGAAGGCAAAAAGACCCGCTACTTCGTCCGCGACCTCCACTTGCTCCTCAAGACCTGGGCCCGTATCCAACAAAAGATGCAGGACGATCGCGCGCCCTCGTGCCTTTATCAAGAGCCCGACATCGTCGAGCGCACCGTCCGCGATTTCCTCACCGAAGAAGTGGACCGCGTCCTCATCGACAACGTCGAGGATCACGCTCACACCCAAAAACTCGTCGCGCAAATCTCCAAGCGCTCCGCCTCCAAAATCGCGCTGTACAGAGACAACATTCCGATCTTCGAGCGCTTCAACATCGAGCGCCAGATCGAGCAAACCTTCCAACGCAAGGTCCCGCTCCCGTCCGGCGGCGAAATCATCATCGACGAAACCGAGGCTCTCATTGCGGTGGACGTAAACACCGGCTCGCACAAGAACCGCGGCGGCGACGAGAAAAACACCATCTACGCGGTAAACCTCGAGGCCGCCGTCGAGATCGCCCGTCAGATCCGCCTCCGCAATCTCGGCGGCCTGATCATCATGGACTTCATCGACATGAAGGAGCGCCGCCACC
>WUUC01057049.1_pt1 | contig 21115 bp, 19 predicted proteins | sample 6278441 | NCBI WGS metagenome assembly WUUC01 (sample SAMN13675441, study PRJNA597444) | soil metagenome | isolation source: soil | place: USA: Washington | collected 2017-10
CAGACGATTTGGGACTCTCGATGAGTGCCTGAGGTTCCTGGCCACCGAGCCCGTCGCCGTGGACGCGACCGGTTGAGCAGCCACGCCGACGACCTCAATCGGACCTCCGGACCTCTGGCGACGCGAGGAAGCGACCACATGATCGATCGCGGCGCCATCGGCGTCATCACCACATCTGGGGACGCCACGACCTCCTCCGGGCGCGCCCAAGAGCCGGCCGCTGCGCCGCGGAGATGGCTCAGCGATCTGGACGAGTCTGGAATGTTCGGACCAGGCTGGACGGTGGCCTCGGCTTGCGGCGCGCATGTAGAGCTGCGGGGACCGGGGGGAGGCTGTTCTTCGTTCCTGGACTTCATGACCGCGTACGGCGCGGTGAATTTCGGGCACGGCCACCCGGCGCTCGAGGGAGGAGTGCTGGAGGTCGACATCGTCGGTGGGCTGTACACGGCCGAGGCCGAGGAGCTGGCTGCCTGGCTGTGCCGCAGCGCGGGCCTGCCCGACCACGAGGCGCTGTTCCAGGTGGGTGGGAGCTTCGCGGTGTCCACGGCGCTGGCGCTGGCGCACCAGGCGCGCCCGGGCAGGCCGGCGGCGCTGGCGGGCGCGTTTCACGGGCTGGGCGTCGACGCTCAGGCGGTCACCGACGTGCAGGCCGGGATGGCCCTGCAGCGCACGGCGTGGGCACGGTTGGCGGAGGACGCTGTCGTGCGGCTACGTCCCGGTGACCCGGAACCGGACTGGAGCGGCATCTCGGCGTTCCTGTTCGAACCGATCCAGGGTGCCAACGGGTACGTGCCGGTGGACCGGGGCTGGTTGTGCGACACCGTGCGGTCAGCGCAGGCCGCGGGCGTATGCGTCATCGCGGACGAGGTCCAGTCGGGCTACTACCGGCATGGCCACCTCAGCGTCGCGCGGGCATGGGGTCTGACTCCTGACGTCCTGCTGTTCAGCAAGTCGTTGACCAACGGCGCCTACCCGCTGTCTGCGGTGTTGTTCCGCAGTGGGCTGGTGCCTCAGGAGCGGCGCGGGCTGCGGCTGTCACATACCTTCCAGACCGGAGCCGCAGGGTTCGCCGCGGCCATGCGAGTAGCGCGGTTTCTCGACCGTGAACCAGTCGAGGCCATGTGCGCCGAGGTCGAGGAAGCTCTTGAGGCGGCGGCTGCGCAGCTACGGGACCTCGGCGCCGAGGGCTGCCACGTCACGGGTCCGTCCTTGTCGTTCGACGCGGGGAGCCCTGCGATGGCCAAGGCCTTGGTGCGTGGCTGCTTCGACCGCCGGCTGCTGATCTTCACCGGCGGGTCGCGGGGCGAACGGATCCGGGTGGCGCCGCCGGTGGTCATCGGCGGTGACGAGTTGAACGACGGCTTGCTGGTTCTGGTGGACGCCTGGCGGGAACTGCGCGCCGCTGATGGTGGTCCAGGGTGAGGCAACGGCCGACGGTCGTGGTCCTGTGCGGCGACCGGCAGCCGCTGCCGCAGATCCGGCCGGCGCACGACATGGCCGAGGTTCTCTACGTGACCGCGGCAGAACTGCCGGCCATGCTGGGCCGTGCGGATGTCCTGTTGCTGTGGGACTTCTTCTCGACGGCCTTGGAGGTCGCGTGGGCCGAGGCCCGGAAGCTCGCCTGGGTCCACGTGCCGGCTGCGGGGGTCGACACTGTTCTGTTCCCGTCCTTGGTCTCCTCCGACGTGATGGTGACCAATGCGCGAGGAATCTTCGACCGTCCGATCGCTGAGTTCGTGCTCGGCGCGATCATGGCGTGCGCGAAGGACGCCGCCACCAGCGCTCGGCTGCAACGCGAGACTCGATGGGCACATCGGGAGACGGCCCTGGTGCATGGCACGAACGCCCTGATCGTGGGGACGGGCCCGATCGGGCGCGAGATCGCGCGATTGCTGCGTGCCATCGGCATGCGGGTAAGGGGTGTCGGTCGGGTTTCCCGCAACGGCGACCCGGACTTCGGGACCGTGGACGCCAGCAGCGACATCGCCTCTTCTGTCGGCTGGGCCGACCACGTGGTGTTGGCAGCGCCACTCACCCCCCAGACCCGCGGGCTGGTGGGCCATCAGGTGTTGACGCGGATGAAGGAGGGCAGCCATCTGATCAATGTGTCGCGCGGAGCGCTGCTCGACGAGGCCGCCCTCGTCGAGGCGTTGGATCACGGCCCGCTCGGTTTCGCGACGTTGGACGTGTTCTCCGTTGAGCCACTGCCAGCCGCGAGCCCGCTGTGGAGACATCCGGCGGTCGCAGTCACGCCCCACATGTCGGGTGATGTCCGCGGTTGGCGAACAGCGCTTGCTGAACAGTTCCTCGTGAACCTGCGCCGCTGGGTGGCCGGGGAGCCGCTGATGAACGTCGTCGACAAGGCGCTCGGTTACCCCCCGACGGCTTAGTCGACACCTTGCCGCTTCCGGACGCAGTCCGCGCCAAGATCGCGACGGTGCCGCCCGCTGCTGTGCTAGCGCGGTCTCAGGTTGAGAAGGCTTGTTGTGTACAGGTCCAGCCGCCTTCGACGATCGGCTGCCACGGTCGCTCGCAGTAACCTGTCGTTCACAGGCCGAGGCAACCGCTAACTGTTGTTTGTGAGGGGATGATTTGTGAGGGGCGATGACTGACGACTTTGCGGAGGAGCTGCCGAAGGAGTCCTGGAAGGAGATGGGCAAGAGCCTGCTCCACGCCGGATCCAACGCGGCGAAGAAGGCGACCGAGGTGCTGGTTGCGAAGACCGGAAGCGCCGCAGCCGACATCGCTGCGAAGTCGACGGGGGATCCTGAGGCATCCTCGCTTCAAGTGATCAGGGCTCACACCCTCCTCGCCCGGGGTCAAGGCATGGCGGTGGCGAGCAGCTTGACAGTCGCCGAGGTGGGCAGCGTTGTCGGAAGCGCTGGCACGTTGACCCCGGCCGCCGTCGCGACGGGCGTGATGGCAGATCTGACAGGACTCGCCTGGATCCAGATCCGCATGGTTTTGATCATCGCTGCACTGCACGGCTTCGATCCTCGCGACCCAGATCGGGTGAAGGAACTCGGCGCCCTGATGGGTATGGCGAGTGCCGCTCAGGGCATGGCGAAGCCCGTCAAGACGGGTGCGCCCAAGGTGCTGAAGCGGCTAACACTGCGCTACCTGAAAGGCAACAATCTCAAGGCGGTGAAGGCGATGTTCGACCTGGTCGGCATCAAGTTTTATCGAACCGCGTTGGTCAAGCAGCTGCCGCTCGTCAACATCCCGATCAGCGTGGTGGTGAACGGCGCGGCAACGAAGTCGCTCGGCAAGCGGGCGCTGTCGTACTACAAGGACCTTTCGCTGGTAGAGCCCAACCAGGATTCCGCCTGACCAACTCCCGCCTGCGGGACGAGCGTTCCAACATCAACCGAGCGTGCCGCCGACTAGCCAAGCGGTCGCGCGTAGTGGTTCATACGGCCCTTATGCCTGGTTTCCCAGTGCCGATTAGAGACATGTCTGCGCGGCATGACTTCCTCATCGCGGCGACGGCGGCGACACCGCATGTGAGATCACCGGCTCAGAAGGGGACTGCGATGACAGGCGCGGCAGCGGACGCCCTCCGTGCGCTGTGGGCCGAGGGTGCATCGGTCTATCGGTGCAACGGCACCCCCGAGGAGGTGTCTGACTACGCAGCCGGTGGGGATGGCGCCGGCTGGCGCATTCCGAACAGCAGACGGCCCAGGGTGGGTGATCTGCTCGTCGGTGTCGCGTCACGTCGAAGGCTGGTGGTCGATCTGTGCCGGGTCGATGGTGTCGTGACTAACCAGGGCGGGCCCGGATTTGTGGCCCAGTGGAATGACAAGACGGATGTGCGGCTCCTTCCCGGGATCCCGCTTACGGTTGTCACCGGCAGCCTCCGCCCTGACCTGCCGGCGTACTGGACGCGGTTGGACGGCGATGACGCGCTGCAGTTCGTCGAGAGCCTCGCCGCGGCGGTCGAGGCGCCGGATGTCGCCTACGACGAGGGTGGCGAACGCGTCACCGTGTGCCGCAAGCGTTCGCGTGAGCTGCGCGAGGCTGCGCTGGCCACGTATGACCACACATGTTTCGTCTGCGGGTTTCGGCCCCGGGAGGCGTTCGGGGATCTCGGCACTCGAGCGCTGGACTGCCATCATCTGGATCCGATGTCTGCCCGAAAAGGGTCGAGAAAGTCGCAGGTGAAGGACGTGCGCATTCTGTGCGCGGCCTGCCATCGTCTGGCCCACACGTTTCCGGTGCCGGACCTCGAGGTGCTCGACACAGTGCGGGGATGGTGGGCGGCTGCACGGGATGCCGGTGTGCTCGTGGGGCCGATGACCCGCTGAGCCCGGCCCGACCCGAAAGGGTTACGCCTGTTCGGGGCCAGCCAACTCGGGGGTGGCCGTACGGCGTTGCACCAGGACCGGGATGGTCACGATGGCCGCACAGCCTAGGAAGAAAACGACGTCTTCGGCGGACTTCGGCAGGTTGAGGCTGGGCAGGTTCAGGAGGTAGGCGACCAGGGTCCCGCCGACCAGGACGCTGACCGAGGCCGAGGAGTACGCGGCCAGAAACGGATCTAGCAAACGGTGCAACGTGGAGGCGACCCGGGCCGGTAAGCGCTGATCGAGCTCGGCGACGTAGACGTGCAGCCGGGATGCGGCGTAGCGCGCGCCGCCGGCCGCGTTCAAGGTCGCCGCGAAAACGACGCCAAGACCTACGAGCGCGGCCGCGACCCGGACAGACGCCGGCGAGCTCTCAGGTGCCCATGTCCAGGTAGCCATCGCGGTGATTCCGCTGGCGAGCAGGACTCCGGACCTATCGGTTGGGCCGAGGGAGGCCCATCCGAACTGGGCGCGCAGGTACCTGCGGTAGCTCGTCGCGAGCCCGGTGAATGCGATCAGCCCGATCGAGAACGCCCACGCTCCGGACCAGAAACTGCTGGAGTAACCAAGAACCATCTGGCCCGCTAGGAGTAGCAGGGCACTGCTGCCCCAAGCGGCGATGCATGCGACCGAGATACAGGCTCGGCAACGAAGCAACCAGTACAGCCACGGCAGGACGATCGAAGCGGCGAACGAGCAGACCGCAACCGACCCGGATACCGATCTACCACCCGTCACCGGCACTAGCGGCAGAACGATCAGGGCGACTACAACGAAGTATCGCCGGAGCAGCACTCCGCGCCCTGCACCGGAGGAGATCAATCGGTGACGAGCGAAGTCCCTGACGCGGCGGCCAGGGGTGAGTACAGCGGCGGTCATGACGCTCCTACCTGCAGCGGTGCTAGCTGAACAGTCCTCATGGCGTCACATCCTTGCGTCAGAGTCCGACAATTTCTGGACGCCGTCGATGGAAGCGCCTGTGGACCGTCAGCTATCCGGCCCTTACGCGCAGATGCGGAACCATTGAGAAAGGGTAAGTGGGCCGTGGTTGTGATGCGCACGGGCAACATTCCCGTGCCGGTCAGCTTGTCAAACCGGTCGCACCAACGATGGCTGACACGGGAGGACGTGTGTCTCGCCGGACTCGGGCTTGACACCAGAGCGCCGCTTCTGCGGCAAGGGTTTCGTGTGCTGAACAGCGCCCACGGGCAGTTCGACGCACCGTCGAGAGCTATATGGAGCGTCCAGGCGCGTCAGCAGCCATCGACGGGTTCAGCCACTGGCGGTGGCCATCACGTCGGATCGGCGGTTGGCGTTGCTTTTACTGGACGGGGGATGTGCAGCAGATACGGGGTGATCGACACGCCGCGGCTGCGGGACAGTTCGGCGGCCGTCTCGGTCAGCGTGGAGGTCAGCTCCGGGTCTGTTCGCGCTGCCGCAGCAGTCCGGCGGCCCTCTTTTACGGTCCACTGCTCGAGGGGCCACCAGCCGACGACATAGACGCCTGCTTTCGCGCTCGCTTCGGGTAGGTAGCGATCGGCGAGCTGGTTCGCAGCATCTTGGCGCTCGTTCGCTGCACGGTCGACCTGGGCGGACAACCGGGCGTACAGATCGACCCGAGCACGGTACTGGTCGGTGTCCCTATCTGTTATGGCAGTCCGAACCCTATGGCGTCCGCCTGAGCTCGCCACCATATTTCGGCCTGCCGAGTCGCGGTTGTTCACCTCGTTGAGGCTGGTGCGTTAGCTCGACGTGCTGGCTGGCCAGCCTTCGCTGTCTGCCTCCGGGATGGAGACCGTCGAAGTTCGCGCATCGTTCGCAGCATCGCGGCACCGTCTCCGACCGCGCACAGCGCGACCGGTTCGTGTTACCGGATGGTCCTGTCGCCGAGAAGCCCGCTCGGGGACCACTTGTTGTATGCGGCGTCGAGGACCGGGTTGCCGCCGCTTTGGGCCTTGGAGTACGCCAACGTCTGCAATGCTGCTGGGGCGCGGGACAGGACGGCTGCTGCGAGGTGCTCACCGAAGTGCCGGTCGCGGTGCAGCGTGGACATCAATGATTCGAGTTCGTGAGCCCACTGCACGTGTATCGGCAGCTGCGGGTCGTCGAGGAGTTCGTCGGAACCGAGGGTCTGCGTCAGGTAGAACGGTTCAAGGGTCACGATCAAGCCTGCCCGGGGGAGGTTGGCCGGTATCGCAGCCAGCGCCGGGTGGCCGCCGTCCCGGATGAGCTGGTCTGTGACGTGGATCTGGTCGCGGGCATGGTCGATCTTCTTGCGCACATCGGCGAATCCGATGCTCTCACCTGCCCGATATGCCAAGGTCGGTCGGGCGGCCTTCACTTCGATGAGCACGACGACGTGCCCGGTGACAAGAATGTAGTCGCATGTCTTGTTCGACCTGGCGTACCGGATTTCCGGGTACAGCTTGGCGCGACGCAGCAAGGCGAGCTGCGTCCCAACGTAGCGTTCGAACATGGTGCCCACTGCCGTCGTGAATGCAGTGTCCCACTCACCTAAGCCGGTGAAGTAGAGGCCAGTTGGCGTGATCTTTTCGATGAGGTAGTGCGGGCTCGGAGCGATCAGACGGTCTCCGACGCTGATTACTGGCCGCGATTGCAGTGGGTTCGGGGACCATTTTTCCCGCCCGGGTAGCTCCTTCGCGAGACCGTAGGCGCGATGTTCGTCTAGCGTCGCAGCGAAATGATTATCCATGACGTCCAGTGCCTCACTGCTGCTGGATGAGCCGAAAATCGGCGCGACATAGTTGCGGTGCAGCAACTCGCGTGTGAGGGTCACCGGGTTATGGAGCGCAGCCACGTAAAGCGCGAACCCGATGTGCATGTACTGGGTCAGATCGGCGCCCAGTAAACCCCGCCATTGCTCAGCAGTGGGAGCGTTGAGAACCCCAGCCGCATTGTCTACGAATATCGCGACAGTCCGCGCGAGATTCTCCATCGGTGAGTATTGGACTGTGAACTGCTCATAAGCGATCTTCGCCATCAAACGTTCGGTTCGATCCTCCCGCTCCGCCACGTCGGGATCTGCGATGTTGACGTACCGGTTGCCAAGCCGGAGCACAATCCCGGGCGAGATCTGACGTCCGCCGGTGTCAGTTCCAGCTATCAGGCTTGTCCGCGCCAGGCCAGCAATCGAAAACTCTCGGACCTCTTTCGGAAAGTCCGGCTCAACCTGCTGCGATCGCTGACGTTCGAGCTCCGCAGACAGGGCAGCCAACCCGCTCAAGAAGGGGACCCGTTGATACTGGCCGACGAGCCGCCTGAACCGCTCGTAGGGCACCGGGCGAGATTCCGGAGAGGTGACTTCGACCTGCATGGCCTGAGTATTGCGAACGCGTCCGACGACCTCGGTCCGGGGCGCAACGCATGCCGGTCATCAAGCTCGCCTCGGTTGTCAGGTCGGCCCGTGTTCTCGATCGGTTGCTCGCAGCCTGGGCACCGGGCCTCGGGTGGGGCATGATCCCAATTTTGTCCCAGGGCTCAACCTGCTTGACACAGCCGAGGTCGCCAGCACCCTTAGTTTGCGGGGCTGCAGAACCGCCGAAGCTGCACCTGTGCAGATGGTCGGCGAGTCGTGGAATTCCCGGCGAGCTCGCTCGATCGACTCGCAGAAGACCGCGCTCGTTCACTGCAGCCGGAGTAGCCATCGTCCCCGACGTCTCGGCACTGAACGCTGCCCGACACGTCCTGCGCCGACCCATCGGCAACACCGCCACCTCGCCGCCGCACCACGCCTGCTGACTCCGTTCACCTTGGTGCTCGATCCCATCATCGACGGCCGCACTCCCAACGCTGCTGGCGGCGCGGTCCGCGTGTCGGGCCTCGATCTTCTTGATGCGGGCGATCCTGGCCGATGCTGAGCGCTGCAGCTCTCATGGCTCTTGCGCGTGCCAATCACGAGCTACTTGCACTCAAAGACCCCGCGGGGACCTTCTGTAGTACCGCTCGAATCACCTCCTTCGGAGGCTCGATGAGTAGTGCGAACTGTGGATAAGGCTCCAGTCATCTAGCCGTTGAACGACTGTAGGTTTTCCCCTACAGTGAGACGGTGTGGAGATAGAAGCCAGCCCCGGCAGTTCGCTCTCTCGCGAGGTGCTGCACGCCTGGGCAGTACTACTCGTCGCGGCCGACACAGGCCTGACCCCAACCACGACGAAGGACCCCTCACATGGCCAAGAACCCTCCGCATCCCGGCGGCCCCGGACAGACCGACCAGGACGACGCCCGCGGCAGGGGTGAGCGCGGTCCGCGTCGATCGCCGGACCTACACCCGTCTAGCGGCAGGTACGCGACCAGCGACGGCTCGGATGTGTGGGACCTCGACAAGGGCAAGGACCGCCCCGAGTGGATGGTGAGCATCCGCGAGTCCGACGAGCACGACCAGATGATGTTCGACGGGATGCGGGACCAGACCTACCAGCTGCTGCGGCATCTGCCCTTCATAGAGCAGGTGCGCAAGGCGGGCATGGAGCCGATGGCCGCTGACGGCTCGTTCGAGCTAGAGGTCGCGGAGGGCGACGGCGGCTCGAGGCGGGCGGTGCAGGTGCGTCGGCTGCGGCGTGGGAATACGACGGTGATCGTGTTCCGGTACGGCCCGGCTGTGCATGTGTGGTGCATGGCCTCGGCGGCGAAGATCCACAACGACGACCGGATCAACGACTTCACCTGGCTGCTGATGGAGTTGGTGCTGGCGTACCGGCCGAGGAACGTATTCACGGCGAACCTGTCGCGGGTCATCCGCTCACTGGAGCAGGCTGGGCTGCTGCTTCATGCGCTGGTAGGCAACGTCGATGCTATTTGGCACGGCAGCCAGCGGCTGGCGCTGGCCGGCCCGGAGGCGTCGACGGGCAAGTTCCAGTACAACATGCTGGCGTCCTTCGCTGCGATGGAACGGGTCGCGATCTTGCAGCGGTTGATGGCCGGGCGGGTGGCGCGGTTCCGAATGGGCCGGTGGGTGCCGGGCAAGAACCTCGTCCCGCCGGGCTACGTGCTCGACGCGAAGACCGGTCTGCTGGAGGTTGATGAGCGCCAGCGCGAAACGATCGCGGCCATGCTTGAGATCCTCGGCAGCGGAGCTCCTTCCCGGGCGACGCTCATGGCGATCGGCAAGATCGGAATGAAAATGCTCCGCGTGGTCGACGAGGACGGCAACCCGGTGTCGGTGTCACATGCGACGACGTCCACCGCAACGACGGACGCGCTGCTGGCATGGCTCAACACGTGGATTCACGGGCAGTACCTGTACCGCTTCTCCAACGGGGGACTGGAGATCGACGACCTGTCGGACGTGCCGGTCGTGCGGCGCAACGACCGCGACCTGGGTGAGTTCCAGATGCTGCTGAGCGTGCCGCTGCCAGAAGGCGGCTGGGCGTCAACGGAAGTCCTGGGCCGTGCGGTAGCGGTCGCGCGTGAACGGTGGGCGGACTTCATCGACTTGCGTGGCGAGCCGCGACCGCTGCACCCGTCCATCGAACATGCGTGCGTCGATCCGGAGTTGGCGCAAATGCAGTTCCGTCGGCACAACAATGTTGGCAGCGCCCTGCAGGTCACGCGCTCAGGCAAGCCTCGCCGCGGCCCGACCGGTGGCGCCGCCCGCGCGCAGGTCGCTCCGCTGATCGGCCGGCGCTGGAACAGGGACGGGATCGTGTTCCGCATCGGCGGAATGAACTCCGGTAAGTACCGAATCACCGCCACCGCAGCGGACCAGGACGTGGCGTGAGCGCGCTAGGCAACGCTGGCGAGCTGGGCCGTATCGTCGCCACGTTCGACGCCGAGACGATCCACGCCTCGATCGCGCAAGCCGCGTCCGCGGCGCTTCGCGCAGGCGTGGCCGGGCGATATGAGTTAGCTGACCTGCGGCCCGCGGAGGACGCTGCCGCGTCACCGGAAATAGCTGCAGCGCAGCACGCGACCGATCAGGCGCAGTCAAAGGCGGTGGCTGCGTTCACCGCGTTAGGTGTGTCCAGCATGAACAACTCCGGGCGCGACCAGCTGGCAGCGGCAGCTGACCGTGCCGCCGCCGATCTGGAGGCCGCCCGTACGCACCTGGCGCAGGTCACGCGCGCCACCCATGACGGCTCCGGAGCAAGCTCACGCGTGATCCTTGAGCAGTTCCGCAAGGCGGTCGGCGCGCTGGCCAAGCCCGGCGGGAAGGTGTCGCAGGCCGAGGCCGCCGCGTTGGCCAAGGTCTTCTGCGATCTGGAGCTGCTGCCGGTCAACGGCGGGCAGTGGGCCGGGCGTTGCTTCATGCGCCTGCCGCTGGCCGACGGATCGGTTCTGAGGTGCGGCCCCCTGGAGTGGGATGTCACCGTTCCGTTCGCTGCGAACTCCCGCCGCGTCGCTCTCGCTCTCGGCGCAGATGGCAACTTCCCGTGGGAACGGCACCGGGCTCGTGCGCGGCTGCAGGACGGCGGTTTCCAGCAGCAACAGGCACGGGTAATTAGTGACTGCGCGTTCCGCTGGCTGCATCCGGTGGTGATGCACGTCGCCGCCGGCACACCGTTGCCCGAGGACATCCCGCAGGACTGGACGCAGCCTCAGTTCATGTCGTGGGCAGCCTCGGTGTACACCACACGTGCGTGGAGCTGGAACGGGAGGTCGCACACCTACCTGCGCTATGGGGCGCAGGCAGTCCTCAACGCTCTCGCGCAGCTCGGTGGTTCCAGCTCCGCACGGGACATCTCTGCACTGGTGACGCCGTTGACGCCGGCAACAGTCGCAACACGGATGGCAACGACCGAAGCCGTAGATGACACCGGGACGCGCCGCTGGCTGGTAGAACGTGCGCCGTGCCCCTCCTCTAAAAAGACTGGCAGCGGCCCGACGCTGACGCTGCATCGGTGTCGATGTGGGGAGCTGATCACGGGCATCGTGGACTGCCCGGAGGTGCCGGCGCGGCTGCTGTGCCGATGCAGACGAATGCCGTTCGCCGAGGCGTTCGGGATGGACCCAAATACACGTTTCCCCGCGGACTACCTCAAGGCGATCGCGTCCGTTGACGACTGCTGCGAGTACCTCGCACGGGAGCGGCCCCAGAAGTTGTGGCTCGGCTCAGTTGAGATTGAGGTCATGTCGTCGACGATTTTCGACGGCGGCGCCTGGGTGACAGTCGCCCAGGCAGCAGACTCCGTGACGCAGGATGTAGGCCGCGTCGCGGCCGCCATGCGCAACCTCGGACGCAAGGGACTCGCCGAACACAGCGACACCGGCGGCACCCGCGGGAACCCCCGGGTGTGGCGCCGTCTGCGCACCCTGGATGAGCTTGATTTCGAGTATCACGGCCGCTGAAAGTTTCGGCACCACCGCACAAACGATCGGGGCCAACTCGTCCAGTAACAGCGTCGTGTCCTTCCCCAGCGGACGCAGCCGCGCCGAGCCTGCCGAACCGCCGCTACGGTCGCCGTATCGTGTTCGAGTGATGTGGGGATGCGTCAGAACCCGCTACGCATGATGCTTGACGGGCCAAGTGGTAGCCGGTTGGAGAACATTGACGGGCGGGGTCTTCCCGGAACAGTCCTCGTTCATGACACAGCCGGATCCCATCGACCTTGATCGCGCCAACTACGCGAGTCCCGAGCTTGCCGAGCTCATCGATCGGCTGGCCGCCGGTGAGGACCCCAGCTGGCCTGACTCTCTCGAGCTCAGGCGTGTGGACATCGTAGAGTCCGTGCCCGGCTGGCCGACGTAGCGGGGTAGTGACGAAAGTCTGAGGGTCCCGTCACTGCTTGCACCTGCAATGTGCTTGCTCTTGTTAGCAACACGAATTTCTGAATCTGGCAACACTTTTCGTGTTGTTCTGGCCCGAGGGGCCGCCTGCGATGGGCGTCCGCGCTACCCGCCGGCGGTAGCCAGCAGGTCTCCCACTGTGCGCGTGGCCCCCAGTCATCGAACAGCGGATCCTCCCCGTCCAGGGCCGCGTTAGATCCGGGGACCGCGACCGCACCACGGACACCAAGCCGCCAGTACCGCCGCTGCGCTGGCTGCGGGCTCTCTAAGGGTGTCAACGCCGATCCAAAATGAACCCCTCAGTGCCAACGGAAAAATAACCCCCTGCTGGTCGTCCTCAACCACCAGAGGAAGACCCATCCACTGGACCGTGATGCCGAGCCGTACCGTCGCCCCGAGTTCGTCGCCTCCCGTCAGGTCCCGGTCATCACGACCCGTCAGCTGTTCGACTGGTGGCGGGCCGGCTACCACGCAGGCCTACGTGAAGCAGTAATGGGAGTGCGTGAGGCTGTCACCGCCACGGTGAGTCAGCAGCCAAGCGGTGCAAGTGCTGGCCGGCGGAAGCGATGGGGTTTGGGCGCGCGATGATCGGCGGAGGTGGTCGCCGCCGCTCACCCGGCCGACGGTGCAGACTTCAGCCTCCCCAACCAGGACCAGCATCTGGAACTCGTCTACGAGGCGAGCCTAGAGCGGCCCCGAAGTGCCCGATTGCGCACCACCAGCCACGTAAAGATCCACTTCTGTGGCGACCGGCGTGGACGCCCAGGGGCGCGGGCGGCGGCGTGGCACAGTCGTGCGCGTGCGCGTCACCGATTTCTACCTCGACTCGGCTGGCCCGTGGGGCGAAGTCAGCAGCGGACCCAGGCCGAACATGGACCTGCTCGCTCAGCTGCTGCGCGCCCCGCTGCCCGACCGCACCGACGTGGAGGTCGCTGTCCCGCTGGCCGAGCTCGTCCACGAGGAGCTGGAGAGATTCGGCACCAGCGGCGGCGAACGGCTTGACAACGTCGAGATCCGCGACGCGCTCCGCACCCTGCGCGCAGTGCTGACACGCATCGGCATCACTTTCGACCCGCCGTTCCGCGACCACTCCACCTTCCGTGACCACTGGATCCGCGAGGGCATGGCCGGATCCGGCGGGTACGCGGCTCGCCGCGGCCTGCTCAACGACCTGTTCAACGACCTGCACCGTCAGCTCGAAGACCTCGAGACCCAGTCACTGAGCTCCGTGCTGGCCGCACCGGTCACCGCGCACGCCCGGCTCGGGTGGCCAGCGGTCGACGTCGAACTCAACGAGCTGCGCCGGCATTTCGCTAACGCGCGCACTCCACAGGACTACCGCGGGGTCGGAAACGACTGCGTGCACGTCACCGAAGCGCTCAGCCGGCTCGTGTATGACCCGGCCGTCCACCTGCGCCCGGGCGAGGAAGAACCACCGGTCGCCAGGACCAAGCAGCGGCTGGACCGCTACATCGACGACGCACTGCCCGGCCTGGACAACGCGCCGCTGCGACGACTGGCCAAGGCCGCCATCGAAGTCGCCCAGCAGATCAAACACAGCAGCGACCCGACCCGCACCGAAGCCGGCATCGCCGCCGACGCGGTCATCCTGCTCGCGAACATGCTGCGCCGGCTCGCCGAACCCACCTGACACCCCAGCGCGAGGCACCGCACCCGATACCTGTCGCGACTACGGTGCTGGGAATGATGATCGATTACAACGTCAGCGATCATTGGGCTGACGACACCCCTGCCTGGTTGAAGTCGCTGGTCTCGTCGCTAGATCGCCGTAACGGCGTCAGCAGCGTCCTTCCTCTCACGGTCATCGTGAGCGAGATTGCCGAGTGGGTACAGCTGGCCAGTGGCGTGGATGCCTGGCAGCCCAGCCCGAATCGTGAATCCCTACGACTCGATCTGGAGCAATCCGCCGCAATGATCGGGCCGTCCCTTCGAAGCGAGATCGCGGCGCCCTTGGCGGCGTTTGAGGTGGCGTTCTCGCACTTGATCTCCAGTCCACGCGCCACGCTCGGTACCGCTCCTGGGACAAGAACCGATGCCGTGTGGGTGGATGCCGCCGCCACCGCTACGGCGCTCCTGGAGGTCCTGGCGACGGACAGAGCCGTGGGCGCGAGCTGGGACGATCTCGTCGCCGCGGCGCAGGATCGCTCGCTCGAAGGGCGAGAGTATCGCCCTCTCGCGGAGCTTCTATTCGAGCAGCTTGTGCGCCGAGGGCATGATGTGGACGGCGTCGTTAGGGACCTGGTTTCCGGGGTTGCGTTCGGTCGCGATGCAGGCGATATCCCTCTGGGCGAGAGAGACACCCCTATCAGTGAGCGCCTCGCGAAGGCAAAGGCGCTCATCGAGACGCCTGCCGACGAGGAGCCGATTGTCATTTGGCTCGGTTACAAGACCCGGATCCACCAGCACCTCGAGGCTGGGCGCGTCTCGATCTACGACGCGCACTGGGCGGTGCCCAATGCTGAGCCGGGGCGATTCGAGTTCGCCCACAAAGAAGAGCTCTGGGAGATCGTGCAGCGCGGATACGCTTTTCGGGTAGCAGAGTTCGTGGACGAGGAGTCGGATGTCGACACGATTGTCCGCGTCGACCTCGGTGCCACGGTCGCGGCGGGAGCGTTCGCCCGGGCAAAGGCGATCGTCGACACCATTTTGAACGTCGCAATCCATCGCGACGGTGGTATCCGGCCGCGGCTCGCCGAGTATCACGTGCTCCGCTCCGGCGCATTTGCAGGTGGCGGTCACTACGCAGTCCACACGGAGACCGGCTTTCCCGACGACACCTACGGGGCCGGCATCACCACGGACGCCATCGGCCGGCACGCGCCGCGCATCGCCGACGCCTTGTCGCGCGAGGAGCTCCCCCGGTTCCTTGCGGCCGCCATCGAATCGCAGACCGCGGCCGACCATCCGTTCAGTCGGAACATGGCCCTCCGCAAGCCGTCGCAGGCCGATATCAGTGGCGTCATTCCACTTTCGGATCGGGTCGTGCAACACGTCGCGGCGCACGCGGGCATGAGCCCTGCCGCGCTTTTCGATCTGCTCGGCGAGCGATGGGCACACGCTCGGTGGCTGAACGACCTGCAGCGCGTGGCCGGCATGTGTCTTCTGGGCGGCCCTGAACAGCGGGCGCTGCAGCACGAGCTCACGGTCGAATGGTTCTCCACGCGACCGAAGCAGCCGTGGCTACTCTTCCTGGCTGACCGCGCCGACGACTTCCTATCCCTGTGCCGTCTGGAGCACGAGCGAGCCTGGATCAGTAGGATGTTTGCGAGCATCAGCGACCATGCCATCTATGCCGGCCTCATCGCCGACTACACGGCAGAGGGCCTCGTGCTTGAGGCTCGTCGACGCCGTGTTCGGAACGCGCTCGTTCACGGCAACCCGGCGGACTTCCAAGTCGTCGAATCCGTTCGCGAGTACGCCGAGTTCGTCAGCGGCAACGCCCTCGACCTCGCGCTGGAATCCTTCGTCAACGCGACCGATCCCGCGGCCGCGCTCACGGCGCGGACCAGTGAGTACACGGCGATGCAAGCCGGTCAGGATGCGGCGAGCTACTGGCGCGACCGCGTCACAAATGAGGGCTGGCCTCTTCGCGAGTAGCACCACGTGGCCGTATCGGTAATGGTGTCGGAGGCCGCTCGCTGCGCCATCTCAGGAGACGCAGTCACGCCGGCAGCGTGCGGCTGCTGTTCACCGCCGCTCCCAGGGCTGCCTCCGCCGGACCCGACTCAGGCCCTAGCGCCGTCTGTGCCGAGCGCGTAGTTCTCTCGGCTACATAGCAGCACCATTTAAAAGGAGTTCAATGACGCCATCGCCACCCGCGAGCAGTACCGGTTCGCGCCGGTCGGCAAGACCAAGGCCGGGCGGCAGCGTTGGCAGTGCCCCGCGCGGGCCGGCAAGGTGTCGTGTGTCGGCTGCCCGTTCAGCACCGACTACCCCGACACCGTCACCCGCGTAAAGCCCGCCGACCCGGAGAACCTGCCCAAGGCATGCCGGCAGGAGACCATCACCATCCGCGACGACATAGACCTGAAACGTCGGCAAGAGCACCCGTGGGGCAGCCCCGCCTGGCAAGCCTCGTATTCACGCCGCGCCCGCGCCGAAGGCACCCACGGCATCCTCAAGGCCAGCGACAGCGGAGCCGTCCGTCGTGGCTTCACGCGCTACACAGGACTCGTGCGCACCGGCATCGTCCTCGCCGTCGCTCAGTCCAACCTCGTCATGCTCGTCAAATGGGCAGTCGCCACCAACAACCACGTGGACCCACTGACGACCATCGACGTCACCCCGCGGCCGTTCCAGGAACTCGACCCCGACGACGGAGCAGCCGGATGCCTCGCTCCGCCCACCGCCGCATAACCACCCCACGCGCGACAACCGAAGAGCACCACCACGCAGCCCGCAGACCAACACGGCCAACGACCCGTCGGACTTTGCCTGCCCGCCGCCGCACGCACGCGCCACCGGCGCCAGATCAACAACGTGCCCGCCCGAGAACCAGTCTCGGACGGGCTTGTCACTGTAGGACGCCGACTTCTGTCAGCACCCCAGTACCACGCGCACAGGCGAGAGATCCTGCAACTGTCCTTCATCTCATTCGAGGTGTCCCAGCGCGGACGACGCGAAGCGCGCGCCCAAGCCGGGTGCGCGGCGTGTGTCAGGTTCGGGGCCAGAGTCGGGTGTTGAGGAAGGCTTCTGCGCGGACGATGGTGTGCAGGTCGGGCAGGGTGGCGCCGTTGGTGACGATGTCGTAGTAGGTGCTGCGGGCGATGCCGAGGCCGTCGCTGACCTGGGTGACGTTCAGGCCGGCCTCGGCGACGACGTCTCGGAGGCGAGCCGCGATTTGGGCGGCGACCAGCACCGTCTCCGGGGTGTCGTCCTGGAACGGGCCGTCGGGCCACACGCCGTCGGGGGTTAGGTAGCCGTTGGGTGGTCCCAGGACTCCGCGGCGGCGTGGCATGGGCGAAGTCTGCCACGCCACGCCGACAGGGGACTGATCACCGCCGGACACCAATCTCGTTCAGCTGCGTACAGGGTCACGCACTGTCCTCGGGGAAGAAGCTGACCTGCAACACCTGCTCGATGCGCACCACCGCATCCATATCTGCCCAGGCGAGACCGCGCAGCATCCGCGACGTCCATGAGGCGGTCATCCCTGTTTCCCGGGCCAGCCGGGCGATGCTCCAGCCTCGCCGCTCCAACTCTGCGCGCACCGCTGCGGTGTACTGAGCTGCCGCTACGGTCAGGACCGGTGCGTCAGGTCCGAACGGGCCGTCCGGCCAGGTGCCGCCTTCGGCGAGGTAGGTGGCTGGCGGGGGGTATTGACGGGCCACGACCCCTCCCTTCCCGGTCGGGGCGCATGATGACAACCCTAGTGTAGGTCTAAAACTACGCTATGCCAACCGGGCTTGGTGTCGAGTGAACGCCGCGCGCCTCGAACCGCCAAGGGCTCTTGGCACTTTGTGATGGGATTGTGGCGGCGGCGAGCTTCTCGACGATGGTGGAAGCCATCGCTCGGACGACTCGCCGTATCGGCCGTCGAGCTGACCCGCTGGAGCGGGCGGTGGATTACGGCGAGCTCATCGCGGTCCTGCAGGAGCAGGTGAGCCTGGTCGCGGCCGAGCGTGATTCGGCCATCACCGAGGTGCTGGCGACCGTGCCCGGCATGTCGCACCGCCAGCTTGCTGCCCGGCTGGGCATCTCCGCGCAGCGAGTCGATCAGCTGGCGAAAATCGCCCGGGCCGGCGGCCGCCCCCGCAGCTAAGGCAACCGATTAAATGCCCCACACCCGGCAAGCGCGCGCCCGCGGTGCGTCATTGATCGGCCGAATGCGAACCCCCCGACTCCCTAGCCGAGGACGGAGTAGTCGTTAAAAGTGGTCGGCGACGCCTCCAGCAGGTGGCCGGGTTCGCGACGGTGGTCGGGCTGGTCGCCGCGCGACGTAGGGCTGGGGCGATGAGTCACTCTTACGTCGTCCCCTTCGGCAGCGGGAACGCGGGATGATCGCGCAGCTTTGCTGACATTTGCCCCGTGCGTGCTCGGTCTGGAACTACCCACCGCCAGCTTGCGATCTCAGGTGCAGCTGGTTGGAGGCTATGGAGCATCGCGTAGCTGAGGTCTTGGGCCGCCTGAAGCCAACCTTCGGCGAGCACCAGGGTCATGGAAGGGAACTTCCCATTCCGCGAGAAGAAGTCCGAGCGGAGTTTGGCTCCTGCCGGGCTGCCAGTGTGAACGATGCGGTTGCGGATCAACACCGCGTCGGTGAGATACCTGCGCAGATCGTCGCCCTTGAGCAAGTGCCAGCGCGCGATTCTTGTCGACGCGCCCGGGCGTGGGGTGATCCGTGCGCGAGCTTCAAGATCCACATCCATGGCGTGCCAACCACCAACGAGCGCAGGCGATCCCAGGCTCAGTGGATTCCCGTCGGCATCGCACACGTTCCGCAACCTCGATGCCTTCTTCACCAACATCTCAGCGGTTGCGAAGGCGAGAACGAAGCTTGCGGCGGGAAGACTTCGGAACGGCTGCGGCACATACTCACGCGGGCGGTGCTGCCCGGTCGGGTTGCCACGTTGGCCATGGACCCAGACCACAGATCGGCGGCTAGGTCGAATCCGCTTTCAGGCATTTCCGGCTCCAATCTCAAGTCACCCACGCATAGGCGTTCACCGGATCAGTCGTTCATCCCCTTCCGCCTTAGCCCCACGTCGAAGACCTCGCGCCTGATGCAAGCCCACCGGTCAAGGGGAGACCGCGGGGCGAGTCATCACAGCCATCAGCTGGCAGGACATCCCTACACCGCGGCTATCCCCTGAGTCTGAGTCCTGCCAAACAATCATTAGTTCCACGGTCGGTCACCCGAGCCGCCTGGCTCGCGGCCCTCCCACGAGCCAGGCGGGTGCGCGGTCTAGTAGTACATGCTCCCGGACCAGAACCGGTCGGTTCCCGAGCAGCTGAGCTTGCGGTGGCTGATACGGAAATCGGTTCCAGCAAGAACCCCGGTCGCAATCGTTTTCTGGACGTGGCTCGTCCATTGAGTCACCCCGGTGAACGCGGTGTAGTCCGACGCGCGGAGGAGTCGGATCTCCAGACCGCCGCTAGGTAGGTTGTTCGGGGTGAAGTGGATGGTGCCGTAGTCAGTCTTGTGACGGATCGTGCTGCTGGTCGACCAAGAGCAGTCTGCGTGGGTGTATGCCTCGACGGGGTTTAGCTGGGCTGCGTTAGCTGTGCCAGGAACCGCAAGGATGAGCGCCGCCAGGCCGCTGACGGTGACCGCTTTCGTACTCAACTTCATTCTTAATGTCTCCATACATAATGGTATGAGGAATCCCTCACCCGCAAGGATGTCCCATTTAGGAGACTTGTCAAGTGGCCGCGTCGGGTAGATCCCAACGCCTGAAGTCCCCCTCTAACTGGGTGTGTCCCTATCCGACCGCTGGCGGTGGCGGCCTTCGGTCTCCGGAACCGCTGGACATGCGCGCGTGCACCAAAGTTGATCAGCTGACGTTGGCGTACCTTCACCGACATGGGTGAGGGAGGTCGTTTCGACGACTCTGTAGAAGCGGCGGTGCCGAAAATTGTGGACGCGCTCAATCGGTGGGGCGTCACCCGTGTCACGTGGTTTCGAGCTTTCTATGGCTACCCGGTAGTCTGGCTCGTCACCGAAACGGATGCCGCCAAGGCTGTCGTTATGGATCATTCGTGCTTTCGATCAACCGTGCAAGACATCCTCGTCGCCAACGGCGTAGAACCAGCACTCGCTGCCGAAACTGCGCTTCGTGGCGTGACGGTCGAATCCGAGGAGACGGTCGCCCGCGACTTCGATGGCAGTTGGTTCAACGCAATGCGGTAGATGACCGCCACGCCCGACCATGCCGCGTTCCGAGCGCGCCGCGAGAGGGGCCTCGTGCCGCTATGCGGCTCGACGCATCCCGGCCGGCAGTGCGCCGCCCTGGCTTAGGTGCCTCAGGGTCGTAGCGATGCAGGCGACCTGGAGTCAGCCGTCGCTGAGGCCGTCGTGTCTTCGAACGACTTGGCGAGTCTTCGGCTACGGCCGAGCCGACCGTGGGCCACTTCGACGCGCCAGGCGTGCCGGATGGGGCGCGTGAGCCGAGATTTGGTGCGATGGCGCAGACCTGGGAGGAGGTCCCGACTACCCGGGCTTCATTCCGGTGCGCGTTGGCCCTCTGGATGTTCGCCGAGGACCGCTTGAATCGTGTGGAAGAACGGCGCCGCGGACAGTTCGAGCCAGGCTTCCGGGTTGATGCGCAGTTCCGCCGGGAGGGGTGTGGTCACGTTGATGACCGCTCCGCTCGAACGCTCGTACAGCTCCTGCGCCCACACGCCTACGGCATACCGCAGGCCCATCAAGTCCTCCCGCTCGACCACGCGCAGCAGCGCGCGGGCAGCGGAGGTCGTCCAGAACTCGTGCTGCACGGCCGCAAGCAGGTCCTCGACCGGAATGATCGACCGTGGATCTGCAGTGAGCTCATTCAGCACCGAAGCGGCCACTCGCAGCAGTTCGGAGCTTGTGGTGTCAGGCGTCTCGCCGGGATGAGCAAGGAGTGTTTCGGCGAGCAGCCGCAGTGCGGATCGAGGAGTGGAACTAGCTTCAGTCACACACCAAATGTAGTGCAAAACCTACAGTTATGGAAGGCTGCCCGACCGAGGGAACCCTTCTGGCGGCGGATGTTAGTCGTGCAGGTGCCGTTCGGCGCTCTCATCTTCGCGTCGAGCGTCAGCATCGTAGAAGACAGCGATTTCATCCAGCATTTTTCCGGTTCGCGGCCACTGCTCACGGACATGGTTTGCCCACCGGCGGTACTTATCGGCCAACGTGCGCTCTTGGGCTCCGCCGTCGTAGACGCCGCGCATGGTGACACCCAGCTGGTTTGTCCGGGCGATGGCGAGCTGGTTCTCGAGGGTGTCGTCCAGTTCTCGTTCGAGCACGTCTCGGACTGCCGCGCAGGGCCAGGTGCCGTCGGGATCGGTAGTAATTCCGGCGAGGGCTT
>WUUC01091579.1_pt1 | contig 21114 bp, 21 predicted proteins | sample 6278441 | NCBI WGS metagenome assembly WUUC01 (sample SAMN13675441, study PRJNA597444) | soil metagenome | isolation source: soil | place: USA: Washington | collected 2017-10
AGCGCTGCGGCTGCTCGCCCCTCGCGTGCCCGGCTCGCGGCGGTCTCGACGCGCTCGCTACGCGACTGAAGTGACGCAGTAGTTTTAAGCGAGATCGAAGAGCAAAACCTCCGACGGTTCCGTCCCTTTGAGCTGCACGCGTTGCTCCTCGCTCAGCGCCGCACCGTCGCCGGCTTTCATGGCGACGCCGTTCAGCTCCACCGCGCCTTTCGCCACGTGCACCCAGGCGTGGCGGCCCGGCGCGAGCGGTTGTTCGACCGACTGTCCCGGCTCGAGGATCGCCGAATAGAGCGACACATCCTGGTGCACGGTCACCGATCCTTCGCGCCCGTCGCGCGAGGCGATCAACTTCAGCGTGTTGCTGCGCTCCGCTTCCGAGTACGACTTCTGCTCGTAACTCGGCTTCAGATTTCGCTCCTCGGGCATGATCCAAATCTGCAGCAGGTGCGTTTGACCTTCCTTCATCACGTTGTGCTCGCTGTGGAGCACACCCGTCCCCGCGGACATGCGCTGTACGTCGCCCGGCTGGATCATGGAGCCGTTGCCCATACTGTCCTTGTGGCCAAGAGCGCCCGACAACACGTACGTCACGATCTCCATGTCGCGGTGCGGATGCATGCCGAAGCCGGCACCGGCCGCAACTTTGTCGTCGTTGATGACGCGCAGCGAACGAAACGCCACATGATCCGGATGATAGTGGTCCGCGAAGGAAAAGGTATGCCAACTATCGAGCCAGCCGATCTGGGTATGAAAGCGGTCTTCTGATTTCCGCAAGGTCAACATGATGGGAGGACTCTAACACCGCCACCCATCATGGAAATCGGCAAAACATTGATACCATCCATCTATTTCTGTCATGGTCCAGATCGATGTCCGAAAGGGTCACGCTGGACCAACTGCGCACGTTCACTGCGGTGGTCCGCGAAGGAAGTTTCTCCGCCGCCGCGCGCAAGCTGCGGAGGGTCCAGTCCGCGGTCAGCCACGCGATCGGCAATTTGGAAAAAGAGCTCGAGGTAAAGCTCTTCGATCGCACCGAAAAGACGCCGTCTCTCACCAACGAAGGCCGCGTTTTGTTGGCGGCGGCGGAGAGTGTGCTCGAACGTGCCGGCGCGCTGGAGCTGATCGCCGGAGCACTCAGCGGCGGTGCGGAGACTTCGGTCTCGATCGCGGTCGACGCTGTTTTTCCGCTGGATGCTTTGGTCGAGGTCTGCCGTGAATTTCGCGTGGCACATCCCGCGGTGGCACTGACGGTGGAGACGGAAGCCCTTTCTGCGGTCTCTGCGAAAGTGAGCACGGGAGTATGTCAGCTGGGGATCGTCGGGCCCGCGGCAGATACTCACGGTCTGGAAAAGGAATATTTATCCGAAGTGCGGATGATCCCGGTGGTCGCGCCGTCGCATCCGCTCGCTGAAATTCGCGGCAAAATTGCGTCGCCGATTTTGCGGGAACACGTGCAGGTGGTGCTCAGCGCGCGCGGCGATGCACGAGGAGAGCCGGATCGCGGCGTGCTCTCGCCGAACACCTGGCGGGTAGCCGATCTGGAGACCAAACACCGCCTCTTGTTGGGTGGCCTCGGCTTCGGGAATTTGCCGGAACACCGCGTGCGCGAAGATCTCAAGGCGAAACGTTTGGTGGAGATCCGCCCGCGTGCGTGGAGCGAGGATGAACACGTATTGTCCCTCTCCGCCGTGTACAAAACAAACGCAGCATTAGGACCCGCCGCGCGTTGGTTGCTCGAAAGGCTGGGGAGCTCTTGCGAAAACGTGAACCGCGGGCGGATCCTCAAGTGAGGTGTGCTGATCCGAAGATCACCGCCGCCGGCATTGAAACCTTTTGTGAAGGTGATGTGGTACTCCGACCAAACCGGAGCTCCACCCGATCCAAAGGCCAGTGTCCGGGAACGGGTCCTCCCCACGGGAGCGATGCACCTCGTTTTCCGACTCACCGACGAACCGCTCCTGCTCTACACAGGTGAGGATGATGAGCATGGAGAGACCGCCGGAGTTTCGGTCGTCGGCGGTGCGCGCGCCGCGCCCTATATTCGAGATATTTCCAAACCCTCGAGCTCGATCGGCGCGATGCTCCATCCCGGCGCCGGCGAATTATTATTTCGACGCCCGGCCACGGAGCTCGCCGGCCGACATACTTCCCTCACTGATCTTTGGGACAGGGAAGCCGAACTGCTTCGTGAACGTCTTTTGGAGGCGGAATCGCCGGAGGCAAAGCTGGCGTTGTTCGAAAAGATGTTCCTCGCCAAGTTGCCGCGAGTCCGCGGATTGAATCCCGCGATCGCGCACGCGATCGGACGTCTCCACGAAACCTCCGAGATCTCCGAAGTCGTCCGCGAAACAGGATACAGCCACCGCTCTTTTTTGGAGATGTTCAAAAACGCAGTCGGGCTGACGCCGAAGCTCTATTGCCGCGTCTTGCGCTTTCACCGCGCGCTCGAAAGAGCGGCCGCGGAACCGAAACTTTCCTGGGCGGAGCTGGCTTTCGACGCAGGTTACAGCGACCAACCTCACTTCAATCGAGAGTTTCGCGAGCTCTCCGGAATATCGCCCGGGGAATATCGGCGCACAGCACCCGCGGAAGCGATGCACGTCGCACTGGCGCCTTCCCGCAAACAGCGCTAATCGAAGCGCATGAAGCTCCATACTATCTTGGGACTCGCGGGCATTTTGGTGGCCGACGTCGCGTTCGCGGGCGCACCGGAAAATATCTACGGTTTCGAGGCGAAAAACATCGACGGCAAAACCGTGAAGATGGATGAGTACAAAGGCAAAGTATTATTGGTAGTGAACGTCGCCAGCAAATGTGGATACACGCCGCAATATGAAGGTTTGGAAGCGCTCTACAAGAAACACGCGAGCGAAGGTTTGGTGCTGGTCGGATTTCCATCGAATCAATTCAAAGGACAGGAGCCCGGCACCGAAGCGGAGATCAAACAATTCTGCTCCACAAAGTATGGAGTCACTTTTCCGATGATGTCCAAAGTGGACGTCAACGGAGAGAAGGCGCACCCGCTCTATCAATATCTGCGCACCAAGACCGGCGCGGAGGACGTGAAATGGAATTTCACGAAATTCCTCGTCGACCGCAAAGGCCAGGTGGTGAAACGCTTCGAATCGAAAGAAACGCCCGAGCAGCTCGAGCCTGCAATTGAAGCCGAGCTGGCGAAACGCTGAGTTTCGACTCACTGCGCGGCGCCGCAGCGCGTCCCGTCGAGTCACTGCGCCCCAGGAATCGTGTTTTCACGAGAGCCATGCGCGACGGCATGCGCCCTGCTTTGTGGGGCGGCATGCAAAAGCTCTCTTTATTCATGGTTTCACTGCTTCCTGTTGCGGCGATCGCTTGTTCCTCCGGTAAAGCGGCCGGTCCCGATATGTCGCCTGAGACACATCGTGCGGGCCCCACGGCGGCGACCGAGACCGATCGCGCGGGACCGACCGCTGCGCTCGAGACAGAGCGCGCAGGACCGAATGCGTCGCCCGAGACCGATCGCGCGGGACCGAGTGCCAAGCTCCACCGCACGCCGACCGGGCCGACCGTCGGTGCGTTTGGTCCGTCGAACATCAACTATTCATCCGATACGCCGAAGACGACGTCCTTGGTCCGTCTCGACGCTCGTTTGGCGAGTGAGTGCGGCCTCGGAAATCGCGAAGTCTATTTCGCGCACGACTCGGCGACGCTCACGCCGGACGCCGAGCAGAAAATGAAGAAGCTGGCCGACTGCTTGGACACGGGAAAGCTCGCGAACATGAAGATCGCGGTCATCGGTTTTGCTGATCCTTCGGGCACCGAACAGTACAATGAAGAGCTCGGCAAAGAGCGCGCGCAGGGCGTCGTGCAGGCGCTCAGCGACCGCGGTGTGAAGGAAGGCCGTCTCGCGGCGATCAGCGGCGGCGAAGTCGGCGATGAGACCGATGCGAGCGGCTGGCCGCGCGCGCGTCATGTCGCGATCATCCCGTACGAAGTCGCCTCGAACTAAGCCTTCCTCAAGCCTTCCTAGACGATCGCAATCCCGCCGGAAGCACGTCTTGCGCTCACCGATCCCGACAGCTTAATCAACAACACTGTTGGGCGACCGGCCAAACGAAACTCACCGCGCGATCGAGGCGGTATTTCGGATTGAATCGGCGAAGCTGATCGCCGGTCTCGTCCGTTTCGTGCGCGACGTGAGCCTCGCCGAAGAGCTGGCGCAAGATGCGCTGGTGGCGGCGCTCCAACAATGGCCCGCGGAAGGCGTCCCGAAAAATCCGGGCGCCTGGCTGATGGCTGCTGCAAAACATCGCGCGCTCGATCTCTTCCGGCGGAGGAAGATGCTCGAGCGGAAACACGACGAGCTCGGACACCAGATCGAGCTGGAGCGCGTCGTGCCGGATCTCGACGAAGCGCTCGACGATCACGTCGGAGACGATCTTCTCCGGCTGATGTTGATCTCCTGTCACCCTGTCCTTTCGACCGAAGCCCGCGTCGCGCTGACCTTGCGCCTGCTCGGTGGTCTGACCACGGAGGAAATTGCGCGCGCATTTTTATTGCCCGAACCCACCGTGGCGCAGCGGATAGTTCGTGCAAAAAAAACACTGGCCGACAAACAAGCGGCCTTCGAAGTTCCGCGAGGCGATGAATTCACCGCACGACTCTCTTCCGTGCTGGAGGTCATCTATCTCGTCTTCAACGAGGGATATTCTGCGACCGCCGGTGATGATTGGATGCGACCCGCTTTGTGTGAGGACGCGCTCCGGTTGGGACGTATCCTCACGGGTCTCGCACCCAACGAGCCCGAGGTTCACAGCTTGGTCGCGCTGATGGAAATTCAAGCGTCGCGTTCCAACGCGCGGACCGGACCAAAAGGTGAGCCGATATTATTGCTCGAACAAAATCGGGCGCGCTGGAATCAGATGTCCATTCGCCGCGGTCTGGCGGCTTTGGATCGTGTAGAAAAATTAAACAAGGAAAAAGGTCCTTATCGCTTGCAGGCCGAAATTGCCGCATGTCATGCACGAGCGCGGACACCGAACGCGACCGACTGGCTGAAGATCGCCGAGCTTTATGGTGCGCTGGTCGATCTCACGCAGTCGCCGATCGTGGAACTGAATCGTGCAGTCGCCGTCGCCATGGCGCACGGGCCTATTTTTGGTTTGGAGATCGCCGACGCGCTGAATTCCGAGCCGAGCCTACAAAAATATCATTTATTGCCGAGCGTACGCGGCGATCTCTTGATGAAATTAGGGCGATATTCGGAAGCGAATATCGAGCTGAAGCGCGCAGCCGAAATGACGCTAAATGAACGCGAGCGGGCTCTCCTATTGGAGCGCGCAGCCGAATGCGCCCGCCGATCACGGGAGGCATTATGAGTATCTTGAACGGACTGCGACTCGAACGCGCGTGTGCATCCAAACAATACCGCGAAGGCTCGTTCAAAAACACTCACGGAATATTGCCGGCCCTGAAGGGAAATCAGTTGCCGGTGATCGGTGAGTTCTTTTTCGGCGGAAAAGCGCGCGTGCCGAAGGTGCCGTTGCGGGTGGAGAGCCCGCTTCAGTCGTGGACGCAGCCGAGCTCGAGCGGTCTTCGTATTACTTGGCTCGGACATAGTACGATGTTGCTGGAAATGGACGGCGTTCGCGTGCTCACCGATCCCGTCTTCGGTGAACGAGCCTCCCCTGTACCTTTTGCCGGTCCGCGCAGATTTCACAAAACACCGGCGGCGATCTCAGAGCTTCCTCCACTCGACGCCGTGCTGCTCTCCCACGATCACTACGATCACCTCTGTAAAGAGAGTATGCGTGAGCTCGCCAAGCTCGGCGTCCCGGTGATCACTTCACTCGGTGTCGGCGCGCGCCTGGAAACTTTGGGCGTGAAATCCGCGAAGATCATGGAGCTCGACTGGTGGGAAGAACACGTGATGCTCGGCGGAACTTTGTCGTTCACCGCCGCGCCGGCGCAACACTTCTCGGGCCGAGGGCTCACCGATCGAAATGCGACGTTGTGGTCCTCATGGGTCATTCGCACCGACAAACACCGGCTCTTCTTTTCGGGCGACACCGGCCTCACCGATGAGTTTGCGGCGATCGGCAAGAAGCTCGGACCTTTCGACGTGACGATGTTGGAGATCGGCGCCTGGCATCCCGCGTGGGGCGACATTCACCTCGGTCCAGCGAACGCACTCAAAGCGTTCGACCTCCTCGGCGGCGGCGCACTGATGCCCGTCCACTGGGGGACCTTCGATCTCGCGCTCCACGCCTGGAACGAACCGGCCGAAACACTTCTCGAGCTCGCTGCAGAGTCGAAGCAGCGGGTGTTGACGCCGGTGTTGGGCCGACCCTTCGAACCGTCGCTGGTCTTCGAGCCCGAGCCTTGGTGGCGGGGCTGACGAGTCCCTGTTCGGACGGAAGCGGCCTCGAGGACAGGGACCGCTGGACGGGCGCGGCCACCGCCCTAAAAAAATATGAATGGTTTCGAGACGCGCGGTTCCTGCTCTTAGCCGTTCCATGACTCAAAGTGTCGCCGTCTTCGACTCTTCCTTCCACAGCCGCCTCGACTCGATTGCCGACCGTTTGGCGAAAGCCGCTCGCGCAGACGAGGAACAAGCCATGAAACCTCTCGGCACCTTGGCCGTCCTCGACGTCGAGGAGTGGGCCCGCACGCTCGGCGCCCTCGGCAAATTGAGCAAACGAGAGCAGACCATCCTCGTGCCGATGTTGCGCGGCTTGGAGAACGAGGAGATCGCCGTCGAGCTCGACCTGTCCCGCAGAACAGTGAAGTTTCATGTGTCGAATATTCTCCGCAAGCTCCGGATCACCCACCGCTCGAAGCTGCTGCGCTTCTTTTTCTAATCGCTCGGCGATCCTACCGGGAGCCCGGAAAATATTCCACGTGGCTCTCGGCGGTCCGCCCGAGATAGACCACCCGACGGCCGGGCAAAGAGACGAGATAACCGATGCAGCCGGCTGCAATCACCTGTTCGCAAAACTGAACATACGTGATGCGGCCTGCTTGGCTCGCCCGTACCGCCGCTTCGACCGAGGGCGCAGAAAATTGTTGTGCGGTGGTGCCTCGCACCGGCGAGGAGGGCACGACCTGGGACTCACCATTTCCAAGATAGTACGTCTTCTCGTGGCGCAAGAGATCCGCGTGATACTGCTCGACTCCGACCGAGGCTAATTTCTCCAAGACCTGCGGAAAATTGAGCCGGCCGTTTTCGGAACCTTGAGTACATTCTTCCAGAGTCTCTCTGATATTCATGTTCTTCCTATTCGATGGGGATCTCGGTCAGACCTCTACGGCGAACGATCTCTTTGAGAGTCCCTTCGAGCTGTGTGCGTTGGCGTGCAGTGAGATGCCCGAAAAATTCAGCGTCGTTTTCGTCCGCCAACTGCGCCAGCCGCGGGACCAAACGCCGGCCACGCGCGGTGAGTCCGACCTCCTGAAAACGCCGGTCCCCGCCTTCACCCCTGTTTTTGTGAACCAAAGTTTTGGCGGCGAGGCGATCGATCAACTTGGAGATCGCCCCTCGTGTCATTCGTAACGACGCCGCGAGCGTGCTCGGAGCGACGCTGCCGTCCTGAGCATAGAGCTCGCGAAGGATGACCCATTCGGCGACGGTGACCTCGCGCTCAGCCACTTTGGCGTTGAACGCCTGTGAGACGTGGTTGGAAACGAAACGGAGCCAATATCCAAGGTGAGCCTCCAAAGTGCTCACGTCTTCGGCCGGTGATCTCGAGCTGCGGTCAGCCATCAGTTGCCTAGGAAACTAATCGCCAATGGTTTCCTTGTCAACTAGTTCAAGCGCCGAGCGGCCGGGCGTTGTTCGGCGGCCGAAATCTCCACCAGCAAACCGATCCGCGGGAGCTCACGCTCGACCACCTCGCGAATGGCCTCCTCACTCCAAGGTTCGAACATCGCGCGCACAAAGGTGACACCCGTGCCGTTTGGAGCACGTTCGGAGCGGATTCCGGCTGGACGCGGCGTTTCGAACAAGGTGCTCAAAGTGCGCCGATAAGTTTCGTCGAAGAGCTCCAGTGTCTTCCGCGATCCGAGATGTACGCGGGCGATCATCTTTTTGGCACCGAGGTGTTTTTTGAAAATGCGGACCGTCTTTGCGTCTTTCATGAAGAATTTCCTTTCTTCCGATCAATAAGGAGTGGGGCTGTCGCGACCGTCCGGCGGTGCCGGTGGAATATTCGGCGCGACGATCACCGTGATTCCCAGGATAGTTCCGATGGTCCACGCCAATTTTTCCCGTGCAACGGCCAGCGCTTCCGGTGTCATATTTTCGTAACCTTTGAACGAATTCACGTACCCCGTGGCGTCCTGGCGGATCAGATCGCGATCGCGCATCACGAGGCTCACCGCTTCGCAGAAATTCTCTTGCGGACTGACGCCGCCGTACCAGGACATACGGCCAACATCGGGGTTCGCGAGATATGGATTTTGAATCGTGCTCAGACCACCGAGTTGTTCGGTCTCCCAAAACCGGTGGCCCATCTCGTGCCACATTATCTCGGGCGAGCGCGCCAGCTGGTGTCCGACCATGATGCGCGATTTGCCGTTCGGCGGTGTGGCCGGCAGGTAACCCGCGCCATATTTGCCGTCGACCCCCGGTGCATTGTGAAAATCATAGTATCCAATATTTTCGACAAACTGAATTTCGTCCATTCCGTTCAATAGGCCGGCATTCGTCTCCGCCGCGGCTCGCATTGTTTCTTGGAGCGCCGCGCTCTCCTCGTCGGTGAAGGGACCGAGAATGGTGATGCGGCGTGAAGTCCCTTGAGAATCGTAGAAATCGAAGGTCGGAGCCGGTTGTTTGATCCACGAATTTAGCCCTTCGACGACGGCACGATTCGTATTTTCATACTGAGTAAATGGGCCATGAGCGGAGGAGGAGCCGTTGGCCACCGCGACGTAGGCATCTTCCGGCACGAGGTACGGATAAGCCGCGGAGAAATCGTATCTATCACTTTGCCGATTCGCGACATACTCCAACATGCTGCGTCCCGCAGTGCTGTCGCTGGCGGCCATCTCCACGCCGTACTCACCCCGCCGCACCATCATCGGACCGAAACAAATGACCTCCTGATCGAGCACGGGATCGTAAGCCGCGAGCTGCGGAGTGAAATCGACGTTCAAGCCGCGCCGAGAGGCGACCTTCATTCCGCGTGCGATCTCGTCGAGCGCAGCCGTCCCTCCCCCATGCGCCGCGAGCCCGAAAACGAGATCCGGCTCGTAGTTGCCGACGCCACGCAACAGAGCATCTCCATCGATGTCGCGGAGACTTGCGTCCAGTCGCAGCCCCAATACTTGGTCGAGCGTGCCTTGAAGGTCGGGCTGCCGAACCCAGGCATCGACCAATTTCTCCGAGCCGACACGCCGGAGCTGAGCAATATTTTGATAACCCTCGGGCGACGCCAACAGTGTATTCGTCGCGGGATTGGTATTTTTGAGCCTGGCGATCAATTCCAGCTGTGCTTTGGTGTCCGTCGTTTGAAATGCGCCGGTCATCGCGTTGAGCAGACGCGACGAGCTCTGGGGATCGAGGTCCGAAATCGTAGTCGCCAAATTTCTCGCGGAGACCGGGTCGTCCAAGAGTCGCGACAGCTCGATCAATTGCGGATCGGTCAGGTCGGTCATCGCACCGGCGAGCTGCGATCTCACACCCGTCGGATAGTGTGAGATCGGGCGAAGTAACTTACTGACAGTATCCAGGTCGTCGAAATATTCCAGACGTTGTGCCGCCTTCGCTGCATCAGCCGCAGACAATCCTGTCTCCACGATCATCTTCGCGCGGATCGCCGAGATGAAAGGCCGCGCGACCAAGCCGAGGTCCGCTGCGGAAGCGGCACCGTCCAAGATCGCCAGCGCCCACTCACCCGCGGTGGGTTTCTGGACGCCGTTGACGTCCGCGTAGCCCTCGATATTGAAGCGTGAGGTCCAATTTCGATCGCAGAGATCCGCAACCTGGAGGCCGCTAAATCCCAGCCCGGTTGCGCCCGCAGCGCCTGCGAGCGCCCAGGTCGCCCCGAAGCTGAAAAAACCTCCAACCAATGCGCCGACGCCGAGCGCCGCGGTCGCTCCGCCGAGCGCGGTCATCCCGATGTCGTGCAGCTTCTTTTCGCGCGCGGCATCACCCATATATTTTTCCGCAGTAGCGAGTGCGTTTTGATAGTCCGCGCCCTCCGGCGCATGTTCGAAGAACTGCACGTCCGCTCCGATGCGGCGGGCAACCTCGGTGGCGATATAAGCGAGTTTTTCGAAACCTGGATTTTCTTGAATTTGATCGATTGCCGTTTGAATTTCCCCGGCCGATCTATCGAGCTGCTCCAAAAACGGGCCGGTTCCCATGGCGGCGACGCGCCCGTAAACATGGTCTCGATTCGCCTCGAGATCCGCGTTGAAGCGGAACGTACTGCCGTCGAACCGGAAAATATGCGCCGGCATATTTGCACATAAGTCATAGGCGAACGGCGAGCTCTCGCGGAGAAGTGCGATCAGCTCCGGATTCTCGCGCGTCAGCTCGGCATAACGTTCGATGGCAATATTTTTCGCGGACTCAAAGTTACTCGCGCCAACGCGCGCCGAGGCCAAAGTGCGCATCGCGCGGCCGAGCCTAAATTGTGCGGACTCTGGGTCATTCGACTCGAGCACCGCGATCATCTTTTCGCGCTGCTCGTCGGGGACGGCCAAGAATTGTTCCTTGGTCATGTTCGAGAGATCATATTTTGCGTATTCGGCTTCGCCGAGGCCGGGATACTTTTCTCGGAGCTGTTTCAGATACAGCTCGTTGACAAAGGAATATGAACCGTAAGGAAGCTCGGCGAATGCGTAGTCGACATTTCCGGCGGCTTTGACGAGTTGTTCGAGATCGTACGCTTCGAGCCCGGTTTTCGCGGCAAAAGCTGCGAGCTCCCCGGGATTTGATAGTTCGGCATACGCGCGCTCGAGATCCGTTTTGAGCTGTTCGTATTGCGGAAGCGCGATCGCCGACACCAAACGATCGAAGTTTTGGCGCGAGGGACTTTCGCGAAATTCGGCATACTCTTCAGGAGCGAGCCGATCGAGCGCGCCCCAGCCGCTCAGATCGCCTGCGCTGGAATCGAGGTCCGCGAATCGCGTGGTCGCCGTTTCGGGAATCTCCGCGAGCGTGGATGACGTGCCGTCTGCCGTGGGCTCGGACTCGGCGGGTGCAGGTACGGCGGCACGTTCCGCAGCCGGGGCGGTCTCCGGGGGAGCTTCGGAGGAGGGTGGTGTGTCGGGCGTACTGGTCTTTGGATCAGCGCCTTCTGCGGGCTTATTCTGGCGGCTCTTATCGCCGATCCCGCGGTCGCGCAGAAGCGCGAGCACCATCTCAGCGACGTCTTTTCCGCTGAGACCGGCCAACGCCGGATCAGGGTTGAAATCCTGAGCTTGTTCGGCCCAACCACCGGGAACTGTCTCCGAGTACACCCAGTCTTCGGAGCTGAAAGACGGCGCAGAGAGCGGAGGAAAGGTCTCGCCCTTCCCTGCCGTTTCGTTCACTCGGCGAAAGAGCTCGTCGTAAGCTCCCTCGAGGTCGAAGGTCTTCGGCGCCACCGGCGAAGGCGGCGAATTTGCGGGGGCCGGCGGAGCTTGCTCGGCACGCAGGATCTTGCGGATCGTCATGCGAGCGCGCCATCGCAGCGCACGTGCCAAGCGCGGCGCTCACGGTTTGCGTCGCCGATCGACAAGCCGACTTCGCGGAGGAACAAGCACGCTTGGCGGCCTCGCCCAAGGTGAAGCTAAAACACGCCAGGAATCACGCGCGAGCGCACGCGCGCCGCATATTGTGCATATCCGTCGAGCTCCTCGTGGAGCATGCGGTCTTCGATCAGGGTGCGGCGAACGAAGACGGCGATCACCGGCAACAAGACGAACATCGCGACATGAGATCGGAGCGCCAAGCCACTCCCTACGGCACACAACACGACGCCGAAATACATCGGGTGCCGAACGATCGCGTAGGGACCGGTGCTGATCACTGTTTGTTTGCGCTCTGTTTGTACGCGGACCGCGCTCGAGGCGTACGGATTCGCCAGCACCGTCCAGCCGGCGAAGCCGAGCCCCGCCCCGACGAGCACGAAGCCCACAAGCTCGAGCCACAGTGGAATCGAGTCCAGCCAAAACGGGAATCCAAACCGGCACATAAATAATGTGCGGCGAGCAGCGGCACCGCCAGGCGGCGGCTTGCACGATCTCGATCGCTCGGCGGGCTCATCCGTTCTTTGACGAGCTCCGGCGTCCTCCGCCAGGCAATGGTGTAGATCGTTCCGAAGATCAGCCAAAGCACAATGGTGTAGATCGCAAACTCAGCCACGAAATGTCCTGCACCACCAAAGAGCAGAGCGCCGATGATCAGCGGTATCGGGAGCCAACGAAGGTACATCATTGTTGCTTCTCCATCTCCGACAGTAGGGCCGCGAGCGCGTCATCGAGTCGCTTCACTGTCCTTTCGGACACCTGGTCGAGCGCCGCCTCCAAAGAGCGCAAACGCATATTTTCGACCTGCGCGACCAACTTCAGCGCTTTCGGTGCGGCGTGAACCACAGTGCGGCGAGCGTCGGCCTCATCCGAGCGCCGTTTGACCAGCCCTCTTTTCTCCATCGCGGCGACGAGGTGACTGGTCGCCGCTTGTGAACGGCCCGCGACCTTCCGGAGCTCAGTGATCGTCCGCGGACCCTTCTCCACCAAGTAGAACAACACCATCGATTGCGGAACGGTGAGCTCCAGCGCAGCCAGCGCGGGAAGCCCGTCGCTCATTCCGTCGAGGAGGCGGCGCCGCAGCGCGAGCAATTGTTCCCAGAGGCGGCGCGCGGAGGATGCATCGACCATTCGATATATCGATACTTGAATTTAATTCGCTTGGCAACCCCGGCACCCGTTGAGGTAGAATCCGACGGCGCATGAAGAAGACGTTCAAGACGACGATCGTCCGCGAAGGATCGAAGTGTTTCATCCCGGTAACCTTCGACCCGAAAATGGTGTTTGGAAAAATGCGTCCGCCGGTGAAGGTCACGCTGAACGGCTACACCTACCGCAGCACGATCGCTTCCATGGGCAACGGGCCGTGCCTCCCGCTGAGGAAGAGCAACCGCGAAGCTGCGAAGCTCGAGGGAAACGAAACATTATCGGTGACGCTGGAGCTCGACACGGAGGAACGGATCGTCGAACCACCCGCGGATCTGCTGAAGGCGCTCAAAAAGGTGAAAGTTTTGGCCGGTTGGGCCGAGCTCAGTTACAGCAAACAACGGGAGCACGTCGAGGCGATCGAAAGCGCCAAGAAGGCGGAGACTCGCGAGCGCCGCATTGAAAAAGCGGTGCTCGCGCTCCAACAAAAGAGCTGAGCGCTCAACCTGTCTGAAAGACCAGGGAGCGGTGTGCGCCTGTGCCGGCCATCGCTCCGTCGGCGACGGCGAAGGCCACCGAACCCATCGCCAAAGCGACATCTCCACAAGCGAACACTCCGGGAACCGTGGTCTCTTTGGTGAAGTCCGTTTTGATGAATGGGCCGAGAGGTCCAACGTCCAATGCGCAGCCGAGCTGCTCCGCGAACGGTGCTTTAATCACCGTACGCGGGAGAACGAAGAGCCCATCAAGCTCCACGGTGCGACCGTCGGCAAGCACCAGCTCGATGCCCTTTTCCGCGCGCAGCACCGCGGAGCGTTCGAGCTTGATGCCGCGTCGTTTCAGCTCCTCGAGCTGCTTGTCATCAGGCTCGAAGGCTCCGTTCAAAAACAGAGTCATCTGATCTTTTCCTGCCCATTCGGCCACTAATGACGCCGAGTGCATCGCGAGCTCATTGGTCGCGAGCACACCGAGCCTTCCGCGGTTGAGCTCATAGCCATGGCAATATGGACAGTGGAAGACGAATTGCCCCCACCGCTCCGCGAGCCCGGGGATCGGTGGCAGCTCGTCACCAATACCCGTCGCCAAAATCAAACGTTTTGCGCGATACACCTCTTCCGCATCCGTCACCGAGAAAGCTCCGTCTTCGGCGCGGGTCGCGCTGACCTCGACTTGGCGCATGGCGATCGTGGGATAGGCGAGCGCTTCACCGCGGCCCAGGGCGGCGATCGTCTCCGGTGGAACGCCGTCCTGACCGAGAAAGCCGTGGGCGTGAGAAGCGAAACGGTTGCGCCTCTTTCCGCTGTCGAGCACCAGTACGTTCTTGCGGGCGCGTCCGAGATAGATCGCTGCTGAGAGACCGGCGTAGCTGCCGCCGATGATGATGACATCATACATGACGAGTTTGTCCTTTCTTGGAGTGAGTAGATTGTTTCTTGCGAACGGCGGCGGCGATGTCTTCGACGGAAGTGCAGCGTAGCTCTTCCATCAACCGTGTTTCGGCATCTTCGAGCGCAGAGGCGAGCTTGCGATTCACGGCTTGTTCGAGGAGACAGCGCGGTTTCTCTTCGCGATTTCCGATGTTGAAGAGCGCATTGATCCCCAGCGCACGATAGACGTCGGCCAAAGTGACGCGATCCAGCGGGCGAGCCAACACCCATCCTCCCCCGTGGCCCTTCTCGGAGCGAACAATACCTGCTTCACGGAGCCCGGCCATGGTGCGCCGGACGAGCACCGGCTTCATCTTCATCATGGGGCCGAGTGTATCGGAGGTGATGACGTGCTCGAGCTCGCGCATGTGGAGCAGGATATGGAGCGCGACCGAGAGGCGGCTGTCTCGTCTCACGCTACTTTTAAAGTAGCGTGAGACGTGTTCTGTCAATCTGCTTCTTTAGTAGAGGTCGTAACCGGCGGGGATCGCGGTGTTATCCAGCAGCACCGCGATGTCACCAGCCATCGTCGAGAGCGAGCCCGAGCCACCGCGAGCATCGGAGATGCTGATGTTCGTGCACACCGCGACGGTGATCGGATCCGAATCTCCACCGATATAATCCGCGGGATATTTCGCGATGAAGCTCGTGCCGCCGTCGAGACGGCCGCTGTGCGAAAGCCGGCCGAGGTTGTTGCGATCCCATCCATGCGCAAAGCTGCTCGCGCCGGGATAAGGTTGTGTCTCCATCAAAGTGAGCGTCGCCGGATCCAAAACGTCGGGATGCGTCGCGTCCTTGTCGGTGCCGAGCATCAGACGGACCAGGTCACCACCACTCGACCGCCAGCCGCCGGCCGCAAGCCCGAGCTGATTGTTCGGCTCGTCGGTGTACGCCAACGGAATGCCGTCGACGTATTCGTGCCGGTGAGTGTCCGCGCTGGTTTGTGCACCGGTACGAATGTTCAATCCCAGCGGGTCGATAATATAGTTACGAGCATAGTTATTAAATGACATTCCAGAGACCACCGAGACAATGTGTCCAACCGTGCCGGCGCCGTGATTCGAGTAGCTCTCTCCCGTTCCCGGCGCGAACAATAGTTTGCGAGTCGCCAAAATATATTCGTGAACGTCCGAGTAGCTGAGCGAGTCGACGTTGGTGTTGAACATCGTGGCCGCCGCATCATCATCGCCGCTGCGCGAAAATCCCGAGCTATGAGACATCAGGTGATTGACCCGCATGTCGCCGTACCAAGCCGGATAGTTCTTCGCCGCATCGTAGGCGCTGTTCGGAACCGTATAAGCGACCGCTCCGCCATGATAGTCGAGGTCGCGGCTCGTGCCTTCGGTGACCGTATTGTCGTTGAACCAAGTGTATACATGGCTATTCGATTTCGCGATACCCATGGCGCGGATCGAGTAGCGGCTCTTGCCCGAAGCCGAGCTGAAAGAGCGCGGCGCGATGTGCGCGTCGAAATCAGAGGTGGTGCCGGCGCTGGTCATCCCGTCGTCGAACCACACATAGACATAGTTATTCGGAGCAATGTCGACACTGAGGATGTAGCTCATCGAGTAGCCCGACGGGAGCGAAACAGCAGTGTTCGCGTCGCGGGGAAGGTAGGTATTGAGGTTCGTCGAGCTGCCGGCGCCGAAGGTTCCGTCTTCATACCAAACCCAAACCCAATTGTTCGGAGCGATGGCGATGGCACGAACATCTTCCGGACCCATGGTCGGAGCGAGCGCGTAGTTGACCGCTGCGCCATAGGCCGCAGGATTGGTGCTGGTGCCTTCACTGACCGTTCCGTTGTGATACCAGGTGTAGACGTGATCGTTCGAGGCGATGGCTTTGTCGACGATCGGACGGTGGCGGAGCGTGCCGGTGTTGCGGGCTGAGGTATAGTTGCTGGCCGAGAGAACACCTCCGGCTCCGTAGAGCTTCTGATTCACCGAGAAGTCCGCGCGTTCTTGGTCGAGGTGCATGGCGCTGAGCGCGGTGATGATCTTGCTGACGCTGCCGATGCGGCAACGCGAGTCTTCGGTCATGCGTGTTCCGTTGCTGAAATTCGCGAATCCGTAGCCCTTCTCCAACACGACGCGGCCGTTCTTCGACGCGGAGACGGTCAGTCCCGGGAGGCGGTAGCGGCGGAGAATATCCATCGCTTTGGCGTCGACTTCGTCGACGATCGCGCTTTGCCCCGAGCCGGCTTCGACGTCGTGATACCAAGCGTAGACGAGGTCGTTCGATGCGATTTCGATGTCGATGATGTGGCCGATCTTCTTGTTCGCGGGCACGACGTACGGATAAGACGCGTCGTACGCGCCGAGCTCTTGGCTCCATCCTTCGCTGACCGTCCCGTCGCTATACCAAGTATAGACGTGTTCGGTGGTCGCCGAGATGCCCATTCCGACGATGTCGCTGACATCTTTACCGGCAGGCAGCTCGAACTCTTGAGGGCTCAAATAGAAGCCGAGATCTTGGCTCCAACCTTGGCTGACCGTGCCGTCCGCGTACCAGGTATACACACGATCGTTGGCCGCGATCGCGATAGAGATGATGTCCCAAGGATTTTGTCCGTCCGGCAGGACGTACGGAACGCGTTCTTGATAGTGAGCGAAGTGCGTGCTGGTGCCGCTGGAGACGGTGCCGTCCGCGTACCACACATAAACATGATCGTTCGATTTGGCGATCGCCATGCCGACGATCGCACCTTGGTCAGATGCGCCCGGCGACACGACGTTGTTGTCGGCGACGGAGGCACCGAGATCCCACGAGTGGCCGATACTGATGGAACGCGGAGAGTGTGCAGCTTGAGCCGTTCCGCTCACCGCGGCGAATAAAAGTAAAAACAGTGAAGGTGATCGAAGCATGATGCGCTCCAAATCCAAGAGGCGTGCCAGGCTCGAAGGTCGCGAACCGCTGCGATCCCGCCGAGCGGAGCCTGAACCGGGCGCGAGCGCGGACTGTCCGCGCACTGTCCGCCCTCGTTTTCTCGGTCTCTCTGCGCACGGTCCCTGTCCTCGCGTGCATATTTCTCCTAAAGCGTCGAAGAGTCGCCCCGTCGAGGGACGGGACGCGTTTTTTTCATCCGAAAGGGGGATGCAGGGCGGATGCAGGGCGGTGGCAATATTCTTCAGATCACAGCGGTGAGCACTTCGCTGCGCGTCGAACAATCGAAGGCGAAAGCGTTGTTCACGGTATCGAATTTGTCGGGACAAAGGCTGCAGGTCAGAACGCGCGTCGAGCGCGATGCGCCGGGCGCGGAAGAGTTGGTTCAGTCTCGAGGAGCCGATCGTGCAAGACATGCAGGTCGGGCAAACGGAACAATTTGTCGTCTTACTCGATGTTCCGGTGGGCACTGGTGTCGATCAAGACTCGGAGCGCGACCCCGACAAAGATGCGCGAGCGGCCATGAATTCCGGCGGCCCTATGAGGTGGCCGGTGGATTCGGCACTTGGAACTACGACTATCCCGGTGGCGCCCCCACGTCCGAAGGCGGCGAACATACACACGCGATTTCGCGCGGCGAGAAGGAGACTCGCCCGAAGAATGCAGCGGTCGTGTGGATCATCAAGACCTAAGCGGGAGCAGACCCTGGATCACCGGCGCACCAGGGAAGCTGGATCAGCAAACACCCAGTTTTAGGGGCAGATTCTCTGGTTCCCCTGCGAGCCGCGCTGGCCTGAAACGTGCTCAACCCAGTCGCGTGTCTACCTCGAGACTCGGACGTGACCGCCAACGAGATCGCGATCTTTTTCGTGATCGAAACCGCGAGCCGATCAGGCTCAGAGATCCGCTCAGGCTCGACCAAAACCGCGCGCGCGAGTCGGTGTCCGTCGACAATCGTCGCCCCGGTCCTGGAGCGGATACATACATCGGCCCGCGATCCTCGGAGCTCGATCTCGCTCGGCCGAACAATCCGACGACTTCGCAGATGTCGAACGGCACTTGGCCGGCAACGACGTTTCAGAGCGGGAGCTCGCTCGGCACGAACGCCTGGGGAGTGAACAACACAAACAATGTGAGCACTGGCCGTTTGGACAGTCCGGCCGCGGTGCGCGCCTATATCGAGGAACGATCGAAACAGCTCCCGCCGACGCCGGAGTCGCTGGAACAGATCGCCAAAGAGGTCACCGCACAGGGCGGCATCATCGCCATCGCCACCCACATGGGCGGGACGAAACAAAGTGATGACGCCATCATCCTCGAGGACGGCTCCTGCATCGATCTCATCGGCAGCGTCGGTTCGGCGGACGCGAAATGGCAGTGGCTGCATCACGGCGAGTCGTACGGCTCGACCTACGATCCGAGCCGCAACGTCGTCGATCCCGCGACCGGTGAATTCAAGACCTGGGGTGAATTCATCAGCGGCAAAGGTCGTCCCGTACCTCCGTTCGTACCGATGATCGACAGCGGCAGCCCCACACCCGACGGGGCAGCCGCGACTCCTGCCCAGAGGATCAATCACCTCGAGGGATGGGGCGTCGACGCACAGAAGGTGAAGAAACGAATGGACGAGCTCGAGGCCGAGGGCTCCTACGAGCCGATGAAGAACTTCGAGGCCGGCAAGCTCAACGACAAGAGTGAGACCAGCCCCATGTATTATTTCGCGCGGTGGATGCAGGCCGCGGGGCTCGAGCCGACAGCAGAGAATCTCCAGAAATTCCTCAAGGCGAATCCAGACTGGGAAATGGATGCGCAGAACAATATTCGCATCAAGCCGGAAGCGCTGAGTAAGTATCCGGGTCAGGAAGATGCCGGCCAATGGCATCAGGCGATCAGCAACGACGGCACCGGCCCGGCGTGGGATTTCAAACCGATAGTGTCCTCGGGGACAGGTGCGAACGAGAACGTGGTACCCTTCAGCAGCTCCTCGCGAAGGCCCTACTCGCTACGGGCATGATCACCTGGAACGGCTACGTTCGCGGGAACGTAGACGCGAGCGTTCACCGTACTACGTTCAAGTGCACGTTCACGAGGTTCGATCGCGGGGATCGGCTCAAGTCTACGCTTCTTGTGTGACGTTCAACGGATCCCCGAGATCGATTCGCGTGCACGTGCACCTGAACGTCACCTGAACGTGGTATGGTGAACGATCACGTCTAACGATCTATACGTGATCGTTCGGCCTCGACGATGTATTGATCAGGAAGCCCGATCAGCGAGACCTTCGCCGCCAAACCCGCCTCTTCCAGCTCCTTGATGAGCTGCTCAGGTGCAATACGCAACTTCGCAGGCGGGCCGCGGCTTGCCGTGAGCGTGAAGTCGACAATGAACAACTTGCCGCCGGGCCGGAGCGCAGCCGCGAGATCGCGCGCGTAGTCGACACGATCGGAGAGATGGTGCCAGACGTGGACAATGAGGATGCGGTCGACGCTCTCGGCCGCGAGCCCTGAGGCCGTCAGCGGGGCCGGGATTGCGCGCAAGTTGGGGAGCTTCTCGCGGTGCGCGCGGTCGTTCAGAAAACGAACCATATCCGGCTCCACATCTGTCGCGATCACCTCACCTCCGGGAACTTTGCGCGCCAACCGTACGGCAAAGTATCCAGTGCCCGCGCCGATGTCGGCGACGATCATCGAAGGCTCGAGCTCGAGCGCCCGGAGGACATCGTCGGGACGTTGCCACTCGTCGCGTGCAGGATCGTCGAACACCTTCGTCCATGCGTCCGCGTCGGAGAATGTATGATGTGTGCCGTGGGCGTGGCTGTGATCTGTGGATGGTGGCATCGAGCTGCACGCTCCTTCGAGAGTAGCAAAAAGTAGTGTTATTTTGACCGGACTCCTAAGCATGACCCTTCTCCCGATGAGAACGAGCGCGAACCGCGAGGCGGCCGCGAACGTCCGTGCTCAACATTGCGAGTGTCACTTCGCCGAGGCGCGACAGGAGCAAAGTCTCCGCATCATCAAATGACTTGTTGAGAGCCGCATTGACCGCCTCTTCGACGACGCAGCCGGGTCCCTCTGTTCGGTTTCCAATGGCCAGCAGCGAAGGGCAGCCGAGCGCAGTGTAGATGTCCCGCAGAGTCACCTTCGAGAGTGAGCAAGCCAACGTCCAGCCGCCGCCGTGGCCCTTCTCCGATCGCACATATCCCGCGGTCCGCAGGCCGGCCATCATCCGGCGAACGACAACTGGATTGGTGCTCATGGCCTTCGCCATCTCCTCAGACGTTGAGGGCCGATCGTGCTGCGCCATGTGCAACAGAACATGAAGCGCACCCGACAACCGGCTATCCCGTCTCACGCAACTTACGATGTTACATGACCGTTCGAAAGTCAATCGAGCGCCATTCGGCTCAGCGAGAATGCACAAGCTCATCCCAGCGCCGCTGACTTTCCGCCTTATTCTCGTCGTAGGTGTCTTTCAAAGATAGACCGACCAAGCCCAGTGGATTGACCGTGTTGAGCGCTTCGACCACGGCGGCCTCTGCGCCTTCCGTATGATATGGCAACTATGGAGATCGAGTCGATCTTTTTGGAACAAGGACACCAAGAAGTGCTTCACGACCTCAAACATGAATTGCCGGCGCTGGAGATCAGAATCGACCGCCTCATCGAGGAGCTACGCCGCGATCGAGAGAGAGGAGAGAAATGGGAGCGAGAAATTTGCAGCCAGTAAGAAGCGAATACCAGCACCTCTACAGCTAACATCTGAGCTCGAAAAACTGCGACGTGATAGGAGAGAGAATCATGAGTGCAAAAAAGAAGCCTCCGGCGAAACGTGAAAAGAAGCGACAACCCGACGTCTTCGAGCTTGGATTTCGCTTCCAGACTCAGAGAGGACAGACAAGCAGTGGAGAAAAGTCATCGAGCCCGTGGTGAAGAAGCATGGACCG
>WUUC01003402.1_pt1 | contig 21110 bp, 17 predicted proteins | sample 6278441 | NCBI WGS metagenome assembly WUUC01 (sample SAMN13675441, study PRJNA597444) | soil metagenome | isolation source: soil | place: USA: Washington | collected 2017-10
GCGGCATCGCGGCCGGCGTGATCCGGGTGCCCGAGCGCGCGCCGATCGCCGCCCGGCTGCAACAGATTCACGCCGGCGTCCGCGCCGTACTCGAGCAATACAAGCCCGATGCGGTGGCCATCGAGGACATCTTCTTCGCGCGCTATCCTCAGGCTGCTCTGATGCTGGGCCACGCGCGCGGCGTGGCGTTGCTGGCGGCCGCGCAGTCGGACCTGCCCGTCTCCACGTATTCACCCGCGGTGGTCAAGCGAGCGATCGTCGGCTCGGGGCGGGCAGACAAGCAGCAGGTCGCGCAGCTGGTGGCCGCGCTCTTGCACCTTGCAGAAATACCCAGCGTCGACGCCACGGACGCGCTGGCCATCGCTCTTACGCATCTGAACGCGACGCGCTTGGGCATCTAGTACCGCGCGGCTCCCGTACGCGTACGCGTACGCGTGCCCGTGCCCGTACACGAACGACGCGCGCTGCCAACGGATTGTCGGAATCGTGTACGGGCACGGGCACGCGTACGGGGAGGCGTATGGACGGACTCCTGGGGCGCTCGCACCGCCGCCGCGGCGCCGCAAAGCGGTTTCCTCTGGCGCGTACCTGGCTATGGTGCGGCGATGCCAGTACCTCGCTCGTTTCCCACCTACCTGCAGGTCATCGCCGCGATGGCCGCCGGCGCGGCACTGGGTCCCCTGCTCGGAAAAGAGGCGGTCAACCTGGGCGCGATCGGCGCGGTGACGATCGCGCTCATCAAGGCGGTCGCCACGCCGCTGCTCTTTCTGGCGATCTTGCGGGCGGTCGTGACCACGCAAGTGAGCGGGGGAGCGATCGGACGCATGCTGGCAATCGCGACCATCAACGTGTCCATGGCCATCACCATTGGCCTCTGCATCTCCAACCTACTTCGGCCCGGCGATCACCTCGCGCCGCTGATCGCGTCCGCGCCCAAGACGCAGGCTGACTATGCGAGCAAGCAGCTGGACCTCATGCAGACCGTCCGCGGCTTCATTCCGAACGACCTGGTCACGCCCTTTCAGACCAACAGCGTGCTGTCGGTGGTGCTGCTCGCGCTGCTGTTCGGGTTTGCACTGCGCAGCGTGCGCCGCGAAACCCATGACCAGACGGGCGCCATGGCACACGGGGCCGTGCTGCTGGAGCAGGGCATCGAGGCGATGTTCCGGGTGACCGAGGTGATCCTGGGCTGGGTGCTCAAGCTGATTCCCCTCGCGGTATTCGGCGTCGTGGCCAAGACGGTGGGCGAGCACGGCTTTGCTCCGCTGGCTGGGCTTTCGTTCTACGTGGTCGCGGGCCTGCTGGGGCTCTCGCTGCACGCGCTGCTCACCTACCAGGCCTGGATCCTCTTCTGGGTGCGCATTCCACTGCGGCGCTTCTGGTCCGCGGCGCGCGAGCCCATGGCCGTCGCGTTCGGGTGCAACTCCTCGCTCGCAACGTTGCCCGTCACCTTGCGCGCGCTCGACAAGCTGGGCGTCTCGCGCGCTTCGTCGGCCCTGGGCGCATGCGTCGGGACGAACCTCAACAACGACGGCATCGTCCTGTACGAGGGCATGGCTGCGCTGTTGGTCGCGCAGGCGCACGGCGTGCACCTCGGCATCGCCCAGCAGCTCATGATCGCGCTGGTGTGCATGATTGCCGCGATGGGGGTGGCCGGCGTGCCCGAGGCGGGCTTCATTTCCCTGGCGATCGTGCTCAACGCGGCGCAGCTGCCGCTCGATCTGCTGCCCATGCTACTCACCGTCGACTGGGTGATCGCACGCGGCCGCTCGGTCGCGAACGTCCTGTCCGACATGGTGCTGTCCATTTCGCTGGACCGCGGCAGCAGCGCGCAGGTTCTGCCAGAGGCGCCCCCGGCGTAAGCCGAATAGTCGGCCTCAGGTCTGCGAGGCCTGCCTCAACTTGGCTTTCTGCTCCTCCGTTTTCGGCTCGATCGCGGATCGCGCCGCATCCGCGACGATGGCCGACTCTCGGCCCGGTTGCGCTTCCTGCTCCTCCAGGCCCAGGCGCTCCCAGCGCCGGAGGTCGAAGTCGTAGTGCTCGATCTCGCCGCTGCCGATATCGAAGAACCACGCGCGCAGGCGCAGCAGGCCCTGCTCTTCCCGCTGCTGCACGATCTTGTAGGAGCGCAGGTTCTCGACCTGCAAGAGCGCGTTCATGCGTGCCACCTCGTCGTCGGCGACTTCGTTGGGCACGTGATCGCACAGTGCCCGCGCTGACGCCTCGTTGAGCCACGACGCGAGGCTCGGAAGGTGCTTCGGCACCGTGTTCGGCTTGCGCAGGGCGGCGATGGCCCCGCAGCCCGAGTGGCCGCACACCACGATGTCGGAGACCGAGAGCACACCCACCGCGTACTCCACGCCTGCCGCTGCCGCGGGCGTCTCGCGCTGCGAGAAGGGGGGAATCATGTTGCCCACGTTGCGCAGGATGAACAGCTCCCCGGGGTCCGTGGCGGTGATCAAGCTGGGCACCACACGACTGTCGGCGCAGGTGATGAACAACGTGTGCGGCGTCTGACTCTTGGCCAGGCTCTTGAACAGCGCCTCATAGCGCGGACGCTGCATGCGGCGATATGCGGCAACCCCATGAGAAAGGCGCGTGCGCATGTCGCCAGAGTGGCGCGGCAGCAGCCGCACGACTTCGGACTCGCTGTCGGCGATGTGGGCTTCCAGGCGGTTCTCGTGATCGACCGAGAGCACGCGCTGGCGCACCTCGGCGCTCATGCCCAGCAGCAGCACCTTGATCTCACGATCCAGGAGATACCGGGCGAAATCGGCAACGTACTCCGCCCCCGACGCGTCCACGTGACCGACCGCGGACAGGTCGAGGATCACCGCGCTGCCCGGTACGAGCTTGGCCGCCTTTGCGCGCAGGCCGTCGAACTTGATGGCCGAGAGGAAGGTCAGCGATCCCTCGAGCACCAGCCGCTGTACACCCTCGCTCTCGAAGCGAAGCTGCACGCGGTTTCTCGACGACCAGAACGCGGCCACCACGAAGGCGGCGCCCAGTCCCCACTGCACGCCCTGGATCAGGTCGAGCGAGACCATCAACACGAACGTCACCACGTACACGGCGGCATCTGCCCGCGATGTGCGATACAGCGTCAGCAACGCGCGCGGGTCGAGCATGCGCAGCGCGACGGACATCAATACGCCCGCCAACGCGGCCACCGGAATCGTCTGCAAAAACGGCGCGGCGCCGAGCACCAGTCCGAAGACGATCACCGCATGGAAAAAAGCGGAGCGGCGCGTCTTGGCGCCGGCCTGAACGTTCAGCGCCGAACGTGCGATGACCCCCGTCACGGGAATGCCGCCGAACAGCGCCGCGCCCAGGTTCGCGAGGCCCTGGCCGATGAACTCCTGGTCCGGATCGTGGCGCGCCCCGCGCACCAGCTTGTCCACCGCGGCGGCCGACAGCAACGACTCCAGCGAGGCCAGCGCGAACACCATCAGAATGGGCGAGACCAGGCTGGTCAAGTCGATGTCGAGCGAGGGCCAGCGCGGCGTGAACCCGCGAGGAACCGCGCCCACCCGCTCCATGTCGAGGTCCAGCAAGATCACCAGCGCGCTGGGAATCAAGACCGCCAGCAGCGGTCCTGGCACGTTGCGATGAACCTTGGGCGCCAGCATGCAGATCGCGAGCGACCCCAGGGCCACCGCCAGCGACACCGGCCGCAGCTCGTGGAAAAGCTCGCCGATGTGCGTGATCACGTCGATGACGTGCGACTCGTCCGGCGGCTTGAGGCCCAGCGCGCGCGGCAGCTGTCCAACCAGGATGATGGCGCCGATGCCCGCCGTGAAGCCCTCGATGACAGGCAGCGGAACCAGGCGCGCGACGCGCCCGAAGCCCAGCACACCGGTCAGCAGCTGCAAGAGGCCCACCGCAAGGCCGGTTACCAGCAGGCCACCCATGCCGTGGTGCTCGACCACGTTCATGATCAAGACGGCCATGGCTGCCGCCGGCCCGGTCACCGAGAGCGGTGTGCCGCCGAACCAAGCCGCGATCATGCCGGCGACGACGGCGCTGGCGAGCCCCGCTGCTGGCGGCACCCCGGACGCGAGCGCGATGGCCAACGACAATGGAATCGCAAGCAGGGCCACCGACACGGCGGCCGTGAGGTCCTGCCTCAAGCCCTCGCCGCGCAACAAGCTGACCCATTCACCGCGTAGCCGGCCGATCCCCAGATCCCAACGCACACCCGTTCCCATGTTCCAAGCCCCTTGCAAACACGCCTGACCCTGCCGCACTGACGGCGGCGACTGAACCTTACAGTTTCAGGTCAGCGGGGGGGCCGCGGGTCGAGCGCGCGATGGCCGGCAACGACCGGCACCGACCCGGGCGAAGCGTGAGAGATCGGACAGTCCCAGCCCTCACGCTCGATGCGCTGCTGGGTCACGAGTATCGGAGGCTCCTGGTCGCAGTCGTCGTCGTCATCGTGCTCGGCGAAGTCCGAGCCGGTCGACTCGGAGCCGAGATCGCTGTCGGGAACGGAGTCTTGATCGGGGGCCGAGCAGTGGTCGGCGGCGGGCGCCGACTGTGCGCTGGCCGCAGCCCGTACCCCACCCACGCACACGAAACACGCGAGCAAGGCGAACACCCTCAGCAACGCGTACGCGACCCCTTGCATCCGTCTCGAAAGAAAGCGCGTCGAGCCCTTCTGGTCAAGGCCCCCCGCGCAGGTTTCGTGCACGGCGCGGAAACGAGCTACGAGCTGCAAGACAGCATCGCGCAGCCGGCGCGGTTTCTCGCCCAGTCCGGACGCTTCTCAGCGAAGTGCTGCTTGTCCGGCTGTTCGTCGTACGGATGGCGCAACACGTCGAACAGCTCGTGCAGGTACGCGAAGTCTCCCTGCTCGGCCCGGTCGATGGCCAGCTGCGCCAGGTAGTTGCGCGGCACGTATTTGGGATTGACGGCGTTCATGCGCGCGCGGCGCTCCGCGTCGCTGCGGTCCTCGGCGCGAACGCGCACCAGGTAGCGCCGCAGCCACGTGGCGATGCTGGCGCGCTGCGCGAGGCTCAGCTCCGCCGGCGCGTAGTAAGCTGGCAAGAGCGGCGCCATCAGCTCCTCGTCGGCGCGCTGGTTCGGGTCGGGCTCGCTGGGCAGGTCGGCAAGCTTGCGAAAAAACAGGGTCATGTCGGTCTCGACCAGGCCCAGCACGGCCAGCATTTCGTCCACCAGCTCCGAGTCGGCCGGTAGCAGCGCGTCGCCTGCGAAGTGCGACTCCGCGTGGAACATGCGCAGGCCCAGCTTTTTCGCGAACATCTGGTGCAGGCCCAGCTCCAGCTGCTGGGCGCAGCTGCGCAGTGCCGCCTCGAGCGGCTCGCTCGAACCGAACAGCGGCAGCAGCGCCTGCGCCAGGCGCACCAGGTTCCAGTGCGCCACCTGCGGCTGACTCCCGTAGCGGTACCTGCGCCCCGCGGCATCCGTGATGTTGGGCGTCCAGGCAGGATCGAAAGGCTCCACGAAACCGTAGGGCCCGTAGTCGATGGTCAGCCCCAGAATCGACATGTTGTCGGTGTTCATCACGCCGTGCACGAAGCCGACGCGCATCCAGTGCGTGACCAGCTCGGCAGTGCGCCGGCAGATCTCCTCGAACCAGCGCGCGTACACCGCGCGCGAAGGCGCGCCGAGCTCCGGGTAGTGCGTGCGAATGGTGTAGTCCGTGAGCGCCGAGAGCAGGCCGTGCTCTTCGCGCGCGGCGAACAGCTCGAAGTTGCCAAAGCGGATGAACGACGGCGCCACCCGACACACCACCGCGCCCGGCTCCCGCCGCGCATTGCCGTCATAGAGCAGGTCGCGCAACACGCCCTCGCCGGTGGTCACCAGACTGAGCGCGCGCGTGGTCGGTACGCCCAGGTGGTGCATGGCCTCGCTGCACAGGAACTCCCGTAGCGATGAGCGCAGCACGGCGCGGCCATCCGCAGTGCGCGAATAGGGCGTGGGACCCGCGCCCTTGAGCTGCAGCTCCCAACGCTGCCCGCGCGCATTCACGGCCTCGCCGAGCGAGATGGCGCGACCGTCGCCGAGCTGCCCCGCCCAGTTGCCGAACTGATGGCCGCCGTAACAGGCCGCATGCGGCTGCATGCCGGAGAGCAGCTGATTGCCCGCGAACACCTCCGCGAAGTCGAGCGATTCACACGCGGCGCGCGACAGTCCGAGCAGCTCGGCGACTTCGGGCGAAAACGCCACCAGCCGCGGGTTACTGACCGCGGTCGGCAGCACCGGGGAAAACGCCGCGCCGCGGACCTGCCGAACGTAGTTCTCCTGCACCGCGTCGGCGGGCAGCGCCCGCACGAAGCTGTTGTCGAAGTGCAGCGATTCGAGTGAGCCGCCCATGTTTCGATCGTAGCCTCCGCACGCCACCTTACAATCTCATCGGCTCGCGCTCACCGACGCTGCGCGGCCTCTCGCCACACCTGTCGGCTGGCGCCCCGCCGATCGCATCGAACCGGCCCATGCTGCGCTTGCGCCGGTCCAGGCACGAATGTCGCAAGACATTCGGGAAAACCTCGGAGTAACAGCCATGAACGCGCGTCACCTTCTGCTCTCGGGCTTGCTTCTCGCAGGCGCCGCATGCACCAAACCTCCCTCCGATCCGCCGGGCGTGGAAGACCAGCCCTCCACCCGGCCCAAGACGCCTGAAGACATGCCGACCGTATCGCCGCCGCAGGCCGCGCAGGAGCAGCCAAATGCCGAACAGGCGGCGATAGGCGTGGATGATCCAGACAAGACGGGCGCGGCGCAGACGCCCCGCGCCGCGCCTGGCCTCGACGACAAGGTGCGCGATCCTCACGCCCACGGCAGCAGCGCGAAGCTGGAGGCAGAAGCCGACTTCAAGGCCGCGCCAGGCGTGAAGCTCGAGGGCGAGGCTGAGCTCTCGCAGCGCGAGGACGGGGTACACGTCGAGGTCGAAGTGAAAAACGCGCCGCCTGGCGTCAAAGGCATTCACATCCACCAGCGCGGCGATTGCAGCGACATTCCCGGCAAGAGCATGGGGGAACACTTCGCGCCCGAGCACAAGGAGCACGGCCTGCCCCACACATCGGTCCACCACTTGGGCGACCTCGGCAACATCAACGTCGACAAGGATGGCAAGGGCAAGCTGGAGATCATGGTACCGCGCGCCAACTTGAAGCTGGGTGACCCGCACTCGTTCGTGGGCAAGTCGGTCGTGATCCACGAAAAGCGCGACGTGGGCAGCGGCCCATCGGGCGAGTCGGGCAAACCGATCGCGTGCGCCGTGATCCAGAAGAGCTAGCCGCGCGTCCGCTCAGTCTTCGAATGCGGACTCGCTACCCGCCTTGCCGAGCACGGCCGCGGCATCGGCGGCGCTCAGCCGCTGACGTGAGGTGAGCAGTCCCTTGATGACTTCGGCCTGCTGGCGCTGGTCGAGCTCCTTTTCTTCGAAGCGCTGGCGCAGGTAACCCTGGGCGCGTCCCGCCAGCCGTTGCGTCAGCGCGGCCGATTCCTCCAGCGCGCGCACCGCAGCCCAGAGCGCGCGCTCCACACTTTCGGCCTGCTCACCGACGACGCTGCCCAAGGAAAACGCATGGCCCACGTGGCAACGAAAGGCCTGGAAGTCACCGACGTGCGCCTCCGTGAGCACGCCCTGGCAGGTCGGGCACACGAGCGGCGCGGGCACGCCCGGCTCATCGCCCTCCAGCTCCATCTGCTCGGACGGGACTTGCCGTGGCGTCGGCACGGCAGCCTCGCGCGTGAGGCGCACCAGCAGCTCCGCAATCTCGTCCAGCGGAGCCACGTGGTCGACCTTCACGTGCGCGATGGCGCTCTCCGGCATCGGCGGCGCCTCGGCCTCGCCGGGCTCCTGAACGATGGCCACGCCGCCGCGCGCTTTGATGGAGAGCAGGCCGGCGGTGCCGCAATCCAGATAGCCCGTCAACACGACGCCGATGACACGCGGCCCGTAACTGGCGGCAGCCGTTCGGAACAGCAAGTCCACCGACGGTCGATGGCCGTTCTCCTTCGGCCCGCGCAGCACGTTCATGTAACCGGCACGCACGAGCAGCTGATTGTCCGGAGGGGCCACGTAAACGTGGCCTGGTCGCAGCGTCTCACCGTCCACCGGGTGGCTCGCACGCAGCCGCCCGCGCGCCATGATCAGCTCGGGAAGCCTGCTTGGGTAGCCAGGTGCCAGGTGAATCACGATGAAAACGGCTGCAGGCAGATCCTCGGGCAGCTTTGCGACCAGCCTGAGAACGGCGCCCACGCCTCCGGCCGATGCGCCGATGACGACAATATCCCGATTGAGGACCCTCGCGGACACCGCGACCTCCTACATGCGCAACGATGGGCGGCCAGCATCGGAGCTGCCCGCCGGTCGCGCGCGCAGTGCCTAGCTCGTAGGCCCTCCAAAGCTTGCAAGGCCTGCAAGCAGGCCGCGACCGCAATCCTCGCGCTGTCCCATCTTGCCTCGTTGCCACAGGTTCCGAATAAGTCGAACGAAACTGTGCATTGACCAGCGTCCGCGCGCCTCTTACACCGCAGGGACCAGCCCAGGTTGACCATGACGTCGTCGCGCTCTGAAACGGCCTCGCCCAAGGAAGTGTCGCCGGATGGCCAGGCCGACGCAGTGGCCGGCGATGTCGTCGCCGGTCACGTTGCCGCGGGCTTTCCCATCGTCGCCATCGGTGCTTCCGCGGGCGGTCTGGAGGCGCTCGAGCTGCTGGTGGGGCGGCTGCGACCATGCGGTGCCGCGTTCCTGATCATGCAGCATCATTCGCCCCACTTCCGGAGCTCGCTGGCGGAAATTCTCGCGCGCAGCTCCGGCCTGCCCGTTCAGCCCATGCAAGACGGGCAGCGCATTGTACGCGACGTGATCTATGTCGCGCCTGCTGGGGCCGAAGTGCACGTGGAGCACGGCTGCACGCGCTTGCGTGAGCTCGCGGAGCGCGCGCGCCAGCATCCAGTGGACACCATGTTTCGCGCTCTGGCGCACGACCAAGGCCCCTCGGCCATTGCGGTCGTTCTGTCCGGCGCGGGCAGCGACGGCAGCCTGGGCATTCGTGCGGTGAAGGAAGAGGGCGGCATCACGTTCGTGCAGGACCCCGCCAGTGCGGGTCAGGGCGGCATGCCCCAGAGCGCGCTCGAATCCGGTTGCGTGGACTTCTGCCTCGCGCCGACGGCCATCGCCGACGAGCTGATGTTGCTGGGCGTGCACCCCTATGTGGTGCACCGCCGGCGTGCGCACCGGCTCAACCCGGAGCTGCTCAGCAGCCTGTTCGAGCAGCTGCGGCGCATGTGGGGCGTGGACTTCTCGAGCTACAAGGCCAGCACCGTGGAGCGGCGCATCGAGCGCCGCATGGCGCTGCAGCATCTCGAGCGGCCCCTGGACTACCTCAAGCTGGTGGAAGAGAACCGCAGCGAGCTCAAGGCCTTGTACGCGGATCTGTTGATCGGTGTGACGGGTTTCTTTCGCGACCTTACGCCCTTCGAATATTTGAAAAGCAGCGTCTTTCCGGCACTGCTCGAGAGGCGCGACCCCGAGCTTCCGATCCGGATCTGGGTACCCGGCTGCGCCACCGGCGAAGAGGCCTATTCCATCATCATGTGCCTGCTCGAGTACATCGAGCACCACCAACCCGCACAGCGCCTGCAGGTGTTCGCGACCGACATCGACGAGCAGGCGCTGGCGCGTGCGCGGCAAGGCATCTATCCGCCGGGCATCGAGCTCGATGTTTCCGCAGAGCGTCTGCAGCGTTTCTTTTCACGCACCGAGAAGGGCTACCAGGTATCGCGGAAGCTGCGCGACATGGTGGTGTTCGCGCGCCACAACCTTGGGAAGGATCCGCCCTTTTCACGTCTGGACCTGGTCAGCTGCCGCAATCTCCTCATCTACATGCAGCCGGCGCTACAGAAGAAAGTGATGCGCGTCTTCCATTACGCGCTCAATCCGCGCGGCTTTCTCCTGCTGGGCAGCGCCGAAAGCGTGGGCGACGCCTCGGATCTCTTTTCTCTTCTGGATCGAAAGCTCAAGTTCTATGCGAAAAAACACGCCTCGTCGCCGGGAGTGCTCGAGTTCGCCTTCGGCAGCCGCCAGGAAGAGAGCCTGTCGGGCATGACCAGGCCGGTAGTGGAACGCAAACCCGAAGTGAGCCTGCAGCAGCTCGTGGACCGCAAGATCTTGGACAAATACGGTCCCCCCGGCGTCCTCATCGACGAAACCGCGAATATCTTGCAGTTTCGGGGGCAGACAGGACCTTTTCTGGCGCCCTCCCCCGGCGCCGCCACGCTCAGCATCCTGCGTATGATCCGGCCCGAACTGCTGGTGCCGCTCAAAGCTGCGCTGCACCGCGCCCTTCACGACGGCCTCCAGGTCTCGTGCGAGCCCGTGCGCATGTCGGACGGGGCCCACAAGGAGATCGCGATGGACCTCGTTCCCATCGATGCGGCGGGCCACGGGCGCTGCCTGCTGGTACTCTTCCGAGAGCTCGAGCCGCCCAGTCAGGCGCACGGCGCCGGCGCAGAGCCGGCTGTCCGCGCGGAGGCGTCCATGCCGGAGCAGAAGCGCACGCAAGAGCTCGAACACGAGTTGCTCACCACCAAGGAGTACCTCGAGACCATCATTCAGGAGCTCGCCACGTCCAACGAAGAGCTCCAGAGCTCCAACGAAGAGCTCCAGAGCTCCAACGAAGAGCTCCAGAGCACGAACGAGGAGCTCGAGACCTCCAAGGAGGAGCTGCAGGCGTCCAATGAAGAGCTGGTGACCGTGAACGAAGAGCTACAGGCGCGCATCACGCAGCTGGGCGTTGCCAACGACGACTTGATCAATGTGCTCGTGAACGTGACCTCACCGGTGGTGCTGGTGGGTCTGGATCTGCGCATTCGGCGCTTCTCTGCCGCCGCCGAGCGGCTGCTCAATCTGATCTCGAAGGACGTGGGACGCCCCATCTCTTACCTGGGCACGACGCTCAACGTGCCGCAGATCGAGAGCACGGTAAGCGAAGTGATCGACACCATGCGCAGCAAGGAGATCCGCGTGCGCTGCTCCAACGCGGGCTGGTACACGATGCGCATCGCGCCGTACCAGACCGCCGATCGCGCGATCCGCGGCGTCGTGATCGAGTTGATTCAGATGACCGCGCCGCACGGCATCTGGGACGTCACGGAGATCCCCGAGCTTGTCGCCAAGGTGCTCTCCACACTGCCGCACGAGCTGGTGCTGCTCGATCAGTCGCTGCGCATCGTCTGGGCCAACGAAGCCTTTCAACGATTGTGGGGAGCGAACCTCGACACGCTGGGTCGCTCGCTGGACGCGCTGCTGCCGAGGAGCAGCACGCCCGAAAGCTTGTGGACGTCCATCGAGAATGCGGCCTTCACCGGACAGCCCTTCGAGGAGCTGCACGTGATGCAGACGCCCGGCGGCGACGCACCCCAGAACGTACGCTGGTCCGGCCGCTCCATTCCAGCGGAAGCAGGCCGGGGGGCACTGACGTTGTTGACCGTGGAGCGCGCGAGCTGAACGGCGGGAGGCTCATGGACTACGAGAAGTTCAGTCACGAAGAGTTGGTCAGCGCGCTGCGCGAGCTGCAGCACACGCAGGCGGCCAAGGACGGGCCGGCGCAAGAGCGCCTGCTGCATGAGCTACAGGTGCACCAGGTCGAGCTGGAGATGCAAAATCGCGAGCTGCGCGAGGCGCAGGGCGAGCTGGAAGAGTCGCGCAATCGCTACGCCGACCTTTACGACTTCGCGCCGGTCGCCTACTGCACGCTCGACGTGCGAGGGAGCATCGAGGAGCTCAACCTGACGGCCGCCACCCTGTTCGGACGCGAGCGCGACCGCGCCTTGGGGCAGCCGTTTGCAAGACTCGTGAGCCTGGAGAATCCCGAGCGGTTCTGGCACCACCTGAGCGTCTGCGTAGCCACGGCGAGGCCGGTCGTCAGCGAATTCACCCTGCTGCTGAACGATCGGAAGGTCCACGTGGAGGCGGTGAGCGTGCCCGTGATGGATCTAGGCGCGAAGCCGCGCGCCTTCCGCACGGCATTCACGGATATCACGCACCGAAAGCGCGCCGAGGCGGAGCGCGAGGTGGCGTATGCGTCCGAGCAGCGGCTGCGCAGCCTGCTCGAAGCGCTGGACCATGCGCAAATGGAAACCTCCACCGCGCTGGCGAGCCAAGGTCGCGCCGGCCTGGAGCAGGTGATGGCCACGATCGTGCGACATGCGCGGCGCATCACGGAAGCGCGCTGGGCGCGCCTGGAGCTGTCGCGGCAGGCTGGACTGTTCTGGCCAGTGAAGAACGAGTGCAAGGAGGACGGCGCTCGCTGCCCGGCCGATCACGAAGGCCCGGAGACCAGCGCGCCGCTTTGCTACGCGGGCCGCACCGTGGCCCGGCTGAGCGTTGGGCGCGCCGCCGATGATGTGCCCTTCGCCCAAGAGGCCCGCCATGCTCTGGCGATGCTCGCCGAGCGACTCGTCTGCAACCTGGAGATCGCACGTCTGCACGCGGTCGGAGCCCTGGAGACGTTGCGTCTATCGCTCCTGGAACGCGTGGCATCCAAGCTGCGCAGCGCGCAAGAGTCCGCTGCAATTACGTCCGCAGTAGGCGACATTGCTCAGGAAATCGTGCCCGACTTTGCGGACGTGTGTCTGGTTCACCTGACGCACGACGGCGAGCTCCGGCTGAGCGCACTTCATCACGTCGACCCGGATCAACGCCGGGCACTCGCGGGGCAGCTGCGCGACGAGCAGGCGCAGCGCGCGTTCGCCGACAGCTTGTCGGAGCTGGCTCGCTCGCGCGAACCGCACTTGATTCAGCTCGCGGTGCGGGAGCTCTCGGGTGCAGAGGCGCCGCCATTTGGCGTGCTCACTGGAGCTTTGCAGGCCACCTCGCTCATCATCGCGCCGCTGTGGGCGCGCAATCGGCTGCTGGGGACCTTGTGCTTCGGGCGCTTCGACCCGAGCGAGACGTACGACCTGCGCTCGCTCTCATGGGCAGGAGAAATCGCGGACCGCTGCGCCTCCGCCCTCGACACGGGCCACCTGCTGCAAGAGCTCCGGGAAGCCGTTCAGTGGCGCGAAAACCTGATGGCCATGATCTCCCATGACCTCAAAAATCCGCTGAGTGCCATCTCGCTCAGCGCGCAGTCGATGACGCCGGAGACACCGGTCGTGGAGCGCAGGAGCTCCCACAAGCAGGTGGACTTGATCCGTCGCTCCGCCAATCACATGCAGCACATGATCAACGACCTGCTTTCAGCGAGCCTGCTCGAGGCGGGCTCCTTCCGGGTCGAGCTGCGCCGAGAGTCCGCCTACGAGTTGCTCGAGGAAGCCTGTGAGCTTGCGGAGCCGCTGCTCATCGCCCGCTCGCTGGTGTTGGAGAAGGCCTTCGTCAAGGACCTTCCGTTCGTGTTCGCCGACCGCGAAGCTGTCCAGCGGGTCTTCTCCAATCTGCTCGGCAATGCAGCCAAGTTCACGCCGCAAGGCGGCCGCATCTGCGTGTCGGCGAGCTCCGGTCACGGCAGAGTCCTGTTCAGCGTGAGAGACACAGGGCCCGGTATCCGGGAAGAGCATCGGAGTCACCTGTTCGAGCGCTACTGGAAGGGCCGAAAGAGCGGCCTCGGATTGGGGCTGGGTCTCTACATCTCCAAGGCAATCGTCGAAGCGCACGAAGGGCGCATCTGGATCGAAGGCGACTCGGAGCCGGGGAGCACATTCTGCTTCGAGCTGCGCCGCTGCGACCCCGCGCACTAAGAGCTGCGTCTAAATATTGCTCCACGTACGCGTGCCCGTGCCCGTGCCCGTACGCGAAATCGGGCCACTACGTTTTCTGTTTTCGTTTTCGCCCGCTCTATCGTGTACGGGCACGGGCACGGGCACGCGTACGGAGAGAAGGTAGGGACAGACATTAGCGCTTGGCAACGCGAACGCGTACGCCGTGTTTTCCTCGCACGAAATGGACGTTCTGGATGCGTGGCGTGCGCGCGTGTACGCTGCGCGTGAGCTGAGCCAGCGCGTCGCGCTTCGCCGCGGCAGTCCTGGCGGCGGTCCCGTCGGTGGGGACGATCACCGAGTAGCCGCGGATGTGCGCATCACCGGCGCTGAACGAGACGCAGCTCTCGGTCGAGAAGCCGCCGATGATCAGCGTCTGCACGCACAGATGCTGTAAGAGCAGGTCCAGACAGGTCTGATAGAACGCCGAGTGTTTGGGCTTGAGCACGAAGTAGTCTTCAGGCGTCGGCGCCAAGAGTCCCACGAGGTGCGCGCCGCGTCCGTGGTGCAGGCAGTGATTGATCTGCGCCGAAAAGTCGGAGCGCCAGCGGCCGAAGTTGTCGTTCGCGTAGATGCAGGGCACACCGGCGCGGCGGGCGCGCACGCGCAGTGCGGCCAGCTTGACCGCGGCGGCCTCGGCGCCGCGCAGCAGCTGCTCGCCCCCTTCGAACTCGAAGTCATTGATGACGTCGACCAGCAGCACTGCGATGGAGCAGCTGTCGGGAGCGTTGCCGTGCAGCTCGCCCGGCCGCGAGGCAACTTGAGACGAAATGGGCTCATTTGCGCGCATAGACTAGGCACTTCCGTCGGAAGCGTCAGCAGAAGCAGCAGAAAGCATGCCACCTCTGATCAGTGTCCGGAAACGCACCGGCGAGCCTTGGCGCGCGCCACAGCACCCGCCGCAACCTAGCTGGCGCGGTCGCGCAGCTGGGTCTCGCCGTCGTGACGCGCGCAGTTCGCGCAGCAGAACATGCCCGATTTCCCCTCCACGCCGTGTCCGACGATGGTGCAGCCACAGTGTCCACAACGCGGCGCCAGGGCGTGAATCGCACACTCGAAGCTGTCGAACGTGTGGCTGCTCTCCCCCTGGATCACCTTGAACGCCTTGTCGTAGTCGTTTCCGCAGGTTTCGCACTTTGCCATCGGCTCCTCCGGGCGCTTGCGCCAGCCATTACCGTGCATCACCCGTTCCACGCGAGCCGCCGCAGAGCGCTCGTTCAGGGTGATCGGCCGGTCCCTGGCATGCGAGTCCACGCCGGTGCGTTGTAAGCTCACCCGTATGAGCCCTCCCGCGCCCTTCCGCCTCGCCCTGTTGTTGGCGCTGCTCGCATCGTTCGCGAGCAGCCAGGCACGCGCGTTCTGCAGGGCGACAACCGCAAAGAGGCAAGCCAGCTGCTTCGAGCCGTGCGTCACGGAGGGCTTTCCGCTGGCTTGGGCCGACCCCTCGGTCCGCTACGTGTTCAACGAACGCGGCTTCCCTGGGCTGGACGAGGCCAGCCTGCGTGCCGAGTTCGACCGAGCCTTCCAGCAGTGGGAGGACGTGACGTGCGACGGCGAGCCCGTCGGCCTGAGCATTCACGCCGAGCCAGGCTGGACCGCGCTGCGGCCGCGCGCAGACCGGGATCACTACCGTACCAACGTCTTCGGTCATCTTTCGGGGGAGGAATGGGCTGAAAGCGATCTCGATCCGCGCGCCTTTGCCTTGACGATAGGGCGCTTCGATCCGCATTCGGGAGAGCTGTTGGGTGGCGACATGTGGTTCAACGGCGGCATGGGTTCCTTCGAAGTTTGCCCCGAGATGGGCTGCGAATCCCCGCGCACGGTCGATCTGCCCAACGTGGTCACGCACGAGGCCGGCCACTTTCTGGGGCTCGCTCACAGTCCGGTCGAGGGCGCCACCATGGAGTGCAGCGCGAGTGCCGAAGACACCGACAAACGCACGCTCGAACAGGACGACCGCGCCGGACTGTGCGCCATCTATCCCCCTGGGACCGCGTTTGCATCGAGCTACATCGGTGGCAAATGGGCGCCCCTGCGCCGCTCTTCCGGCCGCTCGTGCAGTCTGCGGCCAGCGGAGCGCGCGAACGAAAGCTGGGCCTGGCTGGCTGTCCTGAGCGTGGCGTTGTTCTACCGGCGCGCGCTGACCCGGCGCTTGGCGGCGGATGGCGCCGCCGCCGACGCGGGGGAGACCACAAACCGTCGCAGCTAGGAGCTGGCGGGGCGGAGATATCCCTGCATCGACATGGGCTCGAAAGGAAATCCCATGTCACGCCTGCTACGCCTGCAACGCATCGCCCTGCTCCTGCCCCTGCTCGCCGCCTGTCAAGAGCTCCCCGACAGCCCCACCGTGCCGAGCGAAAGCTGCCTGTTCGGCGCGCAATTTTCGGACATCCGCGACAACCCCGCGCTGAACATCGAAGCCGAAACGTGGCTTCGCTCGGTCGCCGCACTGGGCAGCGAGCTGGCGCACGCGCAGCTGGTGCTCGCTGTGCAGCAGTCCTCGCACACCGACGTGACTACCGCCGAACAGGCGCTGGCCCGCCTCGATCAGCAGGAGGTTCGGCGCATCGAGCTGAGCGAGCCTGCCCACGCGCGCCGCTATACCGTCTACGAATATGGCGTGGGCGACAACTCCTACGGCGCCTTCTTCGTGGCGGGGACCACGACGTTGGTAGCGGCGATCCATGATGGGGACCTGCTCGACTGTGGTGTGTACACCGCCCTACCCTAACTCAAACTGGTCTCTTGAGCCGCTCGCGCGCGATGCTGCGCAGGGCCCAGGCGATGACCTTCGGATCGACCCCGCGCAGGCTGCGCAGGAACTCGCTCGCCCCGGCAAAACCGGCCATCTCGGCGGCGAGGCTGGTGAACCATGGGCTGGCGATGCGCCCGTCGAGCAGACAGGCGGCCAGGTTCTGCAGCTCGGACGCGCTCGCTCGTTGCACCCATTCGTCGTCGATCACGCTGGCAAGTTAGCACTCTCGCTCGACTTTTTTCCAGGAGGCCGGGCTTACACCAGGTTGCAGCACGCTTCGGGCCAGGCCGTTTTTTGGCGGTCAGGCAGGCACCCGATGCTGCAATGATGCGGACCATGAAGCACGGCGGCGATGCTCCCGTTCAGCCCCAACGTCTGCGCGGAGCGCTCCTGGGGTGCTGCGTAGGCGACTCGTTCGGGCGTCCTTTCGAGGGCGTGGCGCGCAGCGACGTGCGCCTATCCGCGCAGCTCGACGCCCGCGCGGCCGGAGCCGGTCCCTGGGACTACAGCGACGACACGGAGATGATGATCTCGGTCGCCGAGTCATTTCTGCGTTGCGGGCGCGTCGAGCCGATGGATCTGCTCAACAAGATGGTCAGCAATTACGAGCCCGCCCGCGGCTACGGCAGGGGCATGAAGCGGGTCTTCAAGGCCCTGCACGCAGGCGTGCGGCACGATGAGATTGCACGGAGCAGCTGGGTCGAAGGCGCGCGCGGCAACGGCGCCGCGGTACGCGTGGCGCCCCTAGCTTGCGCCATCCACACCGGAGCGGCGCTGGTGGCCGCCGCGGAAACCTCGGCGCGCGTCTCACACGGGCATCCGCTCGCGGTGGGCGGCTGCGTGCTGATGGCGCTGGCCGTGTTCCGCGCGCTGCGCCACCCGGCAGCCGATAACTGCAATCCGTTCGACTTCATCACGGACCTGAGGCAATCGCCGCACGTAGACGCGGTCTACGCGCGCAAGCTCGATCAGGTGCTGGAGCTGCTCAGCGCCGCCGCCTGGCCGCCAGAGGCCGCCGCCGCGCTGGGCAGCGGCCCCACGGCGGTCGAGTCGGTGCCGCTGGCGCTGTTCGCCTTTGCGCGCTGGATCCCCTCGTTCGAGGGCGTGACGCTCGGAGCCGCCGGTGCAGGCGGAGACACCGACACCATCACGGCCATGAGCTGCACGCTGGCCGGCGCGCTGCTGGGAGAGGCGGCGATTCCCGCACGCTGGCAGGCCAACCTGGTGAACGGCCGCAAGGGCCGCGACTACGTGCTGTCGCTGGCCGAGCGGCTGTGCGAGTGGAACGCCAGCGAACACGCCTGAGCGGCGGGCAGGCGCGGTGGGAGCGCGCCACCACCGGCGCCTCGACATCGGCCGGCCTCGAAAACGCACGCGCACGAACACGAACAGGGCGCTGCAAGGGCGTCGCCTCGCACGTCCGAGCGAAGCCAGAGCAGCGTGGACGCCGCCGGAGCTGGGAGCTATGCCCCTGGTTGCCCCCCTCGTGCCTACACCCATGGGTCGTAGTCAGAACTCTTGGAGAAATCATGCAACGCATCACGCTCTTTGCGCTGTGCCTCTTCCTACACGTGTTGTCGTCCTGTAGCCACTCGCATGGAGCCAGCACCAGCGGCGGGCAAAAGGTGGCTGACATCACCACCAAAGAGGTGACGTACACGAGCGGCACGACGAAGTTGAAGGGCTTTCTGGCCTATCCAAAAGGCCGCGGAAAGCGGCCGGGCGTGCTGGTGGTGCACGAGTGGTGGGGGCTCAACGACTACGTGCGCTCGCGCGCGAAAAAGCTGGCGCAGCAGGGCTACGTGGCGCTCGCCCTCGACATGTACGGCGGCGGCAAGCACACCGAGCACCCGGACGAAGCCAACAAGTTCATGATGGCGGCGCTCAGAAACATCGGCGACGCGCAAAAGCGCTTTCAAGCGGCGCAGGACCTGCTCGCGAAGCACCCGCGCACGGACGCCAAAAAGCTGGCCGCCGTGGGCTACGGCTTCGGTGGGGCCACCGTGCTGCACATGGCGCGCTCCGGCGACAAACTTTCGCTGGTGGCAAGCTTTCACGGCAACCTGGCCACCCAGAAGCCCATGGAGAAGGGCGTGTTCAAGGGCAAGATCTTCGTGGCACAGGGCGCGGCCGATCCGTTCATTCCACCCGAGCAGGTAGCCGCGTTCGAAAAAGAGATGGACAGAGCGGGCGTCGACTACGAGCTAGAGGAGTATAAGGGCGCCAAACACGCCTTCCCCAACCCGGACGCCACCGCACTCGGTGAAAAGCACAATCTGCCGCTCGCTTACAATGCCGAGGCAGACGCCAAGTCCTGGGAGCGCCTGAGCGAGCTGCTGGAAAAGCTCTGAGCGTGGCGCTCGCGGCACCGGACAGCGCCGAGGGCGCTCAACCGACGAAGCGGCGGCGCAGCTCCGGCGTGGGCAACCGGCAACTGTCGCTCTTGCCGAACCAGTAGCGCCGCGCCGCGAATGCATCGTAGGCCCAATCACGCAAAAAGCGCGGCATCACCACGGCGGCGTACAGCAGCGGCCACGGCCAGCGCAGCCGCCGGGCCACACCCAGCGCCGCAGCCGAGCGCACGCGCACACGCTTGTCTTCGACGAGCACCATCGACGCTTTGCCGCCCTCGAGCCCGTGCGCGCGCAGCGTGCGCTGACCCAGTTCGGACTGCAGGGATGCAAACACCAAGCGCTCGTGCGGGTCGCGGTCGATGACGAAGAGCACCGCGCCGTTGCAGAAGTTGCACGCACCATCGAACAGGAGCAACGCCTTGCCTGATTCATCCACACGGCAAGTCTGGGGTCAGCCCGGACCCAGTTTCAAGGCGGCGCACTCTGCCCGGCCAACAGCGCGACGCGTCACGAGTGTTTGATTCGACAATCGTGGGCATTCATCTAGATTCGCTTTCGATGCGGAGAGTTGGATGAGCGCGCTGCGCAGCATTTTTGGCCCCGCCCTGCTCGCGATGGCGGTGGTCTCCGTCCTCGCCTACTTCCTCTCAGGCGACGATGACGAGTACCTCGAGGACGCACCTGCGCCGAAGCTCGCGGCTCCCGAAGCCGTGCCCGTGGAGCCCGTCCCGATCCAGCCGCCCACGCCCGTGGCGCCGCCCGCGCCACCGCCCGGCGAGCCGCCGCCCAGCGAACCCGCGGCCGAAGCGCCCCCGCTAGAGGGGCACTTTCCGGAGAATCCGTTCATCAGCGATGCTGCAGTGCCTCCGCCGCTGCCCCCCAAGCTGCGCGACCACGCCGCGGCCATGATCCCGAACGCGCTGAAGATGGCGCTCGACCGCAGCGACCTCAAGCAGCTGAAACAGGTGCGCGGCTTCCTCGAGCAGCGCAAGAGCGAAAACTTCATGCCCGAGGGTGACCTCCAGGCTATCGACCACGCCATCGCTTGCCTGGAAGAGGAAGCGGACGCGCGCCAGGAGGCGAAGGACTTTCTCCGCTTCGGAGGCAGCTCGCAGTTCGCCGACGGCGTGCGCAAAGTCTGCGCGCAATAACGCGCTGGCCAGGCCGCACTGCTGCTCCCCGTGCCCGAGTTCTGGATCCGCCGGATCGCCAGATTTGGGCACGGACACGCGTGCGGGAAAGGTGAGGACGCTAGTACAAAATCCGCGTGCGGATGTTCGTGTCCAGCGCGGCGATGGCCTCGCGCACGTCGTGCGAGACCTCCTGGTCGAGGTCCATGATCAAGTAGCCGATGTCCGCGTCGGTCGACAACATTTGGCTGTGGATGTTGGCGTTGCGCTCCGACACGATGCGATTCACGTCGCGCAGCACGCCGGGCACGTTGCGATGCACGTTCAAAATGCGGTGCGTGCCCGCTGCCTGCGCCATCTCGATCTGCGGGAAGTTCACCGCGCCCGTGGTTGCGCCGCCGTTCACGAACTTGATCAGCGACGTGGCCACCTCGCGTCCGATCGACGCCTGCGCCTCGCCGGTGGAGCCGCCGATGTGCGGCGTGAGCACCACATTGGGCAGGTTCTGCAGCTGCGAGGTGAACGGATCGCCGTTCACCTCGGGCTCCTCTGGAAACACGTCGATGGCGGCGCCCGCTAGTTGGCCGCGCTTGAGCGCGTCGACCAGCGCCGGAATCTGCACCACCGTGCCGCGGCTCGCGTTCAGCAGGTAGGAGCCCTGCTTCATCTGCGCCAGCTCCGCGGCGCCCATCATCTCGTGGGTGTCGCGCGTGGCGGGCACGTGCAGAGTCACGAAGTCCGACTCCGCCAGCAGCTCTGCGAGGCTCGCGCAGGAGCGATTGTTGCCCATCGGCAGCTTGGTCGTGCGGTCGTAGAAGATCACCCGCATGCCGACCGCCTCGGCCAGCACGCCCACCTGCCGGCCGATGTGACCGTAGCCGATGATGCCGACGGTCTTGCCGCGAACCTCGTAGCAACCGGCGGCAACCTTGCGCCATTGGCCAGCGTGGACCTCGCGCGAGCGATCCCCCAGCTGGCGCGCCAGCATCACGATCTCGGCGATGATCATCTCGGCCACGCTGCGCGTGTTGCTGAACGGTGCGTTGAACACCGGCACGCCCCGCTTGTTTGCAGCAGCCAGGTCCACCTGATTGGTGCCGATGCAGAAGCAGCCCAGCGTGAGCAACCGCTTGGCCTCCGCGA
>WUUC01147071.1_pt1 | contig 21106 bp, 23 predicted proteins | sample 6278441 | NCBI WGS metagenome assembly WUUC01 (sample SAMN13675441, study PRJNA597444) | soil metagenome | isolation source: soil | place: USA: Washington | collected 2017-10
CCACGCAGCCGATACGACACGTATTGTGGGGCGCGGAATGCTATATCGTGCCGTGGGTGAATGGCCGCGTACTGGTTGGGGCCACAGTGGAAGATGCCGGATTCGATGAACGCGCGACAGCGGCTGGCGTCCGACACCTGCTCGAAGCCGGCTGCGCGCTCGTGCCGCAGTTGTCCCAAGCCTCGTTTGCTGAAGTTCGCGTCGGGCTTCGGCCTGCCTCACCCGATCCCTTACCCATCGTCGGTGCGTCATCGGTAATCCCAGGGCTTGTCTACGCCGCCGGACACTATCGCAATGGCGTGCTCCTTGCGCCTTTGACTGCGATGCTGGTCAAGGACGTGGTGTTTAATACCAACACAACGGATCCGGCGCTCGTCGCCCTTGGTCCGTCGCGTCTGGGGGAGCTGTAGAACGATGTCAAAACTAACTCGCGCCGAGGCAGAGTCGCGCCTTCGCGACCTCGAGGGATGGACGCTTGAAGGGGACACGATTCGGAAGCAGTACACGCTGCGCGATTTCCCCGAGGCGGTGTCGTTTGTTCAACAGCTCGTGCCCGGCGCCGAGTCGGCGGATCACCATCCCGACATTGCCATCAATTACAAGCGCGTCACCGTGAGCTACAGCACGCACTCTGAAGGCGGACTTACCTCAAAGGACTTCGAGGGCGCGATGATGGTGGACGAGGTCATCCGATCGCTCGAACGATGAGTCGAACGGCGGCGTGCGCACTCGTCTTGGTGTGCGCAACGGCTGTAGCAGAAGCACACGAGGGTTGGGGCATTGTCGTCCAACCCGATGGCACGATCTACTTCACCGATATCCCAGCCAACACTATTTGGCGCCTGCGCGCCGATGGAGTGCTTGAAGTCGCTGCGGCTGATAAGCATTCCCATGCGCTGATGACACGGGCCGACGGCACCATTTACGGAACGCACGAACAAGTGCCGTTCGCGCGACCGGGGGAAGTTTGGGAAATTGGCCCCACCGGCCAATTGCGAGTTGCGATCGTGGCCGAACCCGGCTTTCCCATGAGCCTGCACCCGTTTGCGATTGATGCCAGCGGCGCTGTTTACTCCACCAGCGTCTACGCGGGTGTGAGCGGGCCGCTGCGAATCATGCGACGGGCTCCGGACGGCAACTTCTCGACGCTGGCAGGTGCTGCACGCGGCATGCGCGACGGCATGGGCACCGAGGCACAGTTCGAAGGCGTGGACGGCATTGCACTCGCGCCGGATGGGGCGCTCATCGTCAGCGATGGCGCCGCCATTCGACGTGTCGCGTTAGACGGGTCGGTGGTGACGATCGCGGGATCGCTGACCGAATCGGTTTGGGGCGAGGATTTGATGGGGGTGACGCTGCACGGTGATGCGATATACGTTGCCGACTACAGTTCGAGTCGCGTCCTGCGGGTGCGCGAGCAACAGTCGGCAGACACGGTGCTCGCGACAAGATGGCCGTGGGCACCGACCGGTGTCGCGTTCCGCGGCGACGAGATGTACGTGCTCGAACATCTCCGCATGCCGATGGTGATTCTCGGCAACCTTCAGATGGGGCCGTACGTGCGCGTCCGCCGGGTCGCGGCCGATGGCACGGTTACCACCGTGAAGACCGTATGGGGTCGATCGAGCTGGGTGCTCGGCTTACTTCTCGTCGCGTTTGTAGGGCTTATCGCGCTGATTGTCCGCCGGCGTCGCCGAGTCGCGCGCTAGCGTCGCAACAAATCCACTGTTCGTGCAGAAAAAAAAGGGGCCTGCCCCTTTCTTTGTCCACTTCTCAGACACAGCGCCAGTGGTCGCCGTCATTGACAACGGCTCCCTCGTCACGCAGTTTGATGAGGTGGGCGAGCACGCTCTCGTGCGCCATTGGCACCAACGCGGCTGCCAAGGCGACGTAAATCCGCGTGACGATTGCCGCGACCGTTGTATCGCCCTCCCGTAATGCAGCCAGCACTTGCGCCTCGCGCTGCAACCGGTGGTCGATATACCGCCGGATCAGCGGCTCGGGGTCCTCGATGATTGGTCCATGCGCCGGGAGCAGCCGCGCCGGCTGCAGTTCAATCACACGGTGCAGTGATGCCAGATACTGCGTCAGGCTGCCGCCGCTCGTCGCTGGAATCACAACCGTGTTGCCTTTGACGACGAGGTCGCCACAAAGCAACGTCCGAGATGCCGCGTGCCACAGTGAAATGTGATCGGGTGAATGACCGGGCGTGTACACGACCTGTAATTCGTCGTCGCCGGCGGCGATGCATTGGCCATCGACCAGCGCCTGCCACGGCACGGCGTAACGCTCATCGCGGTCGGGCCAGGGGAACTTGGAAAACATTGTGTTCGGCCAGCGCGATGCGATCATCGGCACACCTGACGCGTGATCGACATGACCGTGGGTGACCACGACGTGCAGCGGTCGGCCAGTGTGATGCCGCGCTAATTCCTCGAGATGCGCGGCGTCGCCAACGCCTGCGTCGATGAGTACAGGATCGGCGCCCCGTAGCAAAAACGTCCAATTACCGCTCCCGGTCATCGCACTCGGATTGCCGGCGTGCAGCGGAAGGATCAAAAGAAGACCTTCACTCGAGCGTACGCGAAGTCGCGTGAGTCGAGCTGCCCGAAGGAATCGGTGAGCGTGAGCGAAGAAGCCCCGCCACCGGTGAACCAGCCGATTGAGGTCTCGAGGGCGACATTGTCGCGCACGCTGAACAAGGCGATGCCGCGGGTGAACGATGAGCCTTCAGTGGGATTGTAAACGCCAAGCACGCGCACGCTTCGTGACTCGCGAGCAAACGATCGATCCAGAACGGCAACCAACAGAACGTCGGTGGCATCGATCACGGGCACAACGGGCACAGTGACCAGGCCCTTATTGGCTATCCAGCGCTTGGATAACACGATGTTGCTTGCAATGCGGTAGGCGCCAGCCTTGCGGTCGGCTCCGAATCCGGCCTCGATCGTTCGGCCATCGACGACCACGGCGGTATTGACCGCCTGAATCGCGCGATCAGGAAATGCCGCCACTTCTCCACGTATTCCCCATCCGCCGCGCACGGTCTCGAAATCGCCGCCCACCATCGTGAAACGCGGGTACCGCTCGTCGAGAGCGCCGGCATCAAACTCAAAGAGCGGCAGCGGCTCGAAACCTCGATACGCAGCGACCGACCAATCAACCCGCCCGCTCGTCACGCTGGCGCGGGCACCCCCTTGCGCATTGCCAAATGACCGCACGGGTCGCGGCGACTCGTCTACCAGAATCCCATGCGGCACAAAATTCAGGGGGGCGGTGGGCTCGTCGAGCTGATCAAACGATCCGCGGCGGTAATACGGGACGTACACCCCTTCGAGCGTAAATCGATCGGACGGCAGCCAGCGTCCGCGCACCATACCCACCGGCATTCTCCCCTCGCTGCGTCCCTCGAAAAAAAACCGGGTCAAATCCTGCGGATTGACGACGTCCGTTGGTTGAAACTCGTCAAGTTTTCCCCAAACGACCCGGCTCAGGCCGATGCGCAGGTCCGCTTTCGCCCACGCGAACTCGACGTGCAGTTCTTGCGCCCGAACGATCGCGTCACGCGTCGTTTGATTGTTTACGCGATTGGCAATCAAACCGTCCGCAAAGCCGGCGGCTGTAAAGCGGATACGCTCCGAAACATCGAAGCGCCGCTCGAGAAACACCCTTGCACGGAACTCGGTGGTGGTTCGTTCCTCGCTGCCGATGAATTGCACGTGCGGAAACACGTCAACGGTTGCCGAGACATAGCCGTCCACGCCTTGTGCACTGGCCGTCCCCGACACCAGTATCACGAGCAGCAGGAGTGTCAACAGCAACCGCTTCATGCGGCGGTTCCCAGGCGTCGGGAGATGGCGGGCGCACCGTAGATACGGGGCGCCAAACCAATCAGCGCAGGGACGAGGAAGACCTCGGCGATAAAAGCGACCACCATCGTCACCGCTAACAGTGATCCGAACCATGCGGTCGGGCGGTACTCGGACACCATCAAGACCGTGTAGCCCATGGTGTTGATGATCGTGGTGGTCAATGCGGCGCGCCCTTCGTGCATCGCTGCCAGTTCGATGGCCGCGAGCGTCCCTGCGCCGGCCGTCACTTCACGACGATACCGACCGATGAAGTGAATCGTGTCGTCGTCAACGATACCGAGAGCAACGCTTGCGACCATAACGGTGGCGACGTTGAGCGAGATGTCCAGCCACCCCATGATGCCGAGAACGACAACGACGGGGAAGACGTTGGCGATGATGCCAAGAACGCCGAATCGGGCCGACCGGAACACGAGAAAAATGACGCCGAAGACGGTGAGAAACGCGGTGCCAAAGCTGCTCAACTGCGACACGACCAGATAATGATCGAGCGTCGAGAAAATACGTCCGGATCCCGTGACGGTTGGTCGCACGGCTGTTCCCGCAAAGATCGAGGCAGCAAGTTCGTCCGCCTGGTTGATTTGTTCGAACACGAGGTCCGAACTCATCGAGGCCAACTTCACATAAATATGAGCGCTCGAGTAATCGCTGGCCGCAACACGTGAAAGCTCCGTTCGACCCTGGTCAGACAACCCGAATACAAACAGTTCTTGCGCGATCGCTTCACGCGAATCCGGCAGTCGATATGCGTCTGATGCGCCGCCATTGAGCTGCTGATTGACGCGCTTGATGTAATCAGTGACCGAAACGACCTTGCGGACGTACGGCAGCTGGCGCAGCGCGGCCGACAGCCGCTCCATTCTGGCAAGTATGTCGGGTGAGTTGAACGACTCCGGTGGACCCTCGAGCAGCACGTTGAAGCTGTAGATGCCCGACAGTTCTCGATCGATCAGCGACGCGGACCGGGCAAGCGGATGACTCTCGGCAAAGAAGTTGATGTGGTTAGTGTCGACCCGCAGCCGCGTAACGCCTATGCCCGCCACAATCACCACAACAACCACCACGGCCACGACTGCGGCACCGTGCGAAAAGGCGAATCTGCCAATCTGCTGGAGCGGTGCCATCAGCCATCGTTCTTGCGGTGGTGGCTGCGGATCCGGTCGAACCAGCGTCAGCAATGTTGGGACAAACACCAGGGACATCACGAAGTCGACCATCACGCCGACGGCAGCGCCGACACCAAAGGCCTGAACCGCGACTACTTCGCTGGTAGACAGCGAGAGCATGCCGAGCGCGGTGGTGCCGCTGGCGCCAAGTAGCGGCGCAAACAAATGCGTCACCGACGACTTAAAGGCGTGCTCTTTGCTGCCTGTAACGCGAAGCTCATGGTCGAAATGCTGGACGATGTGGACGTCATCGGCGATGGCGAGAACGACGACGAGCGGGGCGAGCATGCTGGTCAGGATGTTGAAGGAGAACCCGAGGAGTGCATACAGGCCGAGCGTCCACAAGACGCTGACGCCGATTGCCAGCGCGATCAGGAGCGTTTTTCGAATCGAGCGGAACATCCAGTACAGCGCCACGAGCGTCAGCGCCATGATCGGGGGCGTCAGCTCTTGAGTGTTGGCGATCGTGACCCGGTTGTAGGTTTCGCTGATTTCGAGGCTGCCGTTGAAGAACGCCTCGAATCCGTTGGGCAGCGAAGTCAGGACGACGGCACGAATCCCCTCGATGACGCGGCCACGGACTTCGTCGATGCGGTCTTCATCGAACGTGATCACGATGGCCGCAACGGTTCCGTCTTCTGAAATGAGGTCGCCGCGCAGTAACGGATCGCCAAGCGCCTCGGCGCGCGCGGCAGCAGCTCCGGCCGCGGTCGCCGTGCGCCCCTCGAGGAGCGGCTTTACCTCGATGCCGCCGTCGTCGTCTTGCGTGGCGCTGAGCGGGCGCACGACATTGGCCGTGGAGAGGCTCTGCACGCGTTCAACGCGTTCAACACGCTCGAGGTCGCGTGTCACCTGTTCGATGTATTGCAGCCCTTCCGGAGTGAAAATGCGGTCGCTGCGAATGGCGACAATCAAGTTGCGAGTGCCACCAAACTCCTTTCTGAACCGCTCGTAGTCTTGATAGACCGGATCATCCGACGAAATCCAGGCACTGATGTCGTTGTCGATTTTGGTGAGGTCGGCCTGCGGCACAAAGGCGACGGCGCCAATGATGACAATTGCCGATAGCACATACCGCCAACGATAGAGAAAGTCTGCGAGCGCCGAAGGCGGCGTCAACGAACCCCCTGCTCGAGCACGCGGCGGGTGAAATCGTTCTCGGTGAGGCCGATGTTGTACTGCGCGCGCTGGACTGTCATTTCCGTGCGGGTGCGTTGGAGGTCGTTGACCATGGAGACGTCCATCGCCGTCCAGACGCCGCCAATGCGCTCGAGTCGCCGCACCTCATAGCGCTTTTCGCGCTCGTTGCGGCGGTTGAACACCTCCGCTGACACGACTACGAAATTGGCTTTGAGCACCAGCGAGACGGCGCGCGGATATGCGGCCTGCTTGTCGCGGGCTTTCGATTCGAGGCGCCACGCCGGATAGGGACGCCCGTCAGGCCCTGTCCACGTGGCATCGCGTTCGAGAAAGGCGTAGTCATACTCGTCGATCTCGCGTCCGCCGATATCCTCGTAGGACAAATCGCTGCCGACAAAGCTTTCCTGTTTCTCCGATCCGGAGATCCGTCGCACGCGCGCGAGCGCCGGAAGAAAAAGAAAGCGCTCATCGTCCGCCTTGTCGTGCTCCCACACGAGAAAGCCAGTGCCTTTGATGTCGGTGGGGCTCAGAAATCGAATCAGCGAACGATCGCCGCGTTTGCCATCGCCACGAAGACCGGTCAACTCCAGCGTCCGTTCACGAACGCGGCCCTGACGGTCGAACAGGCGCATCAACATATGCAACCGCGAATCGCGGCCGGTGTCGCGCTGCTCGATTTGACGGGCAACGAACTCGGGTGTCTCGCTGCCGGGAGCGGGCGCAGGCGTCTGCGTCGACACCGGAACGGCGAGGCATGACGTAATGGCGAGGGTGCCGACAAGCAGGAGACGCATACGAGGGTTGTTTTCGATTATGTGAAACGTTTCACAAAATCACAAACAGAGCGGTTATCGCCCACATGCAGCCCGACGGGCTGCGATTACACCCCTCAGGTACCGCCGAAACCGACTGTCACGCGACCCTTTTCGACGATGACAGGGACTTGGCGTTTGCCTCCTGTCAGAGTCAGCATCCGTTGCAATTCGGTCGCGTCTTTCTTGACGTTGATATAACGAAACGGAACGTGCCGCTGTTGGTAATCCTCACGGGCGGCTGTGGTGTAGGGTCAAGTGTCTTTGCCAAAAATCTCGACGTCGTCTGCCATACCTCTATCCTATGGCCGACGAGGCGATTTCCGCCGTTCCCGTGAATCGCGCGCGCCGAACGCCAGCTGATGCCAGGAGCAGCGCGACGGTCATGATCGCCGCCGCGCTCATGTAGGGCACGGTGGTACCGGCGCGATCGAACAGAAAGCCGCCCCACGCTGGCCCGACGATGCGACCGAGCGCGGCCAGCGACTGGGCGAGCCCGAGCATGCCGCCTTGTTCCGTCGGATCGGAAAGGCGCGAGATCGCGGAGGTCAGCGCCGGGTTGTTGAACCCCATGCCGACCGCCATCACCCCGCACGCGCCGAGAAGCAGCGGAATGGTCACGGCAAACGGCACCAGAAAAATCCCCAAGCCGATCGCGGCGATGGCAAACGGAATCACGCGGCGCTCACCCAGTCGCGGCACGACGCGTCCGACCAGGAAGCCGTTGACCGTCGCCAGCACCACACCGATGAACGCAAACACAAAGCCGATCGTCTCCGCGGTGAAACCAAAACGTCGCTCGGTGAACAACGCAAACGTTGCTTCGAACCCGGAGAACGCCATCGAGACGAGGAAAAACACCACGAGCAACGGAACCAGTCCCGCGTGACGACGTGCGCGCTGAAAGAGATCGAGTCGTCCGATCGAGATCCGATCGCGGTCGCCATGCCGCGTTTCGGGTAGCAGAAACCAGGCCGCGACAAAATTCGCGAAACATAGTGCCGCGGCAAACCACATTGGCGTCGAATGCCCGAAGCGAGCGAGTATGCCGCCGATGGCCGGACCGAAAATGAATCCCAACCCGAAGGCAGCGCCGACGAGTCCCATGCCTTTGGCGCGATTCTCCGGCGTCGTGATATCGGCAATGTAGGCCTGCGCCGTCGGAATATTCCCGCCAGCGATCCCCCCGACGATACGCGCGACGAAGATCAGCGCGAGCGAATTGGCAAGTCCCAGCGCGAGGTAAGCGAGGCACGACGCGAGCAGACCGCCGAGAATGATCGGCCGACGCCCGATGCGGTCAGACCAGCGACCGCACAGGGGGGCGACCAGGAATTGCATCAGCGAATACACCGATCCGAGGAGACCGACCGTCAACCCGCTGGCGCCAAACTCCTGCGCGTAAAACGGCAACAACGGAATGATGATGCCGAACCCAAGCAGATCAATGAAGACCGTGATGAAGATGATGACGAGCGGAGACACTAACGGGACCGCGCGTGCAGCCAGAACGACAGCAGCATGTAGTAGACGGGAAAGATCAACGACAGCAGAATCCACGGTCCGTCTGTCGCGGGCAATCGCCAGACGATCCAGATGCCGAGTAGCGCCCACGTTGCGCCGAGGATGCTCGTCAACGGCGCGAACGCGACGGTCCGGGACGGGTAGATGTATCGCAGCGGCAAAAACACGAGCACGGCAAACGTGAGCAGGATCGCGGCATTGACGATTGGCGGCAATTGCCAGAGATATAAGTACAGCGCCACGAGATTCCAGTATGAGGGAAACCCGGTGAAGAAAAAGTCCGTTGACTGCGCCTTGGCCGCCGTTTGGCTGAATCCGTAAGCGCTTGCCAGCAGGATCACCGCGCCGACGACCCATCCCCAACTGTTCGGCAGCAGCTGCGCGTGCAGCAACAAGATTACGGGCACGAAGACATAGGTGATGTAGTCGATGATGTCGTCGAGGCGGGCGCCATCAAAATGCGGGAGCCGTTCCTTGACGCGCAACGCTCGCGCCAGAAAGCCGTCGGTGGAATCGATGGCAATTTGCAATGCGAGCCAGAGAAACGCGCTGCGATAATCGCCGGCAATGACGGCAAGCATGGCGAGCAGGGCGGCAACGACACCCAGCCCGGTGTAGAGATGGGCGAGCCAGGGCATCAAGGTCACTTCGCGGAGCCGCGCACTTTACAGGCGACGCTCGGCGTGGGGAAAGCTGTTCCACACCGGCACGCCGCAGAAATGCGTCCCTTCGGTGCAGCGCGGCGAGACCACCTTGTTACGCAGCACGCACGGCGGCCCGAGGAAACGCGCCAATCGCGGATGCACCGCGCGCACCTGTTCGACCTCGTCCATCGAGGCGAGATAGATCTCCTCCTGTGCATTGAAACAGGTACGAAGCGTCCATTTGTGTTGCAAGGCGATTAACGGTCCGGACTCGACCAGGCGCAGCGCCTTGGAATTCGGCAGCACGTAAAGCGCGAATTCGAGCGGCACGCCCAACATCAGCAGGCGATTCTTTGCCTCCCACGCGTCCTGCATGGCGCGGGCGTACACCGCATGTGCAACGGGATTCTGGCGAATCAACCGCGGTGTCACGACGTCGGGTAACGATGTGTCGGCGAATGTCATGAGCGGGCGGGAGGCGGGCACCATACGATGACGTTGATCTTGCGAGTCCGCCGTATGGCTCAGTTTTTTGTCGAACACATACGACACGTGATTGAGCGCGCGCATCATCGGCGAGTGATACGACACGTTCAACATGTCGACGCGGTACTTGTTTCGTGCCGGGTTCATCACGCGGTCGATCGCCTCGTCGTCGTCTAGCTCCTCTTCGGTGAGGCCGAAGGTTGAGCGCAGCGCCTCCGCCACGACCTGCTCCGCGTTCGGCGACCAGTCGCGCAGTCGGGAGACGCGACCGCCGAGCCGTGCATCGAACGCCGCGGCGAAGCAGTCGCCGTCGCCGCGCGGTTTGGGAAACGAGGCTTCGGGCAATTCGTCGGGGGCAAGCGTATCGAGACCGACGCGCTCGAAGAAGAGCGGGTCAACCTGGTGCACAAGATCGACCATCTGCCCGATCACCAGCCGTGCTTCGTGCGGCGTGTCGCCCGCCGCTAACATCCGGTGCAGCCGGTGCAATACCAATCCAGAGACGGTGTGCACCATCGCAGTGAATGCGCCGATGGGGATGACGTAGCGCGCCGTCTCGATCGCTTTTTTTTCGGCCTCGCGTTCCACCGCCTTCAACCGCTGCGCGGAATTCGTCGCGCGGACGTAGCGCAACTCCTTCAGAATCGCCCAGGCGTCGTCTTTGAGCAGGTTGGAGAGCTGCGAGTAGGCATCCCACGCTTTGAGCACGGCGCTTTCGTAAACGTCGAGCGCTTCACCGCTGATTGGCGGCACGAATGCCCGCGGTTCATTGAGCTTGACGTAGCGCTGACTCGATTGCTCCGAGTTGTAAAACGGATAGGCATGCAACACGCTCCAGACAAATTGCCTGGAGATGTTTTCCATGCCGAACTCGAAATGCGCGTGTTGAAAGACGGTGTGATGCCCGCCTTCGAACGTCAACGGCCCGATCGAGTTGCGCTGTTTATCGGTTACCTCGCTCGGCGCAATGACGCGCGGCGAGTAACAGGTTCGCGCGGCGGCGATGGCGCCGTCGTAGGGAACCTCGGGAGCATTGCGAAGCGTGATTTTGGGGGGCGCTGTTTCGAGACCGAGCGCGGGCATTGCGCAGGGAGTATAACGCGCGCCCGTTCAAAGTCTTAAGTTGAAAGTTAATCGTCTTCTTCGTCGTCGTTGCGCGCATGGTAGCGCGAGAACTCGTCCATGAAGCTCAATGATTCGAACGACAACATCCGATCGAAGAACAAGATACCGTCAAGATGGTCGGTCTCATGTTGAATGACGCGGGCGGGAAAGTCTTTGGCGTTGATTTCAATACGTTTGCCATGCCGGTCGAGTGCGTTCACCTTGATCTCGGCGGCACGCGGCACGCGGCCACGGATATCAGGAATGCTCAGGCAACCTTCCCAACCCAGAACCTTGTCGCTGCCGACAACGGTGATTTCAGGATTGATCACCACCATCGGATCCCCTTGACCGCGTCCATCAGGGTCGAGGTGCGCGACGAAGACACGCACGCTCTCGTGCACTTGCGGCGCGGCCAAACCCACTCCCGCATACTCCTGCATCGTGTCGATCATGTCGTCGATAAATCGCTGCAGCGGCATCGTCTTCAGTTCTTTGGGCTCGATTGCCCGTGCCTTCTGGCGAAGAACCGGATGGCCCATTCGCGCCACTTTCAGAATCGCCATAGTGAGAATCTTATACTTACGATGCGATGCACTCGCATGACCTGACGCCGCCGTACCGGTTCTGCCCGGTGTGCGGGCAGCCGCTCGAGCCGCGCGTGCTCAAGACGACCGAACCGAAGCGACTGGTCTGTACCAGCGCCACGTGCGGTTTCGTGTTTTATCTCGACCCCAAAATCGCCGTCGGCACCGTGATTCGCATGCCCGACGACCGCGTCCTGCTCGTGCGTCGCGCCATTGAACCGGGATACGGGAAATGGGTGTTTCCGGGCGGCTACGTCGATCGTGGGGAGGAGATCACCCTCGCAGCCATCCGTGAGGCACGCGAAGAGGCGGGCGTCGACGTCCGCATCGATGGGCTCATCAACATTTACTCGTACGCGGGCAGGACGCCCATCATCGTGGTCTATGCCGCCACGTATTTGAGCGGCGATCTCGCCGTCGATGATGAAGGGCTCGAAGCGCGGACCTTTGACGCTCAGTCGATCCCGTGGGACGACCTCGCATTCCGCAGCACGCGCGAGGCGCTCACGGATTACCTGGGGGGAATTAAGAATGCTGCGAGGAACGAAGAACTAAGAACGAAGAACTAAGAACTAAGAACGGAACGTAGAACTTTGAACTTAGAACGCAACGAAGAACTCAGAACGCGGTACGTTCCGCCGTTCTGTTCCGTCGCTCGTTCGTTCCGTTCCGTCGTTCCCGTCGTTCGGTTCCGTCGTTCCGCATGTTCCGTCGTTCCGTTCTTAGTCCTTCGTTCTTCGTTCTTAGTTCGCTCGGTTTTGCTCACGCGACCGTCACTTCAGGCGCGAGATAAACGTCCTGGATGGCGTTGAGCAAAGCGATGCCTTCGTGCACCGGGCGTTGAAACGCTTTGCGGCCCGAGATGAGACCCATCCCGCCCGCACGTTTGTTGATGACCGCGGTCTTCACCGCTTCCTTGAGATCGCTTTCGCCAGATGACGCCCCGCCTGAGTTGATCAAGCCGGCGCGGCCCATATAGCAGTTGGCGAGTTGATATCGCGTCAAGTCGATCGGATGATCCGAGCTGAGCTGCGAATACACCGCCTTGTGTGTCTTTCCGAAATTGACGGCGTTGTAGCCGCCGTTATTCTCCGGCAACTTCTGCTTGATGATGTCGGCCGCAATCGTGACACCGAGGTGATTGGCTTGCCCGGTGAGATCCGCCGACAGGTGGTAGTCCTTGTCCTTGGTCTTGAATGCGGCATTGCGGGTGTAGCACCACAGCACCGTGAACAAGCCGAGTTCATGCGCCTGCTGGAACATTGCCGCCACTTCCTGCAACTGCCGCTTTGATTCTTCCGAGCCAAAGTAGATCGTCGCGCCGACGCCGGCGGCGCCCATATCGAACGCCTGTTTCACGCTCGCGAATCGAATCTGATCGTAGGTGTTGGGATACGACAGGAATTCGTTGTGATTGAGCTTGAGAATGAAGGGAATCCTGTGGGCGTACTTGCGTGACACCGAGGCGAGCACGCCGAGCGTTGAGGCCACGCCGTTGCAACCACCTTCGAGAGCAAGTTTGACGATATTTTCCGGGTCGAAGTACGCCGGATTGGGCGCAAACGATGCGCCCGCCGAATGCTCGATGCCCTGATCGACGGGCAGGATCGAGACGTAGCCGGTCCCGCCGAGGCGTCCGGTGTTGAACAACTGCTGCAGCGCCGCCAGCACGCGAGGCGACCTGTCGGTCGGCGCGAAGACGCGGTCGACAAAATCAGGGCCCGGCAAGTGCAACGTGTCTTTGGCGATGGTCCTGCACTGATGCTGCAACAGCGCGGCCTCGTCTCCGAGGATCGCTTGAATTCGCTCAATACCGGTATTTGCGCGTGCGGTCTCAGTTGCTGGAGCCACGTCTACACCTCTGAAACAGAAATCCTACCATCGCGGCGCGTCCGAACCACTCCCGACGGGTACTGAAAATACTCGACCTGCGCGTTTTGCAACGCGGCTTCAATCATGTCTTCGAGGGGCAACGCGCGCTCGGCACTCTCGATTTGCGCGCTCCGCGCCTTGGTTACCGGATGGCGCGGTGTAAACAACGTGCAGCAATCCTCGTCCGGGATGATTGAAATCTCATAAGTGCCGATCCGTTCCGCCTGAGCCGTGATTTCCTCCTTGTCCATACCGATCAGCGGCCGAAAGACGGGCAACCTGGTAGCCGCCGAGACGACGGCCAGATTTTCAAGGGTTTGGGAAGCAACCTGACCAATCACGTCACCGGTCACCAGGGCCTGCGCTCGCTGCGCGTGCGCGATCCGCTCCGCGATGCGAAGCATCAGCCGACGGTAGACGACCACGCGAAATGGTCCGGCGACACTCTGGGTTATTTGTCGCTGCAGCTCGCCGAACGGCACCAGGTAGAGCCGCGAGGCAAGCTGAAATTGCGTCAGGACGCGCGCGAGGTCGCGCGCTTTGTCTTGCGACGTGCGTGACAAAAACGGGTAGCTGTGAAAGTGGATGAGAGTGGCCGTGCATCCACGGCGCATCATGCGCCAGGCTGCGACGGGAGAGTCGATGCCACCGGAGAGCAGCACGGCGACCCGTCCGGCTGTGCCGACCGGCATGCCGCCCGGACCCGGTAGCTTGCCGTAGTAGTAAAAGGCTTCTCCCGGGACCAACTCGACGCCGATTACACAGGCAGGATTGGACAGATCGACTTTCCAACCGCGGGCCTCCTGCACCGCGCGCCCGATGACCCGTTCGATTTCCGGTGAAGGAATAGGAAACCGCTTATCCGCACGCCGCACCGCGATGCGAAAGCTCGCGACATCCGCGGCCGGCAAGTCGCGAACGACCAACTCGGTGAGCGTCGGCACATCGAGAGGCGCGCGATGTGCCAGCGCATAGTTCGCAAGCCCGCAGGCGCGGCTCAAACGCGCATTGACCTCGGGCCAGCAGTCGTCGCGTCGGAGCACGATTTCGATTCGGCCCATGGGCGTACGCACTTCGGCGACGTCGAGGTCGGCAAGCAACGCGCGCAGATTGCGCAGCAGCCGCTCGAGAAACCACGACCGGTTTCTGCCCTTGAGCGCGATCTCCTGATAGTGCGCAATCACCGATGTCATCTGGGGCAGTCCGAAGGTTCCGATCTATATCGCCAACGCAGCGCGGGCGGCGGCGTGTCCCGACACAACTGCGCCCTCAATGGTAGCGGGCAGGCCAGTTGCGATCCAATCGCCTGCGAGAATCAATCCGGGAACCGCCGTGTCGTTCGTCGGCCGTGCGGGGCTACCAGGTGCGAGCGAGAATGTCGCTTTGCGTTCGCGAACTACCGAGGCATGACGCAAGGTCGCGCGCGCCGCGGATGGCAGCGCTGCCCGCAGCTCGTCGAGGGCGATCGTGCGCAGGTCGTCATTGCCACGCGCGCAGATCGCCTCGGCGCCACTGGACACGAGCGACAGGTGCGTTTGCGTGCTGCCGACCAGCCGCTGCTTGTCGAACGCCCACTGAAACGTGCGTCCCGGCAGACCCAGCAGCATTTCGTCGAGCACGGGTCGGTCGAACCAGAGATTGACCGTCACAATCGGCGAACTGCCAAGCGCCGTCGCGTTACCTACGGTGGACTCAAACGCCGATGGTGGCTGCGGCACTGTCTCGGCAAGTGCAAACCACGGCACCGCGCAAACCACCACCGGCGCCAGAAAGCTCTCATCGCGCACGACGGCGCCGATTACACGGGCGCCGTCCATCGCCACCCGCGCAGGCGCGTTGGTGATTACTTGCGATCCTGCCGCCTCAATGAACCGGCGGGATGGATGGGTATAGAGATCATCGAGTGGCACCGCCGGCAGCAGTAACGACGCGGCGTCCGGGCCCGAGCCAAACATGCGGCTCACCACGGCGATGAATGATTCAGCGGCCGCTTGATCGATCGATTGATTGAGTGCGGCCAGCGCCAATGGTTCCCAGAACAGTCCGCACAGCCGCGCCGATTGGTGGTGGTGTGCCAACCACTCACGGACTGTCATTGCTTTCGCCGAAACCGACTGAGGCGCGGCAACGCGCCTCGCTGAGAGTGCGGCGCCAACGCGCAACACTGAGATGCGTTCGCCGAACGTCAATGCGTCCCATGCCAGTACGCCTGCCAACAAGTGCATTGGCGGTGGGAGCGGTGGCAGCGACAGCACAGTGGCGCGCCCTTGCTGATCAATCATCGGCACCCGCAGCCCCGACGGCCGATGGAGTCCGGCAATCGAACCAATGCGCCGCAGAAAGGTGAGCGTTTCGTCATAACAGCCGGCGAGGACGTGCTGCCCGTTGTCGATGCGCTCGCCGGTTACGGGATCGCGAAAGGTGTTGGCGCGGCCACCCAGTGCTGGCCGGGCCTCGAGAACGAGCACTCGTGCCCCGGCCTCGACCAGTGCGGTTGCCGCGGACAGGCCGGCGAAGCCGCCGCCAATCACGATGACGTCGATCAAAAAGTTTCGCGCGTTCGCCACATCGGCGCGCGTAAGCCCATGAGGGTACGCGCCCACGTTGTCAACGCCAGAGTGGCGCGACGCGGTCGCGGGACGCGGATGACCTGGGAGAACACGTCGTAGCCAGCGCGCTCGATGCGGCGCAAAATCTCCTGATAGATCGCGCCCATGATTTCGGCCGCAATCAGCCGCCGCGCATCGGCGCGCGGCAGTGACGCCGCCGCGCGATTGAAATACTCACGCGCGCGATTCGATTCGAGCATCAACACAGCGCGAACTTCGTTGGTCACGACGCCACGCCGCAGGTGTTCCTCCGTGCAGCCGAAGCGACGCAAGTCCACCTGTGGCAGGTAGACGCGCCCGCGCGCCAAGTCAACGCCGACATCGCGAACGATGTTGGTGAGCTGCAGCGCCAGACCAAGGTTGATGGCGTACTCGCGCGCTTGTGGGTCCCGGTAGCCGAAGATTTCAATGCAGATCAAGCCCACCGCGGACGCCACTCGACGGCAGTACTCGAGCAACTCCTCAATCGTCTCGTAGCGAACGTGCGCGAGGTCCATGGCCACACCGTCTATCAGATCGTCAAACGGCTCGCGCGGCAGATTGAACGTCGCCACAACCGGGCGCAGCGCGCGCCCCTGACGCGTTTCGGGTGACCCCAGCGCGCCAGTGCGATCGAAACAGCGCGCCAGTTCGGCCCGCCACATCGCGATGTCGCGCTCGGCATGTGCCCTTGTGTCCGCCTCGTCGACGGCATCGTCCACGGCGCGGCAAAAATCCCAGACGACGACGATGGCGTTGCGCTTCGCCGGCGGGAGCATCAAGAACGCGTAATAGAACGAGGTGTCGCGTGCCACGGCCAGATTAAGGTTCTCCAAGCTACCACTATTGCGTCCGCTCCGCCGAGGGTGGGGCGGCAGCGAAACACATCGAACTCGGCCGCTTCGAGCCGCTGCAAGATCCGCATCCCGCCGTGCCAGGTGGCGCGCAGTTCTAAACGCAAACGGCCCGATACCTCGTCGCCGATTGGCCGGCCAGCCGTGAACAGATCCCGCGTCCGGCTCGTCGCATTGGCGAGCGTCTCGCGCCACGCTGGTGAGAGCCGGTCGCGGTCGAGGTCTGCCGGATCTGCACCGCGCGCCTGCCACTCTTCCGCCGGGACGTATAAACGACCGCGGCGCCAATCAATCGCCAGGTCCTGCCAGAAATTCGTGAGCTGCAGTGCAGTGCAAACCGCGTCGGAGTGGCCGTCCAGCGCGACGTCGCGATAGCCGGCAAGTCGCAATACCAACCGGCCGACCGGATTGGCCGAGCGGCGGCAGTAATCCAACACCTGTGCCCAGGTGTCGTAACGTGCGGTGACAACGTCTTGCCGAAACGCGCTCAGCAAATCCTCGAACAATTCAATCGGCAGATCGAACTGTTCGCGTGTGGCGTGCAGGGCGATGAAAATGTCGGTGCGCGGTGGTTGGTGCAGTTGGGCGTGCCAGTCTTCAAGCAGCGCTAATCGTTCGTCGGTCGTGCGGCCCGGCTCGTCGGCGTAATCATCGGCTGTCCGAGCAAATGCGTAGATTGCCGCGATATGGGGCCGGAGCGCGCGCGGAAGCAGACGGGACGCGACCGGAAAGTTTTCGTAATGATCGCGCGCAATGCGCAGACACGTGGCGTACGCCTGCTCTCGACTCACCACTCCGTTTCGGTGACGCCGACGCGATGATTGACAGCACGAGCCATGACAAAGAGCAGATCGGACAGTCGATTCAGATAAATCCGGATCACCGGTTCGACCGCCTCGTCGCCGAGCGACAGCACTGCGCGCTCGGCACGACGGCACACCGTGCGTGCGAGATGCAGGAATGCCCCTGCTGGCGCCCCGCCCGACAGGATGAAGTGCCGCAAGGGTGGCAGTTCGTCTTCGAGGCGATCGATCCAGTTTTCCAGCCGCACCACGCTCTCTTCAGACACAATCACCTTCGCAACGCGCGGAGCAATCCGGTGCGCCGGGTCTGCCAGCCGTGCGCCCAGCGCGAACAGATCGCGTTGCAAGGACACCAGCAACTCCCCGATGTCTGCATCGACGCCCGCCGACGTGGCCACACCGAGCACCGCTTGTAGTTCGTCCACCTCGCCATATGCGACGACGCGGGGGTCCGTCTTTGACACGCGTGTGCCATCAAACAGGCTGGTTTCGCCGGCGTCTCCTGTCTTTGTGTAGATTTTCAATGAGCGAATTATAGGTTGAAGACCCGTTACCTTCCCCATCCCAGCGACCGTCAACGCTTTCGCCGACAGCTGCTCGCGTGGTACCGCAAACATGGCCGCGACTTGCCCTGGCGCAAGACCGACGATCCGTACCACATCCTGGTGTCTGAGATCATGTTGCAGCAGACGCAGGTCGATCGCGTGCTGCCGAAGTACCACGAGTGGCTCGCGAAGTACCCGTCGTTTGCGGCGCTGGCTGATGCGCCGATCGACGAAGTCACCGAGACGTGGTATCCGCTCGGCTACAACATTCGACCGAGACGTCTGCATTCAATCGCGCGCGAGGCGGTCGAACGTTATGGGGGTCAGCTTCCCTCCGATGTGGAAACGCTGCTCTCGTTCAAAGGCATCGGGCGGTATACCGCCGGCGCCATCCGCAGTTTCGCGTTTCGGCAGCGCGCGCCGATACTCGATACCAATGTCGCGCGCGTGTTGCTGCGCGTGTTTGTCGGCCGCGGCGACGTCACTCGGCACGAAACCAAACGTCACTTATGGGCGCTGTCGGCGACCCTGGTCCCGCGCCGGCACTTCTTCGATTTCAATCAAGGCATCATGGATTTTGGTGCGACGGTGTGTGTGGCGCGGCGACCGCAATGCCCGGTCTGTCCGCTGCGACGCACATGCAAGGCGTACCCGTGGAATGCGGCAAAGGATACCAGGCTCAGCAAACGGCGCGCGACCTAGCCCATGCACGGTACTGCACGGCAGAGGCTGAAAAGCGGGGCGGTAAATGGTAGTATTACTACCATCGCGTATGAGCTGGTAAATCCTCGATGGCATCTCAACCGTCGGACACACAGGTCACATCGTCGCGCGAACGCTTGCTGCAAGCGGCCAAACGGCTGTTCGCCGCGAACGGGTACGAGCAGACGGCTACCTCAGCTATCGCGCGCGCGGCAGGCACTTCCGAATCGCAATTGATGCGGTACTTTGGCGGCAAGGTCGGACTCCTCGAAGCGCTCTTCGACGAGGCCTGGTCCGACTTGAACGGCCGCGTCGAAAAGGTCGTGGCAGCCCAGCGCCCCGAACGCGAAACCATCGTCGAGGTCTTGCAGACCATCTCCACCGCGCTGGCGCGAGATGCCGATCTCGCGTTGTTGTTTCTTTTTGAAGTCCGCCGCCTTCGCGGCGAGGAACCGCGCGTGCGATTGTCACGCGGCTTCCTGGTGTTTGCCGACGTGGTGCGCGGGCTGGTCAAGCGTGGACAAACGGCACGCGCAATTGATCCCGCGCTGGACGCCGGGGCCGTCACATCGGCGTTGCTCGGCGCTGCCGAAGCCATGATTCGTGATCGCGTGCTCGCGCGTGCAGCCGGCAGTCGCGGTTATCCGGAGCGCGAATTGGCGCGGACGCTCGACGCCATGTTGATTGGCTTTTCGCCCGGAACCGTTCGCGGCCGCCGTGCGGTGCGCGGAGTGGCGCCGCGGGGCGCACGTCGCGCGAAGTGATCACGATCGTCGTGGTTGCGGCTGTCATCGAACGTGATGATGCCTTCCTGTTGACGCTGCGCCCGGCTGGAACTCACCTCGCGGGCTACTGGGAATTCCCCGGCGGCAAATGTCACCCCTCTGAAACGCACGCCGAGGCGTTACGCCGCGAGTTGTTCGAAGAACTGGACATCGTCGCGGGTGTTGGCGCGCGCGTCTTTTCAGTGACGCACGCGTATCCCGATCGAAATGTCGAATTGCACTTTTACACGTGCAGTTTCGAAGGAGATCCGAAACCAATGCTTGGACAGGAGATGCGCTGGGTGACGCGAAGCGAGCTTGGCGGGTTGCAATTTCCTGAGGCCGACGCCGAACTGATTGCGAAGCTGAGGGAGAGTCAGGCGTCGATCGAGCCATTAGTCGACGAGTGACTAATGACCACGACCGACGCCCTGCGTGTTATCGACGCGACATGCGGCGATGGGTGAGCGTCACGGTGAACTCACCGCGGTTGTCGCCGACTTGATCATCGTTGATGCCGAGATACAGCTGACCGTCGGCAGGCACAGTGATCTGTGTCGAGTTACCAATCGGGAAGGGCGCTGAATTGCCGATCTTGCCAATGAGCGCGCCCGCGAGGTTCTGCGGCAGCGGCGCGCCGGTAGCGGTACGCTGACGAAGTGACCCGGCCGAAATCGCCACATCTTCTACATCGTCCGACAACTGGATGCGGCCGGTGGTGTTGAGAGTCACGCGATCGCCTTTACGGACAAACAGCGGCGTCGCGACCCAGGTTGCGTTGCCAGGGACGCGAATGGCGCCGGCCGGCATTGGTTCATTCGAGGTTGCCGTCGAATTGTTCGCCGTCGTGCCACCGGGGAAATTCCCCAGGTAGATGCGGCCAACCTGGTCGAGCGGGATGCTGCGCTCTTCGCCCCCGGTGGTGCGGAGAACGAGCTGATGATGCTCGACGCTTGGGCGTTCTTCGCCGCCGCGAATATCAACGAACTGGCCCTGGATGCTGGATCCATTGCGCAGAACTGCCAAGTGGTTTGAGCCGCGGGCGACCGAGGTCTCGGTTTCCGGTAAACCCGACGCGCCGCCAACGAAATCAATCAATGCGACATCGCCGAGACCGAGCCGGCGCTGGTCATTGGCGCTGACGCGCACATAGACGGTGCCGTTCTCGACATCTTCGAGCATGCCGCTCACACGGTCACCGTTGCGCATGAGCACCGTTGCGCGGTGTTCATGATTTGCGAAGGACAAGCTGGGCAGTACGAGAGCTGCCAGCGCGAGTGTCAACAAAGCCTTGCGAATAGCCATGACCCGCGTAGTGCACACAGAGTGCCAACCGAACGGGCGCCTTAACGGCACGGACGGCATTTAATGAGGGTCGGCGGCTGCCGCTGTGACGCCTAGGAAGGGCAGTGTAGCGACCACGGCGCCCAATTCCTGCTCGCCGTGAACGATACCGACGGTTGTGTTGGGTGAGACAAAGTCGCGGTGCACGTATCCCATTGCAATCGAGCGCTGCATCGCCGGGGACCACACCGCGCTCGTCACCCTGCCAATCTCCCGTCCCTCGGCGCGTATGGCGCTACCTGGGGAGGGCACTTCGCTGCTGCTGAGCTGCAGTCCCACCAGTTTTTTCGCAACGCGAC
>WUUC01163827.1_pt1 | contig 21105 bp, 24 predicted proteins | sample 6278441 | NCBI WGS metagenome assembly WUUC01 (sample SAMN13675441, study PRJNA597444) | soil metagenome | isolation source: soil | place: USA: Washington | collected 2017-10
GGCTCCACCAGCAGTAGCCGATGTTGGCGGCCGTCGCCGTGAACTCGGGTTGGAACGCGAGTGACGCCCAGGAGACGACGGCGTCCCCGGAGAACCCGACGGCGTAGCGGTGGCTGCCGGGTCCCGCGTAGCGGGAGAAGGTCATCCCGGGCCCCCCGTCGCGGGCCGCGTCCAGGTGGTGGAAGTGGTTGAGCAGCCAGAGCGGGTCGACCCCCGGCCGGTTCGACGCGGCACCCTGCTGCCAGTCGATCCACCAGAAGTCGACGCCCTGGGCCTCGAGCGGGTGGTGCAGCGTCTCGAAGTACGCGCGGAGGAACACCGGGTCCGCCGGGTCGAACGGCACCGGGTGCCCGGTGCCGGGGTCGATTCCGACCGCCCTTGCCGTGTCCGGGTAGGCGTCCTCGAACGCCCTGACCCCGTCCGCCGGGTGCAGGTTCAGCGTGACGCGCAGCCCTCGGTCGTGCAGGGCCTTCAGGAACGCGGGGGGATCCGGGAACAGCGAGCGCTCCCACGAGTATCCCGTCCACCCGCTGCCGAACTCGGGCGGAACCGAACCGACCCGGTGCCAGTCCATGTCGATGACCGCGACCGAGAACGGGAGGTGCTCCTCGCGGAACCGGTCCATCAGCGCGAGGTACTCGTCGGCCGAGTACGGGTGGTACCGGCTCCACCAGTTGCCCAGCGCCCACCGGGGCAGCCGCATCGGGTGTCCCGAGACCGCGTAGAACGCCTGGACGGCAGCGGCGAAGTCCCGCCCGTAGGCGAACACGTACAGGTCCCGCCGACCCGGCTCACGGGTGCCGATCCACCCGTCGTCGGTGAACAGGAACGACGGCGAGTCGTCCACGACCGCGATCCCGTCCGGTGCCACCACCCCGGACCCGAGCTCGGTACGGCCGTCGACGTCGTCGAGCGTGCGCGCGGTTCCCCCGAGATCGCGCGCGGGCCGGCCGTAGCGCCACCGGCCGGCGTCGCGCCCGAGGCACTCGACGACGAGCCCGTGGGGCGAGAACGGGGTGCCGTCGTACCGCAGCCGCGCCCGGGCGGTGGTGACGACGACGCCCCGGTCGTCACGGTCGACGGTGAAGTCGACGGATGGGAGGTCGCGGCGTTGCGCGAAGGTGGACGCCCGGTCCTCGAACGCTCCGTCGTCCGACCACTCGATGCGCAACAGCCCGGCGTCGAGCACGGTGACCCGCCAGTGGTCGCCCCTGACCTGCCGGTCGGCCCGTGCGCGCGGCGCCGAGGACGGCAGGGGCCTGATGACCGGCAGCTCGGTTGCGGTGCGGCCGATGACGTCGGTCATGGTCCTCCTCGTGCTCAGTTCTTGACGGCGCCCTGCGTCACCCCGCTGATCACCCAGCGCTGTGCGAACAGGTACCCGACGATCGTCGGCGCCATCGCCATCAGGTAGGAGGCGAAGGCGACGTTGTAGTCCGTGCCGAACTCGCTCTGGAAGATGTTCTGCACGACCGGAAGGGTCTGCAGCACCGGGTCCGCGGTGATCAGCGACGGCACCATGAAGTCGTTCCAGGAGATCAGGAACGCGAAGATGCCGACGGTGGCGTTCATCGGTCCGAGCAGGGGCAGCACGATGCGCGAGAAGATCTGCCAGGTGGAGGCACCGTCGATCCGCGCGCTCTCCTCCAGCTCGAACGGGACCGAGCGGAGGTAGGCGGTGTAGAGGAGCACGCTGAACGACAGCTGGAACATGGCGTGCAGGATGCCGACGCCGACGGGGTTGTCGAGCCCGGTCAGGGCGGTGAGCTTGATCTGCGGGAGTGCCACGACGGGGAACGGCAGGAACATCGCCGCGAGCAGGTAGAAGAAGGACCACCGGAAGAACCGGTGCGACCAGTTGCGGACGATCGCGTACGCGGCGAGCGAGCTGAGCAGCAGCGTCAGGACCACCGTGATCGCCGCGACGGCGAGCGAGACGCCGAACGCCACCGGGAACCGGGTCAGCTGCCATGCCTCGGCGAAGCTCGCCGGGTTGAACGGCGCCGGCAGGGCGAAGACGTTGTCGTCCACCGACTGGCTGCTCGTCTTGAAGGCCATGGACACGGTGATGTACAGCGGGGCGAGCACCGTCAGCGAGGCCAGTGCCAGCACGACCGTGAGGGGCCAGTTGGTGCGGTCGAGCCGGCGGGCGGTCCGGGGCACTGTCCCAGGCGTGGTCACAGGCGGACCGTCCTTCCTCTGGTCAGGACGAGCTGGGCGACGGAGATGAGGACGGTGATGACGAAGAACACGGTGGCGTTCGCCATCTGGTACGCGTAGTCGCCGCCGGTGAAGCCGCCGAAGATCGCCCGGGCGACGCTGTTGGTGGCGGTGCCGGGGCCGCCGTCGGTGAGCCCGACGATCACGTCGTAGACCCCCAGGTAGCCCTTCACCCCCAGCACGGTGTTGATGACGATGAAGCCGGTGATGAGCGGGACCGTGATCGACCGGAACTGCCGCCACGGGCCCGCGCCGTCGAGGGCGCTCGCCTCGTAGAGGTCGGCCGGGATCGCGGTGAGGCCCGCGGTGTAGACGAGCATGGCCCCGGGGATCGTCTGCCACGCGGAGACGACGACGATCGAGAGCCAGGCGAGGTCCGGGTTGCCGAGGATGCTCTCCTGCAGGGGCTGGAAGCCGACCGCCGTGGCCACGGCGGGCAGCGTGTTCGAGAACAGGAAGCTGAACACGTACGCGACGACGATGCCCGAGAGCACCATCGGGATCACGAAGACGGTGCGCAGCGACGTCGCGAAGCGGATGCGGCGGGACAGCCCGATCGCCAGTGCGAGCGCGATCACCTGCGCGGCGACCACCGTCACGAACGCGAAGCCGAGCGTGAATCCGTAGGACTGCAGGATCCTCGGGTCGGTGACGAGCGCCGCGTAGTTGCCGAGCCCGAGGAAGGACCAGGTCCCGAAGCCGACGTAGTTCGTGAAGCTGTAGAAGATCCCGACCGCGGCCGGCGCGACGACGAAGGCGGTGAACAGGACGAGCGCCGGCACGAGGAACGCGTAGTGGACCGGCTCCACCCGCCGGTGCAGCCGCGGGTGCGCCGGCACCGCCTGCGGCGGCCGCACCCCCGTCCGCCGGTCGGTGAGCGGCATCGGGATCGTCATGAGGAGTCCTTTCCGGCGGTCGTCGACGCGGAGGCGGTCACGTCGTCGCGTCGCGGCCGGCGAGCCGGCGCCAGTCGGCGTCGAGCCGGCGGAGCATGCCGTCGAAGTCGCCACTGCCGATGGCGGCCTGCAGGTAGTTGCCCAGCGGGATCGAGGTGGGGACGAAGGTTCCTGCGCCCTGGTAGAAGGCGGCGCGGTCGACGTAGGTCTGCAGCCCCGCGAGCCGGGCGTCGCGCTGCGGGGGAGCGCCCGTCGTCGTCGAGTACGCCAGGTTGTCCTGGTTGTAGGCGTCGATGACCTGCGGGCGCATGAGGAACTCGACGAGCTCGTGCGCCTCGGGCCGGTGCGCGCTCTGCACCGGGATGTAGAGGCCGAGGTCGATGTTGACCCGCGCCCGGCGCTCGTCCGGGTCCTCGCTCACGGGGAGGACGAACGTGCCGATGTCGAGGTGCTCGTCGACCTGCGCGATCTGGCCGAGCGCCCATGGCCCCTGCAGGTACATCGCCGCCTCACCCCGGCCGAAGGCGAGGTTGCCGTCGGCGTAGGAGCGCACCGCGTGGTCCGGGTTGAAGAACGTGGAGATCGTCTTCGCCCGCTCCATCGGGACGGCCAGCGTCTTCTGGAACGACACCTCCGAGTCCGCCCCGACGTCGGTGCCGAGCTGTTTCATCCTGCCGAAGAACTCCCTGGGGTCGACGAGGCTGCCGACCGAGTAGTCGAACAGCCCCTGCCAGAGGGTCCAGGTGGTGCGGTCGGTCGCGTAGATCGGGGTGACGCCGGCCGCCTGCAGCGCGGTGCACACGTCGACGAACTCGCTCCACGTGGCCGGCACCGGGAGCCCGTGCCGGTCGAAGATCGTCCGGTTGTAGATGACGCCGGCCGCGGCGAGGGAGTAGGGGAGCACGCTCGTCCGCCCGGGATAGGTGGCGTACTGGTCGGTCAGGCCACCGATGTCGGTCCTGATGCGCGCGGCCGACGGCAGGTGTGACAGGTCGCTCATCTGGCCGCGCCGGATGTACCGGGCGAGCTCCAGGTTCGCGTTGAAGCAGCCGACGTCCGCCGGGTCGCCCCGGACGAACTGGGGGGCGATGGTGTCGGTGGTGTCGTGGACGACCGAGATGCCCGGGTGTTCGGACCCGAAGTCCCGCAGCAACCCGTCGAAGTACTCGATCACCTCCTGCTTCTGCTGGTAGAAGCGCAGTGCGGTGCGTGTCGCTGCTCCTGCTGGGGCGGCACACCCGGACAGGCCGAGTGCTCCGAGCGCCACGATCCCTGCCGAACCGAGGAGGAGGGAGCGGCGGCGGAGCGGTGACGTGCGGCGGGCGTCCATGCTCACGTGCCGTCTCCTTCGAGCCGCTCCTCGATGTGACGGCGCAATTTACAGCGCTGTAAACAGACGGTCAAGGATCTGCCGACCGATCTGCTCCTGCTGGCCCACGAGCTGCGGGTGGATCAGCTCACGCGGTGGGAGCCACGCCGGCCGGTGGCTCCTCCTGCGGCGCGTGGGCCGGCGACGTCGAGGTCGGCGCGCCGGCGACGGGTGGGTGGAGGTGGGGCGAGCGCGGCGGCGCTGGGGGAGCCGCGGTGTGGACGACCAGTCGGAGATCGGATCCCGGCAGCAACAGGCCGGGCGAAATCGATGATCAGCTCAGCGGCCGCCACGTTCCAGGCCACGACGTTCTGCCGCTCGTCGACCAGGTAGGCGGGCAGGGACCCGAGGCGGTCCAGCAACCGACGGGCGTCGGCGGGTACGGGCGCCCCGTCGGAGTGCGCGCCGACGTCCCGCACCGCATCCGGGTGCGGCTCCGGACGAGGGGCCGGGCCGACGGATCGGCCGACCGGGGCCAGCCCGGCCAGCCGCGCAAGGTGCTCGCGCTCTGGTGTCGTGAGCCGCAGCGCGGTCCCGAGCGCGGCCACCTGGGCCGACGGACGTGACCCCCGGGCCTGCTCCAGCCTTTCGTAGTAGCTGATGGACACCCGGCCAGCTCGGCGACCTCTTCGCGGCGCAGCCCGGGAGTGCGCCGAGCACGGCGACCGCGGTCGGGCGCGAGGCCATCCGGCGGTCACCGTGTATCGCAGCGCGCAACCGGACACCGTCCTGGTGGAGTCCACGCCAAGGGACGTACGGTCCGTACCGAAAGCCGTACCGGCTGGACTGCGTCACCGTCGTCACCACGAAGCGGGGTCGCATCACCCGCTACCGGGACTACTGGAACCCGCTGGCCACCGCGTCGGCGGCCGGGGCGCTGCCCGAGCTGCTCGCCGAGCTGCGTCCGGACACCCGCCGATGACCGGCGTGCTGGTCACCGGTGGCACCGGCAAGACCGGAGGTGCGCTGGTCGAGATCCAGCGCGCGGCAGGTGTGCGGGCGCGGGCGGGCGGCCGCACTCCGCGGACCCGATGCCACTCGTCGAACCGTTCCTGGCCGAGGCGGAACGGGTCGGCGTGCGCCGGGTCGTGCTGCTCGGTTCCGCAATCGAGTTCCCGAACGCCCCCGGCATGCTGCGGCTGGCGGCACGGGTGCGTGACCGACATGGCAGCGACCACCTGCTCACCGGTCCGAGAGCGCTGAGCTACCACGACGCCGCGGCGATCATCACGACCCGCACCGGCCGACCGGCCCGAGTCGTGGACGTCGGGGACGAGGAGCTGGTAGCGCACCATCGGGCAGCCGGCCTGCCCACCGCGTTCGCGGAAAGCCTCGCCGCCGTCGACGCCGGTGTCAGGAGCGGTCGGGCAGAGCAGGTCAGCACCTCGGTGCTGGATCTGACCGGCCTGCCCCCACGCACCTTCGACGACTTCGCCCGTCGGCACGCACCCGAGTGGACCACCCCGTCCCCTGTCGGGACCTGACCCGGGAACCGCCGGAGACGCAGCTGTGCGGGACGCTCATCCGTTCATCCGCTGGATCCAGCCGAAGAGGTCCTCGAGGTGCCAGCTGCGGACGATGCGGCCGTTCTCCAGGTGGTGGAACTCGTGGATGGTGATCGAACTCGGCTTGCCGGTCGCGGCCACGCCGAGGAACTCGGCGCGATGGGTGCCGGTCAGCTCGCCCCGGACCGCCACCCGGCCCGATGCGCCGATGACGTCGTGCAGGACCACCCGCGCATCCGCGAAGCTCGCGTGGAAACGCTCGATGACCAGCTTGAGGCCCGCCGGCCCCGGCTGCTGGTCGGGGGCCATGGGGATGTCCTCCCAGTCGGGTGTGAGCACCTCGTCGAGGAGGTCGAGCTCACCGCCGACCGCGCGGTAGAGCGTTTCGACGGCTCGTCGTTCCTCGTCGGTGACCCCGTGGAACCGGGGGCCGTCTCGCACGTCGCTCATCGTGCCCTTCTCGTCGTGAGATCCCTGGGGTGGTGCCGGTGCGGTCGGCGGACGCACGCGGTTCAGCCGGTTGCGGCGGCGAGCGCCCTGCGCACGTCGTCGGCGGCGCCCGGTACGGCGACCTGGATTGTGTCCCCCGCGAAGACGCGGTGGCCCGGGGTTCCCGGCTGCCAGCGCCAGCCCTCCGCGAGCGGTCCGGCGTCGACGGTGTCGTAACCGATGGCGTCGAGAAGGGCGCTGACCTCGGCCCTTGCGCCGGCGTCGTCGCCTGCGATCGGGAGCGCGGTGCGGTCGGGTGCACCGGCGGGACGGGGCAGGGTGAGCAGCGTCTGGAAGAAGATGTTGTTGAACACCTTGACGACGTGCGAGGTGGGCAGGTGTTTCTGCAACAGTTCGCTGCTGGTGGTCGAGGCGGAGTCGAGCTCGGGGATGTGGCCGTCGCGCTCGGGGTTGTAGTTGTTCGTGTCGATGACGGTCTTGCCGGCCAGTGGCTCGACCGGAACGTCCAGGTAGGCCCGCAGCGGCAGTGAGACCACGACGAGGTCGCCCGCTTCGGCCGCTTCGGCCGGGGTGGCCGCCGTGGCGTTCGGGCCGAGTTCGTCCACGAGGTCGGTCAGCGTCTGGGGGCCGCGGGAGTTGCTGAGGACCACGGAGTAGCCGGCCGCCACGGCGAGCCGCGCGACCGTGCCACCGATGCGTCCGCTGCCGATGATTCCGATGGTGTTCATTTCCGTGCCAGCTCCTTCGGTCCGGTGTGGCGCCATGCGTGCCTGCGGGCGGCATCGCCACTACAGTGGAGGCACCCCTCCGCGGAGGGGTGCCTCCAAGTTAGCGGAGGGATGCCTCCGCGTGCAACGCGCCTGGTCACCGAAGGGAAGTGCGATGGCCACGATCGATCCCGACGTACGGGACGAACCCCGGTTCGCAGTGCGGCGCCCGCAGCGCGCCAGCAGCCGCCGCAACTTCGAGTCCCTTCTCGCCGCGGCACGTGAGGTGTTCGCGGCCGACGGGGTGAACGGCTCGCTGGAAGAGATCGCACGGCGCGCCGGGGTCGGCATCGGCACGCTCTACCGCCATTTCCCGACCCGCCAGGCCCTGTTCGAGGCCGTCTACCTCGACGAGGTCGAGGCCTTCTCCCGGGTCGCCGACGAACTGGGTGACCACGACCCGTGGGACGCGCTGGAGATCTGGCTACGCCGGTTCGTCGGTTACGCGACCACCAAGAAGGCGATCTACGAGGCGCTCAACACCGACTCTCCGATGTTCGCCGCCTGCGTCGACCGCATCCGCCGGACCGGCGGCCCGCTGCTCGAGCGCGCACAGGATGCGGGAAAGGCCCGCCGCGACGTCGGCTTCGAGGACGTGCGCTACCTGATCAACGGCGTCAGCGGTGCGAACTTCGCGGACGACGCCCAGCGCGAACGGGTGCTGACCATGGCACTGGACGGGATCAAGCGCCAGACCTGACCAGCGCCAGTACCGCAGCCGGATTTCCTGATGTGGCCGGCTCGACGGGTCGCAGCGCCGGCCCCCTGATCGGCTCCGCCGAGTCGGGTGGTCACCGCTTCGGCGCCTTCCCCGACGGATCCCGTCGGCATTCGCGCCGAACTGATGATCTGGTGTCTCCCGCCGGAAGGGCGCGGGGTGATCCGGCCTCCGGCGGGCGGCGTGCCCTGATCGTGGGTCCCCCTCGGTCCCACGAGCAGGGCACGCCGCCCGGCCGCATCAGGCGGCGGGATGCCGCCGCGAGATGCCCTCGGACCCCACCTGCGTCGCTGCCCGCCGACGGCGGTAGTGGTCCCGGACCAGCGCCGCGCCGAGGACGAGGGCGAGGAGTCCGAACGCGATGCCGACCGCAGCGGGCAGGGAGCTGGTCGAGGTGATGCCGTTGGCCGTGAGGCTGAGGGCCAGCAGCGTCCACAGCAGCGGACGCGTGGACCTCCGCTGCGGCGCAGCGGGCACTGGCACCGTCGTCTCCCGGTGCTCCGGGGGACGGGCATGTTCTGTGATCATGGTTCGACGGTAGGCCGCCGGGAGGGGCAGATCGATCCCGTAGCCGGGCCTGGCGGGGTAGCGCAGGCTGTACCCCGGCGCGCGTCCTGCCTGCGGTGACCCCGGCGCCGGAGAGTCGTTGCCGTGCTGCGTGCGCGGTGGGGAAGAGCAGGAACCGTGGCCGCTCCTGGTGCGACCCAGTGGGTGGGGACGTCGGTGCGGCCCGTGCTCCGGGTGGCACCGACGTCGATCTCCGGAAGAGTCGACAGGAGGCGCGCAGGTGGCGAACACGATCGGGATCCTGGTGTTCGACGGGGTCGAGGAGCTCGACTTCGCCGGCCCGTGGGAGGTGTTCACCGCATCGTCGATGGTGCGGGAGCGGGCGGGGGAGGAGCCGGACCGGGTGGTCCTGGTGGCCGAGGCGCTCGACCCTGTGCGATGTGGGAAGGGGCTGCGGGTCCTGCCCGAGTTCACCATCGACGATCATCCTCGGCTGGACGTCCTGCTGGTTCCCGGTGGGCAGGGCACCCGGCGCCTCGCGGAGGAGCCCGCGCTGCTCGGATGGATCGCCGAGGCGGCGGCCGGCGCCGACTGGGTGACGAGCGTGTGCACGGGGTCGTTGCTGCTGCACGCCTCGGGTGTGGGCAAGGGCAAGCGGCTGGCGACGCACTGGGGGTTCGAGGAGCAGCTCGCCGCACTGGGGGCCGACGTGGTCCGGGACGCGCGGTGGGTGCGCGACGGGAACGTGGTGAGCAGCCAGGGCGTCTCGGCGGGGATCGACATGTCGTTGTGGCTGGTCGGGCAGCTGTACACGCCGTCGCACGCCCGGGCCACCCAGCGCTACATGCAGTACGACCCGGCTCCGCCGTACGCCGCGGACGTCTGAGGTCCCGGCGGTGTCGAGTGATCCAGATCGCACCGCCGGAACCGGGCCGGGTGCGGAGCCGACCACCCTCCCGTGGTGCGGTGCGGACCGACGGCGGGAAGAGGGTCGATGCGTTCTCGGGTGCTGTGCGGTCTGGCCCTGACCTCCGGTCTGCTGGCGGCCTGCGGTGGGAGCGGGGCGGCTCCTGGGCCGGCCGCGGGGACACCGGCTGCCGGGTTCCCGGTGCAGATCGCCAACTGCGGGAGTCCGATCACGATCGACGACCCTCCGACGAGGATCGTGACGAGCAACGCGTCGAGTCTGGAGATGCTGTTCTGGCTCGGCGCCCAGGACCGGGTCCTCGGCACGGGTTTCCCACCGTCGCCGGGCACGCTGCCCGAGCAGTTCGCCGAGGCCGGCGCGAAGGTTCCGGTGCTGGGTGACCGGGTGATCCCGAAGGAGAAGCTGCTCGGCTCGGGCGCCGACGTCTACATCGACACGTTCTCGCGCATGGGCTCGATGGGCGGAGCCGCGTCCGTGGCGCCGACGGAGGAGGAGTACACGACGGTCGGCATCGACCATCTGTTCCTGCAGTCCACGGCGTGCCCCACGCCCGGCGCCGCGGCCACGGACCTGTCCGGGGTGGTGGAGGACATCCGCAGGCTGGGGGCGCTCACCGGGACCTCGGTCAGGGCCGACGAGCTGGTGGCGGGGATGGAGAAGACCGTCGGCGAGGTGCGCGACGCGCTGGCCGGCGTTCCCACCGAACGGCGCCCGAGCTACTTCTTCCTCGATGTCGGCCCGACCACGGGGCAGCCGATGGCGACGTGCAACCAGCAGGTCGCGAACGCGGTGATCACCCTGGCCGGGGCCCGCAACGTCTACGGCGACTGCACGGGCACCTTCCGGCCGGTCGGCTGGGAGGACGTGGTGGCCCGTGACCCGGACTGGATCCAGCTCGGGGTGCGCAACCGCGGCAGCGAGGCGGCCAACGAGGCCGCGTTCGAGGAGGCGATCACATTCCTCGAGCAGTTCCCGGCCACGGCGGGGTTGCGCGCGGTGCAGGAGGAGCGGTTCCTGCGGATCCCGTCGGAGCGCACGACGATCGCGAGCGTCCGCAACGCCGACACCGTGCGCCAGATCGCCTCGGTCCTGTACCCCGACCTGGTCCCCGCCGGTCGCTAGTGGTCTCCGACATCTCGAACGGCGCAGGGCCCGACGCGGTCGACCGGTCGGCGGTGCGCGCCGGGACCGTGGCGGCCGTGCTCGCCGTGGCGCTCCTGGTGCTGATGACGGTGGCGGTCTCGCTGGGCTCGAGCGACATCCCGTTCACCCGGGTCTGGGAGATCGTGTGGGCCCGGCTCACCGGCGGCCCGCCCCCGCCCGGCACCTCGGACGTCATCGTGTGGCAGCTCCGGGTCCCGCGTGCCGTGCTGGCCGCGCTGGTCGGGGCGGGACTGGGCGTGGTCGGCACCGCGGTGCAGGCCCTGGTGCGCAACCCGCTCGCCGACCCCTACCTGCTCGGCATCTCGTCCGGTGCGTCCCTGGGGGCGGTGGCGGCGATCGTGCTCGGTGCCGGTGCCGGTGGGCTGCTCGGGCTCGGGTTGTCGGTGGCAGCGTTCGCCGGGGCGCTCGTGTCGTTCCTGCTGGTGTGGACGATGGCCCGGCGCGGCGGCGGGTTCTCGCCGCTGCGGTTGGTGTTGGCCGGGGTCGCGATCGGCCAGTTCCTGTCCGGCGTCACCAGCTACCTGGTGCTGCAGACCGCCGACGATCAGCAGACGCGCGGTGTGCTGTTCTGGCTGATGGGCAACCTCGGCGGTGCGCAGTGGACCCAGCTGGCCGTGCCCGCCACGGTGGTGGCGCTCGGACTGATGGTGTTGCAGGCGCGCGCCCGCGGGCTCAACGCGCTGCTCATGGGGGACGAGACCGCCGCCGGGCTGGGTATCGAGGTCACCCGGTTGCGCCGCGAGCTCTTCGTGGTCACCAGCCTCCTGACCGGTGTGCTGGTGGCGGTGTCGGGTGCCATCGGGTTCGTGGGGCTGCTGGTGCCGCACGTGTGCCGCCTGGTGGTCGGTGGCGACCACCGCCGGCTGCTCCCGGTCGCCGCGCTGACCGGGGCGGTGCTGCTGGTGGCGGTCGACGTCGTCGCCCGCACCGCGTTGGACGCCCAGGAGCTGCCGGTCGGGGTGGTCACCGCCTTCATCGGGGCCCCTGCTCTGCTCTACCTGCTCGACCGGCGACTGGAACGGTAGTGCGCATCGCGATCGAGGACCTGCACGTCACCCTCTCCGGGCGCACCGTGGTGGCCGGCGTGCACGTACTCGCGGAGGACGGGGAGATCGTCGGCGTCGTCGGCCCCAACGGCAGCGGCAAGTCCACCGTGCTGCGCACCGTCTACCGGCACCTGCGTCCCAGCTCCGGTCGCGTCGTGCTCGACGGGCGCGACGTGCGGGAGCTGGGGGCGAGCGAGGCGGCTCGCCACGTCGCCGCGCTCCCGCAGGAGCGCGGGGCCGACTCCGAGCTCTCGGTCCGGGAGGTGGTGGCGATGGGCCGCACCCCCTACAAGCGCCCGTTCGCAGGCGAGGACGCCAACGACCGGGACATCATCGCCACCGCCCTCGACCGGGTCGGCATGACCGACGCGGCCGGCCGCCGGTTCTCCACCCTGTCCGGTGGCGAGCGCCAGCGCGTGCTGCTGGCCAGGGCGTTCACCCAGCAGCCCGACGTCCTCGTGCTCGACGAGCCGACCAACCACCTCGACATGCGCCACCAGGTGGAGCTGCTGGCCCTGCTGCGCACCCACCGTCACACCACCCTCGTCGCGCTGCACGACCTCAACGCCGCCGCGGCGGCGTGCGACCGGCTGCACGTGCTGCAGGCGGGCACGGTCGTGGCGTCGGGACCGCCGCGTGCCGTGCTCACGGTCGACCTGCTGGCCGGGGTGTTCGGGGTGCGGGCGGCGGTGGTGGACCACCCGCTCACCGGTGACCCCCTGATCGCCGTCGACCACCACGCGCCCGCCTCCCCACGGCCTCACCGCGCCGCGGGCTCGACCGTTTCCCAGGGCACTGATGACGAGGCCGTGGCCGACCCGCGGGCGACCACCTCGCGGCCCGTCCCGGCCGTTCGCGCCGACGCCGAGGATGCGCATGGACCTCGCCGTTACGACGCGACCACCGAAGGACCGGTCGGCCGCCAGACGGTGCCGCGGCGCTCGTGGCGCATCGCCAGCTCGATGCCGTAGGCGATCTGCGGGCCGAGCTCGCGTTCGACGAGGTGGAGCGCCATGTCGAGGCCCGAGGTCACGAGGCCTGCGCTCACGAGGTTGCCGTCGTCGACGACCCGCGCGCCGACCGGAACCGCCTTCGTGCCCTCGAGCTCGGTGCCGTTCCCGTGGGTCACCAGGGGGCGGCCGTCGGCGAGACCGGCGTAGGCGACCACCAGCGACCCGCCGCAGACGGTGGCCACGGTGGTGTCCTCGCGGGCGAGGGCGTCGGCGAGGATCTGCGGGAGCGCGCTGGTCGCGGCCCGGGTCAGGATCTGTCCGATGCCGCCGTCGACCTCGGGGTCGAGCTCGATCGTGCCCGCTGCGCCGGGAACCACGATCACATCGGCGCGCTCGGCGTCAGGCGCCGCTGTCGCGTCGAGGCCGATGAGCGGTAGCCCGCTCGGCACCCGGCGTGGCCCTTCGACCGAGACGAGCTCCACCGTGGTCCCCCCGCCGGTGAGGACGCCCGCGGTGTGGAACACCTCGTACGGCGCGATCACGTCGAGCGGGTCGAACCCGTCGAACAGAGCGATCTGGACGTGCATGCATGTCCTCCTCGGAGCGGGAGTGGATGGTGACCCGAGGTCAGTTCCAGTCCGGCTGTATCTTGGTTGCAGTCGGACTGTAACTGATGGGGAGACTGTTGCCGTCAGGGATGTCGGAGCGCGAGCGGAGGGGGGCGCGGTGGCCGCCGGCCCGAACGAAGGCCAGTCCGGTGGGACGACCGGGGCCTCGCGCGCCTCGTCCGATTCCGTTCCTGGACCCCCGCGGAGCGCGGCGTTCCTGGTGATGGCCCTCGGCGCGCGCATCCGGGCGCAGGCGGAGCAGGCGCTGCGTGCCGAGGACATCGGCCTGCGGCACTTCTCCGCTCTCGGTCATCTCGCGCGCCAGCCCGGCGTCTCCTACAGCGAGCTCGCGCGCCGTGCTCACGTGACGCAGCAGAGCATGCAGGCGACCCTGCAGCAGTTGGAGCAGCGCGGCGCGGTCGAGCGGGTGGGAGGAGCGGGTCGCGGCCGGGCCGCGCATCTGCACGTGACCGACGAGGGCAGGCGACTCCTCGCCGTCGGCCGGGAAGTCCTCTCCGCGGTCGACGAGGCCATGACCCGGGAGCTCGGTACCGAGAGGAGCGCGCAGTTCCTCGACACCGTGGACGCGGTCCTGCGCAACGAGCTGTGGAGAACGGACCGTGGAGCCCGACCGGCCGACGGCGTGCGGCGCAAGGAGGAACCATGACAGCGGCAACCGAGTGTCAGCAAGGTGGCTTTACTGCCGTGTTGCGACAGTATGGCCACCTTGCTGGCACTCGGCCGGGGCCTCCGGTCAGGCCTGGCCGTTGAGGATGGCGGCCGTGAGCACGGTGCCGCCGAGTCCCCAGCCGCCGTCGACGACCTCGTCGACGATCACCAGGGTGTTCGCCCTGGCCCGCTCGCCGTAGATCTCGGCGTACAGGTCGGTGGTGCGGTCGATGATCTGCTTCTTCTGCTCGGCGGTGAGGGTGTCGGCCGGGACCTTGAAGTTGGCGAACGGCATGGGGTTGTTCCCTTCTCGGTGGTTCCTGTGCCGGTCCGGGAGCGGACCGGCCTTCGTCACAGGCTGGCGTGCGCGGTGAGCAGTTCGTCGATGCCGATGCGGCGGTGGAACTCGGCGCGGATCCGGTCGTTGACGGCCGGCGTACACGACGTGGCCCGCCGCCGCGAGGGCGCGCGCGGTGAGGCGCCGAAGCCACCGGAGGCGCCGGTGACGAGCACGACCTTCGGGGCGGGCATCAGACGATCCCCCCGTTCGCACGGACGACCTGCCCGTTGACCCAGTGGCCCGCAGGGGAGGCGAGGAACGCGGTGACCTCGGCGATGTCCTCCGGGGTGCCGAGCCGTTCCAGCGGCGGCTGCTTCGCGAGGCGCTCGATCGTGGCCTCGTCCTTGCCGTCGAGGAACAGCGCGGTCGCGGTCGGGCCGGGGGCGACCGTGTTGACGGTCACGTCCCGCCCGCGCAGCTCGCGCGCCAGGATCAAGGACAGCGCCTCGACGGCTCCCTTGCTGGCGGCGTAGGCCCCGTATGCGGGGAACTGCAGGCCCACCACCGAGGTCGAGAACGTCACGAGCGACCCGCCGGCGCGCAGCCGGCGGGCGGCCTGCTGGGCCACGACGAACGTGCCCCGGATGTTGATGCGGTGCAGGTCGTCGAGGACGTCCAGGTCGAGGTCGGCCACCGGGGACAGCGCCATCCGGCCTGCGGCGTGGACGACGACGTCGACGCCGCCGAAGCAGCGCTCTGCGGTCTCGAACAGCTCCGTCACCTGGTCGAGGTCGGCGACGTCTGCGCCGACGGCCACCGCCCGGCCACCTGCGGCGGTGATCTGCGAGACGACGGCCTCGGCCTCGTCCTTGTTGCCCCCGTACCCCACCACGACCGGAGAGCCGTCGAGAGCCAGCGTGAGGGCGACGGCGCGGCCGATGCCGCGCGACCCGCCGGTGACGACGGCGACCCGGTCGGTCGTCGGCGTCGGGTCCGTGGACTCGGCTGTGTCGGCGTTCGTGTTCATGGCTTCGACGGTGCGCGCTGCGGCGCGGCACAACCAGCGGTTCTCGTGGGAGGGGATGACACCCCCCGCGTCCGCCCTGTACCTCCGTCGCGCGGCGGCGGACGCTGGTGGACATGAGTTCCGCGAAGTTCGCCGAGCTGGGAGCCTTCCTGCGGTCCCGGCGCGACCGCATCCGTCCGGCCGACGTCGGGCTCTCACCGGGGCCGCGCCGTCGCGTCCCCGGGCTGCGCCGCGACGAGGTGGCCCAGCTCGCCGGGGCCTCGGTCGAGTACTACATCGAGCTGGAGCGTGGTGCCGGATCCCAGCCGTCCGAGCAGATGCTCGCCGCGCTCGCGCGTGCCCTGCGCCTGACCGCCGACGAACGCGACCACGTCTACCACCTCGCCGGCCGCCCCGTGCCCGTGCCGGGCGGACCCGCCGCCCACGTGCATCCGGGCATGCTCGATCTGCTCACCCGCCTGACGTCCACGCCCGCACAGGTCATCACGGACCTGCACGTCACGCTCGTCCAGAACCTGCTCGCGGTGGCTCTCATCGGGGACCAGTCGGGTTTCAGGGGTCCTCGGGCCAGCCTCGTCCACCGGTGGTTCTGCGACCCCGAGTCCCGCCGGCTCTACCCGGAGGAGGACCACGAGACGCAGTCCCGCGCCTTCACCGCCGACCTGCGGGCGGCGGCCGCGCGGCGGGACGCCCACGACACCGAGGCCGGTTCGCTGATCAGCGAGCTGCTGAACCGTTCGCCGGAGTTCGCGCGCCTCTGGGCCGAGCACGACGTGGCGTTCCGCCGCGACGACCGGAAGCGGATCATGCATCCGGTGCTGGGCCTGCTCGAGGTCAACTGCCTCAACCTCTTCAGCGAGGACGGCCGACAGCGCCTGCTGTGGTTCACACCGGCCGTCGGCACCGAGAGCGCCGACCGGCTCGAGCTGCTCGCGGTCGTCGGCACGCAGGACCTGACCCGGGCGCGCTCCCTGCAGGACTGATCTCGCCGGGTCTGCGCGGACCGCCCGCCTGCGCGGACCGCCCGCCCGTGCAGACGCCTCCGGTGCTCAGGGGTGCGCGGATCTCGGTGGCGCCACGATCACCGGCAAGGCGAGGGCAGCGACCACTCCGTTCGCCGGCGCCCGCACTCCGGACTGACGCGGAACGTCACCGGACCGTCCCGCCACGGGGCTCGATCGCGTGTGCCAGCGTGAAGTCGCGGAGCAGAGCGGCCACCGCGTGCTTGCCCTCCAGCGTGATCCCGTGACGCACCTTCGGAAGCACCTCGAGCCGGGAGCCGGGTATCGCGTCGGCGATCTGCCGGCCGCGTTCCGGGGTGGCGCCGGGGTCGTCGGCGCCGTAGACGAGCAGGGTCGGTGCGGTGATCTCGGGAAGGCGGTCGGTCACATCGAAACCGCGGACCGCGGCCAGTCGTCGGGCGTCCTCCTCCACCGGACGGTGCACCAGGACCGCGAGGGTCTCGTCGACCAGTTCCCGGGACCGCTGCCCCTCCTCGGAGAGGGCGAAGCCGAGCATCTTGGGGGTTCGCTGGTCCGGTGGGAGCGCCGTGATCTCGCCCGCCGTGGAACCCGCGTCGAGCGTGACCCGCGCGACGGTCGCTCCGAGCGTGAGCGTCTGCACGACGTCCGGTCTGCTGATGGCGAGCTGGAGCGCGATCAACCCGCCGAAAGAGCTGCCGAACACGTGTGCCCGTTCGTATCCCAGACCCCGGATCAGTGCGGCGCAGTCCTGAGCGAGATCCTCCATGCCGTAGGGGCTCGGCGGGTTGACGGAGTCACCGGTGTCGCGCTGGTCGTAGGCGATGGCGCGGATCCCGTCGCCGAGCAGGGGCCGGAGTCGGTCGTACTGGACGCGGCCGCTCTCGCCCCCGTGGATCAGGACGAGGGGTTCGCCGGCACCCGAGTCGGAGTAGGCGATCTCGAGATCACCGGCGGTCACGTGCTGTACCACGGGTCGGGCCTCCTGCGGGGGTTCACGGGTCGACGAGCGGTCCCGGCGGCCGGTGACATCCGCAGCGGCTGGGTGCTCGGCTCATCACCTTCTTATCCCTCAGCAGAGATAATTGCAACACGACGTTGCGTTAGTTGATCGGCTCGGCCCGCACCGGGACCGGGCGTCAGCGTTCGTCGTGGGCCAGCACGGTCACCGGCTGGGCCTGCTCCGCGTGCTGACGCCAGAGGTGGTCGGCCACGTCGCCGGGTTCGTGGGCGAGCCCCGGCCCGACGGCCCCGACGATGGTGACCCGCCCGACGCGGACGCCGTGGTCGGGCAGTGTCCGGGCGAGCAGATCGACGTAGCTGGTCAACCCGGCGTAGGCGATCGCGCTCACCGCGCGCTGCGGGGTGGGACGCACGGCGGCACCGCCCGTGGTGAACAGCAGCGTGCCGGATCCCCGCTCGACCATTCCCGGCACGACGCTCCGCACGACGGCCACGGCTCCCACGACGCTGAGGGCGAGCGCGTCCCTGACGTCGGTGGCGGTGGTGTCGAGCACCGGCCGGATCAGCCCGACGTCCGGGAGCGGGCTGAAGCAGACGACCTCGGGGACGCCGAGTGCCGAGGTCAGCTCGGCGAGTGCCCGGGTGACGTCGTCCGGGTCGGTGATGTCGCCGCCGGCGGCGGAGGCTCCGTGACCCGCTTCGTGCAGCTCGTCGACGAGTGCATCCAGCCGCGACCGGGTGCGGGCGACGAGCCCGACCGAGTGCCCGTGCCGGGCGAACCTGCGTGCGACGGAGGCGCCGATGCCGGGTCCCGCGCCCACGACGAAGAGCGGGCCGCTCACCGGGCGGTCCATCCGCCGTCGACGGCGACGAGCGCGCCGGTGATGAAGCCGGCCGCATCGGAGCAGAGGAAGGCGACCGCCTCGGCCACCTCCTCGGGCCTCCCGATCCGGCCGATCGGGTGTGCGTCGCCGAAGGAGGCGAGCATCTCCCGGCCGTTGTCCACCACTCCTTCCATGATGTCGGTGTCGATGACACCGGGGAGTACCGCGTTGGAGCGGATGCCCTTGGGGCCACCCTCGATCGCCAGCACCCGGGCGATCTGGGCGAGAGCACCCTTGGACGCGGCGTACGCGGTCTGGGTGGCGAAGGCGACGACCGACGAGACCGAGGCGACCGACACGATCGCTCCGCCGCCCCCGGCCTCCATCACCCGGAACGCCTCGCGCGCCTGCACGAAGTTGCCGTGCGCGTTGACGCGCATGATCTCGTCGAAGTCGTCGACGGTGGTCTCGGTGACCGGCTTGTTGAGCGTGCGCCCCGCGTTGTTCACCAGGATGTCGAGCCCGCCGAAACGGTCGCGGGCGAGCTGCATGGTCGCGCGTGCGAACTCCTCGTCCGCGACGTCCCCGACGAGAGCGGCCACCTGGTCCGGCGCACTCCCGGCGAGCCGCTCGACGGCCTCGGACCGGTCCGTGACGACCAGCCGGGCGCCGCGTTCGCGCAGCAGCGTGGCGGTGGCGTGGCCGATGCCCCGTGCCGCGCCGGTGATGACGGCGACCCGGCCGGTGAGGTCCCATGTGGCCGGGAGCGCGGTGGTGCCGGTGGTCATCGGTTCGCTGTGTTGTTCGTCGTTCCCGTGCATGTCCACCACTTTCGCCGCGCAGGGCCCACGGCGGGAGGGTGCTGTCTTCCAGGGAGAACCGCACCCAGGAAGAGCATGGGCGCGCCGGGATACGGTGGGGACCCGGCGGAGGGTCAGGCAACGGCCTCGCCGGCCAGTATCCGGAGGCCGACGAACCGGGTGTGCCTGCGCAGCGCGAAGCCGAGCGACTCGTACAGCCGGATCGCGTCGACGTTCGAGGCCGCGGTGTGCAGCAGGGGGGTCTCGCCGCGTTCCCGGATTCCGGCGACGACGGCTCGCACGAGCCGGGTGGCCAGCCCGCGCCCGCGGTGGCGCGCGTCGGTGCAGACGGCGCTGATCTCGGTCCAGCCGGGCGGGTGCAGTCGTTCGCCTGCCATCGCGACGAGCTCGCCGTCGTGCCGGATGCCGAGGTAGGTGCCCATCTCGACGGTGCGGGGCAGGAACGGCCCCGGCCGGGTGCGTTCGACGAGGGCGATCATCTCCGGGACGTCCGCCGGGCCGAGGACCACCGCCTCGGGGTCGGGCTCGGCTGCGACGCCGGCGTCGACGAGCTGGACGCCCGCGATGTCGGCGACCACCGCCCAGCCCGGCGGCGGCTCGACGCGCGGGGCCGACACGGCGGCCGTCGCATCCGGCCCGACCAGCGCGGCCAGGTCCGCCCACGCGCCGGCGTCCGGCTCGTCGGGCAGGGCGAAGAACGGGCACACGTCGGGCGGGTAGCGCAGTACCGAGCCGTGCTGCACCGCGAAGTGCGCGTGCGGGCCGACGAGAGATGCGTGGACCGGGTTGTCCAGGACGTGCTGCGCGCTCACGGGCGGGATCCTCCCGAAGCGGGTCGCGCGGCGCGGACCCACAGTGGTCACGAGAGAGTCGTCACGAGAGAGTCGTCACGCAAGCCCCTGCCGCGCGACGAGCGCCGGCAGCACCGTCTCGGCGACGGTGTCGATGATCCGCCAGGACACCGCGGGGGCGTGCCCGAACGGCAGGACCACGACGAGCTCGTCGGCGACGGCGAGGGCGACGTCGGCGCTCACCGAGGCGACGATCTGCTCCGGGGTGCCGCTGTGCACGATGACGAAGTGCAGCGGCGGGGCGCCCGGGGTGCCGTGGGCGGCCTGCCGCATGCGGTCGCGTTCCAGCAGGAATGCGTAGTCCTCGTGGTCGGCCCGCCCGGTGGCCCCTGTGATGCGTGGCACGGTACTCGGTGATCTGCTTCGCCTGGTACTCCTCGAAGCCGAGATCGGTGATCTCGGTGCTGAGGGTGGACAGCTGCAGGCCGAGTCCGAGGCCGCCGGTGCGGACGGCGGTGGCGAGGCGCCCGGCGCCGTAGGAGAGCCGTCCTGGCAGCGTGGGGCTCAGCGGCTGGGCGTTCGGGCCACCGAACACGGGCCCGAACAGGGCCTCGCCCTCGGCGTACCCCGCGCTGAGCCCCAGGTGCAGCCGCCCGCGCCGGTGAGCAGGTCGGTGGGTGGCCGCCTCCTCGGCCAGCCGGACCGGGTTCTCGTAGTGGATCGGCACCACGGAGGTGTCGAACGTGATCCGCTCGGTCCGCTGGGCGAGGGCTGCGAAGAACGGCAGGGGCGCCGACAGGTACGGCTCCAGGTGCCGCGTGCGTACCCAGCCGGCGTCGTAGCCGAGCCGCTCCGCGCGCTGGAAGAGCCGCATTCCCTCCTCGAGTCCCTCGGAACGGGTCCCCACCCTCCCCTCGACGCTGCGTCGCAAGGGCTTCCCGCGGCCGGTTGCGGCCGACGGCTCGACCGGGTGAGGATGCGAGCATGTCGCGACCGCCGCTCGAGCCGTTCTGGCCAGGCCGTCGCGCGGACGCGTTCGACCAGTTCTGTCGGTAGGCCGCGCCGCGATCCCGGCGCACGTTCGCACCTCGAACCGTCCTCCCGGGAGTGCCCCCATGACCCGACCGCTGCACCTCGCCGTCGAGCTCGGCGGGGAGGGTGCGCACCCCGCCGCATGGCGCCGGGCGTCCCACCCGCCCGCCGCGCTGCTCACCCCGCACCGGGTACGTGCCGTCGCGCAGGTCGCCGAGAACGCCGGACTCACGTTCGCGACGTTCGACGACTCGCTGCTCCCGCCGGGCGGGGCCGGCCCGGTGGGCCGGATCGGGGCGGTGGAGCGGGCGGCGTTCGCGGCCGTCCACACCAGCGTGCTGGGGCTGGTTCCGGTCGTGTCGACGACCTACAGCGAGCCGTTCCACGTCTCGTCCCAGCTCGCCTCGCTCGACTTCGCCGCCACCGGCCGGGCCGGTTGGCTCGTCGCCACCACGGACGACGCCGCGGTGGCCCGCGCGCTCGGCAGGCCCGTGGTCGAGGGGGATGCCGCCGTGGCGCGCGAGGCGCGTGATGCGGTACGGGTGGCCGCCGACCTGTGGGACTCGTGGGAGGACGACGCCGCGGTC
>WUUC01004835.1_pt1 | contig 21103 bp, 17 predicted proteins | sample 6278441 | NCBI WGS metagenome assembly WUUC01 (sample SAMN13675441, study PRJNA597444) | soil metagenome | isolation source: soil | place: USA: Washington | collected 2017-10
AGCAGCCCGGTAGCTCGTCAGGCTCATAACCTGAAGGTCACAGGTTCAAATCCTGTCCCCGCAACCACTTCTGTCATAATACGATAACCGTCTCGGTCTAACCGAGGCGGTTTTTTTCGTGCGGCGAATTTGAAAATGTCTGGATTGCGTAAGGCCGGGCATTAAGGCGCATATTTTGCGCGAAGGCCTTCATGAACCTCACTCACCGGCGGAATGCGCCGTGCAGCGGTGGTGCTTCGACGTAGAAATCGGAAAACACGCTCGCGGCAACTCTGCACTACGCAGATGCTCGCCCACCTCCGGCCACGCAACATCGATCCGCAATTCGGAGCGATGTAGTGATGTAGTGGTAGGTGGCGGCGCAGTGGCCTGCTGCATCGACCGGGGCGTTCTGATAAATGTCGGCTCCTGCTCGGGGTAGTCACGAGCCGAATCCGACGGCCTATAGCGAGGGTTAAAGGTGCGTCACTGCTCAAGTCGGGCTCAACTGAGGCGTGTGAGCAGTCCCGCCATCAGCCTTGCACGCTCGACCAGGCTATCAACTTCGATATGCTCGTCGAGTGTATGCAGGCCAGCCCCGCGCACACCGATCGAATCGAGTGTCGGGATGCCGAGCGCGCCGGTAAAGTTGCCGTCCGAGCCGCCGCCGGCGCTTCCATGTGTCAAGTCGAAGCCGATATCGGCGGCAACTTGGCGTCCCACTTCATAAAGCGCCATCGTTCCGGCATCGGGCTCCCAGACAGGACGTGTGACGCCACGCGTGACCTCTAACTTGACGTCGTTCTCTTCCCTGGCAAGCGCCAGCATGGCTCCAACACCGCCGTCAAGGTCTTCCTGGCGCTTGGCCATGGAAAGCGCCTCGGCATGGCAGACCGACGAGACGCAATTGACCCATTGGCCGGCATGGATGACGCCGACCGAGAAGGTGCAGTCTTCCGTAGTCATTTTCTCGACTTCGAGCAGCATGCGCGCCATCAATGCAATGGCCGATCGCCCTTCGCCAAGCGCCCAGCCTGCATGGCTTGGCCGGCCTTCGGTCTTGAGGTTGAAGCGCGCGATCGCGTAGCGGCCTGTGACCGCACCGCCATCGGGTCGGGCGGGTTCGGGCACCAGAACGTATTTGTTCTTACGCGCTTCCATCTCGATCAGTTCGCGCGTCGACGGCGTGCCGACTTCTTCGTCCGGGGTGAACAACACCGTAACAGGCAAAGGGCAATCGATGGCGGCAAGGGCGAGCTGGCGGATTGCCTCCACGGCGACGAAATTGCCGCCCTTCATGTCCTGGATGCCGGGACCGTAGCATTTGCTCCCATCGCGGCGAAAGGGCAGCTTCTCCAGCGTCCGGACAGGATGGACTGTGTCGAGGTGACCGGAAATCAGGATGCCCGGCTTGCCCAAATCCTTGTGGGGAAAGCGCGCGCGTACCGAGCCGCCAAATCCCATGCGGCCAGGGATGCGTTCGATCTCGGCGCCTGCGGCGGCGAGGTCATAGCTTGCCAGATCCATCATCCGGTCGACGGCGGCCGCGTCGAAGGTCGGGCTCTCACACTCGATCCAGGGTTTCAGCCCTTTGAGCATGGATTCCGTATCAAAAGGCAGGCCGTTGATATTCATGGGGATGTCCTTGAAGCTTAGAGCGGCAGGCGCTTTTCGACGATGCGGGCCATGACGCTCGCGCCGACCGGCAGAATGGCGTCGTCGAAGACGAAGCCTGGATTGTGGACCGGCACATTGCCGCCATGGCCGATTGTGCAATAGGCACCCGGCACGACCTTGAGCATGTCGGCAAAATCCTCGCTGCCGGTCACGAGCTCGGTCGTCTCTGAGGCGTTATCTGCGCCGACGATATCACGCGCGGCGTCGAGATACGCGTCGGTGAGGCGGGTATCGTTGACGAGCACATCGAAAATTTCTCGAAGATCGGCCGTCACCTCGATGCCGAATGTCTTGGAATAGCCCTCGCACATGTCGCGGATGCGAGCGTGGATCAGCTCCTTCACCTCGTCGTCGAAATAGCGGATCGTGCCGCAGATCACCGCCTTGTCTGGGACAACATTATAGGCGGAACCGGAATGGATCTGCGTAACGGAGACCACGGCAGGTATGGTCGCCGGCACGTTGCGGCTGACGATCGACTGCAATGTCTGGACGAGCGAGGTGACGGCGAGGATCGGATCCTTGGCGTGGTGGGGCATTGCGCCATGACTGCCGACGCCCTTCACGTAGATGTCGAAGAAAGTCGAACCCGCCATGGCAGGTCCAGGCTTCACGCCGACCTTGTTGGGTGCTTCCTGCGGGTTGTTGTGCATGCCGTAAATTTCGTCGCAGGGAAACCGCTGGAAAAGGCCATCTTCCAGCATGGCGCGCGCACCGCCGAGACCTTCCTCGGCCGGCTGGAAGATGAAAACGGCCTTGCCGGAAAATTCACGTGTTTCGGCGAGATAGCGGGCAGCACCCAAAAGCATGGTCGTGTGTCCGTCATGGCCGCAGCCATGGAACTTGCCTTGGAATTTGGAGCGCCAGGGCAGGTTGGTTTCCTCGTCCATCGGCAGGGCATCCATGTCGGCGCGCAGGCCGATGGTGCGGCCGCCGCCCTTGCCACTCAAAACGCCGACAACGCCCGTCTTGCCGATGCAGGTATGGACCTCGATCCCCCAGGATTTCAGCTTCTCGGCGACGATCCCGGCCGTACGCGTTTCCTCGAAACCGATCTCCGGATTTTCATGCAGATCGCGCCGGATGGCAGTCAGTTCGTCGGCATATTCTTCGATCCGCGGCAAAGTCGGCATGGCAAGTCTCCCTGTAAGCGGTCAGGCTGTCTGGAATTGGTGGGGGGCGAGTTCCCTGAAATTGGCAAAGTCCCAATGGCGACCGGGAGCTGCCTCAATGAGCGCACGCGTATAGTCGTGGCTCGGCTGGGACAGGACATTTGCGGCCGTGTCATGCTCGACAATCTTTCCGTGCTGCATGACCACGACCTCGTCGCAGATTTGAGCTGCGACGCGTAGATCATGGGTGATGAAGAGGATGGCGATGCCGAGCTTTTCCTGCAACTCGTCGAGAAGCTTGAGCACCTGCGCCTGCACCGAAACGTCGAGCGCTGAGACGGCTTCGTCGGCAACTAGGACGTCGGGCCGCATGGCGATGGCACGGGCAATCGCGATGCGCTGGCGTTGGCCGCCTGAAAATTGGTGCGGGTAGCGGCTGGGCGCGTCCTTCGGTAGTCCGACAAGCTCCATCAATTCGGCCGTGTGCTTCAGCGCCTCCGTGCGCGATTGGCCGAAATTGAGCGGCCCCTCGATCAGGCTCTCGCCGACGGTCCAGCGCGGATTTAGTGAGCGGAACGGGTCCTGGAAGACGATCTGGATACGCTTGCGATGTGGCTGCAGTTCGGTGCGGCTGAGCTTGGCGATATCGGCCTGGCCGACCTTGATGTGCCCGCGCGTCGGGTCGATGAGCCGCATGATGCACCGAGCCACGGTGGACTTGCCCGATCCGCTCTCGCCGACGATGCCGAGCGTGCGGCCGGGCTTGATGCGAAAGCGAATATCCTGCGCCGCCTTGGTTTCGCGGCCCCGCTTGAAGAAGCCGCGCGTGTCGTAGATCTTGGTCAACCCCTCGACGGAAAGCACCGGCTCGGTCCAGGCTTCGGCCCGCGCATCGCGCGGGATCAGGCTCGGTACGGCCTGCAGGAGGCGGCGTGTATAGTCCTTTTGCGGGTCGCGCAGCAGCGTTTCGACGGCGGCACTTTCGACGATGTCGCCATGGCGCATGACATAGACCGTGTCGGCGATCTCGGCCACGACGCCCATGTCATGCGTGATCAAGAGCACGGCCGTGCCATGCTTTTCCTGCAACTCGGCAATCAGCTTCAGAACCTGGTTCTGCGTGGTGACGTCGAGTGCCGTCGTCGGTTCATCAGCGACGAGCAGCTTCGGTTCGAGGATCAGCGCCATGGCGATCATGATTCGCTGACGCTGGCCGCCCGAAAGCTGATGCGGATATGCGCTGTAGATACGCTCGACATCGGGCAAGTGAACCTGCTCCATGATGTTGATGACGCAACGCTTCTTCTCGCGCGCAGGCAGCTTCGTGTGGCTGTCGAGCACTTCCTCGATCTGGTCGCCGACCTTCATGACAGGGTTCAGTGCCGTCATCGGCTCCTGAAAGATCATCGAGATTCGCTGGGCGCGAAGCTCGCGCATTTGGCCGGGGTCGAGCTCGAGCAGGTTCTGGCCGTCGAGTTCGATCCGTCCGCCGGTGACTTCCAGCGCGCCCTTGGGCAGGAGACCCATGATCGCAAGCGAGGTGACGGACTTTCCCGAGCCACTTTCGCCGACGAGACAGACGGTCTCGCCCTGGCGGATCGTGACGTCGATCGCATTGAGGATCGCGACCGGCTCCGTGCCACCGGCGGTGGCGACGGACAGCCCCTTGATTCCAAGTGCGGTCGGCGCATCGGTGAATTGTCGATTGCGAAACAACATGGTTACGCCTCCCGCTTCTTCAGTCGCGGATCAAGAAGATCGCGCGCCGTATCGCCCAAGAGATTGATCGACAGGATGCAGAGCGACAGCATCAGTCCCGGCCAGAAGATCAGCTCTGGCTTGATCTGGAAGAACACGCGGCCCTCGGCCATGACGTTGCCCCAGGTCGGAATTTCGGTGGAAACGCCGGCGCCGAGGAAGGACAGGATCGCTTCGGTCAGGATCGCCGACGCGCAGATATAGGTGCCCTGCACGATGAGCGGGGCAAGCGTGTTCGGCATCAGATGCTTCCAGAGGATCTTCGGCATCGAGGAGCCGAGCGCGATCGCAGCCTCGACGTAAGGTTCCTCGCGTGCAGACAGGACGACGGAGCGCACCAGGCGAACCACGCGTGGAATTTCAGGCAGCGTGATCGCGAAGATCACCGACCATATGCTCGGTCCGTTGAGCGCCACGAGCGCGATTGCAAGCAGGATGGAGGGAATCGCCATCAGCGCATCCATGATGCGCATAATCACGGCGTCGGCCAGCCGGGAAAAGCCGGCTACGAGGCCGATCAGCAGCCCGACGAAGACGGAGACTATGGCCGCGCCGATGCCGATCAGAAGCGATACCTGCCCGCCGACCATGACGCGTGAGAAGAGATCGCGGCCATAAGGGTCGGTGCCGAGCCAATAGGTCTCGCTCGGCCCTTTCAGGCGCTGCAGCGCATCCATGGTCATCGGGTTGTGCGGCACGTAGAGATAGGCGGTGGTGGTGGCGATGACGATCAGCGTCAGAACGATCGCTGCAAGGATCGGGCCGGCACCAAGCCGCCAATGGCGGGGCAGCTGGATCGCCCCGAGCACGACCTGCATGGCGGAGGCCGGTTGCGGTTGAGCGGCCATCAGTAGCGAATCCTCGGATCGAAGAGCGTGTAGGACAGGTCGATGAGGAGATTGACGAAGACGTACATCGCGCTCGTCAAAAGGATCATCGCCTGGATCACGGGATAGTCGCGCGCCAGGATGGCATCGACCGTGAGGCGGCCGATGCCTGGAATGTTGAACACGCTCTCGGTCACGACCACGCCCGAGATCAGAAGCGCAAAGCCGGTTCCGATGATGGTCATGATCGGCACGGCGGCGTTTCGGAGCGCATGGCGGAAGAGAACGATGTGCTCCTTCACGCCCTTGGCGCGAGCCGTGCGCACATAGTCTTCGCCGAGCACTTCGAGCAGGCTCGCCCGCGTCATGCGGGCGATCAGGGCGATATAGATCGTGGCCAGCGTCAGGCAGGGCAGAATGGCGCGGGTGAAGAAGGCTTGCAAATCCCGCGAGGGTGTCGTGTAGCCCTGAACGGGGAGCCAGCGCAGGTCGATCGCGAAGAACTTGATGAAGATATAGCCAGTCACGAAGACGGGGATCGAGAAGCCGAGCACCGAAAAGGTCATGACCGCGTAGTCGATCCAGGTGCGATGGCGCCAGGCGGCAAGCACGCCCAATGGAACGGCGATCAGAACGGACAGGATGATGGTAAGCGTGCCGATCTGCAGCGTCGGCCAAATGCGCTGGCCGATAAGCCGTGTCACGGGCTGGTTGGAGATGATCGAGGTGCCGAGATCGCCCTGGATGAGCTGCCCGACCCAGGTCACGAGCTGGATGTGAAGCGGCTCGGTAAGGCCCAGCGATTCACGGATGCGTTCGAGTTGGGCAGGGGTGGCGGAATCGCCGGCAATGATCGCGGCCGGATCGCCTGGGGTGAGACGCAAAAGAAGAAAGACGAAGATCGCGACGATCGCCATCACCGGTATGACTGCAAGAATGCGCCGGATGATATAGCCCAGCATTGGTTCGATTATCCTTCGGAAGGCAGGCAGGATGCCCCCGGCCCGAAGGCCGGAGGCCATGCGATCGATCGACTATTCGGTCTTGTCGATCTGCCAGAAGACCGGCACTGGCGAGGGAATCATGTCGACGATGGTGGCGCGACGCGCCTGTACGGTCAGATACTGGCCAAGCGGGATGTAATTCACCACTTTGATGACATGCGCCTGGATGCGTTCGGCCACTTCTGCCTGCGCTTCCGGTGTATCAGCGGCGATGAACTCGTCGCGCAACGCTTCCAGTTCTGAATCTTCCGGCCAGCCGAACCAGGCGTCGTCGCCACGACCGTTGACCATCGGATTGATCAGCGGCGAGGAGATTTCGGGAACCATCCAGTTGGTGAAGAAGATGTTCCATCCGCCATCGGTCGGCGCGGCCTGGCTGGCGCGGCGTGTAACGAGCGTCTGCCAGTCCATGGCCTGCATGTCGACAGTGAAGCCAGCTTCGCGAAGCTGCTGCGCGGCAACGATGGGCTGCGCCGTCAGCGTCGTCACGTCGGTCGGCTGCATGAGCACGATAGGCTTGCCATCGTAGCCAGCTTGTTCGAGGAGTTTCTTTGCGCCTGCCGGGTCGCCGCCGCTCTTTAGCGTGTCCGCGCCTGTTTCGGATGCCAGAGGGGTTCCGCAGCCGAAGATGGCGCCGCAGAGCGAGTAGTATTCCGGGTTGCCGATGAGCGTTGCGAGCACCGATTCCTGTCCCATGGCCATCAATGCGGCCTGCCGGATCTGCTCATTGTCAAAGGGCGGATGCTTGAAGTTCATCCGTCCCATGGTCTGGTAGCCAAGCGGATCGCGGACCTCCACGACGACGTCGGGACTGGCTTCGAGGATTGGCAGAAGGTCGATCTGGGACTGCTCGAGATAGTCGATCTCGCCGGAGACGAGAGCGTTCATGGCCGTCTGTGCGTCCGGCATCGTCACCCAGCGGACACGATCGACATTGACGACCTTGCCGCCCGACATCCAGTCGGCCGGTTCTTTGCGCGGCAGGTAATCGGCGAACTTCTGATAAGTGACGGACACGCCAGGTTCGAATTCCGATTCGACGAAGACGAACGGACCAGAGCCCGTGTAGTCGGTGATCGCCTCGGATGACGGCGTCTCGGCCACGCTCGCCGGCATGATGAAGGGCGGGACGGCCGACTGCTTGCCGACGATGTCAAGAAGCGGCTTGAAGGGCTCGGTCAACGTCCAGGTGATCGTCTTGTCGTCCTTCGTTTCAAGGCTGGCGGTAACGTCGAAGATCAGCTGGCCGCCCGAATCGCGCTCGCCCCAGCGTTTAAGCGAGGCGACCGCATCGGCTGCCGTCACCGGCTCGCCATTGTGGAACTTCAAGCCGTCGCGCAGCGTGAAAGTATAGGTCAGGCCGTCGTCGGAGACCGCGAAGTCGGCCATTTGCGGCTTCACCTCGAAGTTGGAGTCGACGGCAATAAGCACGTCATAGATCATGTAGCCATGATTGCGTGTGATGTGCGCGGTGGTGATGATCGGGTCGAGAACGCGCAGGCCAGAATGCATCACGGCCGTGATTGTTTCGGCCTCCTGCGCCATGACTGCGCCGGCCGGGACGATGGCCGTCGAAGCAGCAAGGGCCGCCGCAATCACGATGGAGCGCCCCTTCTTCAAGACAGCGCTCGAAAAATCGCGTGGAATAAATGTCATCGTTTACCCTCTTTCGTTGATTTCGCCAGTGTTGGACGCCGATCTTGGGGCCGGCTGGTATTGTTGAGACGTGCCGGCTCAGCCCGCCCGCTTGATCGCCTCCTTGCGTTCGAATGCAGGGCCGTTGGGCGAAAGCCGTGTGCCGGGTTTCAGCCGGGTGAATGGAAGATCGGCGGCATCGAGCGCCATCGGGCCTGGTGCGGTTGCCACCAGGATGGCCTCGGCGATCGGTTCGAAATCGGCACGGAAATGCACCGAGCTCTTATTGACGAGGATCGCCTGATCCTCGGGATCAATGCCGACGAAGCGGTACATTTCCCGGTCGGCCATTTGTGCCTTGTAGGTGGCGACGACGATGCGCACACCGTCGATCGACAGACAGGCGGAGGGACCGAGATTCATGTCGGCGCCGCCATAATAGGGGCCGGTGGCCTTGAAGCGTCCGTCGGAGAGCTTCTCGACGTGGTAGGTGGCGCTCAGCGGCGCATCGCCTGGGATATTGGACTTCCCGCCCAGCGATAGTTCGACACTGGCACCTTGACCTGCGCTGTGTGCGCGTTTGGCGGAGTCGGGATCAACGATGACGCCGATCGCCGCTCGTGTCGCACCGGCCTTCAGGAGCGCGCGCAGCATGCCCGTCGTGTCGGAATCGCCGCCGGCACCGGGATTATCCTGCGTATCGGCGATAACGACGGGACGCGACGCGGCAGCGGCAAGACGTTGCGCTTCGGCAATCGCCTCGTCGGGTTGATACGCTTTGCCGGCAAAGCGGCCTTCGCGATCCAGGAATTCCCGTTCAAGCTTGTTGGCCGCCGAATTGGCCGCGTCTTGCGTTTCGGCATAGACGAGAATGGAGGGCAGGCAGTCCTCGAAATCGGCAGCTGGAAAGCCGGTGAGGATCGAGGCGCTCGACACGGCGCCGGTCGCGATGCCGTCAATCTGTCCGTAGAGCGACTTGGCCGGCTCGATCATTGTGCATTGCCAAGGGATAGGGATCATGAAGGGCAGTTGCCGAAACGCCTTGGCGAACGGCTTGCCGCGCGTCATCAGCCGGTCGAGCTGTTCGGCCGCGCGTTCGCCGGTTTCTGCCATGTCGATATGGGGATAGGTGCGGAAGGCAACGAGCGCGTCGGACTTATCGACCATTTTCTGAGTGACATTGCCGTGCAGGTCGAGACTGGCCGCTATCGGCACGGACGGCCCGACGACTGCGCGCAAGCGCGCCAGCAGCTCGCCTTCGCCGTCGTCGATATGCTCGGCGACCATGGCGCCATGCAAGTCGAGAAGGAGGCCGTCTACCGGCCCTGCCGTGCGCAAGCGCTCCTCGATTTCGCCCGCGATGCGCTCATAGGCGCCTTTCTCAACGTGAGCCGACGGGATGGCCCCCGTCCACAGCAGCGGGACAAGTTCCCAGCCTGCCTGCTGCGCATAGCCGACAAATCCGCTGATACCGAGATTGACGCCACCGCAGCGCTCAAGAATCTCGCCGCCGCGACTAATCGGGAGATAGCCACCGCCCTGTTCAAAGTTTTCGTAGCGGGCCTTGGTGGGCGCGAAGGTGTTCGTCTCGTGGAGGAACCCTGCAATCGCTACACGCTTCGTCATCGCGGGCCCGTCTCGCTTGAGCTGAGAAATTCCGACGAGGGTCTGTATCGATAGGCGATACAGATATATCGCAATTCAACGGTAGTGATGGTATGATCCCTCGTCAACTACCATTCGAGAGGACGCATGCATCGCAGCATCATTAGTGGCGAAGATGGCGCCAGGACGCTCGACGAGGCGCATCTGAACGATCCGCTCTTCGTGCAGTCCATTGCGCGCGCGCTTCAGGTTTTGTCGGCTTTTCACCGGGCCGAGCAGCCGCTCAGCCTGTCAGACATTGCAGAGGCGAGCGGCGCGGGCCGCAGTGCCACGCAGCGTGTCGTTCACACGTTGAGAACGCTCGGATATATTGAGCGGGACGAAGCGAACCGGGGCTATGTGCCGGGTATCCGCGTCCTCGATCACGCGCTCGACTATCTGCGTCTCAATCCGCTTATTGAACGGGCAACCCCAGTGCTTCTCGACCTGCGAAAGAATGCCCGCGAGCGCATCGATTTGAGCCTGTTTGACGATTTGCGCGTGGTCTACGCGGTGCGGCTACAAAGCAAGCGGGAGACGTTTTTCGCAACACTTGTCGGTCACAGCGTACCGACCTTCTGCACGTCGGGAGGCCGCGCAATCATGGCCCATCTGAGCGATGCGCAGGTCGACGACATAATTGCGCGTTCGGACCGAAGGTCCTTTACAGACAAGACCATCACTGCGCCTGAGGAGGTGCGCCAGATGGTGCGTGAGGCGCGCCAGCTTGGCTACGCGCTCACAGTCGAAGAGGTGCTGGTGGGAGAAGTCGCGTTGGGAGTGGCCGTTTTGGGTTCTGGCGGCAAGCCGCTTGGCGCGATCCACATTGCGGGTTCCCTGAGCGAATGGACGCCGGAAGCCTTTCGTACGCGGTTTGCTCCGCTAGCGGTCGAAGCCGCCAACGCGATCAGCCGATTGCGATAGTTGACGTAGAAATGCGAGCATTTCGGGGCTTCGATGCCAATACCGATCTAAGTTGCGAAGACCTGTTGTCGGAGAATTCGAGCAGGTTCACCGGCGCATCGCGCGCCGCGTGCGATCGATGCTCGGGGTTCGTTCACAAGCGCGAGCGCCATCCTGACCGGATCGAGATGATCCACATGCCGCAATTCTCAGCGGTTGGTTTCCAGCCCGTCGAACAGCGCTACGACCTCCGTCTTAGCGATGGAGATGTGGTAGTGCAGCGCATCCAGCAGTTCGGGCTTGTTGCGGCCCTCGATCGCCTTCAGCAGCGGATCGTGCGATTCGGCGATGAGGTGGGGGTTGTCGTAGAGCTTGCCGATGAGGGTGATACCGACGCTCATTTCGGCGGCCAACTCGTCATAGACCTTCAGCAGGCGCGCGTTGCCGCCAGCCTTGCACAGCATGCGATGAAAGGCGAAATCCTCGAATATCTGCTTTTCAATCGAGCCGTCGTCGGCCGAGGCGTGCAGGCGCGCGACCTGGCGGGCGAGCGCGTCGATCTCTTCATCCGAGATGCGGTTCATGGCAATGCCGGCGGCGTGCATTTCCAGACAGATGCGCAGATCATAGATTTCGCGCATTTCGTCGGCCGTCAGCGTGCGCACGAAGAAGCCGCGACGCGGGCTGGAGACGACGAGGCCCTGGTTTTCCAGGAGCCGCGCGGCTTCGCGGACCGGCGCCCGGCTGGTGCCGAATTCCTTGGAGAGCTGGAGTTCCGTCAGCCGGTCGCCCGGCTTTAGGCGGCCGGTCACGATCGCCTCGGTGATCAGGCGCGAAATCTGGGTTACCAGATCGATGCTTCGCAGCGGGGTGAAGGTTATTGCGCCCACGCCCGAGGGCTGCTTGTCGCCCTCAGCCCCGTCTTCTCTCTTCATGTCACTGTCCATGCCGCTTCGCCCCACCGTTATCACTGGCCTGCCCGCCGCATTCGCCCGTTCGGTCCGTCGGGCCATAGACCGGAAGTTCGCCGGCACTTTCGCCCGGAATGCCGGCTCTCCGCAAAGGTCTTCAAGGGTCCTGCGCCGTCAAGCCCACGCTTGGCAGTATATATTGCCGCTATGGCGATTGTCGACAATTGACTTAAGCGGGCTGGTATGCATGCTTGCGAAATGACGGGGCCGGAGCGGAAAAGTGCCATCAATGAGCATCCAGAACACCTTTCAAAATGAGCGGGCCGGAACATCGCAGCCGACGGAGCGCGTTCAGCTCGCCGCCGCCTATCGGCTGATTGCGCATTTCAAGATGGACGACAGCATCTTCACCCATATCTCCAGCCGAGCGCCGGCGGACGAGGGCGAGCATGCGTTTCTAATCAACCCATACGGGCTTCGCTTCGACGAGGTCACCGCCGGCAATCTCGTCACCGTCGACCTCGACGGTAGGATCCTAAAGGATCATCTCGGCGGTGGCATAAACAAGGCCGGCTTCACCATCCACAGCGCCGTGCACGGCGCACGCCCGGAAGTGCGCTGCGTGCTTCACACCCACACAGTCGCCGGCGTCGCTATTTCCTCCATCGAGGAAGGTCTGCTGCCGCTCAACCAGTGGTCGTTGCAGTTCCACAATCGGCTGGCGTTCCACGATTACGAAGGTATCGCGCTCGATCTCGACGAGCGTGAGCGGCTGGTTGCCGATCTCGGCGAACGCAACGTCATGGTGCTGCGCAACCACGGCCTTTTGACCTGCGGACGCACGGTCGGCGAGGCTTTTGCACTGATGTTCAACATGGAGCGCGCCTGTCGCGCGCAGCTTGCCATCATGTCGTCTGGCGGGACGATGCGGCCCGTGGACGGCCAACTCGCCGAGAAGACCGCCCGGCAGTACGAGCGCTGGAGTTCTGACGACATTGCCTCGCAGCCCGACCCGCAATGGGAGGCGTTTCAGCGACTCGCCATCAAGGAGTATCCGGATCTCACCGACTAGCATCTGCAACGTGCAGTCATCCTGCGGGGAATGAGGCGAAAAGTCCGTCCCACAAATTCAAAAAAGGGGAACTGAGCCGATGACGACCAGATTTGCGACACTTGCGGCAGCGCTGCTGCTTTCGACCGCCGCCTTCGCGCAGCCCGTGGAGGGCGGCCGTGCGAACGTCATCATCCAGCCCGAGCCGCCAGGTCTGATGCTGGGCGTGGTGCAAAATGGCCCGACCCAGATGGTAGCCGGCAACATCTACGAAAGCCTGCTGCGCTACGACATGGCCCTGGAACCTATGCCGCAGCTCGCCAAATCCTGGGAGATGTCGGACGACGGCCTGACCTACACATTCAAGCTGCACGACAACGTCAAATGGCATGACGGCGAACCCTTCACCTCCGCTGATGTCGTTTTCTCGGCCGATGTCTTCCTGCGCGAGACCAACCCTCGTCTGCGTGCTTCCCTCGAACATGTGGAAACCATCACCGCGCCGGACGAGGAGACCGTTGTCTTCAAGCTGAAGCAGCCCTTCGGCCCCTTCATCGGCATCTTCGAGGTCGGCACTATGCCGATGGTTCCCAAACACATCTACGAAGGCACGGATTTCGCGGCCAACGAGGCCAACAACACGCCGATCGGCACCGGCCCGTTCAAATTCAAGGAGTGGGTCAAGGGTTCGCACATCCTGCTGACGAAGAACGAAGATTATTACGAGGAAGGCAAGCCCTATCTCGACGAGATATACTGGCATGTGATCCCGGACGCCGCCGCGCGTTCCGTGGCTTACGAGACCGGCGTGGTCGACATCCTGCCCGGCGGCTCTATCGAGAACTTCGATGTCGGCCGTATTTCCGAGATGGAAAACACCTGCGTCACCGACAAGGGTTGGGAGTTCTTCGGTCCGCTCTCCTGGCTGTGGCTCAACAACCGCGAAGGTCCAACTGCCGACGTGCGTTTCCGCCAGGCGGTCATGTATGCCATGGACCGTGAATTCGCCAAGGATGCCCTTTGGAACGGCCTCGGCAAAGTGGCCAGAAGCCCGGTTTCCTCGTCCACGCGCTTCTTCACCGACGACGTGACCGACTATAGCTACGATCCCGACAAGGCCAAGGCGCTGCTGACGGAGATGGGCTATGATGGCACTCCGGTGCGCCTCCTTCCGTTGCCTTACGGCGAGACTTGGCAGCGCTGGGCAGAGGCGGTGAAGCAGAACCTCGAAGAGGTGGGCATTACCGTCGAGATCGTCTCCACCGATGTCGCCGGCTGGAATCAGAAAGTCAGCGAGTGGGACTACGACATCGCTTTCACCTATCTCTACCAGTATGGCGATCCCGCACTTGGTGTAGCGCGCACCTATGTCTCCTCCAATATTGCCAAGGGATCGCCCTGGAACAATGTCGAGGGCTATGAGAATGCGGAAGTCGATGATCTCTTCGCCAAGGCGGCTGTCGCCGTCGGCAAGGACGCGCGGCAGGGCCTCTACACCGAAGTGCAGCAAAAACTGGTCGACGATGTGCCGGTGGCATGGCTGCTGGAGCTGGGCTTCCCGACCATCTATCGCTGCAATGTGAAAGACCTCGTGACGACCGGCATCGGTGTCAATGACGGCTTCAAGGACGCCTATATCGAGAAATAGGCCGCCGGCCCTTTTCATCAATGCGCGGGCCTGGCGCCTGCGCATTCCTGCTTTGGTTCCGACCCCGCAGAGGCTCGATGCTACGCTTCATTCTCATGCGCCTCGGCAAGGCGGCGATCATCCTGATCGCTATCCTGACGCTCAATTTTTTCCTGATCCACGCGGCACCCGGCGACCCGGCAGCAGTGATGGCCGGCGAGGCAGGAGCGGCTGATGCGAAATTCATCGCTCAGTTGCGCGAGAAGTTTGGTCTCGACAAACCGCTTCTTGCCCAGCTCGGCATCTACCTGAAGGGCGTGGTGCAATTCGATCTTGGCTTCTCCTACCGGCAGCAAATGCCGGTCGGAGATCTCATCTTTTCGCGCCTGCCGGCAACCCTGCTTCTGACCATAACGGCGTTTGTCATCTCATTGCTGCTTGGCACGCTTGCCGGCGTTCTGGCTTCGGCGCGGGTAGGCAAATGGTCCGACACGCTGATTTCCACAGTGGCGCTCCTCTTCTACGCCACACCGCTCTTCTGGGCGGCTTTGATGGCGGTGCTTTTGTTTTCCGTTACGTTCAACTGGCTGCCAGGCTTCGGCTATGAAACGGTGGGCGCGGGGCATACTGGGTTCAGGCGCATTCTCGACATCGGTCAGCATCTCATCCTGCCGGCCACCACGCTTGGCCTCTTCTTCATGGCTGTCTACATGCGCATGACGCGGGCCTCCATGCTGGAGGTGAGCCAGCTCGATTTCGTTAAAACTGCGCGCGCCAAGGGGCTGAAGCCCGGCATCATCCAGCGCCGCCATATCTTCCGCAACGCCATGCTGCCGGTCGTCACCCTCGCCGGCCTGCAGGCAGGGCAATTGGTGGGCGGAGCCGTGCTCACCGAAACCGTGTTTGCCTGGCCCGGCATCGGGCGCCTGATGTTCGAGGCGCTTGCCCAACGCGACTACAACGTGCTTCTCGGCGTGTTCTTCATCTCGTCCGCCATGGTGCTTCTGTTCAACCTCGTCACCGACATTCTCTACCGTGTCGTTGATCCGCGCATCCGGGTGGCGTGATGGCTGATTTCTGGAAACGCTTCTCGCGCAATCGTGGCGCTGTCATTGGAGTGGCAATCCTCGTCATCGTGCTTCTGGTGGCGCTCTTCGCGCCGCTCCTCTTTCCCCAATCGCCCTGGCGCATGGTGCAACGGCCCTTCCTCGCACCCTTCGCCATGGACCAATATCCGCTGGGTACGGATGCGTTGGGCCGCGATGTGATTGCCGGGCTTGCCTATGGCGCGCAGGTGTCGCTGCTGGTCGGGCTGGTCTCCACTATTGCCGCGCTGCTGATCGGCATCCCCATCGGCGCCATGGCCGGCTATTTCGGCGGTTGGGCCGATGACGCGCTGATGCGCTTCACCGAGTTCTTCCAGACGGTGCCGAGCTTTGCGCTGGCCATCGTTTTGGTGGCGATCTTCGAGCCGAGCATCCGATCCATCATCGCGGCGATCGCCATCGTCAGTTGGCCGCCGGTGGCGCGCCTGGTGCGTGGCGAGGTCCTGTCGCTGCGCTCGCGCGAATATATCGAAGCCGCCATCCTCTCGGGCCAGACCAGCGCCACTATCATCTGGCGGCAGGTGTTGCCCAACACGCTGTCACCGATCATCGTGCTGGCTTCGCTGATGGTGGCCACAGCTATTCTGCTGGAATCCTCGCTCTCCTTCCTCGGCCTGGGCGACCCCAATCTGATGTCCTGGGGTTATATGATCGGGGCGGCGCGCACCGTCATCCGACAGGCTTGGTGGCTGTCTTTCTTCCCCGGCGTCGCCATTCTGCTCACCGTTCTGGCGCTCAACCTCATCGGCGAGGGCCTGAACGACGCCCTCAACCCGCGCCTGGCGCGGCGTGGCAAATAGAGGGCGCGATGGCAGACCCCGTGCTGAGCATCAAAAACCTGCGCATTGTCTTGCCGGAAGGCGCCGACCGCGATTTCGCCGTCGATGATGTGAGCTTCGATCTCCATGCCGGCGAAGTCCTTTGCATCGTCGGCGAATCCGGCTCTGGAAAATCCATGTCCGCCAACGCCGCGATGGGCTTGCTGCCTGATCTGGTGCGGCCCGTGGCGGGCAGCATCCGCTTTGGAGAAACAGATCTCCTGAAACTTTCCGAGGTCGAGTTGATGGACCTGCGTGGGCGCAAGCTCGCCATGATCTTTCAGGAGCCCATGTCGGCGCTCAACCCGCTGATGCGCGTCGAGGACCAGATCGCTGAAGTCTTCGAGGCGCACGATCTTCTGACACCCGGGGAACGTTCCGCCCGCGCCATAGCGCTTCTGACCGAGGTGGGCATTCCTGACCCGGAGAAGGCGGCGCGCGCCTATCCCTTCCAGCTTTCAGGCGGCCAGCGCCAGCGCGTCATGATCGCCATGGCGCTGGCGCTCGAACCGCAGATCCTGATCGCCGACGAGCCGACCACGGCGCTCGACGTGACGACGCAGGCACAAATCCTCAAGCTAATCGGCGACCTGCAGGAAAAGCACGGCATGGCCGTGTTGTTCATCACACATGATTTCGGGGTCGTGGCGGAGATCGCCGACCGCGTGGCGGTGATGCAATATGGCAAGATCGTCGAGACCGGCACGGCGGACGATGTGCTCGACAATCCGCAACACGCCTACACACAGAAGCTTATCGCCGCCATTCCCAGGTTCGCGGCGGACGCTGCCGGGGAGGTGCGCGCGCAACCGCCGATCCTCGAAGTGGAGGGGCTCAACAAGACCTATCGCACGGGCGGCGGCCTGTTCGGCGGCAAAGCGCGTGTGGTCGAGGCGGTCAAGAATGTCAACCTGACGCTCGGCGAGGGCGAGACGCTGGGCATTGTCGGCGAATCGGGCTCCGGCAAATCGAGCGTCGGACGCTGCCTGGTGCGACTGATGACGCCGGATTCGGGAACGGTAAGGCTGGCCGGCCAGGACATGGCGCAGCTTTCGGGCGAGCGGCTACGCGCGGCACGCAAATCGATCCAGATGATCTTCCAGGATCCCTACGCTTCGCTCAATCCACGTTCGAAAATAGGCCGCATCATCGCCGAGGGGCCGATCGCGCATGGCGTGCCGAAGCGGCAAGCCTACGCGCAGGCGGTGAAATTGCTGGAGCTTGTCGATCTCGACGCGCTCGCCATCGATCGCTACCCGCATGAGTTTTCCGGCGGGCAGCGCCAGCGCATCGGTATTGCCCGCGCGCTGGCGCTGGAACCGCGCGTCATCATCGCCGACGAGGCGGTGTCGGCGCTCGATGTCTCCATCCAGGCGCAGGTGCTGGACCTTTTGGCGGAACTGAAAAAGCGGCTCAACCTAGCGCTTGTCTTCATCACGCATGATTTGCGCGTGGCCGCGCAGATATGCGATCGCATCGCCGTCATGAAAAAGGGCGAGGTGGTGGAGATCGGCCCGGCGCACGCCATCTTCAACAATCCGCAAAACGCCTACACCCGTACCCTCATCGAGGCCATTCCCGGCCGCGAGAAGGAATTGGCGGCGGGGCGAAGGGCGCTGCCAATGGAAAATCTGGAAGAGCCAAATTGAACGAAACGCTCACTCAAAAAATCCTCGCCGCCGTCGAATACGGTTTTGAAGAGCAGATCGCCTTCACGAAAGACCTGATCCGCTTTGCCTCGCTGCGCGGCGCGGAAAAGCCGGCGCAGGCATTCGTGCACAAGGCGCTTGAAGAACGTGGTTATGCCGTCGAGACCTTCGCCATCGATATCGACAAGATCCACGATCATCCTGGCTTCTCGCCGGTGACCGTCGATTATTCCGGCGCGGTCAATGTCGTCGCCACCCATAAGCCGCGTGAACAAAAGGGCCGCTCGCTCATCCTCAACGGCCATATGGATGTGGTACCGGAAGGCCCGCATGAGATGTGGGAAGCATCGCCGCCGTTTGAGCCTAGACGTGTCGGTGACTGGCTTTACGGCCGCGGCGGCGGCGACATGAAGGCGGGCATCGCCGCGAATATCTTCGCGCTCGACGCGCTTGCCCGCATCGGCTTGCAGCCGGCGGCGAAAGTCCATGTGCAAAGTGTGGTGGAGGAGGAATGCACCGGCAACGGCGCACTTGCCTGCCTGATCGAAGGCTATACGGCCGATGCCGCCATCATCCCCGAGCCGGAGGATGAAAAGCTGGTTCGCGCCAATTGCGGCGTTCTGTGGTTCGAAGTGCATGTTTCGGGCCACCCGGTGCATGTGCGCGAGGCCGGCACCGGAGCGAACGCCATCGAGGCGAGTTTTCGCGTTATCGAAAGCCTGAAACGCATGACCGAGGATTGGAATGCGGAAAAGGCGAACTACCCGTATTTCGCCGACCTCGACCACCCCATCAATTTTAATGTCGGCAAAATCGATGGCGGCGACTGGGCTTCCACCGTCGCTGCTTGGTGCAAGCTTCACTGCCGCATAGCCATCTTTCCCGGTGACGACCCGAAGGTGCGCGCGGACCAGATCGAGGCGCATCTGGCCCGCGAACTGGCCGACGATCCGTTTCTCGGCAATCGCCCGCCGGAAATCACCTGGAACGGCTTTTTCGCGCGTGGCTATGTGTTGGAGGAAGGCAGCGATGCCGAAAAGGTGCTGACTGACGCCCATCGCAGGGCGACATCGAGCGAATTGGAAAGCTTCGTCACGCCCGGCTACCTAGATGCCCGCGTCTTCGTGATCTATGCCGGCATGCCGTGCCTGGTTTACGGTCCGATCACCGAAAACATCCATGGTTTCGACGAGCGCGTCAGCCTGTCATCGATCCAGCGCGTCACCGGCGCCATCGCTTTGTTCATCGCCGATTGGTGCGGCGTCGAGCCGATTGATCCTGAGGCCGAGCGTGGCTGAGGCGAGCGTGATAGAAGGGGTCTATCTGAGCACGGATCTCGACCTGGAAGAGCTCTATCGCGAAGCCTTCGCTGCTCATCCCAAGGTGCGGCTGCGTCATCCGCATGAAATCGACGACCCCGAGGCGGTGCGCTTCGCGCTCTGCTGGCGGCCGGTCGACGAGGCTTTCGATCCTTATCCCAATCTCGGGCTGGCAAGCTCCATTGCCGCGGGGGTCGACAGCATCGTCAATTGCCCCAGCCTGCCGCAAAAGGTGGTGGTTACGCGCGTGCGCGACGGCAATCAGGGGGACCTGATGGCCGGTTACGCCGCCTGGCACGTCGTCTGGCATCACCGCAACATGGCCCGCTACATCAATCACCAGAGAAGCGCGACATGGGCACGCTACGATATCAGCGGCCTGCTCCCCCCGCGCGATTGCGTTGTGGGGGTGCTCGGCTTCGGCCTCATGGGCCAGGCGATTGCGCGGGCCGTCGTCGCGATGGGCTTTACAGTCATCGCCGCCATCCGAGGCGAACCGCCCGCGAAATCGTCGGCCGGCGTCAGTTTCGAGTCGGGGCCGGATGCCGTGAGGCGCACGGCGGCGAAAGCCCATATGCTGATCAACGTACTGCCGCTGACGCCCGAGACGCGCGACATCCTCGATGCCAAGCTCTTCGCAACCATGCCGGCAGGCGCGGTGCTAATCCAGCTCGGGCGCGGCGAGCATCTGGTCGAGGACGATCTGGTACTGGCGCTCGACAATGGCTTGCTTTCGGGCGCCTCGATCGACGTTTTCCGCACCGAGCCCCTGCCTGGCAACCATCCGTTCTGGCGCGATCCGCGCATCGTCGTCACGCCACACCAGGCGAGCGCCTGTTCCACCGCCCTCGTCGCCGAACAGGTGGCGCAGGCGGCACTGGATGTGGTCGCCGGGCGGCGCCCGCAAACCGCCGTCGACCGGTGCAGCGGCTATTGAGATGACGGAAAGACCAGCAATGCGCGCGATCTTCGACGAACGACAGCTCCTGCACCGGCCGGGACGCTATTTCCGCCGAGGCGCCTATATCCCGCACCCCGAACAGGCCGAACGCGCGATCCTGATCCGCGACATGCTGCTGCGCAACGATTTTCCCATCGACGCGCCGCGCGATTTCGGCGAAGCACCGATCAAGAGGGTGCACGATCCGGCTTATGTAGACTTTTGGAAGCACGCCTATCGTCGCTGGCGGGATACTGCCGGCGACGCTGAACCGATCCCGACCTGTCACCCCGGCCGCCGTGCAGGACGGGCATCGCGGTCGATCTTCGGGCAGCTCGGCTTCTACGTCACCGACACTTCCGTGCCGCTGACCGAGCATCTCTTCGAGGCCATCTACTGGTCGGCGCAGAGTGCGATCGAGGCGGCGGAGCGGGTGATGAACGGCGAGCGCATGGTCTATGCTTTGTCGCGCCCGCCGGGCCACCACGCGCTGCAGGACAGTGCCAACGGCTTCTGCGTCTTCAACAACGCCGCCATCGCGGCGCACCGCATGGCCGGCACATTTTCCAAGGTCGCGCTGCTCGACATCGACACCCACACCGGCAACGGCTCGCTCGATATCTTCTACGAGCGCGATGACGTTTTCGTCTGCTCCATCCATGTCGATCCCGCGGTCTATCCGACCTACTATCTCGGCTATGAGGACGAGCGCGGCGACGGCGACGGTATCGGCGCGACGCTGAACCTCACCTTGCCCGAAGGCGCGTCGGAATCGCGCATCTTGGAGCGTTTCGGCGAAGGGCTGGACGCCATCCGTTCGTTCGGCGCCGAGGCGCTGGTCGTCTCGCTCGGCTTCGATATGGCCGCCGACGATCCGCTATCAGTAGTGCACCTGACCGGTTCCGGCTTCGAGACGATGGCGCGCGCGATCGTCCGGCTCGGGCTGCCGACCGCGCTCATCCAGGAGGGCGGCTATCTCGGCCCTTCTCTCGCCAGAAACGCCGAAATCTATCTTACCGCCAGCCGCGACGAACTGGCCAGACAGCAAACCAGCCGAGGTGCGAAATGACTCACCTCCTTGTCCGGCGCGCATAAGGGGAAGCAATCGTCGGCAGACGGTCGGTGAATGTTTGTCGTTCACAT
>WUUC01154053.1_pt1 | contig 21074 bp, 7 predicted proteins | sample 6278441 | NCBI WGS metagenome assembly WUUC01 (sample SAMN13675441, study PRJNA597444) | soil metagenome | isolation source: soil | place: USA: Washington | collected 2017-10
CACTCCCCTCGTTGCCGCCAGAGGACCCCCGCGCGGCGCTGGGAGATTCCGGCCTATACGCGCGCGTCCCAGCGCACGCGCGCTGGGACCGGGATCGGTCGTCGTTCCGCGAGTGGCTGAAGCGTTGGATCCTGGGCCGCGAGCGGGTGCCCATCCCGTCGTACATCGGCGTCATCGAGGATCCACCGAGGAACGGTGAGCCGCCGAGGACGGGGATCTGCTGCTCCGGGGGCGGTATCAGGTCGGCTGCGTTCAACCTCGGGGCGTTGCAGGAGCTCCAGGAGGCGCGTCGCCTCCAGGAATCGAAGTACCTCGCAGCGGTGTCGGGCGGCTCATACATCGCGGCGGCATTCTCGATGGTCGCGAAGACGCCGAAGCCCGACACTCCCGAGAAGAGCGACGACTCCGATCCGGAGCTGTTTACGGAGGGTAGGCCGCCGTTCTACCACGGCTCACCCGAGGAGCAGTACCTGCGCAACCGCAGCTCCTATCTCGCGCCCGGCGGCAGCGGCCGGCTGCGCCTGGTGCTGCGCGTGGCGCTCGGCCTTCTAGTCAACCTCGCCTTCCTCACCGCAGGGCTGGTGCTGATCGCGTGGGTGCTGGCAATCTACTACCGGTACGTCCACGTGCCGTTGCAAGGCGACCGTGGGGACGCGGCAGCCGGAACGCACACCTCCGAGTGGTTGGCGGCGGGCGCCGTCGCTGCGGTAGCACTCCTGCTCGGCTTCATCTCCGTCTTCCTCAGCTCGACCTCGGATCGAACGCGTCGCGCCCTGGAGACGCTCACGCTCGTCGGGCTGGGAATCGCAGTCGTCATCCTGGTCATCGCGGTCGCTCTGCCGGAACTGGTGTCGTTTCTGCGCAATCAGGGCGTCGGGCGCACGCCGGACCAGGTGACTGGGGATAGCGCCAAGGGCGGCGTGGCCGTCGCCGCGACGAGCGGCTTTGGAGCGCTCCTCCTCACGGTCCTGCTTGAGTTGCGGTCGAAACTGTCGATCGAGGATGCCGGGAAGGCCCTGTCGTGGTACCGCAAGCTGGCCGCGCCCGTGCGGCGCGCGCTCACGCAGATCGTCGCCTGGATCGTGGGTCCGCTGTTGCTGGGTTGCATCATGCTCGCCGCGCTCGTCGCCATGGTCAGTGCGAATCACATCGGGTTCTGGCCGGTGTTCGGAGCCGGCATCGTCTTCTTTATGTTCTGGCTGTTCAGCGACGTCACGTCATGGTCACTGCATCCGTTCTATCGCCGCCGGCTGTGTACGGCCTTCGCGCTCAAGCGCGTCAAGCGCCCGGGTAAGGACGCCGGAGACTTCGGCGTGGCTGTCGAGCGCCAGTATCAGCGGCTCGTGCCGCTGTCCGACTCGGGGGTGGAGCCCGGCCCAGGCCCGTACAAGACGTGGCCGACACTCGTCGTGTGCGCCGCTGCGAACGTGTCGGACCCTGCGGCGACGCCTCCCGGGCGCAGCGTCACGAGCTTCACGTTCAGCCCGGTCGCCATCGGCGGCCCGCTGGTCGGCGGCGTTCCGACGAAGGCGTTCGAGGACCACATTGCTCCGGCACGACGCCGTGATTTCACGCTGGCCGCCGCGGTGGCAATGTCGGGCGCCGCGATCTCGCCTTCGATGGGAAAGGACACGCGCAGGTCAATCCGGTTCCTGCTCGGCCTTGCGAACGTGAGACTGGGGGTCTGGGTCCCGAACCCTCGCCGCACCGAGCGCTGGCTCGAGTCGCCATTCGGGATGCGCTCGGTGTTCGCTCGTGTCCGCAAGCATGATCGCGGCCGAGTGCATAAAGACACGGCGGCTGCATGCGGGTCGGCAGAGGGCGATCGATTCCGCCGCTGGCTGTGGGCTCCACGGGCTGGCCCGTGGTACCTCATCAAGGAGATGTGTGGCTGGAACTCGGTCAACGATCCGTACCTCTACGTCACCGACGGGGGCCACTACGAGAACCTCGGACTCGTCGAGTTGCTGCGTCGCGGCTGCACGGAGGTTTATTGCTTCGATGCGAGCGGCGGGACCCGCCTCGACGCGCTCGGCGACGCGATCGCCCTGGCGCGCAGCGAGCTCAACGTCGAGATCGACGAGCTGGATCCGTCGCCGCTCACCGAGAACCCCAAGACCCGACTGGCGAAGCGCTGCTGCGTGGGCGGTCGCATCCGCTATCCCAACGGCGTCGACGGTGTCCTGATCTATGCGCGCAACGTGGTGACGGAGAAGGCGCCCTACGACGTGCAGGCATTTCGACTGCGCGACAAGGCATTCCCGCACCACTCGACGCTCGAACAGCTCTACACCGACGAGAAGTTCGAGGCATATCGCGAACTCGGCGCTCACGCCGGCAGGGCCGCAATCGAAGAGGCGGCTAAAGCGCGCCAGGAAGCTGGCGACGCCGAATCGCATACGCCCTCGTCGCTGCTGGCCTAGTACAGGCGCGAGTTGAGCGGGCTTCTTCGAGACCGACTGGTCCTCGCGTCATCTCCCTCGTGCTTCCGCGATGAGGTGGCGCGACGCTGGCACTGCGCACTTCACTTCGATGTCGCAGCGACCGGCCACCGAAAGTCTGGACGGGCCATGGCGCGTCGGCGCACGAGCCCCAGTACGCTAGGCAGTGCACCCAACACCGGCCTGAGTGTGCCTTAGATACGGCATGTAGTCGCGCGCAACGACGCCACGCAACCGGCCTCGAAGTCAGCCGCCGCCGGACCAGTACCTACTCGGCCCGTCGGACGCCACGGGGCCGCCTGACGATGACACTGAACGGGTACTACTCGCGGTCCCCGCTCGCACCCTGCGAGCGGACCGTACGGCGCGGGGCAGAGCGACAGGCCGTACTCGGAACCGGTCGGGAACGGCGTCACCGAGCGACGGGGCGGGCGCTCCGCTACTCGTTGGGCGGTGGGTTGATCAGGCTGTCGAACGCCAGACCGCTTGAGCGCTCGCCGCGCCCGACGCGCTTCGTCTCCCCCAGCCAGACGTACGCCTGGCCGCCGATCCACCGCGCCCGCCGGAAGCTCTGGCTGACGCGGATGCCCGCCCGCGGGACCTCTTCCTCGTGCACGTGGTAGGTCTCCCCGTCGTCGAGCCCGTGGCGGATCAGCGAGGTTCGCGGGGGGATCTTGTCGGGCGGGAACGGGTCGCGGTGGATGATCCGCAGCATGCGGGCGCGCTGCAGCTGGATCTCGCGCACCGAGCCCGGCACGTGGGTGGGGATGAACGGGATGAAGTGCTCCGGCACCTCCGTCATGGCCAGATACGCGGTGCCGGCCGCGTAGTCGAGCTGCGGCGCAGGCGCCTCGGCGATCAGCCGCTCGTGGTAGGCGCGGGTCTCGCGCGCCTCGTCGCGGCCGGAGCGGCCCGCGCCGGTCACCGACGGCACGGTCGTCTCGACGGCCCAGACCAGATTGGCGACCTCGTCGCGCGCCAGCTCGACCTCCTCGAGCGGAGCGCCGTCGAGCGTGCCGGCGACCGCGGGCGGCAGGAACACGCTGGTGTCGGCGTCCTCGCCGTTGAGCTGGAACATCGACCAGCGGTGCCAGTCCTGCTCGGGTCCAGTGCCCGCCGCCGTGACCCACAGCCGCTCGCCGAACGTGTTGGTCACCGCCAGGCCGTCGACGTGGGCGAGCGTCCCCGCCGGCAGGCGGCACGGGATCAGGAACCAGTCGTCGGCGAAGACGAGCGCAAACTCCATCAGCAGCAGCTGCGCCAGGTCGGTCGTCGACGGCTTGACGGCGCCGAAGTTTGTCTTGCGGTCCTCGAGCTTCCACCAGCGCGGGTCCGGCATACCGTCGAACGCCACACCCGTGGGGACGAACGTGGTGACCGTCGTCTGCTCCCCCGGGTCGCCGGTCGCGCCGAGGTCGCCGGCCGCGCGGTCGAACGAGTACCAGTCGAGGTGTCCACCGGCGAACTCGTCGGCGGTCAGCTGCTGCTCGCCCGCGGCGCGCGGCGCCGCGCAGGCGAACTGGTACTCGAGGTACGCCGGCTGCCATGCGTCGTCGGCGCCCGGCTGCATGTAGAGCGCGACGAACCACTCGCGCAGATCGTCTCCCAGGTCGTCCAGCTCCGGCCCGTCCGTGGCGACGGCGAGCGTGATCCCGGCCGACGCGGCGCCTCCGCCGGCGAGGTGCTGGAGGAGCTCGCCGCCGTCGATGCAGCGCCCGGCCAGCGCCGCCTGCTGCTGCCACGCGTCGCGGTGCGCGTAGATGGCGTCGTTGCCCTCGTCGCGCGCCGGCAGCGTGAAGGCGTATCTGGACAGGTACTGCGAGCGATAGCCGTCGAGCGACGCGTCGGCCAGCAGCGCGTCCCATTGCCGGCCGGCCTGGGCGCGCAGGTCGAGGTGCATGCGGTGCCCGCCGAGCTCCCAGCGCAGCGGGCGCTGCTCGACGCGGGCCTCGAGCGGCACCTTGTCCGGGAACGGCTCGACCGCGGCCTCGCCTGGGCGATAGCGGGTCACGGGAGCGGTGCGCATGCGCAGCTTCGCGAACACCGGCGAGCCCGCGTCGTCGGCCTTGAACTCGCCGGTCTGCCACTGCTTGCACAGCATCCACAGCGCATCGCGCACCTCCGCCTTCAGCGCGCGGTCGAAGTCGTCTCGCCGCGGGCGTCCCTCGAGCCGGTTCCACAGCGTGATGGTCGGGAAGCGCCGCTCGCGCAGCGCCACGTGGATGTCGGTAACGGCGTACTTGGGTTTCACGTCACTCGATCTGGGCGTAGACGTCGTTGTTGATCAGCAGGTTGGTCGCGATCGTGATCTGGTACAGCGTCACCGCCATCAGCGTCGCGGGCAGGAACTGCGCGTAGGCCGTCGCGTCGATCTGCGCGGGTTCGACCGCGCGCGTGCGGGCGGCGTCGAGCGTGTCGACCAGCGTCGCCACGAGGTCGTCCCAGCTCCAGCTCCCGGTCAGCTCGGGCGAGACCGCGAGCAGCATCGCCTGCGGCGGCTGGGAGCTCGGGGCGTCGAAGTTGAAGGTGACGCCGGAGACGAGGTCGGCGGCGGGGACCAGCTCGGGCCACTCGTCGAGCAGCAGGCCGCACTGGTCGGTGCCGCGATCGAACGGGACCGCGAAGTGCGCGGTGTAGAGCAGGTGGTCGCCGGTGGCCGTGGAGGCGTCGAATTCGAGCGCCATCCAGCGGTCGTCGGCCACGCGCGGGAGCTGCAGCGGCGTGAGCTCGAGCCGCGGCGCGCCGAACGCCTCGCTGAGCACCGCGACGTTCTCGAGCGCTCCGAGCTTGCGGCGGACGCGCGCGAGCCCGTACAGCCAGTCCTCGACCGGGAAGCGCCGGCCGGCGGCGCGCAGATCGGTCAGCAGCGCCGCCGACCCGTTCACGCAGTGCTCGACCTCAAGGCCGCGATCGCCGCCGAGCCGGAACCGCGGCACGAGCACGATCTCGTCTCCGAGCACGCCCTTGGCCGCTGACAGCAGCTCGGGCACTGCGGTGGCGGCGGTGACGGCCGCCGTGGCGGCGTCGATGCGCTTGGTCAGCTCGGCGGCCGCGGCCTCGACGCGCGCGACGAGCGTGGCCCGCAGGGTGGGCATCGCCGCGAGCTGGTCGTCGATGTCGAACGGCGTCGCGTCGTGGACCGCCGCCGCCGCGCGCAGCGGCGCCGCCGCCGCGGCGAAGTCGACGAGCTTGCCGGTCGCCAGCGTCAGCAGGGCCTGGAACTGCGCGAGCACCCCGTCGAACGCCGTCTTAGTCGCCTCGACCTGGCTGCGGTAGTCGTCCGGGTCGGTGGGCGGGACGGCGGTCGTGCTGGCCGCGATCTCCCCTTCGGCCTCGAGCAGCAGCGCGAAGCGCTCCCCTGGGGTGGTCAGCGCGGGATAGGCGGCGAGCAGGTTCGTGTACGTCGTGTGCTTGGCTTCCCAGCGCTCGACGAGCTCGCGGACCTTGGCCGCGATCGCGTCGTAGATGGCGCGGATGTCGCCGTGGATCTCGCCGGTGCCGAGCTGCGGCAGGCCGTGCCGGGCGGCGGCCAGGAACGCGACCGAGACCTTGCGCCCGTAGTCGTCGAGGTCGGAGGTGTCGGTCACGAGCGGCGTCAGCGCGTCGCGCCGCGCGGTCAGCTCCGTGATCGCCGCCGTGACGCGGCCGGCGAGCTCCTGCACGTCCCAGACGCTCTCGTCGGTGGTGGCCTCGAGCGGCTTCGCCATGTCGGCCGGGCCGAGCGTGCGGCTCTGGAGCAGCAGCGGGCGCAGGCTGCGCAGCAGCGCGGCCAGCTCGAAGAACGTGACCTTGCCGGCCACCGGCTGCGTGTACTCGATCGTCACCGCCATGGCGGGGTGGGCGTCCGGGCCGTAGCGGACGGACTGCAGGATCCGATCGTCGAGCTCGGTCATCGCCGCCTCGAGCTCGAGGTCGACGACGTAGAGCAGGTCGATCGGCTGCAGGCCGAGCGCGGCCTGGGTGACGGTGACGGTCTTGGGGGCGGCCAGCGCCGGCGTCGTGTACGTGACCCGCGCGACGACGTCGCCCGGGTCCGGCAGGCGGGCGGCGAGCCACAGGTTCAGCGGCGCCTCCGCACGCGAGCGCGCCGTCATGGCGACCGCGCTCGGCGAGACCGTCGGGTCGGCGTCGGGGTCGAGATGCAGCGCGACGCGGTGCGTCAGCGACAGCCCGCTGCGCGGCGTGTCGACGACGAACGTCTCCGGTGGGCGGCTGCCCGCGCTGTAGGCCGCGGTGTTGGCGGCAGCACGGTCGAAGTCGCCCAGCACGACCTGGTAGACGCTCTCGGCCAGCACGAGGTCGGCGACGGCGTCGTGCAGGTCCGCCAGCGCGTCGGCCTCGGCGTTGATGGCGGCCTGCTCGGCAGCGCTCGCCGCCGGCACCTTGCCGGGGCCGTCGCCGATCGGCACGCCGAACGGGTAGCTCGCGTTGCCCGGCTCGCGCCGCCGCGCGAGTAGCGCCTCGCCGTCGAGCACGTTGCGGGCCTCGAGCAGCGTGACGTCGGTCGGGTCCTCGGGCTGCGTCGACGCGAGCTTCCCGCTGGCGAGCGGGAACACCTGGCGCAGCGGATAGATGAACTTGTCGACCTCGGCGAGGTTGTGCGCGTCGTGCAGGCCGCGCTCGAAGCGGTAGCCGAGCAGCGCGGCCAGCGGCTGTCCGTTGCGCATGCCCTCGAGCACGTCGAGCGCGAGGCGCACGCGCCGCGACGAGAGGTTGACCGCCATCGCGTCCGGGTTCGCCGGGCTCGCGTTGACGCGATAGGCGTTCTTGAGGATCGCCGCCGCGCCGGCGTGGTTGAGCGACGGCGCGTGGATGAAGCCGGCGTTGGCCGGGTCGTGCGCGAGCGGCGCGTCGCTGGGGCGCGCGAACACCGCGGCGAGTTCGGGCTCCAGCGTGACCGGCTCCGGTGCCGGCTTCGGGTCGAGGTCCTCGAGCCAGCCGTAGGCGCCGAGGTACAGGCCTCCCCCGCCGTCGCCGCGCCCGCGCAGCTCCTGCAGCCGCGTGTGCGCGAGGCCCGTCTTCCACGCGTCGAGCCGGTAGCCGCAGCAGTCGACGTGCTCGGCCAGCAGGCGCTCCAGGCGCGCGGTCGGCACGTCGCGCAGGGCCTCGAGCGCGCCGATGACGGCGCGCAGGTCGCTCGTCTCGCCCGCCTCGGCGAGCACGGACGGGAACCGCACGTACTCGGCGAGCGTCGTCGTGCTGTCGCCGGTGACCTCCGGCCACGCCTCGTAGAGGCGCTGGAAGCGGCTCTCGCTGACATCGCCGTCGGCGACGTGGATGAACTCGGGCTCCGCGCGCGCGAGCGAGGGATCGACGAGCTCGCGCGCCTCGAGCAGGCGGATGCCGGCGTCCCAGTTGCACAGCATCATCGCGTGGCGCGCCAGCAGGTAGAGCAGCGCGGTCGGCGCCGGCTGCCCGCCGAAGTCCTGGACGCGGATCTGGTCCAGCGACGACGTCGCCAGCCACGCGAGGTAGTTGCGCCCGTCCGCGGCGTACGCGCGCACCGGCTGGGTCTCCGAGAGCGGGACGTCGTCGACGAGCGGGCCGGTGAGCCGCGCGCTCCTGCCGAAGAAGAACTTGTCGAGGATCGGCGGGCGCGCCTCCCAGTCGGCGCCCAGCTCGCGCAGCATCGCCTCCCCGCGCAGACGCAGCCAGCGGGCGAGGATCGCGCCGTACACCGACCCGAGCTGGATGACGAGCATGTTGTAGAGCTGGGCGAAGCTCTCCGCGTAGCGCTGGTGGTACTCGACCGAGCCCGAGTGCTGGCCGACGATGTCCAGCAGCGTCTGATGGGGGTCGCCCGGCGCGCCGACGTGGGCGACGCCGCCGGACAGCTCCCGCCATGTGCCGTCGAGGTGCGCGAGCACCGCGTGCAGCCGCTGCAGGTAGCCGCGCCGCGAGCCGCCTTCGATGTCGATGCCGCCCGAGGCATCGCGATAGCGTGCGAACGCCATCGCCGGCAGGATCCCGTAGGGCTGGCGCCCGACACGGACCGCGGGCAGCGGGCCGCGCCCGCTCACGAAGTGCGTGAAGAACTGCCGCGTGGCCGCGATGTCCGCGGCCCCCACCACCGGCTTCAGCATGTCCTCGAGCGCGTAGCCGAGCGTGGCCGGCCACAGCGCAGCCTGCATCGCGCGTGCCTCGGCCTGGTCGCGGCCGGCGGCGTTCGGGACGCGCTTGAGCAGCTCGCCGTCGATGCCGAGCGCCTCCGCCAGCCACTGGCCGTCGCGCCGCTGCAGCGGATCGGCGACGTCCGGGTAGGCCTCCGTGCCATTGAACACGATGTCGTAGGCGGCGTCGGGGTTGTCGATCCACGTGTAGGCGGCGCCGTCCTCGCCGCTGTTGTTGGTCGGGCTGCCCTGCGGGACGAGGCTGAAGCCGTTGCTGCTCGCGTGGTGGTGCTCGATCAGCGCCTGCAACCGCTCGCGGCTCTCCTGCGCGTCGGAGGAGCAGCGCAGCCCGAGCACGACTAGGCGGTCGAAGCCGTCCGCGGCCTCCGCGGCCGAGAGGTCCACGCGGATGCCCATGCCGACCTCGACGGCGCGCTCGAAGTCGGTCAGCCAGCGCAGGTCCTCGTTGATCGCGAGGTCGTCGCCGTCGGCGTGGATCTGCTCGGCCTCGGGCAGGGACGGGTCGGGGCCGACCGCGAGCCGGTCGTGGATCGCCTTGCCGACGACGCTGCGCGGCTGGGTGGCGCCGCGCCCCCACAGCAGCGCGACGAAGCGGTCGGGCAGCGCGGCCGCGCGCGGCGCCTGCGTCCACGCCGTGGTCTTGGTCGGCGGCGCGTCCGGCAGCTCGAGTACCTGGCAGCCGACGCGCACGTCGGCGCGCGTGTACGGGATCGGCGGGTCCTGCCCGCCCGGCTCGGGCGCGAACCCCGCGCGGATCTCCTCCGCCCGCGCCGCCCCGACCACGTTCTCGAACGCCTGCGCGGCGGCGGCCCGCTCCGTCGCGTCGTCGCCGGCCTTCCAGACCGCCTCGTAGTACTCGAACGCCCGGTCGCGCTCATCGTCCGTGACGTCGATCCGCGGCACGATCACGAGCACGACGTCCTGGGCGTCGACCTTCGGCGGCGGCGTGACGGCCGGCCGGTACTGCGCGATCACGTAGGCCGCGCGCCCCGAGCCGCTGCCGCCGGCGAGCGCCCGCCAGGCGCCGCGCTCCTGCGGCTCGAAGCCGCCCGCACGCCACATCGCGATCCAGAACTCGCGCGCGTTCTCGACCTCGGTCTTCGTCAGCAGGTCCTCGAACGTGTCGATCTGGCAGTCGTCGGGATAGGCGCGGATCCACAGCTCGGAGCCGTGGAAGCGGGTCTCCAGCCGCACCGGGAAGAGCAGGATGGGCCGCCCGTCGTCGAGCTCGGCGGCCTGTGCCGCGGGGTCGGCGAGCTCGACGAGCTCGCCGATGAGGTCCGTCGCTCCCGCATGCAGCCCGCGAAGGCGCCCGCGCAGGCCGTCGACGTCCTCCGTGAGCGTCGAGATCTCCTTCTCCAGCGCCTCGAGGCGCTCCTCGTGCTCCTTGCCCGACCGGCGGCGCAGATCGGCCGCCTCGTACTCGGCGTCGCGCAGCTGCTCGCGTCGCAGCGCCAGCTCCGCGGCCGCGTCGTCGCGCTCGCGGCGGCGCTCGCTCAGCTCGTCGCGCTTGTCGTCGAACTCGCTCATAGCATGCGCGACGCGTGCACGGCCACGAGCACCGGCACGCGGTAGAGGATGTACGCGAGGTCGGCGGCGTTCGTGCCCGGGCTCCAGGCCGCCTGCGCGTCCTCGGGGTCGGGCACGTTCTCCTGGTCGATACCCGGGTCGTACGGCGTGAAGGACAGCGTGCGATCGAGTTGGATCGCGCCCCCGGGCGCGGTCCCGATGTGCTGCCAGGCGAGGTCGTTCCAGTTGATCAGCCGCGGCGCCGCGGCGCCCGGCGCCTCGTCGAGGCCGAAGCGCGGCTCGCCCGGGCGCTCCTTGATCACGAAGAACCAGCCGGCGTCCTGGGCCGTGGTCGTCCCTCCCTTGGCCGTCGCGGCGTCGAGGTCGAAGCCGATGAAGTACACGTCCGGGTCGACCTTGGCCTCGAACAGCGGCTTGCGGACCTTCTCCGGCGGCAGCGATTCCTCCTCGGCCTCCGTCAGGTCGACCAGCTCGCGCTCGGCGTCGGCGTCGAACGAGCCGTCCGGCCGGCGGTGCCAGCGCGCTTTGCGCGCGTAGATGACGGCCGTCGGGTAGCGCTTGAGCAGCTCGCCGCGGATCACGAGGACGAGCAGGGCCGCCTGGCCCTGCGCCGCGCGATGGTTGTGCGCGCCGAGCGCGGAGTGGCGCGACCATAAGTGCAGCGGCGGGATGTCGCGCAGCGGCTCGCGCTGAGCGGGGGTCGGCGCCGGCGGGAGCTGCACGCTGACGTCCCAGAACTGGCGGAAGTAGCTGCCGCGCTGGTCGGTCGGGTACTCGTGCCAGAGCAGCTCGCGCGCGAACTCGTGGTTGAGGCCGACCATGTACGCCTCGATGAAGCGCTGGTTGGTCTCCAGCAGCGTCATGCTGTTCGGCGGGATCATGTTGAGGTTGGGCAGGAACAGCTCCGCCGAGATGTCGGCCAGCGGCTTGTACATCGGCGTCTCGAGCACCGGGTAGGCCATCGCCGGCGTGAACTCCTCGACGAGGTCCTCGACCAGCCAGCCGGGCAGCCTGACACGGCCCTTGACCCGGCCCGGGATCGTCACGGTCGGGTCGATCGCCGTCACTGTCGCGGTCGCGAGCGGGCCCAGCGCCAACTCTGTGCGGTCCGGCTCGGGGAACTCGATCGACACGTAGGTGAACGCGTCCTCGAGGGCCTCCTTGAAGCGCTTGCCGACCGGGCTGTCGTCCGCCCCGGCCTGCGGCGTTATCGGCGCGTCCGGGGTCGAGATGACGAAGTTCGGGACGCGCGGTAGGTCGCCGACCGCCTCCGGCGTCTGGTTCTCCTCGGCCAGCGAGCCGGCGGCCGCCACGGCTCGCGCCCAGCGCGTGAGCAGCCGGTACAGCGCGATCAGCAGCGGGCCGAGCACGACGACGAGGGCGACGGCGAGCGGCCACAAGCCGATCGCCGCGAGCACGGCGGCGAGGATCAGCACGAGCACGAGCAGCGCGAGCGGCAGGAACCGCAGCCACGGGTAGCGGTCGAGCAGCCGCCTGACGGCGGGCGGCGCGTCCTCGGGCGTCACCGCGTCGACGGCGTCGTCGATGCCGATCGCGCCGTCGGGCGGCAGCTTGGGCGGCGCCGGCTGCAGCGTGCCGGCCGTGACGCCGGTGAGGACCTGCGCGGCCGCGTCCGGGGCGAGCCCGAGCCGCTTCGCGAGCGGCGTGCCGGGTCGCGCGATCTTGCGGAACTCCGGCGAGACGACCACGGAGGGCACGGTGCTCTCGGTCACGTGCGCGGCGACGGTGAGGCCCTTGCTGACCACGCGCGCGTGCAGCGGCGCCGTCAGCAGGAACGCGCGCGCGTCCGCCAGCGAGACGATGTGGCGGCCGTGCCACGACAGCGACACGGCCTGCGCCATCTGCGCGAACCTGATCAGCGCGTTGGCGGTCAGGACGTCGCCGATCTGCTGCCACGCCGCGTTCATGTAGCGGTCGTCGTTCTCCTGCACGACGTCGGTGCCGAAGCCCGCCGCGACACGGAAGCGCGGGTCGAGGTTGAGCCGGTGCAGCCAGTTCTGGTTGTCCGGCAGCGGCTCGCCGGCGGGCCCTTCGAGCACGCGGTCGGCCAGCGCGTGCCAGCGGCCGTAGAGCGGCGAGGTGACGACCGGGTCGGGGTCGCCGTCCGGATTGACCGCCGAGGGCGCGGACGTCGCGTAGCCGGCGGCGAGGTTGATGCGACGAGCGATCGCCGTCTCGAACGGGTGCGGGAACGGCACGTCCCACTGGTCGTACTTGGTGACCTCGGCCTGCTCGGCCGGGGTGAGCGTCAAGGGCGGCACCCGGAGCGCGCCGCCGAGCTTGAGCACGCCGCCGAGCTCGGGCGGGGTGTCGATCGTCGGCAGCCCGGGGCCGGGGTGCAGCACATCCATGTCGCGCACGCCGACGCGGCTGTCGACCGGCCGCGGCTTGAGCAGCTTCACGAGGTACTCGAAGTCCCCGAGCGTGCTCGTGCGGAAGCGCCAGCGGGTGAAGTACGGGAAGCGCGACTGGTGGTCGGCCCACGCCGACCGGGTGGCCACCATCGTGTCCGGAACCGGCTCGTTGAGGCCGGAGAGCCGGCCGGTCTCGAAGCTGGGGATCAGGAAGGCGTGGTAGTCCGTGTCGGGCTCGAGCCGGCGCGGCGCGAGGATGCGCGAGTAGCCGCAGTCGGGGTCGGCGGCCAGGTTCTGCTCGAGCCGCTGCAGCACGCCCGGCATCGACGCGTCGCCGTTGGCCGACAGGTCGAGGTTGACGTGCACGTGCGCCCACGCCCACAGTTCGCCGGCCGGCGGCATCACGCTCACCGAGTCCACCCCGGGTCGCAGCTCGATGTACGACAGCGGCTTGTCGCGCATGTCCTGGCCGTCGTCGAACTCGTCGGCCGCGAGCACCATCAGCGCCAGCCACGACCGCAGCCGGTGCGCCGCGCTGTCGGCCGCCGCCGGCGTGTGGCGCCACGGCAGCTCCTCGGGGTAGAACTCGATGTACGGCAGGTGGTTGGGCGCGAAGTTCGTGATCCAGTCGCGCGGCTCGACCTTGATGTAGGCGCGCGTCTCGATGCCGGTCAGGTCGCCAGGGCCGTAGAGGCTGATGTCGCGGCGCACGACGTCGGTCGCCTCGGACCCGTCGAGCCGGCGGGCGGTGAGCGTCACGTCGAGCGGCAGCGTCGCGCGGACGTGCACGTCGGTGTCGCCGTCGGGCTGCGTGATGTTGCTCGCGACGCCGGTTCGCAGCCAGGGCAGGAACGAGTACGTCGGGACCGGACTCACGCGTTCACCTCGAAGGCCGGCAGGACGTGCAGCGTGCCGGCCAGCGACGGATCGTCGGCGAGCTGCTGCGTCAGCGCGTCGCGCGCCATCGCCTCGCTGGAGAACGAGGTCACTCCCGCGAGCGGCGTGTTGTCCATTGTGGAGGCGATCGCGAAGCCGTCGTGGGCGACGGCCACCTTCTCGTCGTAGGGATCGAGCTGGGTCTTCGCGTGGTGCGAGAGCGTGGACTTCGCGACCGCCGCACCGGACAGGAACGCGGTGAAGAGACCGGCCGCCGCCTTGACCTTGAGCACCGGCCTGACCGGCTCCTTGTCGATGATCGTGACCTGGTACTCGATCCGGCGACGTGTCATCCGGCTCGACCGCGGCCCGCCGGCGACGCCGATCGTCACGCCCGCCTTGAGCGGCTGATACGAGGGGCGCGAGAGCTTCTCAGCGTCCGACATCGCCTGGAACTGCGCCGCCGCGAACAGGTCGTCCACGCCGTTGAGGGGCAGGTTCGTGGTTCCGCTGACCGCCGACTTGATGTCGACGCGGTTGACGTCGTCGGGTACCTGGGCGCCGACCTTGTCGAGCGTGAGCGCGAGCGGCAGCGCCCGCTGCGTGACGCGCAGCTCCCCGAACGGATGCAGCACCTCGAGCGCCGGATCGAGCTCGCGTACGGTGACGAGGTGGCCGGACGGCGGCGGCAGCGCCTGCCAGTTGTCGCGCTTGCGGATCTCGGCGGCGAAGATCGGCAGCACGTTGACGCCCGGGAGCGAGGTGTTCTCCTGCTCGCCCCAGGTCACGTCGAAGTCGACGTCGATGTCCCAGAACAGGAGCGAGACGCTCCCGGTGCCGTGCGCGCGGTAGGGCGACGGCCCTTCGAGCGTGAACCGCAGGCGGATGCTCAGTAGGTCGATGCCGATGACCTGGACGCTCAGCGAGCCGCTGATCTGCGCGTTGAAGTAGAACGGCGAGAACTGGAACAGGACGTCGAAGCCGATGTGGCCCGAGACTTTGCAGCCGTCGACGCCGAAGAAGAGCTGCGCGAGGGCGCCGAACTGCACCGTGTTGGACGTGACCGCGAAGTAGTTCTCGATCCGGATCCGGGCCCAGTCGTAGTCGAGGATGCTGACCGAGATGCGACGCAGCGCCGGCAGGTTGAACGCCGGCGAGGGCTGGAAGGACGGGTGGAAGCCGCCGACCGACATCAGGAAGCCGGCGTTGTCGCCCCACTTCAGGCGCACCGCCATGTCGCCCTCGAGCGTGATGAAGACGATCCGCGACTCGAACAGGCTCGCGTCGAACGAGAGCATCTGCTTCTCGAGGTCGAGGATCCCGGCGAAGTTGACCTTGAGCTGGATCAGCGCCGCGTCCTCGTCGGGCAGGACCACGGCCAGGACGCCGATCAGCGCGATGTTGCCCGGCGGGATCTCGACGATGACCCCCAGCGACAGCGTGATCAGCGAGGGCGTCCCCCACCCCAGCTTCGCCATGGGCCCGATCAGGAACGTCCCCTGCTCCGGCGGGAAGATCACGCGAAGGTCGCTGATGATCTTCGGCGCGTTCGCGACGATGTCCGTCGGGAACATGATGCTCTCGATCGCGCCGGTGCGGACGCCGTCGCGCAGGGCGTCCAGGCGCACCGTGCGGTTGAGCCCAAGCAGCCCGCCGACGCCGTTGAGCGTGAAGCCGAAGCCGAGCTGGACCGTGAACTCGGCGCTGATGATCACGAGCAGCGAGAAGCCGTCGCTGCCGTCCGGCATCTTCGTGGTGATGAGCGCGATTGCCTTGACCGTGACCAGCTCGGCGATCGACAGCTCGGCCACGCCGGCGTACTCGCCCTTGTCCGGGTCGAAGTACAGGTAGCCGCCGCCCTTGACGATTGCCGCGTCGATGCTCAGGCCGGCACCGGTCGGCGGCTTGAAGCCGAGTGCGACGTCGATCGGGCCGGCGTTGCCGGAGCGGTCGTCCACGAGCGCGAAGTCGACCCTGAGGCCGATCTGCTCGACGACGGCCTGGACCGGCCCGAGCGCCGCCTTGATGTTCGCGGCGATCGAGGTGGGGAACGTCTGGCCCTGGATGCCGACCTCGAACGTCAGCGCGCTGATCTCCACCGGGCCGAGGTCGAGGTGCAGCGGGAGCTGGATCGCGAGCGTGCTGGAGCCGTGGAAGAACAGCCCGTTCGCGGTCGAGTAGCCGATCCCGAACGCGAAGTCCGAGTTCAGCTGCACGCCGCTCAGCAGCTTGCCGATGAAGCCGTCGGCCTCGGTGAAGGACACGGCGAGCCGCCCGCCGGAGACGTCGCCTTCGACGCCGAAGCCGCCGCGCGCTTGCGTCCCGTCCCAGGTGAAGTCGCCGCCGAGCTCGAGCATGAGCCTGCGCACCTCGAGCCGGCTGCCGCCGGGCTGGCCGAGCAGCACGTAGCCGTCGGCGGCGTTCGTGCGGTCGGCGATGTAGCGGACCGTCGCGTTCCCCGCGACGGTGCCGCTCGCGGCCGGCGGCACGAACGTGAGCCCCGTCGGCTGGATCACGACCTCGGTCGTGAACGGGAGCGTGAAACCGAGCTCCAGCTCGACGCGCCAGTCGTCGCTGGCGAACACGATCGTGCCGGTGTTGAAGTCCGAGCGCAGGCGCAGCGAGAGCCCTCTGGGCGCGACGTCGGTCTTCGGCACCAGCTGCACGACGACGATGTCGAGGGTCGGCGGCGTGGCGGTGGCGTCGAAGAACACGGGCGCGCCGAGCGCGGCGAGCAACGCGCCGAGGCGATCGAGTAGGGCGACGCCGGTGAAGCCGGGGTCGTCCCAGCCGTAGAGCGTGCGCAGGACGCCGGCGGGCGACTCCAGCCAGTCGGCGAAGCGGTCGAAGTGCAGCGTCGAGACCGTCACCGGCGGGTCGGTGGCGACCGCGGGCGGGATCTGGGTGCGCTCGAGCGCGCCGAGCAGCTCCAGCAGCTCGTTGACGCCCGCCGCCTTGTCGAGCGCGCGGACGATCATGAGGTTCACGAGCCGCTCGGGGATCGCGTTCACCGTCGCCTGCGGGATCGCCAGCCCTAGCCCGTTGACCGCCGTGACGAGGCTGTCGATGCCCGCGATCGCGCCCGCGAGCTTCTCGATCGTGCCGACGGACTTGGCCAGGATCGCGCCCGTGTCGTCGGCCTCGATCGCGGTCGTCAGCTCGGCGCTGAGGCGTAGCAGGTCGCGCACGTTGGCCACGACGGAGGCGAGCGGGACGGCGATCGAGGTCGCCTGCGCGGCCGTCATGTCGATGCCGATCTGGGCGAACGTGGTGCGCGCGGTGGCCGGCTCGAGCTCGCGCTCGAGCGGCGAGAGGACGTCGGCGGCCGTCCGCAGTACGACTTGGACGGTGCCGTCGTCGCTCATGCCACGCGTGCGCCCGTGAAGTCGTCGACGAGCTGCTGGAGGTCCTCGACGTCCGCCGCGCGGGCGAGCGCCTCCTCGCGCCGGCGCGCGATCGCCGCACCCAGCTCGGCGCTCCCGTGTGCGCTGAGGACGTCGGCCATCGTCTCGAGCAGCCGGGTGCGGGTGATCCCCTCGATCTCGCGCGGGATCGGCTCGCCCGGATCGCGCGCGTTCGCGATCACCCGGTTGAGGAAGGCCGGGCCCTGGTTGCGGTGCCAGGCGATGGTCACGCGGCGAACGTGGTTGACGAGGTGGACGACCTCGCGGCGGTGGCGCTCCGCCTCTTCGGCCAGCTCGCGCCCCGCCGGGGTGGCGAGGAAGGCGCCGCGCAGCTCGGCGCGCCGGTCGGGGCCCGCGTCGACGAGGGCCCGCGCCGCGCCGCCCATGCCCTCGGCGGCCGGGTTCCCGTGCACAGGATGCAGCTCGGTGATCGGTACCACGCCGAGCGCGTTGAGCACCGGCTGGATGTGGGAGGCGTGTGACTGATTGGGGTTGTCCGGGTCGTGTCCGTGCACGAGCCCGATCAGGTCGCGGTTGGCGTTGATCAGCGCCGCCCCCGAGTCGCCGCTCTCGCTGAAGCGCAGCGCCCCGCCGCAGTTGTTGGCGGTCTGCATCGAGACGGCCTCGATCTCGATGTTGCCGTTCACGATGGTCCCGTCCTGGCGCTCGAGCGGGACGTTGACGCCGACCACCTTGCCGACGGTCCGTCCCGTGGAGCGCCCGACCTTGTGCACCGTGTCGCCGATCGCGACCGTGCTGGAGACGTCGTGGATGTCGTGGCGACCGCCCAGGGCGAGCCCGCGGATGTCCTTGCCGAACGAGACGCCGCAGTTGCTGTTGCACCAGCTCGAGATGCAGATCGCCAGCCGGATCGAGCCGGCGTCGACGTAGTGGGCGGTGCTGTCGTCGGCCTTGGGGGGCAGCCGGAGCACCGTGCCGACCTCGTCGGGTCCGTCGAGCAGGGGCGAGATCGTGCCGTCGGCGGCGGGCGCGCCCCACTTCGGCTGGTAGATCGTGTCGCCGACGGCGCCCAGTCCCTCGGCGATGACGTGGTGGTTGGTGACCGCCGCGATGTCGTGTGGCGGCGTCGCGCCGGTGATCGTCGCCATGAAGCCGAGCGTTCCGATCCCGAGCCCGCCGGTCGCGCGGCGCTTCATCGTGCTGATCGAGATGCCGCCGACGAGCGTGCCGTGCTGGCTGCGGTCGGCGCACGGGGTCGCGTCGACGTCCTCGACCGTCCGCGGCGGCACGAGCACGTCGGTGGGCATCCCGCCGAACTCCGGCGGCACGAGCTCATCGGGCGCCAGGTCGGCAGCGGGCTTCTTCTCCTCGACGTAGACCCGCAGCGCCGGCACGTCGGTCAGCTCGCCGCCGCGCACCTTGTAGCCGAGCCCGATGGCGACGACCCCGGGCTGCCGGCCCAGCTCGCGCTCAGCCTCGCGCCGGACGTCCTCGTCGCTCATGGATGGCCTCGCGTGAGCATCGTCACGTCCAGGCGGTCGAGGACGGGGTGGATGTGGCACGCGTAGGCGATCGCGGGGTCGCGGTCGCTGCGACCCCACAGCAGGGCGATCGCCTCGTCGCGCTCGTTGAGCACGAGGGCGCCCGAGTCCCCGGCCTCCACCCATGGCGACCCGAGACCCCGGATCACGAGGTTGTTCAGCCGGCGCGGGCCGCCGGCCGTGTCGACCGGCGCGGCGACGTCGAGCACCTCGCCGGCGACGTCGCCGTTGGCGCCGCCGAGCTTGCGTACGAGCAGGCGCCGGCCGCCGGCGATGTCGAGCGCGTGCGCGCGGGCGACGCGGCGCACCGTCGAGCGCGGCGCCGCGACGGTCAGCCGCGCCGCCGCGCAGTCGACGAAGTACTCCGAGCGCGGCTCGCCGGGGTAGCCGAACGCGTGGTTGGCTTCGGCGCCCTCGTCAACGATCTCGCCGATTGGGTCGCGCCGCACGACCCACTCGCGGTCGCGTCGCTGCGGCCGGTAGACCGCATCGCCCCGGCGCGCACCGTGAGCGAGCAGCACGTGGCGGTTGGAGACGAGGACGACCTCCCGCTCGCGGCGGCCGTTGCGCAGCGCGTGGAAGCCGAGCGTGCCGAGCCCGATCAGCGCCTCGCCGTCGAGCACGCCGCGCAGCGTGCTGATCGGCGCGCCGAGCGCCACCGCGGCGGCGGTCACAACGCCACCGCCGGCGTGGCGCCCACCCGCTCCGCCACGTCATCGAGGTTGTCGGCTTCGACGACCAGCCGTCGGACCTCGTCGGCGTGCCGTTCGAGGTCCGCCCGCAGGCCGTCGCTGCCGTGGTGCGCCAGCGCGTCGTGCAGGCGCACGAACGCGGCCTCGCGATCGACGCCGTCGATCGCGCGCGGGACCCGGTGATCGGCGTGCCGGGAGGCGTGGACGGCGTGGGCGAGGTAGTCCGGGCCGTGGACCCGGTGCCAGGCGATCGTCACCGGCCGCACGTGGTTGACGAGCGCCATCACCTCCTCGCGGTGACGGTCGACCAGGTCGCGATAGGCGCGGCCGCGCTCGGACGCGACGATCGTGGCGCGCAGGAGCGCGGCTTGGGCCACGTCCTCGCCGTCCGCGGAGGCCGTCAGCTCCCGGAGCGTGCCGCCGCCCGTGGGAGCGATGGGGTGCGCGGTCGACACGAGCGTGATGCCGAGCAGGTCGAGGACCGGATCGATGTGTGAGCCGTGGCCCTGCCCGGATGCGTTGCCGCCGAACAGCAGCCCGACGACCTTGCGCTGGTCGTTGACGATGACCGAGCCGGAGTCGCCCTCCTCCGCGAACCGCGTGCCGCCCCCGCAGCTCGGCCCCGTGTGAACGACGATCAGGCAGTTGTTGCGGAGGCCGGAGGGGTGGACGACGGTGCCGAGCGCGTCGGTCACCTTGCCGACCGTCTTGCCCGACGACTGGCCGACCTTGGTGACCGTGTAGCTGCCGCCGGGAGGCAGATCGGCCGGGCGAACGCGCGCGATCCCCTCGACGGCGCTCGAGCCGCCCACGGCGAGCGTGTGGATCTCGTTCTTGACCCCGGTGCCGAGGTTGGTGTCGCACCAGCTCGAGAAGCAGGTCGAGACCGACGCGATCGCGCAGTCGAGGTAGTACGAGACAGACGGCTCGCCGGTGTGGGCGAAGGGCTGGTGTCCCTTGAGCCCGAGGTTCAGGCTCTTGCCGATCGGATGCAGGCGCTCGTCCGGCAGCGGCTTGAAGTTGCCGCTGCTGTCGCGCTCGAGCTTGGGCTGGTAGACGGTGTCGCCCTTCACGCCGCCGGCGCCGGCCAGGACGTGGTTGTTCGTGAGCAGCACGAAGTTGTCGCGGCTGCTCGACTGGTTGAGCGTCGCGAGGCATCCGAGCGTGCCCATCTCGATGTTGCCGCCGGTCGGCGATCCCAGGAACCCCTTCAGGTTGCTGATCCCGATCCCGCCGATCACGGGGTCGAACGAGTCGAGGATCTCGCACGCGAGATCGGTCGTCTCCGGCACGCGGAGCACGTCGGTCGGGATCCGCGCGACCTGGGGGGGGATGAGCTCGTCCGGGTCGACCTGGTCGGGCGGCCGCTTCTCCCGCACATAGACGCGGGCCGCGAGCTCACCGGTCAGCTCCCCCGAGCGTTCGCGGTAGCCGAAGCCGACGCCGACGACACCGGGGATGCCGAGCAGGACGCGCCGTGCCTCGGCGTGGCGAGCATCGAGATCCTCAGCGTTCATGAGCGCCCATCAGCTCCATCCTCGGTCCCGTCGGCCTTCAACTGCCGGGGGTTGCTTGTTACTCCGGACGCGGGTTACGGAAGCCGCATCGCCGGCCCTGGGCGCTGCTTCCTCGGGCCGGCCGTGCAGGTGGAACGATCAGTTCGACCCTACGCCTGTCCCACTGGTCACGTCAACCAAACCGCGCAAGGATTTCCCGTTCGGGTCCCGCCGCAGGGGGCGACGATCCCGCTGCCCGCCCCGCTCGTCGTCGGTGACGTCATCCGTGCGCGGCAGACGACGCCGGGCGCGCAGAGCGCCTGGTCGCCGCCCGTGACCGCTCGCGACCACACGAAGGACTTCCCTGCCGGCCCGCCGCGTCCGCAGATCAACCCCGCGCCGGTGTTCCAATGCGGGTGCCGGACGGGCGTCAGCAACCTGCTCGCGCGGCGCGGCAAGCGGCGTCGGGAACATCGAGGACCGCGCCGACCTGATCATCGACTCGATCGCGTACTTCCAGGCGCGTGACGCAGACGCGGGATCGATCATCCCCATGCGTGCCAACGCCCGCTGGAAGTAGTCGTAGCCCAGGTAGCTTGCGCCCGCTCCGACCCGCAGACGCAGGAC
>WUUC01151303.1_pt1 | contig 21060 bp, 17 predicted proteins | sample 6278441 | NCBI WGS metagenome assembly WUUC01 (sample SAMN13675441, study PRJNA597444) | soil metagenome | isolation source: soil | place: USA: Washington | collected 2017-10
GACGGAAGTTGCGGCAGCACCACAGCCGAAACAGGCAAACCAAACCGCCGGGCCGGGGCCTAGCTTGGTGCAGAGACTCTATGCCTCGCTCACCGGCGCACAGACCAGCAAGCCTTGCGAGACGACAAACTCAGCCTTTGGCCCAAAATCGCCCGCCTGCGAACACACGGCCGCTGGGCGATAGTTCCTGCGGTAAGAACGCAATCTTCGCCCCACTCTCGAATGGCAAACGTCTGGGGATTGCGCTGCATGCTAGATTATGGCTTCGCTGCGGGAGCACGCCCCTATGAGTCTCGTCGAGCAACGTCGTCATCAGCTCTTTCCAGTTCTCGATCCGGTCCAGATCGAGACCGCCAAGCGCTTCGCCAGCGGGCCGGCGCGACAATTCACGCCGCGTGAGGTCGTCTTTGACGTCGGGCAGCGGAACGCGCCCGTGTGGCTCGTGCTCCAAGGATCCATGGACGTCGTGCGTCGGGATGGCCTCGACCGGTCGTCGGCAATCACCACTCACCATGTCGGTCAATTTTCGGGTGAGGTAAGCCAGCTGGCCGGACAGGAGTCCTTGGCTTCTGCGCGCGCCGGTCAAGAAGGCTGCACCGCGCTGCCATTCGACGCCGCTCACATTCGCGCCTTGATGATCGGCTCCGCCGAGATCGGCGAGCTCATGATGCGCGCCTTTATCCTCCGGCGGGTCGGCCTCATTGAGCAGGGCGGAGTTGGGTCGGTTCTTGTCGGTAATCCGGCTATGCCGGACCTCGTCCGGCTGCAAGGCTTTCTGGGCCGGAACGGCTATCCACACACCGTGCTTGATGCGACGACCAGCGCCGAAGGCCGCCAATTGGTTGAGCGATTCGGTGTGGCCGCCGATGAGCTGCCACTGATGATTTGTCCAAACGGGACGTTGCTGAAACGGCCGACGGATGCTGAAGCTGCCGCTTGCCTCGGCATGATTCCCGAACTCGACGAAAACGACGTCTATGACGTGGTTATCGTCGGGGCGGGACCGGCGGGTTTGGCGGCGGCTGTTTACGCCGGCTCGGAAGGGCTCTCGGTTTTGGTGTTGGATCAGCGAGCGTTTGGAGGACAGGCCGGAGCATCGGCCCGCATTGAGAACTATCTCGGCTTTCCAACCGGCATCTCCGGCATGGGCTTGGCAGGGCGCGCCTTCAATCAGGCCCTCAAATTCGGAGTGACGATAGCGATCCCCCTTGAGGTAACGCAGCTGGACTGTGGGAACGCCAATGCGAACCGCCCGGAGCCATTGAAGCTCGACCTCAGCAACGGCAAGAGCGTGCGCGCGCATACGGTTGTGATTGCTACAGGCGTTCGTTACCGGCGACCGTCCATCGCCAACCTGCCTGATTTCGAGGGCGCGGGCGTCTCATATTGGGCCACGGCCGTCGAGGCGAAGCTCTGCGCAGGCGAAGAGGTGGCGCTGGTGGGCGGCGGCAATTCGGCAGGTCAGGCGGTGGTGTTCCTCGCGCCGAAAGTGAAGCGCCTGCACCTGGTCGTGCGTGGTGACGGATTGGAAGCCTCGATGTCTCGCTATCTCATAGACCGTATCGCGGCTTTGCCGAATGTTGAGCTGCACACACGAACGGAAGTCGCGGGTCTTGAAGGGGACAAGGTCGAAGGGCTGAGAGGCGTCACTTTCCGCGAACGCGACTTGCGCGAGACGCATACCTGTCCGGTTCGTCACCTATTTCTTTTTATCGGCGCCGATCCGAACGTCGCTTGGCTCAAAGACAGCGTTACGGTGGATAACAAAGGCTTCATCGTCACCGGCTCAGCCAACGGCATGGATCGTGATGGTTCTGCCCTGCCGCTTGAGACGAGCCGGTCCCGCGTCTTTGCGATCGGCGATATACGAGCCGGCTCTACGAAGCGTGTCGCCGCGGCGGTCGGCGAAGGTGCTGCGGTCGTGGCACAGATTCACAAGGTGCTTGCGGGCTAGGCCGGGGATAAGGTTCCCCCCGAAGTGCCGGCTGTGCTCCAGATGGCAACCGGGGTGGGTGAATCAATTTAGTATGAAGCGTGTCCCCGTGTAGGAGCGGAGCAATTTGCTCGGCATCTCCGCTCTCACCATTTCGATGAACGTTTCACCCGTGCAATGCAGCGGAATAATGTGGTCAACGTCCATTGTCTTCAGCGCGGCAATCGTCTCTCGGACGTAGTCCTCTGAATAGGGTGCGAGATGAAACCCGCCGATCACTGCGCATATTTTCTCGACGCCGGAGACTGCCTGAGCCTGTCGGATCGTATTGATCACCCCGCGGTGGCTGCAGGAGGTGAGCACGATTAGCCCACGTCCCCTCAGGTTGAAAACGGTTGCGATTTCATGCCTGAACAGATCAGGTACCGTTGTTTTTGATCGCTGATCCACTGACAGTCTATCGGGATAACAGCCAAGGCCTTTCTCCACACCTAAAATCATAGCGCTTGGCGAGCGCACCTGTTCAAAGCTCGCCAGAGGGATTTGGCCTGTGGTGAAGGCATGATCGGCGACAACGGACGGACCTTCGGCAGTGGTCACCGTCAGTTTCGCCGTCTCAAGGGCCACTCGGTCCAGCGCGCCGAAGTTTCCCGGAGCGGGCGGGGCAATCCATTCGCGCGAGCAGAAACACTCCTCGCCTCCAATATAGAACGGGAGGTTCGGCTTCAACTTGGCTTGATGCTGGCGCAGGAAGCCGACCAGCCCACCGAAATGATCGTAGTGCCCGTGACTCAATACGAGAGCATCGATTTCGGCAGGGTCGATGCCAAGGAGATCTGTGTTGTTGACCATGGCTTCGGGCGTGAAGCCAAAGTCAATAATGATGTTCCGCCTCTCAGCGCCACGCTGCGATTGCACGTGCATCGACAGTCCGAATTCGCTGATCAGCGTTCTTCTCGGAGGCTTGTCGGCACTGATACCCCAGCCGAAATGCTGTATGTCCAGCCCTTCAGCTTTTCGGCTTGGGGCAACGGCGAATTGGTAGCTGTCGATCACCACCCTCACGGCCAGGGAATCGACCTCGGGCACAGGGAGTGAAATTCCTTCGGCCCTTGCCGGCTTCGCTCCGCCGAGCAATACGGCCGCTATCGAACCAAACATGGCGGCTCCGCCGCCGCAGACCACTTGCCGCCGATTAACTGGAGTTCGTTGGTGAGAGCGCCCGGCTGACATGGCCTGACCCTCGGCAACTTCACTCGACACGCCCCCTCCGCTTTCAATCGGAGGATGTCATAGCCCAACAGCTTGGATCGGTTGCCGGGTAGAACCACGCCCTAGCGTCGGTTTGCGACGATTATCAGTGCCGCCATCTCGCCCTTGAGGGAGTAGCAGCACCAACCCGGCCGCTGACCCGCAGCTTTCCGTGAAGCAACAACACGCCATAACGGCCGTCGATAGGACCAGCCCAGAATTCCGTACCCCGCACGGCAAGGGCAGCACTCGGAGTTGTGACCGTTATCTTCTTCTCGCGCAGATCCTTTAACTTTCCTCCGGCGAAGCGAATGGCGCCACGACTGGCCTTCAAGGCGACCTCTCCCCTGCTCTCGGCAGGGTTGAAGACATAGCGGTCGACGATCACGCGTGCATTTTCGCCGAGCGTCAATGTCGTGTTATCGCGAAACGTCACCTGCAGGCGCGCTTTAGCCCCCGTACGCAGCTCATCCTTCATATGCACCGGCGTTCCAACAACGGCAGCCGCAGAGCCGATTTGTGCCTGATTCACGACCGTGCTGACCCTTCCTACAGCGTTGTCTGCTGCATGGGCGCTGACGGTCAGGCTGCCAACGAGCAGGACCGACGCGCCTAGCAAGAAGTGCAACCGGAAGAGCATAGCCAAGTACCTCGTTGGACCATCATACCACGGCCCAGCCAAAAAGCTCCCGAGTTGAAGCGGCTGAGTCCGATAGGTACCTAGCCGGCGAAAAACGCTTGTAAGTAGGGATCGGCCGAGCGAGCGGCTCTGCGACGGGTCCGCTTCCGCCGCGGGTCTAACGACGGAGTATTCCAGGCATTCGACTTTGAAAACTGAGTCTCTCCGCCATTACGGAGATTACATAGGTCAACAATCTTTGGCTTAACGCAGGATTCTCTCGTTGAAGCCGCTCGTAGGCATCGGCCTTCAGGACATAAAGCACGCTCGGCGCCTCCGCCTTTATTGTTGCACTACGGGGTCGTTGTGCCATCAGCCCCATTTCTCCGATGGTTGTATTTGGCCCTAAACTCCGCACACGAACGGTATGGCCGTTCATTCTTACAAATACGCCGACCCGTCCCTCGACGATGAAAAGCATGGAATCAGCCACTTCGCCTTCGGCTGCGATGATGTCGCCCCTACCAACTTCGAGATGCTCACAGAACTGAGCCAACTGATCGGCAAGGTCAGAGCTACCGAGCGCGTGCCCAAGCCATTCGCGCAAATTGTTCGTGTCCTTGAGCGTTGAGGCGTGAGCCGCGATCAGCTCTTGCTCGCAACTCTCCAACGCCTGGTCTAGGTCTGAAAAAATCATAATGTCTTTGGAGCCAAGACCACCCGTGCGCAGCTTCTGCAGAAGTTCGTCTGAAGCGCCTACAAAGACGAGGCGACTTTGGGCGGCATCAGCCGCTTGTTTGATTTGCGTGAAGCTGTGGACGGCGGAGGAGTCGATTCCAGTAACCATATGGAAATCGAAAAGCAGGAATCGACATTGAGGTCGGCTTGCCAACAATGATTTGACATGTTGATAGAGTTTGTCCGCTAACCCGAAGAACAAGTAGCTCTGCAATCCCATGCCCTGGACCTCATCTCCATGATGAGCAAGGATCGAGAGCTCATCCGGTCCTCGGTCTAATGACGACCGGTACTCCGAACCGTCGAAGCTGAATCTGATTGAATTTACCCGGCTTGCACCAAGCGCAAAGATTGCACAGCCGACGATCACCCCCGTCACGACGCCGGCGACAAACCCCCACTGCATGATGATTAGGGCGATTGCGATCAGCGAGGCGTATTCGAGCGCGGAAATTCGGCGTGCCGACGCGACAAGCCAGACGAAAATGAGTGTTGCAGCGAGATACAGGAGCAATCCCCCAAGGACAAATCGAGGGACATACGACAGGAAGCTTGGATCTGCCCCCAAGGCGAGCACCGAAACGGCCGCCACACAAAGACCGCTAAGCCGTCCTCGCCCACCAGCCTCGTAGTTCAACATCGTCCTGTTCAGCGCGGTACAGCCAGTGTAGCCGCCTACACAGGCGGACAGCAGGTTGGCTAAGCCGGCTGTCTTGAGCTCACGCTCGATGCTAGCCTCGCGACGTGTTGCGCGTTCAATTCCAGTTGTGTTGAGCAGCGTGCTGACGGTCGCAACGAACACCACCGCCAGTAGATCGCCACTCAATGAAGGCAGGACCCACCACGGAAAATTTCTGAACTCGTCGAACTCCCAGGTGAGCGAAAATTTGACAAGTGGCGGGGCCGTAAACAGCCAACCAGCCGCATGTGCGTCCTCGAGGGACACGCCAGCGAGACTGAAGGCTCCGTAGGCGGCGGCAATCCCGACCAGCAGGATCGCAGGCATTAAAAGAGGGGCGCGGGACTTCGCCAAAACAAGGTACAAGACGCCCGCGAGGAGGCCTCCGGCGGCCAATTTTGCGAGTGCAACACCGCTGAAAAGTGAGCCGATGGCAGCAAAGCTCAGGCGGTCGCCTGTTATGACTTCGACGGCTCCACCGAGCAGGAACAAACCCGTTGCGCCAAGAAAGCCGCCGATCACCGGATAGGGAACGAAGCGGATTGCACTGCCGGCGCGTGCCAAGCCGAGTCCCAGCATGAGGAGCCCGGCCAGGGCCGCGCTCAGAGCCATCACGATCGTGGCCAGACCGAGCCAGTGCTCGGGTGGGCTATCCTTGATCGCCTGCTGCTGAAGCAGTGTCGTCACCAAAGCTGCCGTGACAGTGGATGTTGCTACGTCCGGCCCCGCGATTGCGAATGGCAATGAGCTCCGCATTGCCATTAACAGCGAGCTTATCGCGGTGATGACTAGGGTCAGGCCAATGCCGTAACCGATCCAGCCGATGAGGGGGCCTGAAAAAATTAGTGTTGCAAATGAAAGGCCGTAGGTGATCGACAGCACGCTGCTGACGGCTCCGGCAACGAGATCCTGCTGAGCGGTCTGGAGAGGAAACGCGCGCTGGGTTGCTCGGGCCAAAAACGTTGAGGACATGACCGTAGGGCTGTCGTCCTTGCTCGAATCAGCATGGTGCCATGCTGACACAAGGATTCGCAATCTTGCCGATTAAAAACGGCTGCGAGTATGAGGACTTCGGCGACCGTGATGACGGCGGGGCTGGAAAGGCCACTGAAAATTTCGCCCGGGGGGTACGATGCCGAGGAGGGCGGCGAGAGCGAGGCCGAGAAGCGCAACGACTTCGATGCGAAACTTGTCTGTGGCGAAGACGATCAACAACCCGGCAAGCAGGAACAGGATTGCGAGTTGCGGAAACGTCATGTCAGCCGCCGCTTTTCCGACGGCTCACGCCTCAGGCGCGAGGCTGGTCCGGATAGAGCCGCCAATGACGCGGAACAACAGAAATCCGCCCCTTGAGCTTGCGCTCGAATGTAGGCGGGAGGTCGATCTCGATACGATGCCCTCCGCCGACGTCAAGATCGGCGCGGCGGGCGCCGGCGTGCCGCCGGATCGTCGCCACAAAGCCTTCTATGCCACCGTCCGAACCGGGGCCGAGTTCGACATCGTCAGGCCGGAAGAAGAGTCGCGCCGGTCCATCAGGGATTTCACCCGGAGAAACACTCAGCCGCTCACCGTCGAAGTAAAGATTGCCGCCGTCCACCTGGACCGGCAGCTCGCTCGACTCGCCAATAAAGGAGTAGACGAAGGGCGAGGCCGGCGAGTCATAAATGTCATCCGGCGTGCCGATCTGCTCGACCCTGCCGTGGTTCAAGACGACGACGCGGTCGGCGAGCTCCAGCGCCTCTTCCTGGTCATGCGTGACGAAGACTGTGGTATGGCCCGTCTGGTCGTGAATTTCCCGCAACCACTTGCGAAGCTCGCGCCGAACCTTGGCGTCGAGCGCGCCGAAGGGCTCGTCGAGGAGCAGCACACGCGGCTCGATGGCGAGGGCGCGCGCAAAGGCGACGCGCTGGCGTTGGCCACCCGAGAGCTGAGACGGATAGCGATGCTCCAACCCGGAAAGTCGCACGAGATCGAGAAGTTCGCGTGCGCGCCTCTCAATTTCCTGCCGGCTCGGCCGGCGCGACCGTGGCCGAACGCGCAATCCGAATCCAACGTTCTGAAGCACCGTCATGTGCCGAAAGAGGGCGTAATTCTGAAACACGAGGCCGACATTCCGCTCCTGCACGGTCAGCTTGAGCGCGTCGTCACGGTCGAACAGCACGCGTCCCGAGGTTGGGAAGTCGAGGCCAGCAAGGATGCGGAGCAGCGTCGTTTTGCCTGAGCCAGAGGGGCCCAGCAAAGCGATGAGTTCGCCGGCCTGAATTTCCAGCGACACGCCATGCAATGCGGCTGTGGCGCCGAAGGTGCGGACAACGTTCTCGACGGTAACGTCCACGGGCTTGTCCCAACGGAGTGCCAAGCGGTTCTCCTTCGTCGGCGATGAGTTGAACTCATTTGTCACCAGGGCGTCCATGGCTTTCTCCTAATGGCGGCGTGCAGCCGCAATCTGACCGGCGTAGCGCCATTCGAGCGTGAGTTTGATGACGAGGGTTACGAGGGCGAGAAGCGCAAGCAGAGAGGCGACCGCAAAAGCGGCAGCGAAGTTGTATTCGTTGTAGAGGATCTCGACATGCAGCGGCATCGTGTTGGTCTGGCCCCGGATATGCCCGGAGACGACCGAGACGGCGCCGAACTCGCCCATCGCGCGGGCGTTGCACAGCACGACGCCATAGAGCAGTGCCCAGCGAATGTTCGGAAGTGTGACCTTGAAGAAGGTCTTCCAGCCACTCGCTCCCAGGGACAACGCGGCTTCTTCGTCTTGAGTACCCTGCTCCTGCATCAGTGGCACGAGTTCGCGTGCGATGAACGGAAACGTGACGAAGATGGTGGCGAGGACGAGGCCGGGCAGGGCGAAGATGATCTGAATGCCCTGGCTCTGAAAGAAGGAACCGAAGTAACCCTGCAAGCCGAAAAGGAGCACGTAAATCAACCCGGAGATCACCGGCGAGACGGAGAACGGCAGATCGATAAGGGAGTTGAGGAAGCTCTTGCCGGGGAAGTCGAACTTGGCGATCGCCCAGGAGGCAGCAAGGCCGAAAATCAGGTTGGCGGGAACCGCGATGGCAGCGACGAGGAGCGTCAGCTTGATGGCTGCAAGCGCGTCGGGCTCAGTGATTGCATTGAAATAGGCGCCCAGACCGGACCGGAAGGCCTCGACAAAAACCGCGGCGAGCGGCAACAGCAAAAACAATGCGAGAAACAGGACCGAGAGTCCGATCAGAAGAAATCTGACCGGTGCCCGTTCCGTGGTGACGACCGTGCCACGCTGCTCGGTGACGAGGAGAGGTGCGATGGCGGCGTCAGTCATCGGCGAATCTCCGTCTTTGCCAGGCTTGCGCGGCATGCACGAGCAGGAGCAGCGCGAAGGAAATCAGAAGCATAGCGGTGCCGATTGCCGTCGCCTGGGCGTAACCGAACTCCTCCAGCCGGATCACGATTAGGAGCGGCGCAATTTCGGACACGTAGGGGATGTTTCCGGCGATGAAGATCACCGAACCGTATTCGCCGACGGCTCGAGCAAGTGCCAGCGCAAAACCGGTCAGGATCGCCGGCAGCAATGCGGGAAGTATCACGCCGAAAACAGTCTGTGCGCGATCTGCGCCGAGCGTCGCCGCGGCCTCCTCGGTCTCGCGATCGAACTCCTCAAGGACCGGCTCGACTGTACGGACGACAAAGGGAAGTCCGATGAAAATCAGGGCGATGAGAATGCCGAGCGGGGTATAGGCGACTTGAATGCCGAGAGGCGCCAACCACTGACCGATCCATCCGTTTGGAGCATAGAGGGCGGTGAGGGCGATGCCGGCAACCGCGGTCGGAAGGGCAAAGGGCAGATCGACGATCGCGTCGAGAAAGGGCCGGCCCGGAAAGCGATAGCGCACCAAGACCCAGGCGATGATCACGCCGAACACGACGTTGATCCCGGCGGCGACCAGTGAAGTTACGAAGCTGAGCCGCAGGGCGGCGAAGGTGCGAGGTCCGCTGACGACCTCCCAAAAACCGGCAAAGCCGAGGGAAGACGCCTTCAACACCATCGCCGCCAGCGGCACAAGAACGATTAGGCCGAGATACGTTAAAGTGAAGCCGAGCGCCAACCCGAAGCCAGGGATGGCGCTCGGCCGCTTCAACGCAAGGCCGAGAGCTCCGGCCATGTAAGTCCTCAGTTGGTGGTCTTAGCCTGATAGATCTGATCAAAGATGCCGCCGTCGGCGAAGTGCTTCGGCTGCGCCTTCGCCCAACCGCCGAACAGAGCATCGTCGATCGTGACGAGCTTCACCTCGGGGAAGCGCGCCAAATCCTTGGGATCGGCCGATTTCGCATCGGACGGACGGTAGAAGTTATGCGCGATAAGCTTCTGCGCTTCCGGCGTGTAGAGGAAGTTCAGATAGGCCTCGGCCACTTTGCGCGTGCCCTTCTCGTCAACGACTTTGTCGACGACGGCGACCGGCGGCTCCGCCTTGATCGAGAGCGAGGGAGCGACGATGTCGAATTTGTCCTCGCCAAGTTCCTTGAGCGCGAGGAAGGCCTCGTTCTCCCAGGCGAGGAGGACGTCGCCGAGACCGCGCTGGGCAAAGGTCGTGGTCGAGCCGCGTGCGGCGGTGTCGAGCACAGGGACGTTCGCGTAAAGCTTCGCGATAAACTCCTTGTTCTTCTCCTCGTCATGCCCGTATTTGCCGTCGGCGAAAGCCCAGGCTGCGAGATAATTCCAGCGCGCGCCGCCGGACGTCTTCGGGTTCGGCGTGATCACCTGGACGCCAGGTTTGACGAGATCGTCCCAATCCTTAAGGCCCTTGGGATTCCCCTTTCTGACAAGGAAGACGATGGTGGAGGTGTAGGGGGAGCTGTTGTTGCCGAGTCTCGACCGCCAATCCTCTTTGATCAGTCCGGCCTTGGCGACTTGCTCGATGTCGCCTTGAAGCGCGAGTGTCACCACGTCCGCTTGGAGCCCGTCGACCACGGCGCGCGCCTGCTTGCCGGAACCGCCGTGGGACTGCTCGATCTTCACGTCCTCTCCGGTCTTGGCCTTCCAGTCTTTGATGAAGGCTTCGTTGACCGCCTTGTAGAGTTCGCGCGTGGGGTCGTAGGAGACGTTGAGAATCGTCGTCTCCGCCGAAGCTGTGGATATGAAGGCTAGGCTTAGCGCTGCTGCCGCGGCGAGGGTACGAAGGCTCATGGCTTTTCTCCTTTTGTTACACCCTATACTCTATCTCTTCAGTAGAGTATAGCGCAAGCAATTGCTCTCCCCTTTTGGACCTAGCCTGCGAGCGGGCGTTGCGAGGAAACAAGGCCGGAGGGAAAAAGTTTCCTTCGGGTTCGAGGCAGGATTACATATTGGCGACGGCGTTGCCGTCAGAACCCACCATGGGCCAGCCGCCGGCAACGGCCTCGGAGATGGTGGTGCGGTCGAGCACATCCCTTGCCGACTCGGCGACCCGGGCGAAGACCCGCCGAATCTCGCAGGCGGCCTCATTTTTGCAGTCGGCACAACGGCGGTAAGCGATCCTGCTGAGGCAAGGCAGCGGTGCAATCGGACCGTCGATGATCCGGAGAACCCGCCCGAACGTGATCTGGTCGGCGGGCATCAGGAGACCATACCCGCCGAGCCGTCCCCGGCGGCTCGCCACAATCCCCTGATGCTTCAAGTCGAGGAGGATCTGCTCGAGAAATTTGCGTGGTATTTGTTCCTGCTCGGCAATTTCTCCGATCATCATGGAGTCCTTGCGGGCGAGCGCCATGAGGGCGCGGAGTGCGTATCGTGCCTTCTGTGAGATCATCGAATCTTGCCGGAAGACCTAATTCTCGACTGATCTAATCGATATTTTGACTGAAAACAAGGCAGTTAGGGCTATTTCAGCTTGGTCCCGAGGAGGATGATGAATCCTTCTATCGCGCAATGGCGGCTGGCGCTTCCGCCAATAGTGGATAAAACCGTCGCCGAGCGGCGCCGCAGGGGGTCGGCCACGCGCACCGTTGGGGGGATATCTTGATCTGGGAAGATTTTGTCTTGTTCGTTGCCGTCGGCTTTGCCGCGCAAATGATCGACGGCGCCGTCGGCATGGCCTACGGGCTTTCCGCTACAAGCGTGCTGTTGAGCTTTGGCATCCCGCCGGCGACGGCAAGCGCGAGCGTCCACACCGCAGAGGTGTTCACGACGGGCGTCTCGGGCATTGCCCATTGGCGCTTCGGCAATGTCCGCTGGCCGATGGTGGCGAGACTGGCCATTCCCGGAATGATCGGCGGAGCGCTCGGGGCCTATGTACTGACCGAACTGCCGGTCGACACCGTGAAGCCAATTATCACGGTTTACCTTCTCTTGATGGGGGCCTGGATTCTTTGGAAGGCCCTCACGGCAAACGCGACGCCGACGACACGTCCGAGCTGGGTCGTTCCCCTCGGCTTCGGCGGCGGTTTTATCGATGCAGCGGGAGGCGGGGGCTGGGGGCCGATCGTCACCTCGACGCTCCTCGGCCAAGGCACCACGCCTCGCTACACGATCGGCTCCGTCAACGCCGCCGAGTTCTTCGTCGCGCTTGTCGTATCGGTAACCTTCCTCGGCACAATTGGGCTCGACCTTTGGCCGATCATCGCCGGCCTTGTTCTCGGAGGCGCTCTCGCGGCCCCGATCGCGGCCTATGTCGCCAAAACCGTACCGGACAGGCCGCTGATGATGCTCGTCGGCGTGATCATCATTCTCCTCAGCATCCGTGGCCTGATGCAGGCCTTCGCCTAGCTGAGAAACGGGTATCGTCCATGTGGGTGCGCAGCAAGGATGGCAGGCCGGCGCTGCGGCCGGCCCGCCATCAAGAAGGACGACTAGAAATTGATGATGCCGCCCGTCGTGACGTAGCGGAAGGAGTCGAGGTCGCCGGCGAAAGGCCCGCCCTCTACCTCGCCCTCATGCTGGCGGAACTTGATCCAAAGCGTGAGAGCCGCTTTGTCGAATTCCTGGGCGATCCCGAAACCCCAGCGCACAAACTCGCTGTCGGTGACGCCCGCGTTCAAGGCGGCCGGCCCCATCTGGTCGAGATATTCCCCGTATTCGCCCCAAAGGATGGTCGCCCCGTGACTCGTCCAGGGTCTGCGAATGCCGCCCTTCGCGTACCAGTGATGGCTGTCGGGTTCCTCGATCCCGCTGAAGATGCGCGCATCATTGTCCTCATCGCCATAGGCACCATGCAAAAAGAGGCCCGTGGCCAGATGCTCGGCATAGCCGCCCACCTGAAAGTAATGTGAGTCCTTGTCGAAGGAGATGGGCGGCGGCTGGATCGTGACGTCGTCATTGACCGAATAGCCGATGCCGAGGGCGAGCTTGAAGCCACCGAGTGTACCGTTGTATCGGCCAGCGACCTCCCAATCGCTATCCTCGCCATAGCTTGCCGAAAAGGACAGACCTCTGAACACCGGAGTGTCGTAGCGCACGCCGGTCATGACGATGCCGTCGCAGTCACCGCCCCAGCGGCGCTGCTGGGAGTAGCAATAGCCGATATCACCCCACCGGACCGGAAAGAGAGTACCGTTCTGCCGCAAGAAGAAGCCGCCGCCGTCGAACAACACGTAGCTGGCGATGAGCTGCGTGCCCGAAAGATCCGTGAACATGACGGCGCTCTTCGAGGCGAGCGCCTGCTTGCCGACCGTCAGCTTGCCGTAGGACTCGCTGGCAATGAACCAGTTCGACATTTGCACATTGAGGCCCTGGTCGTCGCTGTGGGCGAGCTGGCTGAGATTGATCGTGTTGTTGGTGAGGTCCTGGATGCGGAACATGTAGCCCGCCGCCCAGCCCGGCGCGAATTTCGCCTGACCCGTGATTCTGAAGTTGCTCGCCTGAGTGGGGCCGAGATCGGTGATGTAAACGTCGCTCTCCTCGCCGTCGTCCCAGAACATCACCTGCTTCGCCATGTGGCCGGTGATCGTCACCGACACCTTGCCGGTGCGGCGGACGGTTGTCGCTTCGAGCTCCGACACGCGCTCTTCGAGGTCGGCGCAACAATCTCCGCCGAGGTCCGCAGCGGCGGCCGGGTTGGAATGAAGCCCAAGCAGAAGGCCGGCCAGAAGCGCGAGCCTCGATGCGTTCCTCCCGATGGTGGCCCGGCTTTGTTCTGCTTTTGATGTTTCTGCCGGCGTCGTCCGCTCGTGTTGAGACTTCATTTTCTTGTACCCCCGCTGTTTATACTACTTTTTTGACTGTTGTTATGCCGCCTCGACATAGCGGTGCTTCTCGTAAAGGAACCGCAGAACCGCCTCACGGCATCTGAGATAAATCGGGTCGGCCGCCGCCTCGATGCGCTTTCGCGGTCGGGCAAGCGGCACTTCGAGCACGTTGCCGATGTGAGCGGCGGGGCCGTTGGTCATCATCACGATGCGATCCGAGAGCAGCACCGCCTCGTCGACGTCGTGCGTGACCATGATCACGGTGTTGCGCAGGCGTTCATGGATCTGCATCACCTGATCCTGCAAATGCGCGCGCGTCAGCGCGTCGAGCGCGCCGAAAGGCTCGTCGAGCAGAAGTACCTTCGGTTCCATGGCGAGCGCCCGGGCGATTCCGACGCGCTGCTTCATGCCGCCGGAGATCTCGGCGGGACGCTTGTCCTTGGCGTGCGCCATTTGCACGAGATCGAGATTGTGCAGAGTCCAATCGTGCCGCTCGATCCGCGACTTCTTGGCGGCGAAGACTTTGTCTACCGCCAGACGAACATTGCCGTAGACGCTGAGCCAGGGCAGCAGCGAGTGGTTCTGGAACACAACTGCCCGGTCCGGCCCGGGTTCGCCGACCTCCTTATCCTCGAGGAGGATTGCCCCACGGGTGACATCGCTCAGGCCCGCGATGAGATTGAGGAGCGTGGACTTCCCGCATCCCGAATGCCCGATCACCGCGATGAACTCGCCCCTTGAGATTTCAAGCGTCACATCGCGCAGAACGTCGGTCGAGGCCTTGCCGCCAAGGAAAGTTTTGTCGACGTGGTCGATCTTAAGGAAAGGGCGGACGGGCGTTGCAGCTTGGTTGGTGATCATGTCTCCGCCCCTATGCTGCCGCGGTGCCGCGGGTTGCGACGCGCCCGATTGCTGCGACCAGGCGGTCGAGCAGGAAGCCGACGATGCCGATGTAAACGAGGGCAACGACGATGTCGGCGAGGCGCGATGAGTTCCACGCGTCCCAAATGAAGAAGCCGATGCCGACGCCGCCCGTCAGCATCTCGGACGCAACGATCGCAAGCCAGGAGAGGCCGACGCCGATCCGAAGTCCGGTGAAGATGTAAGGGGCGGCGGCAGGGATCATGATGCGCCAGAAAAACTCGGCGTGGTTCAGCCGAAGCACGGCGGCGACGTTGCGATAGTCGCTCGGGATGTTTCGTACGCCGACGGCGGTGTTGATGATTACCGGCCAGACGGCGGTGATGAAGATCACGAACAGCGCTGCAGGCTCGGAGTCGCGGAAGGCTGCCAGCGACAGCGGTAGCCAGGCAAGCGGCGGGACCGTGCGCAGGATCTGGAAGATTGGATCGAGGCCGCGCATCGCCCAGAGGCTTTGGCCGATCAGCACGCCAAGGCCGATGCCGATGAGCGCGGCGAAGCCGAAGCCAATGACAACGCGCTGCAGGCTCGTCAGCACCCGCCAGCCAAGCCCGACATCCTGCGGCCCATAATTGAAGAAGGGCTGCGTGATGAGATCGCCGGCCTCCGCCCAAATCTTGCTCGGCCCTGGGAGCGTCGCGTTCGGGCCGGAGCAGGCGAGCTCCCAGATGAGGAGAAGCAATGCAAGAGTGATGAGCGGCGGGAGGATCTTGCTCGCAAGATCGGTCAGCGCCCTCGTCAACAAGACAGTCCGATCCGTCCGCTGAGACGGAAGCGGCAGCACAGTCGAGTTCGGTCGCGGAGGGGATCCGCCGAGCTCGACCGTACTTTGGCCGCTTTCGGCCAGGGGAGACGATCTCTTCAAGGCAGTTGTTGCGCGCATCTGGATGCCGACTCTGATCGTGCACTAAGCCGTCAGGCGCGTGATCGAGAGCGATTTGAGGTAAGCGGCGGGATCGTTCGCATCGAAAACCTTCCCGTCGAAGAAGGTCTCCGGTCCACGCGTCGTCGCTGCCGGCGCTTCGACGCCAAGGACCGTGGCCGCGCCCCGCCAGATGTCTTCACGATTGACGCTGTCGACGAGTGCCTTGATGTCGGTATCGGGGGGGAGTTTTCCCCAGCGGATATTCTCGGCGAGAAACCACGTGTCGTGGCTCTTGAACGGGTAGGACGCCCCATTCTCGAAGAACTTCATCAAGTGCTTCGTGCCCTTTTCGACACGGCCGTTGCCGTAATTCACGTCGCCTTTAATGCGGCCGATGATGTCTGCTGGAGGCACGTTGAACCATTGCCGCTTGCCGACGATGGCGGCCATCTCGTCTTTGTTCTCCATCTTGTCGCACCATTGCGCCGCCTCGATTACTGCACTGGTGAGTGCGAGCGCGGCATTCGGATATTTGTCGACATAGGCCGCGCGCATGGCGAAGGCCTTCTCCGGATGCTCGGGCCAGATCTCGCTGGTGGTGCAGGCGGTGTAGCCGATGTCTTGATTGACGAGCTGCTCGTTCCAGGGCTCGCCGACGCAGAAGGCATCCATGTTGCCGACCTTCATATTGGCGACCATTTGCGGCGGTGGCACTACGATGGTGGAGACGTCCTTGTCGGGATCGATGCCGCCCGCGGCGAGCCAGTAGCGGATCCAAAGATCGTGGGTGCCGCTCGGAAAGGTCATGGCGACCTTCACGTCTTTTCCCGATGCCTTCTTCGCCTCAAAGGCGGCTTTCAGCGGCGAGGCATCGAGGCCGACTTTCAGGTCCTTGTACTCGTTAGAGAGCGAGATGCCCTGGCAGTTGGTGTTGAGCCGAGCGAGGAGATACATCTTCGTCGGCACGTTGTTCTGCGTGATCTTGCCGAGCGAGATGAGATAAGGCATCGGCGTAAGGATATGCGCGCCGTCGATGCCGTTCGCCTCGGAGCCGAGTACCATGTTGTCGCGTGTCGCGCCCCAGGACGCCTGCTTCACGACCTGCACATCCGGCATGCCGTGTTTCTCGAAGAAGCCTTTCTCCTTGGCGATGATGAGCGCGGCAGAATCGGTGAGCGCGATATAGCCGAGAGTCGCGCTCGTAACCTCAGGCCCAGCCGCCCACGCAATATGTGCGCCGCCAGGAAAGGCGGTCTTCACCGCCGAGAGAAGCGCAGCCGTGGCCGATCCTTTCAGGATCGCGCGCCGCGACATGCCGTTCGACGCTTTTGTCCCCCGAGTCGAATTCCGGTTCATGCTTCGCCCCTTCTTCTTTTGATCGGCGACCACGCGTTTCATCGGCGCGTGCGCTACGTGCATCGTTTACAAGAACCGTGCCAAAGTGGGCTCGTTGCGTTTCGGCCCCTTTTGCGGCCTGGTTTTGCTGTGGGATGCACTCGGTGAGATCGGTTTGTGCAATTCGCGCGTCCTCTTGCCGAATGACGCGGCATTGCTCGGCGGCATCGTTCGCGGTGTTCGAAAGAACGCTGAGCGAGACGAGAAGTGCGACGCAGGCGAGAGTTGTTTCGGCGTGTCGCCTGGGGTGAGTCTGATCGAGGGGACCGCGCGACTCCGACCTGTGTTTCGCGATGAGTCGCTTGATGTCGCTTCGGCAGGAGCCGCAATTTGTCCCGGCCTTCAGCTCCTTGCCGACCTCGTCGGCGGAGAGGCATCCGCCGGCAATTGCCGCGGCAATCTCGTTCGTGCCGACTCCGAAGCAGGAGCAGATGATCGAGCCGCGATCGTCGCTCCGCGACCTCGGCCGGCCCGCAAGAACAGCAAGACGCGCGCGCTGGCTTGAATGCTGAGCGACGAGCTGCTCGCAGGCCCAGACGCGGGATACTTCAACGGGCTCCGTCGCAAGAAACAGCGCCACGACAAGTTGATCGTCTTCGAAGAGCGCGAAGCGATGGTGGCCGGACGCACGGTCGTGATAGGCAAGTAGGGACGCATCCGGAGAGACCGCAAGAAGGCCGAGGACGAAGCTCCGCCAATCCTTCGGCGCATGCGCAAGTGCAAATTCGAGGCGAAAGCCGCCTTGGCAGACGCCGATCGCCCAATAATCGCAATCGATCTTGGCCGGCCGCTCGCGAAATACGGCGAAGCCGCAAGCGCTCGCGTCGAAGCGTTCGATCTTCGCCGGCACATTCTTCAGCGCCGGCTGGCCCGAATGCGGATCGGTGACGGCAGGAACGAGCGTATCCACACGCCCGCTGGCGGCGAATTGATCGTTCCAATGCATCGGCACGAATACGGTCCCTGGCCGCTGTCCGGCAGAGAGAAGCGCCCGCACCAATATGGAGCCGCTGTCGCTCGAGATGCGCACGAGATCGGCATCTTTGACGCCGAGCCGGCGCGCATCCTCGGGGTTGATCTCGGCAAAAGGCTCGGCGAGGTGCTGGGAGAGGCGCGGGCTGCGGCCCGTGCGCGTCATTGTGTGCCAGTGATCGCGAATGCGACCAGTATTGAGGATGAATGGGCGATTGGGGTCCGCTGACGTCGGCTGCTTCGGCCGGAGCGGCAGAATGCGTGCCTTGCCGTCCTCAGTGTAAAAGCCGCCGGAAGAGAAAAATCGCGCTCGTGACGCTCCGCCGGCCTTTGGCTGCGGCCATTGGAAGGGCTGAAGCTCATCATAGCCGCGCTTGTCGAGCATGGCGTAAGCGCCGATGTCGAAGGCGCGGCTGCCCTCATTCTCGAAGGCGGACAGGGCCGCGTGCTCGGCGAAGATGTCTGCCGCAGATCCATAGGAAAAGGCGCGCGCAAGACCCATGCGCTTCGCCACCTCGGAGATGATCCACCAATCGGGCTTCGCGTCGCCTGGGAGGGGCAGGAAAGCGCGCTGGCGCGAGATGCGCCGCTCCGAATTGGTGACGGTGCCGTCCTTTTCGCCCCAGGCCGCGGCGGGGAGCTTCACGCGCGCATGGCGGACGGTGTCGGTCGCGAGCACAACATCCGACACGACCACGAACGGACAGGTCTTCAGCGCCCGGTCCACAAGGAGTGCATCCGGCATGGAGTCGGCCGGATTGGTGGCCATGATCCAAAGCGCCTTGATGCGGCCCTCTGCCACGGCGCGGAACAGATCGACCGCCTTGAGGCCAGGCTTCTTCGCAATCTTCGGCGAATTCCAGAAGCGCTGCACGCGCTCGCGGTGCTCCTGATTGTCGATCTCCATATGTGAAGCAAGCAAGTTTGCGAGAGCGCCGACCTCGCGGCCGCCCATCGCGTTCGGCTGACCCGTGACCGAGAACGGCCCCATCCCCGGCCGGCCGATGCGGCCCGTGGCGAGATGGCAGTTGATGATGGCGTTGACCTTGTCCGTCCCTTCAGCGGACTGGTTCACGCCTTGGCTGAAGACACTGACGGTTTTCTCGGTCGCGGCGAACAATCTGTAGAAGGCGAGCAGCGTCTCCTCCGGAAGCCCCGTGGTTTCCGCAATCTGCTCGAGGCTGAGGCCTCGCGCCGCATCGAGCGCCGACTCGAGACCACTGGTATGCTCCCGGACATATCCCTCATCGACGCGGTCCTCCTCGGCGAGGAAGGCAAGGAGCCCGCAGAAGAGCGCGACGTCGCCGTCGGCGCGGATGGGAAGGTGCAGATCGGCAATCTCCGCCGTCATAGTGCGGCGAGGATCGATGAGCACGATCTTCATCGATGGCCGTGCCTCTTTCGCGGCCGTCAGCCGCTGGAAAAGCACGGGGTGGCACCAAGCGAGGTTCGAGCCGACAAGAACCACAAGGTCCGCCTGCTCAAGATCGACATAGGTTCCGGGAACCGTGTCGGAGCCGAAGGCGCGCCGGTGTCCGGCGACGGCAGAGGCCATGCAGAGACGCGAATTCGTGTCGATATTCGCGGAGCCGATGAAACCCTTCATCAGCTTGTTGGCGACATAATAATCCTCGGTGAGGAGTTGGCCGGAGACATAGAAGGCGACCGAGTCCGGCCCGTGCGCGGCGATGGTCTCGGTAAAGGTCTTGGCGACGAGATCGAGCGCCTTCCCCCAGCTCGCACGGCGTTCGTCAATCTCCGGGTGGAGCAGGCGCCCCTCAAGCCCGACGGTTTCGCCGAGTGCTGAGCCCTTGGAGCAGAGGCGCCCAAAATTTGCCGGGTGATCGGGGTCGCCGCGGACCTCTGCCGTGCCGTTGGGCAAGGCTTTGGCGAGCAGCCCGCAGCCGACGCCGCAATAGGGGCAGGTCGTGCGCGCCAAACCGGAATCTAGTCTCGCTTCCATCTAGGCGGCCCGGCTCCTCACCGCATCGAGCGAAATGAAGAGCTGACCTTCATCGACCTTGACCGGAATCGTCGGGACCTCGCCCTCGTCGGCGCCCAAGGCCTTGCCGGTTTCGAGCGAGATCACCCAATTGTGGAGGGGGCAAGTGACGGAGGTGCCGTGCACGATGCCTTGGCTCAATGGGCCGCCCTTGTGGGGGCAACGATCGACGATGGCGAACACCTGATCGTCGACCGTGCGGAAGACGGCGATCTTACCTTGCGGCGTCGCCACGCAGCGTGCCCCGCGCCTCGGGATTTCATCGAGAAAACCGATCTTCACCCAAGACATGGCGCTTACTCCGCGGCCTGCATGAAGCCGACGGCGGCCATCGGCTTGAATTCGTGCTTGTCCTTGCCGGAAGCGCGCTCCGACCAGGGATCGACTTGGGCGAATTGCTGGGAGTGGACGAAGCGCTCGTAATAGGCTTTCCGCTTCTCTTCATCGTCGAGAATCTGACGGCGGATCTCCTCGACGCCGACGCGCTTCGCCCATTTGTAGATGCGTTCGAGGTAGCGGCCCTGCTCGCGATACATCTGCACGAGGGCGACGATCACTTCGAGCGCCTCATCCTCAGTCTTGACGAGGCCGAGCAGCTCGGTCCGCTTCACGTCGAGGCCGGCGGCGCCGGCGAAATGGATCTCGTATCCCGACTCGACGCAGACGACGCCGACATCCTTGCAGGTCGCCTCGGCGCAGTTTCGCGGACACCCCGAGACGCCCATCTTCACCTTGGCGGGCGTCCAGGAGCCCCACATGAATTTCTCGATGCGAATGCCGAGCCCGGTGGAGTCTTGCGTGCCGAATCGGCACCATTCCGAGCCGACGCAAGTCTTCACCGTGCGCAAGCCCTTGGCGTAGGCGTGACCGGAAACGAAGCCGGCCTCGCCGAGATCCGCCCACACCGCCGGCAGGTCTTCCTTCCTCACCCCGAGCATGTCGATGCGCTGACCGCCGGTGACCTTCACGGTCGGGATCTTAAACTTGTCCACGACGTCGGCGATGGCGCGCAGCTCCGACGCGCTCGTCACCCCGCCCCACATACGCGGAACGATGGAGTAGGTGCCGTCCTTCTGAATGTTGGCGTGCGCGCGCTCATTGATGAAGCGCGACTGATAATCGTCGGCATAGTCGCCGGGCCATTCGCAGACGAGGTAGTAGTTGAGGGCAGGGCGGCATTTGGCGCAGCCGCATGAGCTCTTCCACTCCAGCTCCTGCATTACGGCCGGGATCGACCTCAGCTCCATGGCCTTGATGAGCCGCCGCACATCGTCATGGCCGAGAGGTGTGCAGGGACACATGGGCTGGACGGCAGCCGGATTATAGGACTCGCCAAGGCTCAGCTTCAGAAGCTGCTCGACGAGACCCGTGCAGGTGCCGCAAGAAGCGGACGCCTTAGTATGGGCACGCACGTCGTCGAGTGAGGTGAGGCCTATCGAAGAGATGGCCGCGGTGATCTTTCCCTTACAAACGCCGTTGCAGCCGCAGATCTCCGCATCATCCGGCAAGGCTGCAACGGCCGCCATAGGGTCCAGGGGGG
>WUUC01129036.1_pt1 | contig 21059 bp, 10 predicted proteins | sample 6278441 | NCBI WGS metagenome assembly WUUC01 (sample SAMN13675441, study PRJNA597444) | soil metagenome | isolation source: soil | place: USA: Washington | collected 2017-10
ACTCAATCTGTCGACAGCAACCTTCGACCGACGCGGCCGCGCTCCGCAGTTGACCAGTCTCCACCTGAAAGGCGTCCGGCATCGGCCCCTCCATGCCTTACTCGTCGACCGACTCACAGTGCGGCCAAGGCTATCCCGAACAGCCGACCAGACCGGCGAAAACGGCCAAGAACGGCCGCTATGCTGACCGGATGTCTGATGCCATCCACTCGAGTCTGGCCGACATCCAGGCATCCCTCACCGCGTCGTGCTCGGCCGAGTCGCCCGACGGCACCGTCCGCGCCGAGGCGAGCGCGAAACGGCAAATCGCCCTCCAGCTTTCTCCCGCCGCGATGAAAATGAGGCCAGACGACCTCGCCGCCATGATCCTCACTACTCAGCTACAAGCCCAGCGCAAGGCCGAAGCCGTGATCACCGAGAGGCTCGACACCTTCCGCTCCGACCCCCGCGTGGCCGTCGCACTCGACAACCTGCGCGACACCCAAGCCAGTCCCCCACCGCCGCCCCGCCCAACAACCGATCCGGCTGACGAAGATGACGACGCAGACTTCATCGACTCCATCTACAACAGTAGATCGTGACTGGTAAGGGTAGCTGACGGGGCCGATCCGGCTCCAAGAAGCGGGACCGTGGGCGCGCTGAGGGATCGGCGCGCTCTGCGGCGTCGAAGTCGTCGCTGGCCGGTGTCATGTCTCGATCGGGGCGGCCGTGGCGCACTGGCATCGTGTTTGCGGGTCAAGGTCGGTCGGTTGGAATGTTCGGGCTAGTTCCGTGACGATCTCGGTGAACCGGGCCGCGTGGGTTTTCCGGGTGTCGTGCCAGTATTCCGATCTCATGTCCTGGTTGGACAGTCCGGCACCGAGGTTGACGACGCCGGCGAAGGTGGCGAAGCACAATCGCGCCTCGCGGGCCATGACGCAGTCGGTCACGTTGGTGAATCCCACGACGTCGCCGCCGAGTTGGGCGAACATCCGTACCTCGGCGCGGGTTTCGAAGCGTGGACCGGGCACGCACACGTAGCAGCCGCCGGGAGCCACTGTCAGCCCGATCGCCTGGGCGCACCGGATCAGGTGCCCGCGGAGCGTCGGGCAGTACGGTTCGGCCAGGTCGGCATGGCCGAACTCGCTGCCGGTGAAATAGGTCGACTGGCGGTTGCGGGTGAAGTCGATGAACTGATCGAGGATCAGCATGCTGCCAGTGGGGATGGACTGCCGCAGACTGCCGACCATGGCCGTGGTCAGCACCCTGCGCACCCCGGCCCGGGCCAATGCCTCGATGTTGGCGCGGTAATCCAACGCGTGCGGTGGCACCGGACGACCAGAGCTGTTGCGCAGCACCACGATCAGCTCGCACCCGTGCAGGCGTCCCACCGTGGCCGGCACCAACGTGTCCCCCGCGGGCAGCTCGATCTCTCGGGCATCGGCGAGCCATCCGCTGGTGTCCACATCTTGGCTGGCGATGATGCCAAGCTCGACCATGAGTTCGTCCCGATCCAAGAACCTACGTGCGGTAGATGATCAGACTCGTGGGGCCAATGACGGTGGTCTGGCCACGTCGGTCGCTGGGTGGCATGCCGGCGAACACCTCGTCCGTGCGCCGCGGCAAACCTCTACCGGTTCGTTGGCGTTGCTGGGCAGATGCCTGCGGCCAGCCATTTCTCTCGCAGTTCCGCTGGGACGGTGAGGGTGGTGGATTGGCCGTTGGTGAGGGTGCGGACGCTGCCGCCGAGCAGCAGCGAGCCTGCCTTGTCCAGCATGGTCCTGGCGACCGTGTTGCGGTCCTCGGATCGTTCCAGCACCCGCATCAGTCGGGCTCCGGCACCGACCACGCGTCTCCAGCCGCGGGAGCGTGGGACATCCATCCAGTCGGCGACCTGGGAGTCGACGACCTGCCGGACCATGGCGGAGATGACGCCGTCGAATGCCTTGCCGGGAATCAGGTTTTCGTACAGGTCGAGCAGGTTGCGGGTCAGTGCCACCCCTTCGGGTGAGGGTCCGTAGGTGGCCTCGACGATTGCGGCATTGAGATGCCGGGCCTCGTCTAGGGTCTGCGGCATGGTCTCGGCGGGAATGCCGAGCATGGCCCCGGCAACTCGCCACACGTGGTAGTAGTCCGCGGCTTCCTGCTCGGTCACCGAGATTCCCATGCGGCGCATCCCGTCGATGACCTGCACCGAGAAGATGAGCAGGGCGCCGAGCATGTCCTGCTGGCAGATGGGAACCCCGTCGGTCTCGACGTCCCACGTGCCGGACTGGGCGATGAAGTAGCGCACCGCGGCGTGAATCAATCGGGTCTTCTGAATGGTGGGCACAAAGGCCCCGCCGGCACCGAAGCACTCCCGGCCCATCATGGTCAGCACGAACTGGGCGGTCTCCGACAGTCGCCGGTGCGGCTGGTTCAACTTGTGTGTCAGGGTCAGCACCCGGGACGGCCGGGGTTGGGCGTAGCAGTTGACCATCGAGGCGAACGACAGCACGGAGGCGACGTGCACGCCGTCGTCGACGAAGAACTCATACGCTCGCGCGACCCGATCGAGGTCGGCCCACTCTGGCGGAGTGTCGGTCGCCACGAGGTAGGCACGGACCGAGTCCGGCAGGTTTTCCGGAATCGGCTGATCATTGGCGCGGAAATGGGCGAGAACCTCGTTCACCTCATCGACCTGGCCGATGGTCACCAGATCGGTGATCACGGCGTCGGCGAGCGGGTCTGCCTGGAATTTCAGGGCTTCCACGGCGAGCATATCCGTCACGGTGCTGCCATCCTTGGTGTGCGGCGGTGCACCACAGTCCAACGGGCCCAAAGATCGAACACCATAACCCGCCAGGGTGAATCCCTGACAATGTGACGCACCATGCCTATGAGTCCACATCCGCGGTACCGCCACTCGAGTGAATACGGACAGATCGCCAAATGGGGAAACGCACATTCCCACCGGTGCGGCGAGCACTACGGAAGAATGCGCGAAATGGCGGTAGTCGCCGCCGGGAGTGTGCTGGCTAGCCGGGTGAGGTCGTAGTCGGCGACCCGGCGACCGAGGGTCGCACCCACCTGGTCGGAGGTGCGGTAGTGGACGCCGAGCCAGACCCGGGAGTCGACAACCTCCCGGGTGATCGCCGACCACGGGGTGCCGCGCGGGTAGTCGCGGGACACGTCCTGGCCGGGGTTGGTGATGGTGAACGAGGCCGGGGTGCGCGGGCCGGCGAAGTGTTCGAGGACCTGTTCGGCGGCGCCGGCGAAGCCGGTATGGCCGCTGGCATATTCGGGGTGGGCTGGGGTGGGTCGCAGCGGGGTCCAGGTCGGGTCGATGCCGGTGTCGCGGAGGGCGGTGATCGGCCGCCACCACAGATAGGCGTATTTGGCGTCGGCGACGGCGATTCCCGCGTCGGTGGTCGCCACGGAGAACGCGGCCAGGAGCCGGACTTTCCAGACCAGTGGCCGGCTCCGGTCGCTGACCAGGGCGCGCAGCGGCGGGGTGTAGGCGGCGAGCGCGGACTGGGCCCACAGCAGCGCGATGTCGGTCTGCGCGGCGGTGCGCTCGGCCGAGTTGGCTCCGCCCAACCGATAGACCTCGTCTAGGTCTCGTCGGTAGGTCCCGGTGTCCAGCGCGGGCGGTGGGCCGGGGCGGAACCGGTCGGCCCGGCCGAGCAGGAATGGCCGGGCTTGGCCCATGCCGGACAGTTGGGTGGGGGTGGTGGCGTCGGCGGGGAGGCGGTAGACGCCGGGTGCCGCGGGTGGGTCGGGGAACGGCCGGGTTCACCGAAGCGGGGTCGAGGCCATCGCCGTCGCGTTCCCGCAGGGTACGCGCGGCGGCCTGCTGCCCGGCGTGGATGCCGGTCCGCTCACCGGGTCCGTCCGGGATGGCGGCCAACGATGCGGCGAGCGCGGCGTCCAGGCTCTCCGCGCGGCTGGGCACAAGTGCCACCAGGACGTCGTGTACGGCCGTGGCCACCGCCGCGTCCTGGAACGTGGTCGGCGCCGGGTGCCCGGTGTCCACCGCCCGCCGGGCGGAGAGCCAACTGGTCGCCCACACCCGGCGGGCGGACACCTCGTTGCCGGTCGCGCCGGCCGCGGTGACGGTCTGGGCGAACCAGTCCGCCGCGACGTCGGGCCGTGGCTGGGCTTGTGCTGGTGCGGCAAGGGTCACGGTGAGCGCGGTCGCGAGTAGGCCAATGGTGACTCGGTGCATGAGTTGCTCCCCAGTTAGAGGTAGGCGAGGGCTTCGCGGACAGTGAGGCGGGAGGCACGGGTGGCGGCGGCGTCGGTGGCGAGGATGGCGCCGAGGATGATCACGACGAGCCAGAGGATCACGGCGAGGGGAGAGATGCGGAACGGCAGCGGTGCGTTGCCGAAGAGGTTGCCAAGCCCGACGCCGAGGAGCCTGGTGAGCCCGAGGGCGGGGAGAGCCGCGACCAGGCAGCTGGTGAGGGCGAGGAAGACGCCTTCCGCGACGACGATGCGGCGCACGGTCCTCGGTTGGGCGCCGATGGCGTGCAGGACACCGAATTCCCTTGTGCGGTCGAGGATGTTGGCGCTCATGGTGGAGGCCAGCCCGATGGCGCCCAGCACCCCCAGGGGCAGGGCGACACCGAGCAGGACCAGCAGCACGGGGCCGGCATGACCGGCGGAGGCGGCCTCGGTGCGGCTGACCGAGGAGGAGATCTCCACGTCGATCCCCGCGCCGGTGAGGGCCTGGTCGACAGCCGCGGCGACGGTGCGGCGGGTCTGCTCGTCATGGCTTTCGGTGATCACGCGCAGCCGGTTGACCTGTTGGGGTTGACGGGTGGCGGCGGCGAGGCCTTCTGCGGTGGCGTAGGCGCCGCCCCCACTGGTGTCGCCCTCGGTGACGATGCCGGCGATGCGCCAGGTGCTGGGTTTGCCGTCGATGAACAGTTGCACGGTGTCGCCGGCACCCAGATTGGGGACGGCCTTGGCGCGCGTTTGCTCGTTGAGCACGACCGCGCCGGTCTCCCCCGGGTTGAGCCAGCGGCCCTCGGCCAGGGTGGGCGGTGGTCGGGTGGGGTCGGCGGGCACGGTGTTGATCGAGACGCTGCCGTGACCCTGGTCAGGGTAGGTGGCGGTGATCGACAGTTGGCCGGCCTGCGCGACGCTGATCGGCGCGCGGGTCCACGCCTCGACCCGGCTGACGCCCGGCGCCTGCCGGGCCGCGGCGGTGGCCGCGTCGGGTGGAGCCGGGGCCGCGAGTTGTACCTCGACATCCCAGTAGCGCTGCGCGGTTTTCGCTTCTTCCGAGGCTTGGGTGCCGGCGCGCAGGGACATGCCGGCGACGAACACGACGCCCGCGCTGGCCAGCAGACCGACGGACAGCCAGAACCGGGCGGGCCGCCGCACGGTGTTGCGCAGCGCCATGAGCAGGCCGCGGTCCAGGCGGCGCAGCCGGGACAGCCGAGCCACCAGACCGGTGGCCGCGCTGGGTTTCGCGGCGCCACCGTGGTGGTCGATGGCTGCGCGGACGGTGGTGCGGCTGGCCTTGATCAGCGGGAGCAGCGCCATCAGCGGCGGCAGGCCCAGGCCGACGAGAACGGTCACGAGGTAGGCCCACCATGGCGCGGCCACGGTGACCGGCTGGATGCCGAGCATCCCGAGGAGGCCGTCGACCCGGTCGCGGCTGAGCCAGATCGCGGGACCGAGCGCGAGGAGGGTGGCCGCCGCGGCGACCAGGAAGATCATCCCCAGATACAACCGTCCAATGCGGACAGAGCGGGCGCCGATCGCCTTCATGATGCCGATCTGCGGGATCTGCTGGGTGAACAAGGTGTTGAGCATGGTCGCCACCAGGATCGCGGCGAGCAGCAGCGCGGCCGCCCCGCCCGCCAGCAGGGACAACAGCAGCACGTCGGACTGCCATTGGTGCGGGTGCGCATACGGCTTGGGCACCTGGATCTCGGCGACGGTCACGCCGTAGTCACGTTGCAACCACGCGCCAACGTCGCCGGCGACGGCCACCACGGTGTTCCGGTCCCGGCTCGGCACTGTCCCTTGTGGATCGGCGACCTGGATTTTCAGCTGGTCCATGGCCCCGGAGGTGGCGAGGTAGGCGTGTCCACGCTGTTCCTGGGGTGAGGGTGCCAGGCTGGGGTCGTACACGGTGCCGGCCACCCGCAGCCGCCCCGGTTCGCCGCCAGGCGGGGTGATGCTCACGGTGTCGCCGACGGAGATCCCTAGCAGGCCTGGGGTTCCGTCATTACCGAGCCAGATCTCCCCAGGCGCCGGCGGCCAGCTGCCCTCCCGCGTGAGATCGAACTTCACCATCCGCATCGGGTCGTCCGGGGCGGCGGCGAACACCTGCAGCGGGATCGCGCGTGGGATTCCGTTGACCTCGACCGGGGTGTCGAACTGGGTACGTCCGATCGCCTCGATCACCTGCGGCCGGCTACGGGCCGCCGCGGCGATCGCCGCCATTCGCTCAGCGTCAATGGGTTCGTCCAGGACAATCGTCGCCGACGCCGGCTCGGTGCTCAGATAGGCGCTGCCGGTCTCCCGGCCGACGGTGGCCCACGCCATCAGCACCCCGCCGAACACCGTCAGGCTGACCGCCAGCGCGATCACCATCAGCACGAACCGCGACCAGGACGCGCGCAGGTCCCTGCGCAGCTTGACGGTGAGCAGGTTCATGAGGTCACCGCGCTCTCGTCGGTGGCAATTCGCCCGTCTACCAACGTGATCTCGCGTCCGACGATCGAGCGGATGTCGCGCTCGTGGGTGACCACCACGATGGTGCGGCCCTCGGCGTTGAGTTCGGCGAACACCTTCAGCACGGCGTCGGCGGTGGCCGAGTCGAGATTGCCGGTCGGCTCGTCGGCCAGCAGCACCGGCGGATCATTGGCCAGCGCGCGGGCGATCGCCGCTCGCTGCTGCTGGCCGCCGGACAGGGTGGCGGGCAGCTTGTCGGCCTGCTCGGCGATGCCCACCCGGTCCAGCAACTCCCGCGCCCGCTCCCGCCGCTGTCCCACCGGGACCGTCCGGGCGAAGTCCATCGGCAGCATCACGTTCTCGGCCACCGTCAACGTGGGCAGCAGCTGGAAGAACTGGAACACCAACCCGACGGTGCGGCCCCGCCAGACGGCCAGCCCGGACTCCGACAACGACCCCAGGTCGGTGCCGGCCACCCGCACGGTTCCCGAGGTGGGTCGGTCAATCCCGGCGAGCAGGTTCAGCAACGTCGTCTTGCCGCTGCCCGAGCGGCCCACGATCGCGACGAACTCACCCCGTGCGACCTCGAGGCTGAGGTGATCGACAGCGACGACCTCCCCGGCGCCCAGCGGATACGCCTTGACCACGTCGCGGATCTGAATCGCCTTGTCCACAGTGGATGCCTCCAATGGATCAGCCATGCCGGGGCGGCACATGGGGTGCCACGGCGCTGGACGGCGGCGGATCGCCGGGGCCGTGGCGGGGAATGCGGTGCCCGCCGCTCATCAACACGATCACCACGACCAGCACAGCCACCAGGACGCCGATGATCACCGACAGCCGCACCCACCGCGGGATGCCGGTGCGCTCGCCGGAATCGGGGTTCGTCATGGCGCCCACCTCACCAAAGCGGCCATTAGACGGTCGCTAGTGAGTTCCCTAACGCGCCTCTAACAGCCACCGCCGTGCACGACGCCCTGGTCGCGCTCGTGCCCGCCCAGCAGGACACGCTCGACACCCGCGCTCGCCGCGTCGCTGACCGCCATCCCGGACGGCCCGGGTGAGCAGGCCGGGATCCGCGCCGGACAACGAGAAGCCGCACGGACGCTGCGCGAACGCGAGAACGACGGCCTCGACTCACCTCGATCAACAAACCGTTCACCCCACCACCCCCAGGCCCGGCGTCTACCGCCTCCCACCGGACGCCACCGCCGCAGTCGGGGCCGGACTCGGCGAGGCACGCCCGTTCCTGCTCGACCGCGCCGACCGGTTCCGCCTCGGCTCACCGCCGGCCATCGGCACCGACACCTACCGCCGCGACCTCGACGAAGTCCGCCGGTTCGGCTCGGCCACCTCCACCGAGCGCACCCAGGCCCAGACCGACATCGGGCTGCTCTGGGCCCAGGACCCGCTCACCGCCTACACCACCGCGCTGCGCCCGCTCATCGCCGACCGCGCCCGGCCGCTGACCTGGAAGGTGAACCTCATCGCCGCGTTCACCACCGCCACCATCGACTCGATCATCGCGGTGTCCGAGGCCAAGTTCACCTACCTGTGGTGGCGCCCGATCACCGCCATCCGTGAGGCCGGCACCGACGGCGACCCCCGCACCCGGCCCGACCCCGGCCCGACCCCGCTGCTAACCACCCCGCCGGGACCCGAGTACCCCAGCGCGCACGCCGCCTATGCCGGCGCCGCCGAACAGGTCCTCGAACGCTTCACCGGCACGCGCACCCCGATCTCGTTCACGGTCACGCTGACCACCGACACCGGACGGGTCATCGCCCGCGACTACCCGCGTGGCACCCCGTGGTCCGCGCTCACCCAGGACAACGTGGACGCCCGGGTCTGGGTCGGCGCCCACTATCGGTACTCCGACACCACCGGCGCCAACCTTGGCCGCCGCGTCGCCAACTACGACCTCACCCAACTCGCCCGCTGACCAACCACCGAGCCGGACCCTCTGGTTTCCGCGCCGTGCCCTGGTTGGTACTCGGCCGTTCCTGAGTACCAACCAGGGCAGCTATAGCGGGGCTATAGCCGGCCGGTCGCCGGCGATTAGCGAGAAGGTAGCGAGGCTGCCTACGGTCCGGCGCGGGGAAGCCGGGTTGGAGAGCCATGCCTCGGACATGCCGATATCGAGTGAGCAGGGCCGTGCGGCCACGGCTGAGGGTAGTCGCGATCGCGCTGGCGGCCGTCATGGTGGTTAGTGTCGGGGCCGACGGATCGAGCCAGCTGCCCGGGCCGGGTGCGGCCGGCGGCCATCCGGCGCAGCCGGCGCCCGGTCAGCGCTGGGGCGACGCGCGCGGGATCGACGGTCCGGCCGGCGTGTCTCCGAACCGGACGCTGCCGGCCTCGCTGCGCGGCCAGTATCCGCTGCACACCGGGCAGGCTCAGCCGCTCAACACCGCCGAGGTCACGCAGCGGGCGCCGGCAAGCGTGCGTGGGTTCGACGCGAGCACCAGCCAAGAGTTGCCCGACCGGCGAGGTGAGTACGAGCGGACGTTCGCCAACGCGGACGGCACGCTGACCACCGAGCTGAGCACCACCAAGATCAACTATCAGCGGCCGGACGGAGGCTGGGCGCCGGTCGACGCCACGCTGGTGCCGGCACCGTCCGGATGGCGTACGGCCGCCGACTCGGTTGACACGCGGCTGGCGCAGCGCGCCGACGCGGCCGAGCTCGCCCGGCTCGAGCTGGACTCGGAGCACGCCGTCGCGTTCGGACTCAGCGGTGCCGCGGCCGTCGCCGGGCGCGCGAACGGCAGCACGGTCACCTACCAGGGCGTCGCGCCGCACACCGACCTCGAGCTCGAGACGCGCGGCGGCGGGCTCAAGGAGACGCTCGTCCTGCATTCGGCGCAGGCGCCGCGCGAGTACGTGTTTCCATTGCGGCTCAAGGGACTCACCGCAACGGTGGTCGATGGTGAGGTGCGGCTGACCGACGCGGCCGGGCAGCAGCGGGCGGTGATCCCACCCGGTTTCATGGCCGACGCGAAAGCCCAGCCCGACGTGTCGACCGCGGTGTCCTACCGGTTGGTGACGGTGGACGGCCAGCCGGCGCTGCGGCTCGAGCTCGACCCCGCCTGGCTGGCCGACCCGGCCCGCCAGTACCCGGTACGGGTCGACCCATCGGTGAGCCCGAGCGCCGCCACCAGCGGCATGACGGTGCACGGCAACGGTTCCAGCTCGGGGTCGGCCGAGTTGCTGGTCGGCAACCGGGCTGGCGCCGCGGCCGCCGCGTACCTCAAGTTCGACAACCTGGTGAGCCAGCTGCGGTTCCACACGGTCTACGGCGTGCAGCTGCAGGTGGTCAACTTCGACGCGGCGTCCTGCCTGCCGCGCCAGGTCACCGTGCACCCGGTGACCGCAGCGTGGACCGCCGGCACCGGGCACTCCTATCCCGGCCCGGCGGTGGACTCCTCGCTCGCCGGCGCCTCGTTCGCGCACGGCTACATCCGCACCGGCGAGACGACCTCCGCATGCCCGGCGGCGCCGAAGCTGATCGATCTCGGCGACCAGGGCAGCAAGCTGGTGCAGCGCTGGGTGAACGGCGAGCAGGCGAACAATGGCCTCTCGCTGCGTGCGTCGGCAACGGACACCTTGGGGTGGAAGCGATTCACCGGTACGGGCACCGCGAACCCACCGAAGCTGTTCGTCACCCACAGCCCGTACAACGCGACGTACTCGATCCCCAAGCCGGTGCCCGACCCGCCGGTGCTGCAGAACCAGGCGGGCCGGGTCAAGATCACCGTTACCAACCGGGGCGCCGAGGCGTGGGCGCCCGGCGCGTACTACCTGGCGTATCGCGCGTACAACGCGCAGACCGGCCAGCCGGTGACCCAGCAGCGAGCCGCGAACCTGACCGCCACCGTGGCGCGCAACGCCAGGGTGACGCTGGACGCCACCATCGCGCCGCTGCCGCCCGGCACGTACTTCCTCGACTTCACCATGGTCAAGACCGGCGGCGTCGTGTTCACCGATCACATGGTGCCGCCCGGGCGGATCGTGCTGCGGGTGTTCGACATCCCCCCGGTCGTATCGGAGCTGCACCCGCCAAACGGTTACCAGACCCCGACTTTGACCCCGATGCTGTGGGCCAGGGCATTGGACGTCGACGCACCGCCCGGCTCGACGCTGCGGTTCAAGTTCGAGGTGTGCGAGCAGAACACCGCGGGAATTCCCGTCAACTGCTTCGATTCCGGGTACCTGATCAGTACCGCGTGGACGGTGCCGGCCGGCCGGCTGTCGTGGAGCAGGACCTACCTGTGGCGGGCCTTCGTCCAGGACGCCAGCAACGAGGTCCCGTCGCAGCGTTCGGCGTTGCTCACGTCGGTTCCGCAGCCGGACATCACCTCGCACCTGGCTGGCGCGCCGTATGGCAGCCAGGACAAGGAGTTCGACCCGCAGGTCGGTAACTTCTCGACCGCCGCGATCGACGCTCCGGTGACGACGGTCGGGCCGGAGCTGTCCGTGGTACGCACCTACAACAGCCTCGACCCGCGCCGCGACTCGGCCTTCGGCGCCGGCTGGATCACCCGGTACGACATGCGGCTGCGTCCGGACGACGACGGCTCGGGCAACGTCGTGATCACCTACCCGGACGGCCAGGACGTGCGCTTCGGGCGCAACCCGGACGGCAGCTTCGCCGCGCCACAAGGGCGATCGGCGAAACTGACCCTCACCGGTACGGTGTGGACACTGCTGGACAAGGCGCACACCAGCTACCAGTTCTCCGGAACCGGCCGGCTGATCAAGACCACCGACGCGGCCGGCAGATCGGTGGTGCTGACCTACAACACGACGGACGGCAAGCTGGCCAAGGCGCAGGTGTCCAACAGCCAGACCAACATCGCCGGCCGGTCGCTGCGCTTCACCTGGACCGGCAACCATGTCACCTCGGTGACCACGGACTTGAACAGCACCTGGACCTACACCTACACCGGCGACCTACTCACCAGGGTGTGCGCGCCGGGTGCGGTGTGCACCAACTACGCGTACAGCCCGGGATCGCACTATCGCAGCGCGGTTCTCGATGCCAGGCCGGAGTCCTACTGGCGGCTCGGCGAGCCGCAGGGATCCGAGGGCGCCAGCGAGGTAGCGGTCAACCTCGGCAAGGACGCCGCCACCTACAAGAACATCACGCTTGGCGCGACCGGCCCGCTGGCCGGCACCGGCAACACCGCGGCAGGCTTCAACGGCACGTCGTCCACTGTGGAGATTCCCAAGGGGACGGTGAAGAAGAGCCGGGATCTCGCGGTGGAGCTGTGGTTCACCGTGCCGGCGACGGGCGGTGGCGGGCCTCTGCTTGGCTACCAGGACAAGGCCCTCGGGACGGCATCGACCCGCGGCGTGCCGGTACTCTACATCGGCACCGACGGCAAGCTGCGCGGCCAGTTCGCCGGCAGCACGATCACGCCGATCACCTCGCCGGCCAGCCTGATGGACGGTCGCTGGCACCACGTTGTGCTGTCCACAATGGACTCACGCACCACGCTCTACCTCGACGGCCGCGCTGTCGGCACCCGTACCGACCCCGGCGCCGACGCCTCCCTGCTGACCTTCAATCAGCTCGGCGCCGGCTTTGCCAGCACACCGGCGTCGTGGCCGGCGTGGGGCACCAGCCCCCAGCGCTTCTTCTTCGGCGGCATCGACGAGGTCGCCGTCTACGCCCACCCGCTCGGCCCGGCCGCGGTCGCCGCCCACCACCAGCTTGGCTCCGCACAAGCGGATCAGCTCAGCAGGGTGACGCTGCCGAGCGGGCGGGTCGCCGCGTCGGTGAGCTATGACACCGGCCTGGACCGGGTCCGGGAGTACACCGACCGCCGAGGCGGCACCTGGAAGATCGGCGCGCCCGCGGTGTACGGCGGCACCAACGACCTCCGGCGCAGCGTGCAGGTGCTGGACCCGGCCAACCGGTCGTACCTCTACGAGTACGACGCGCTGGCGAGCAGGCTGCTGCGCTCGGGAACCCCGGCCGGCCTGGGGGTCCGGCCGGAGGATCAACCCGGCGAGCCAACCACTCCCCCGCCGGACCCGGTCGAGGAATGCACCCAGCCCGATCCGGGCGATCCACGCTTCTGCACCATCCCACCGGAGCAGACCGGCGGGCCGGTGTTCGTGTCGCATCCCCTCGACGGCATCGCCATCCGCACGTTCTCCTATGACAGCAAGGGTTTCGCCAATGTGATCACCAGCGAGAACGGTGACACGGTGACGATGACCTACGACAATGCCGGCAACGTGACGTCGCGGCGAACCTGCCGCAGCACAACGGAATGCCACACCGCGCACATCACCTACCCGGCGGCGCCCATCGACCCGTTCGACCCGCGCAACGACCTGCCGACCGAGTCCCGCGACGGCCGGTCGGCCAGCGCGACCGACAACACCTACCGCACCACCTACAGCTACACGTCGACCGGCGAACTGGCGACGCAGACCGGCCCGGACGGCAGCACGGTCCGGCACACCTACAGCACCGGCTCGGAGGCCGCGGTCGGCGGTGGCATCGTGCCGGCCGGCCTGGTGCTGACCACCACCGACCCGCGCGGCGCGGTGACCCGCTACGGCTACCACCACAACGGCGATCTTGCCCAGCTCACCGAGCCATCCGGGATGATCACCAGGTACGGCTACGACGCCATCGGCCGGAAGGTCTCCGAGACGGAGACCTCCACCGCCTACCCGAACGGCGTCACCACCACCTACACCTACGACGCGCTGTCCAGGCCGGCAAGCACGACCGAGCCGGCGACCACCGACGCGGTCACCGGAGTCCGGCACCAGCAAAGGACTTCCACCACCTACGACGCCGACGGCAACGCGCTGCGCGTCGAGGTGGCCGACCTGCTCGGTGGTGACGAGGCGCGGGTGACCACGATGGAGTACGACGAGCACGGCCAGCCGTCGCGCATCATGGACGCCGAGGGCAGCGAGAGCAGCTACGGCTACGACCGGCACGGCAACCGGGCCTGGCTGGTCGACGCCAACGGCAACCGCTACGAGTTCGCCTACACCGCCCGGAACATGATCGCCGAGGTGCGGCTGCGCGATTACCGTCCACAAGGGACAGGCGAGCCGGATCCCGGCGAGTATCTGGTGCTGCGCAAGTACTCCTACGACTTCGGCGGCCGGCTGGCCAGCGAGACCGATGCCATGGGCCGGCGCCTCGAGTACCGGTACTACCGCGACGATCTGGTGCAGAGCATCACGTTGAAGGGCCTGCACGACCCGGACGGCGGCACCCGCGACTACGTCGTCGAGGCCAACACCTATGACGGCGCGGGGAATCTGACCAGGCAGGTCACCGACAACGGCAAGACCGTGGTGCAGCACACCATCAACGCCAACGGGCAGGTGGCCAGCACGGTCGAAAACCCTGGCGGATTGGCCAGAACCACCATGTTCAGCTACGATACCGCCGGCAACATCACCCGAACCACCAAGTCCGGCAACAGTTCCGGCGTCCCGTGGCCGGTGGCCGCGGTGAGCGAGATCGTCGACTTCGGCTACGACACGGCCGGGAATCTGACCAGGCAGGCGTCGGCGGGAAGCGTCACCAGCCACACCTACGACCAGCGCGGGGTACTCACCTCCAGCACCGACCCCAACGGCAGGACCACGACGTTCACCTCGGACGAGCTGGGCCGGCAGGTGAGCGCGGCCGGGCCGGCGGTGCCGGTGGAAAGCGGTGGCACGGCCCCACGCACCGTCACCCCGAGCCGGTCGGTCGGCTACAACGCTTTCGACGAAGCGGTTTCCGAGCGGGACGAGCGCGGTGTCGTTCGACTGTCCACTTACGACCGGATCGGCCGAGTGGTCTCAACGACCGGATCCGCCTACACCCCGCCAAGCGGCGAGCCGGCTATCACGCCGAGCTCTCGGATCCGTTACGACGGGATGGGAAACGTCCTCGAGACGACCGACCCGCTTGGCAACGCCGTCCGGTTCGGCTACGACCGGTTGAACCGCATGGTGGTTCGCGACGAGCCGGCGTCGACCAACGCGGAGCGCGCGGTGTGGCGCTACACCTACACCCGCAGCGGGCAACCGCTGTCGGTCACCGACCCCGGCGGCGGACGGGTCGAGTCCACCTACGACGATCTCGACCGCCCGGTGACCTCCACCCAGGTGGAACGGCGCCCGGTGGCCGGCAACTTCACCACCCGCGTGCGTTACGACGACGCCGGCAACGTCACCAGCGTCACCTCCCCGGCCGGCGCCGTCACCGCCAATTCCTATGACGCGGTCGGCGAGTTGCTTACCACGACCGACCCGGCCGGCGTGATCACCCGTTACGGCTACGACTTCGCCGGGCGTCAGGTCCGTGCCGCCGACGGGCTCGGCCGCACCGCGCGCACCGACTACGACCTGCTCGGCCGGGTGACCGGCGAGTCCGACCTCGCGCCGAACGGGACGACGCTGCGCGGCCAGACCTACCGCTACGACCTCGCCGGCAACCTGCTCGAGGCGACCAACGCGCTCGGCAAGACCACCACCTTCGCCTATGACGCGCTGGACCGGCTGGTCAGTCAGATCGAACCGGCGTCGATCAGCACCGGCTTCGGCTACGACGAGAGCGGCAACCGGACCCGCTACACCGACGGGCGCGGCAACGCCACTGTCTACACGTACAACACGCTCGGGCTGCCGGAGTCGGTGATCGAGCCGAGCACGCCGGCGCATCCCGGGCTGGCCGACCGCACTTGGACGGTGTCCTACGACGCGGCCGGTCAGCCGGTGCGGGTCGCCTCGCCCGGTGGCGTCACGCGCACCAGGACGTTCGACGCGGCCGGCCGGTTGGCGCGGGAGACCGGCGCGGGTGCCGAGGTGGCCACCGTCGAGCGCACCAGTGGCTACGACCTGCTCGGCCGGCTCACCTCGGTCAGCGCGCCGGGCGGCAGCGACACGTTCGCCTATGACGACCGGGGAAACGTGCTGTCGTCGGACGGCCGGGCGGGGCGGGCCACCTTCGGTTACGACGCCGACGGTGCGCTCACCACCCGCACCGACGCGGCCGGCACCGCACGGTTCGGCTACCTCAGGGGACGGCTCGCGACGATGACCGACGGGCTCACCGGGAGCACGCAGACGCTGGGTTACGACGCGGCCGGTGAGCTCACCAGCATCGGCTATGGCGGCGGGCTGACCAGAACCCTCGGCTACGACGACCTTGACCGGCCGGTGTCCGACGTGCTGCGGGGTCCCGCCGGCACCGTTGCCTCCGTCGCCTACGGGTACGACCTGGACGACCGGCTGGTTCGCAAGACCACCGCGGGGACCGCCGGCGCCGGGGACAACACCTACGGCTATGACGACGCGGGTCGGCTCACGTCGTGGACTGTCGGTGGCACAACGACTTCGTATGAATGGGATGCCGCGGGCAACCGGACCCGCGCGGGTGGCAAGGCGGCCACCTACGACGCACGCAACCGGCTGCAGTCCGATGGTGACTACACCTACTCGTATTCGGCACGCGGGACGACCGCGACGCGGACCAGTTCCGGGCTGACCGAGCGGTTCTCCTTCGACGCGTTCGACCGGTTGATCGCCGAGGGCGCGGTCACCTATGGGTATGACGGTCTGGACCGGCTGGCCACGCGAAACGGTGGCACACTCGGGTATTCCGGGTTGAGCATGGACCCGGTCGCGGTTGGTGCGTTCCGGTACTCCCGGGGCCCGGATGACGAACTCCTTGCCGTGGCTGAGGGTTCGGCCAGCCGGCTGGCGATCTCCGACCAGCACGGCGATCTGGTCGCGGCGCTCGACCCGGCCAACCCGGCGGCGGTCACCTCCACCGCGTACGACCCGTTCGGCAAGGTGATCGCGGGCCAGGATCAGCAGGTCGGATTCCAGGGCGACTTCACCGACCCCGACAGCGGCGCGGTCAACATGGGCGCCCGCTGGTACAACCCCGGCACCGGCACGTTCCTGTCCCGCGACGCGGCTACCTATGGGGGCGGGAACTCGGTCCTGGCCAACCGCTACGGCTACGGCGCCGCCGATCCGCTGGGTGCCACCGACCCCGACGGCAACTGGCCGTGCTGGAAGTGCTGGAAATGGAAGAAGTGGTGGAGAGAGGCCAACGAGCGCCGGAAGCTGATGAAGGTTCATTCCGAAGCCACGAACGACTGGCTGGTCCGCTCCGCGCGCTCCCAGGCGTCCAAGTCGTGGAACTGGTTCTGGCGGGGGCCGGTCGGCCGGGGCATCAGGTCGGTCGGCGGCTTCCTCGATCGGTACGTCGTGAAACCGGTCGTGGCCGGCGCCAAAGGGATCTGGAGAGGGGCGAAGTCGGGCGCTGACTGGGTCGATCGCAAGCTCGACGACAGTCCCGTCGGTGGCTACTACAAACGCGCCAAGGCAAAGGCCGAAGAGATAAGACGGGAAGTGGAGCGGCGCGCGAAACAGGTCACCCGCGCGGCGAAGAAGGCGATTCAGTACGCCGTCACGCACAATCCGATCCAAGCCGCCAAGGCGGTGTGGAAACCGCTGTACTCCACGATCAAGACGGTGGTGTCGGCCGGCGCGCATCTGCCGGCCAAGGTCGTCGCCACCGTCCACAATGTAGTGACGGACGCCGGCAAGGCGGTCAACGTCGTCTACCACAAGGCTGTCCAGCAGGTCGGCTCCGTGGTCCAAGAGGTGTCCGACGCGGTCGACGCGGCCTCGGAGCTCGCCCAGTCGGCGATGCCATACATCAAACAGGGCCTCAACATCGTCGCCGAGGTGACCGGGTTCAACGACATCAAGAACTGCGTGACGAAAGGTGACGTGGAAGCCTGCGCCTGGGCCGCCCTCACCGTCGCCGGCACCCTCGCCGGCGGCGCAGGTGGAGCGGCGGTCCGCTCGGCCCGGATCGGAATGCTGGCGGCCAAGCATGGCGACGAGGCCATCGACGCGGTGCGCGGAGCGCGGCTGGCCGGCAAGTCCGGCCGCGCGCCCAGTCGCCAGTCCTGCAACAGCTTCACTCCGGACACCCGCGTGCGGATGGCCGATGGGACAGCCAAACCCATTGGTGAGGTGGAAATCGGCGACGAGGTACTCGCCACCGATCCGACCACCGGCCGCACCGAGGCCCAGCCGGTCACCGACGTGATCACCGGCACCGGCGACAAGGAACTGGTCGACGTCAGCACCGACAAGGGCACGGTCACCGCCACCGAGGGCCATCCGTTCTGGGTGGACAGCGAGAGCCGGTGGGTCGAAGCCGGAGACCTCGAGCCCGGCTACCGGTTCGAGACCGCGGACCACCGGTCCGCAACGGTCATCCAGACCCGCGCCTATCGCCAGGAGCGGACGGTCAAGAACCTGACGGTCGACGCCATTCACACCTATTCCGTAGTCGCCGGCAGCGCGGATCTGTTGGTCCACAACGGAGAGTGGTGCCAGCTGCACGATCTCGGCAACTCCGACGCCCCCTGCACCTGCCGGCTGGGCCGCAAGGGTCAGCAAAAAGACGAGGTCATCAAGGCCGAGCCGGCAAAGGAGGAACGGGTGGCAACCGTCCGAGGTGCCGCCCAGATACCGGAGCACCTGGGCAATGCGATCAAGCACGCGGATGGCGCAGGTGATGTCACCGTCCTTGTTCCGCTCCTCGCGACGGTAGCGGCTAAGCAGGTCCCGAGGGTGGCAAGAGCAGGCGCGAATGCGATAAAGAGCGGGGCGGGCGCGTTAAGGGATCGAATAGCGAAATGGCAAGGCTGGTGGTAAGAAATGAAAGGGATCACATGTCCAGATCACTGCGCTTGATCGTCGCGCTGGCCGTGGCCCTTGCGGCGCAGGCCTTGCCCTCGATGCCTACCGCGGTCGCGGATGCCGCCGGTATTGGTGGGGACTTTGTGCCGCTGGCGACGCCTTTTCGGGCGCTGAATACCACGAGTGGGGCGAAGAAGGGGCCGGAGAGCACCACCAATGTCAAGGTGACGGGGGTCGGTGGGGTGCCGGCGGCCGGGGTTTCGGCGGTGCTGGTGGATGTCAGCACGCAGGCGCCGAGCGCCGCGACCTGGCTGGCGTTGTGGGAGACCGGCAAGACGCGGCCGGGCCTGGTGAACTTGTGGGTCGCGGCGGGAAGTCCTGGCCTGTCCAATACCGCGACCGTGCCGGTGAGCGACACCGGGCAGATCTCGGTGTGGAACCAGGAGGGCAGCGTCCACATTGTTGTCGACATTCAGGGGTATTTCACCGAGACCACGGGTGGTACCGGAAAGGGCGGGTTCGTCCCCGTCCAGCAGACGACAATTGTGGATGGCACGGAGGTGGCCGCCAAGGCCAGCCTCACCGTGCAGATTTCCGGGAGCCTGGTGCCGGCCACGGCGACTAGCGCGTTCCTTGGCGTGCGGGTCGCGGCGACGTCGGCCAGCTGGATCAATGCCTATCCGGCCGGTGGCACCATGGGAAACAGCGTCATCGACTACGAGGCCGGGGCTTCTTCGTCTGGCGTGTCGGTGAAGCTGGGCACCGGGGGCAAGGTGGTCTTCGTCAACCGGGGCGATGCGGCGATCAACCTTTTCCTTACCGTGCAAGGGTATTTCTCGAACACCCCGGCACTAGGGGCGGGGTTCCGCAAGGGCGCCGGACGGCTTGTGTCGGGCCTGACCTTAGCGTCCAACGCCATCACCGACGTGGCCGTCGGCGGCCGGTACGGGCTACCCACCAGGGCCATCGCCGGCGCGGCGATCAACTTCAGCACGCTCAACACAGCCGGCTCCGGCTCCCTGCGCGTCTGGCCGGTCGGCGGCACCGAACCGACCGTGCGCGCCAACGTGACCACCTATCCCCAGGACGCGGTGCGCGGCTCGATGGCCATCGTCAAGCCGGGCACCGAGGCGAAGATCAGGGTCAGGAACGTCAGCCAGCACCCGGTCCAGATCTGGCTCGACCTGCTCGGCTGGTTCGCCGATCCGCTGCCGGCGGTGCCGGTCCGGCCGGACACCCCGATCACCGCAATGCAACTGCCGCCGGCGGCCGGAGCGCAGGTGGGGTTCATCGAATACGCCTATGTGGACAACATCGGTCGCATCATGCACGGGCACCAGGCTGATCTGAACAGCTTCAGCACGATCACCTGGACCCCGGTCTCCGGCAACGACGGCTACACCGGGCAGCCGGCGCTGACCTACCTGCAGAACGGGGCGGTGCAGATAGCCGCGCAGAACTTCGACAGCAACATCCACGCCCTCACCCAGTCCGCGCTGTACCCGACCCCGGCCTGGAGTCCCTGGGCGGAGCTCGGCGGCTCGATGGCCGAGCCGCCGACGCTCGCCCGGCTCCCGTCGGGTGCCTCGGTGCTCTTCGCCATCGACGCCGACGGCCGGCTATGGCATCGCATGCAGAACGAGTACTGGCGAAGCCTCGGCGACCTCAACCTGGTCGGCTCGGTCACGGTGGCCACAGTGGACGGTGCGTTGCAGCTGTTCGCTTTGGACACCACCGGCGCGCTGCGCACCACCACCTACACCGACGGAGTGGTGTCGGCATGGTCGAGCCTCGGCGGATCCGGGCTGACCGGTTCGCCGGCCGTCGTCGTCTACCCCGGCTTCAAGCTCAGGGTCTTCGTCCGGACGGCCACCGGCACCATCGTGACCAAGTACCGGGACGCCGCGACCGGGCCGTTCCCCGCGACCTGGTCCAGCGTCGGCACGATCGTCGCGGCCGGCTCCCCGTCCGCGGTGCTCAGTCCGACCACCGGACGCACCGAGCTGGTCGTCAGGGGCACCGACGGCAAGATCTACAGCGTGGGTGAGACGGCCCCCGGCTCGGGTGCCTGGCGGCCGGAGAAGGTGGCGTACGACGGGGTCGCGGTGACCGATCCGACCGCGTTCGGCTATACCAACGTCACGGGCCGCTGGGCGGTGGTGTTCCGGGATCAGGACCGGCCGGTGGCGCTGACCGTGGATGAAACGTGACGCCCACCTCGATGCGTCCACAGTGGACAATGAAGCTGTTGGCCATCGCAGCACTCGCCGCGGCCACGGTCACGGCCGGCGCGAGCACCGCCACCGCGGAACTGCCGGCCGACTGCCTGCCCGCCGACCCGGCGGTCTCCGCGCCTTATCCGGTGTCCGGGGTCTGGGTGTTCGCCCGCTCAACCGACTGTGCCTGGCGCGATGTGCTGCAGCGGGTCCACCGGGTCGGTGGTGACAAGGTGATCATGTTCGGCCCGCGGTTCGACCAGCGCCAGGTGTCCGCGGCCGGAGTCGTGCAGAAGTCGGACGAGGACCCCAATCCCGGCGACGATCCGTTGTTCACCAGCTGCGTGCTGGGCACGCTGACCTGCTACCAGGACGCGATCGCGGACGTGCGTGCGGCTCATCCCGGCAACCGGGTGTCGCGGGTGTTCGTGTACCCGGCATTCGACGTGTTCGGCACCGCACTGCAGGCGTGCCGGACCGGTGGGTTCGACAAGG
>WUUC01014115.1_pt1 | contig 21048 bp, 16 predicted proteins | sample 6278441 | NCBI WGS metagenome assembly WUUC01 (sample SAMN13675441, study PRJNA597444) | soil metagenome | isolation source: soil | place: USA: Washington | collected 2017-10
CTTCCCCGGCATGTCCGAATTTCTTCAGGCGTGCTTCCGCCGCGCGGGCGACCAGAAGACCATCGAGGGGCTCCACGAATTGCCCGCGACCATCAGCGGCAACGTCGTCATGCGCCTGCTCCGCATCTGGCTGAAGTTCGACGGCCTCGTCATCACGGACGACATGGAGATGGGCGCGGTCGTGCAGACGCTCACCGTGCCGGAGGCTTCGCTGCGCGCGGCGGAGGCGGGCTCCGACATGGTCTTGATTTGCGAGCAGGAGGCGAACTTCGTCGGCGCGCGCGACCTTCTGGTCGAGGCGATTCGCGAAGGGCGGCTCAGCATCCGCGCCGTCAACGCGTCGAATCGCCGCATCGACGAGTTGCTGAAGCTGGCGGGCGAGCCCGAGCAGTTCGACGAGGACGAGTTTCATGTCGTCTCGCGACAGATGGCAGAGCTTAAAGAGGCGCTCAAGGCCGCCGAAGAGACGGGCGAATACACTCCGCTCTACGGAACCGAAGAAGGCACGGTGCGCCGCTCGTCAAACTTTTAACCGCTGCCCGCTCGCTGAAGTTTCGTTCGGAGCTTCACACACAACGCTTTCTTGTTTCACTTGGCTTTCGTGTTTCACTTGCCTAGAACGTCGCAGGAGGTCTGTTCAAAACGTGCATCGTTACTCGAATTTGATTCTCTCTCTCATCCTCGTCTTCGTCCCCGTAGTCGCGCAGCAGAGTCCCTCGCCGCGCCAGCAAAATCCAGCGCCGCCGAGCGCGACGCCCCCGGCGCAGCCGACGCCCACGCCCACGCCGCCTTTGCCCGCGCCTCGCGTCCGTGCGGACGCTTACAGAGAGGCGGCGGGCCGCATCATCGGCGCGGCGCTGACGGACGACACGGCTTACCGTCGGCTCGCGTACCTGACCGACCGCATCGGGAATCGCCTGAGCGGGTCGGAGCCTTTGGAGCGAGCCATCGAATGGGCGCTCGCGGAGATGCGCCGAGACCGCCTAGACAACGTGCGCGCCGAGAAGGTGATGGTTCCGCGATGGGTGCGCGGCGAAGAGAGTTTGGAGATGCTTGAGCCAGCCGCGCGACGCCTGCCGATGCTCGGGCTCGGCAACAGCGTAGGCACGCCGCCCGAAGGCGTGACGGCTGAAGCGGTGGTCGTGCGAAGCTTCGACGAGCTGGAAGCTTTGGGCGAGCGCGTGCGCGGAAAGATTGTGGTTTACAACGTGCCGTTCACGAGCTACGGCGCGACCGTGCAGTATCGAGGCTCGGGGGCTTCGCGCGCCGCGCGTTACGGAGCAGTGGCCGCGCTCGTCCGTTCAGTCACGCCTGTCAGTTTGCAGACGCCGCACACGGGCGCGCTCCGCTACTCGGAAGACCAGCCGCAAATCCCCGCCGCCGCACTGACCATCGAGGGCGCTGAGACGCTCCAACGAATGCAGGGGCGGGGCGAGCGCATCAGACTCCGGCTCAAGATGGAGGCGAAGTTCCTGCCCGATGCAGAGTCGGCCAACGTCATCGCCGAGCTGAAGGGCAGAGACAAGCCGGAGGAAATAGTTCTCGTCAGCGGTCACTTCGATTCGTGGGACGTGGGGCAGGGCGCGCACGACGACGGCGGCGGCTGCATCGTCGCTTGGGAAGTCGCGCGGCTGCTTAAAGAATTGAACCTTCGACCGCGCCGGACGATTCGCGTCGTGCTCTACACGAACGAAGAGAACGGGCTGCGCGGCGGCACGGGCTATCTAGACGCGCATCGCCGCGAGGTTGCAAACCACGTGCTCGCCGTCGAGTCGGATTCGGGCGTCTACCGCCCGACCGGCTTCGGGCTCGACGACAACGCACCGCCGCAGGCGCGCGCCGACGTGCGCGAGATAGCCTCGCTCCTCAAGGGCATCCGCGCCGACCGCATAGACGCCGACGGCGGCGGCGCTGACATCGGCCCGCTCATGCGCGAAGGCGTCGTCGGCATGAGCCTGAACGTGGACGGCTCGCACTATTTCGACATACACCACACGCACGCAGACACTATGGACAAGGTTGACCCGCAGGAGTTGGCATACTGCGTCGCGGCCCTGACCGTGATGGCCTACGTCGTCGCAGACATGGGGCCGCGCCTCAAGTGACGCACGCCGAGCGCCTTCAGAAGGCGCGGAGAAATCCGTTGACGAGAACCTTGTAGCGCGCTCACGCGTAAGAACATCCGCCGGACGTTCGCCTTCGTCCGGGAACCGCATCAACCTCGGGGGTGTTTGAGATGGACGCAAACAGCGGGCTCGGTTACACGGAGTTCGACATCCGCAGAATCATCGCGGGCGACACGGAGAGCGTGCGCCGCCGTCTCTGCGACGTGCTCGAAGAGTTCAAGTATCGCGTCCTCAGCGAGCAGCCCATACAGGCACGCCGCCCGCAGCAGCGAAACATCCTCGCCGCCAACCACTTGGAAGTTAACGTCAAGCTCTCGGTCGGCCTCAAGCCCCTGAGCCCGCACGCCACGCTCGCCACCTTCGACTACGCCGCCGAGTACATCTGGACTGAAGGCGACAAGCAGACCTTCGAGCGCGAAGTTGATGCCATCATCGCGCTTGCCACGGCGAGCGCGACCGCGACCGTCTGCCACGCCTGCGGGGCCGGAAGCACCAGCGACACGCGCTTCTGCCGCTCGTGCGGGGCTCCCGCCGCGCGCGAGGCTCTGCCCGCCGAACTCGAAGTCATGCGCCTCACGGCTGGCGCACGCGCCGCGCATCAGGAGGTCGCCACGGGCAGCATCATCATCTTCGTCACCCTCGCCGTCGCGCTGCCGTTGATGCTTCTGATAGGCCGCCCGAAAGCCGTCAAGATAGGGGCCATCGTGCTCTTCATCGGTCAGGTGCTCGGCTGGCTCACGCTCCTCTACGGGATGCTGCGCCTGCACCGCACGCTGAACCCGCGCAGGGGCGCGGTCAACGAGCTGCTGACCCCTTCGGAGTCGCGCCGCGTAGCCGCAGTCGCCGGTGCGCAGGGCGCGGCGCTGCCGCCCGCCTCGACCGCTTGGGCCGCGTCGGTCACGGAAGGGACTACGGAACTCCTCGATGCGCCGCGCAAAGAGCCCGTACGCGTGCCGCGCAGGCAGGAGCGCGAGAACACAGACCCCCTGTGACGGCGGCGTTCTAAGCGCCGCGAAGCAGTAAGCTTGAAAAGCCTTGAAGGGTTCGCGCCTCGGACGTGAACGGCTGCTATCTTCGTCCCTTTCGGATTTTGCCAGACCACCTCTCCCGCAATTTTACGGCGCTTAGGTTAGGAAAACTTTTCCCTCAACTCATTTCTGGAACTTTTCCGTGGGGCTGCGCGAATCTGTAGTGTCAGCTGTTGGTCGAAGGCTCAAAAGACGAGGATGACAGTTTCCCAAACCCCTAGCGACGCGGAGCTGCTCCGGCTCATGTTGGCCGGAGAAGAGGACGCTTTTGTCACGCTCTACAGGCGGCGGCAGGGCTCCGTCTACCGCTTTGCCCTACAGATGAGCGGGTCAGAAGCAGTGGCCGAAGATGTCACACAGGAAGTCTTTATGGTCTTGATGCGCGACGGGCGCAACTTCGACCCGTCGCGCGGCTCGCTGGCCGCGTATCTCTACGGCATCGCGCGCAATCACGTCCTGCGAGTCTTCGACCGCGAGCGCTCGTTCGTGCCCATCGGCGACGAGACGGAAGAGTCCGAGTCGAGAGTTCACGAAAGGCTCATCTCGCACGAAGACCCGCTCGGAGATTTGACGCGCGGCGAGATGATAGGGCGCTTGCGTCAGGCCGTGCTCGCGCTCCCCTCGCACTACCGCGAAGTGGTCGTGCTCTGCGAGCTGCATGAGATGAGCTACGTGGAGGCAGCGGGCGTCCTCGACTGCGCCGTCGGAACTGTGCGCTCGCGCCTGCACCGCGCACGCTCGATGCTTACAGGTAAGATGCGCGGCGCGGCGGGAACGGCGGGGGCGTCGGCGGCGGAAACGGCTGGCGACGAGCCGTCAGGGGGGACTATGAAGGCGGCGAGGTGTTTCGCATGAACTGTCAGAATTTTGAAAACGCTCTGGACGATTTGACTCGCGGCGCACTGATGGACGCGCGCCTGCGCGAAACGGCGCTCGCACACCGCGATTCCTGCCGTGACTGTGCTGCACGTCTCGCGGACGAAAGCGCGCTCCGCGCGGGACTGCGCTCGCTCGCGGCGCGCACGTCGGAGGCACAGGCTCCGCCGCGCGTCGAGGCGGCTCTCCTCGCGGCCTTCCGCGCGCAAGCCGTAGAGGGCGCGGGCGTGAGCACGGCGTCAGTCGGCCCGGCAAAAGTCTCTTCTCTCAAGGAGCGCCCGGCGCTCAAACAGTGGACGTGGGTCAAGTCTGTCGCGACGGCGGCGACGGTGGCAGCGGCTATTCTCTTGATGATTATCCCGCCGGGGATGGACACGCCCGTCAATCGCGGCGACCACGGCGCGTCGAAGACGACGACGGCAACAAAGCAGTCGGAATCGCCCGCGCCCGTCGCAGAGATGATTGTGCCGCCGAACGAGATTAATAACCCTGCGGGCAAGAACCCGATTGATAACATCCGAGACGAGGACGAGCTGGCGACGACGCAGGACGCGCCGAAGAGCATCACGCCAAGAGTCTCAAACGCGCCGCGAAGTGGGCGGATGATGGCGACGACAGTCGGCTACAACACTGGCGGCGGCGGCAGGGGCGCGCAAAACTCGCGCGGCGCTAGGGGCTCTGCGGCGCTCAACGAAGAAATTGTGACGGACTTTATCCCTCTGTTGCAGGGCGGGGCGCGGCTCGTGGCGGGCGACGGCGGGCAAGTGGTGCGGGTTGAGCTGCCGCGCACGGCCCTCGAACGGTTCGGGCTGCCGATGAACGTCGAGCGCGCGAACGAGCGCGTCAAGGCCGACGTGCTGCTCGGCGAAGACGGCATGGCGCGCGCCATCCGCTTCGTGCGCTAACGAGCGAAACGAAAATCTTTCAGTCAGAAAAAATTCGGTCATCAAACATTTGGAGGAAGAGTATATGAGAGTTAAGAAGAGTTGGAGTGTGTTCACCTTAGCGCTGACGCTGCTGGCGAACGGCTTGTGCGTGAACGCGCAGGACACGAAAGAGCGGAAGGCGCAGGTCGAAGCCATCATCACCGAACAGGACATGATTATAAGTCGTGAACCCGTCCCCGGTCAGGGGCCGCTCATGGAAGCCGTCGCCTTGCAGGCCGACACCTTCGTCTTCGTCTCTTCGGAGATGAGCCTCGACGGCAAGCTCGTGAAGGGCGCGCCCTACAGCGCTCAGGCCGTGACCGAAACCATCCAGACGTTTGGCGACGGCAACCGCATCGTGCGGCGCAACACGGCCTCCGTCTACCGCGACGGCGAGGGACGCACGCGGCGCGACCAGACGCTCGGCTCCATCGGCCCCTTCGCCGCACAGGGCGACCCGCCGCAGACCTTCTTCATCAACGACCCCGTCTCGGGCGTCAACTTCATCCTCGACCCGCGCTCGAAGACGGCGCGCAAGCTTCCCCGCTTCGACCTCAGACATAAGGTAGAGGGCAAGGAGGCCGCAGCAGCAGCAGCGCGGCAGGATAAGACTCTCCAACGCATGAAGAGCGAAGAGCGGCACGAGTTCGTCTTCACCGCGCCCGCGCCGCCGCCCCCCCCGCACGGCGCTCCCGGCGGCCCCAACGTGCAGTTCTACAGGCACTCTTCAAAGAACGAGACCAAGACCGAGAAGCTCGAAGCGCGTCTCGTCGAAGGCGTTCAGGCGGAGGGCGTGCGCACTGTGACGACCATCCCTGCGGGCGAGATAGGCAACGAGCAGCCGATTGAGATTGTCCATGAGCGTTGGTACTCGCCCGAGCTGCAAACCGTCGTCATGACGCGCCACAGCGACCCGCGCACTGGCGAGACGACTTACCGCCTGACCAACATCGTCCGCGCAGAGCCCGCCGCCACGCTCTTTCAAGTCCCCTCGGACTACACCGTCAAAGAAAGCCCGACGTTCGCCCCCACGCGCGTGCGCACCATGAGGAAACCCGCGCCCCCCGCCGAGAACTAAAGCGGCGCAGGGACTAAAAGCGTCCCTCGGCACAAGAAGCCCCGGATGTGGGCGAAAGATAATCGAGGCACGAAAGCGTCCCCGCCTTGAAATTCTTTCGCCCCTCAGCCGGGGCTTCTTGTTTTGTCGCCTGTCCCCAAGACTTGCGTCGTTGGGCTCACGTCATTGCAGCCTCTATATGTTAGGGGCTCAAACTCTTCACGCCGCGCGCTTCTTCTCTACGTCGCGCGCTTCTTCTTCGAGGGGCGTCCGGGGCGTTTCGAGTTGTTGCCGCCCGTCGCGACGGCTTCGTCCTTCTTGGCTGGCGGAAGATGATTGGCCGCGTGCTCTGTGATGACGCAGAGGCCGCTCAAGCGCTCGGCCTTGAGCCTCCGCACAAGCTCGACGGCCTCCGCGTGAGCGATGCGCGTGGCCTCGCGGCCTCGCTCGCTCATCACCGCCCAACGCTTCTCGCCGAGTTCACTCATCGAAAACAGTCCGCCCGCACGTTTCGGATTGGATAACCTCTCTTACCCTCAGAGTTTACCGGATGAGCGCGGCGTGGGCCAAATACGCGCCCGCCGGAGTAGGCGCGGGCGACGCGCTTGCGATACGGAGGCGGGCGGCGTTAATCTCGGGTGCAGTCAAAGATTTTTAAAATCTCCCGCGCGAAAGCTCTGCAAGTAGAGTCTAATCTGAAACATACCCAGAGAGTGTGAAGATGAAAAAAACCGTCCCGTTCTTGATTCTCCTTTTGATGTGCGCGTGTGCCGCGCCCTCCACGCAAAACAACGCGACCGCGCCGCCTGCTGCGAGTAGCGGCGGCAGCGGCGATGAGGCGTTCAAGGCTCTGCATGACAAATACGTTGTCGAGTTCCTGCGCCGTAACCCGACGGTCAATACTTATCTCGGCGGGGCGGGGCTCGACCCTTCCTTGCGCGACGTGGACGGTCGCCTGCGCGACCACTCCGCGACGGCGCTCGCAGAGGAAGACCGCTGGCTCGCCGACGCGCAGAAATCTTTCGAGGCCGTGGACGCCGGCGTGCTCTCGCCCGCGCGTCGCATCGACCGCGAAGTCGCGCTCGCGCAGATTCGCTTCCAGCTTCATCAACATCAGGTGCGCCGCTATCAGGAACGCGCGCTCGACACCTACGTCGGCGAGCCGTTCCGCGCCATCGACTGGCAGTTGCAGGGCATGACGCAGACGGGCGACAAGTCTTACGGCACGGCGGATGAATGGACGCTCGCTGCCCGGCGCGTCGCAGACATCCCGCGCTTTCTCTCGGTCGCGCAGGAGCAGTTGCTCGCGGGCGTCAAGTCCGGCAACACTCCCGACCAAAGGATGCTGCGCCGCGACGGCATCAACACGTCCGAGGCCAACGCGAAATACTTTACACAGACTTTCCCAAAGCTCGCCGAAGAGAGACTCGCCGCCGGAGCGGAGCGCGAACAATTGCTCTCTCAGGTTCGCCAGTCGTCAGAGCAGGCCGCCAACGCCTACCGCCAGTTCGGCGACTTCATCAGGCAGAACTTCTTCGACGCTGCCGCCACCGGCTCGCCCGACAGCTTGAAGGTCAAAACGCAGTTCGCCGCCGACCGTTTCGCCATGGGCGAAGCGGAGTACAACTGGGCTATCAAGAATAACCTGCGCATGGAGACCAGCGCCGCCGCGCTCTACGACGGCGCGTGGGAGATCGTCGAAGGCACGCGCAAGGAGATGATTGAGCTGGCCCGCCGCATCGGAGAGAAGCGAGGGATGCAGCTCCCCACCGACGGGGCCGAGGCTGTGCGCGCCGTCTTCGACGAGCTGTCGAAGGATTACCCGAAGAGCGACGACGAGATGGTCGCTTGGTACAGGGACGCGTGCTTCCGCGTCGTGGACTACGGGCGCAAGACCGGCGTCTTCGACGTGCCCGCCGACTACAAGCTGGACGTGACGATTACGCCGCCGCCCCTGCTCGCTTCGATTGACGGCGCTGCGTACTACCCGGCCCCTCCCTTCAAGACGAGCGGCGTCGGGCGCTTCTACGTCTCGCCTACGGGGAACGACGTGGCGGCCTTGAAGTCGAACAACCGCGCTGCGCTCGCAGACCTCGCCGTGCACGAAGGCTTCCCCGGCCACGACTGGCACTTCAAGGTGATGACGCAGTACAAGGAGACAATCGCGCCCGTGCGCTGGCTCACGCCGGGAGCGGTCGAGGATTCCTCTTCGATGTGGGAAGACTCGATGGCGTCGGAAGGCTGGGGGCTCTACACGGAGGCGCTCATGGCCGAGCCGCAAGCAGGCGCACCCGAAGGCTTCTACACGCCCGAGGAGAGGCTTTATCAACTTCAAGGCAAGCTCTACCGTGACTTGCGCGTCCGCGTGGACACGGGCATTCACACCGGAAGGATGACCTACGACGAGGCCGCAGACCTCTTCTCCGAGACGGTTGATTTCCTCCCCGGCAAGTGCGGCGACGCCGCGAAGTCCGAGGCCAAGCGCGCTAGCTGCGAGTCATCCGAGCGCGCCATCTTTCGCTACTCGAAGTGGCCCACGCAGGCCATCACCTACCGCCTCGGCAAAGACCAGATTTACGCCCTCCGCGCAGAGGCCGCGCGCGCCGTCGGCGACAAATTCTCGCCCAAGGACTTTCACGTCCTCTTCATGAAGCAAGGCACTATCCCCGCCGGATACTTCCGCGAAGAGCTTCTGCGGGAGCTGCAAAAGAAGTAAAGACGGGCGGCGGCTAACAGGCGGCAGGTGGCGGGTGACGGGTAAGGGAGCGGAGCATCCCTGTTTCCTTTATCCGTCACCCGCCACCTGTTATTCGTCACCTTAGCCTCGCGCGAAGGCGAGCGCGTCCTGATGGTCTCTCCGGGTCTCGAATCATGTTATAGAATGGGCCGCGCTTCAAACGGCAGCGATTCAAACAGATGAGCCGTCAGGTTGATTCCTCCGACAGCAACAGCGAACGATCGCACGGTGCGCCCGGCGTCTCCGTCGTCGTGCCCTCTTACAATCACGCGCGCTTTGTCGAAAAGACGCTGCGCTCTATCTTCAAACAGACGCACGCGCCCGCAGAGCTGATGGTCATAGACGACGGCTCGACCGATGACTCGCCGCGCGTCATCGAGCGCACGCTACGCGACTGCCCGTTCCCCTGCGAACTCGTCGCGCGGCAAAACCTCGGACTGTGCCGCACGCTGAACGAAGGACTCGCCCGCAGCCGCTCGCGCTACTTCGCTTACCTCGGCTCCGACGACCTCTGGCTACCCGGCTTCCTCTCTGCGCGCGTCTCCGCGCTCGAAGCAAGGCCGCGCGCCGTGCTTGGCTACGGCCACACATACTTCATCGACGAAGAGGGGCGCGTCATCGACTGCACCGTGGACTGGGCTGTCTACGCGGACGGCGACGCGCGCGGGATGCTCCTGCAAACGACCGGGCCGATGAGCCCGAGCGTGGTCTATCGCCGCGACGCGCTAGCCCTGCACGGTTGGAACGAGGGCTCGCGGCTCGAAGACTACGAGCTGTACCTGCGACTGAGTCTCGAAGGGGAGTTCGCCTTCGACCCGCGCCCGCTCTCGGCTTGGCGTCGGCACGCGCGAAACACGAGCTGGAATCAGAAGATGATGCTCGAAGAGCACTTGAAGGCGCACAGGGCTTTCCTTGAGTACGCGGGCAAGAAGCCGGAGGAGATAGAGAGGCTGCAAACGCGAATCAGGTTCGCGCGTGCGGAAGATTTTCTGAGGGTCGGCGATAAGGCTGAGGCGCTCCGCCTGTTGTGCCGCAACGCGGGCGGCGCGGCCTCGGCGCGCACGCTTGCCCGCATGACGCTCCGGCTGCTCGCCCCTTATCGCCTCGTGCGCTGGCGAAAAGCGCGTGCCGAGCGTCGCGCGTCCGAGCGTTACGGCGCGCTTCAGATTTAGACGGACGGGGCTTTCCGGTGGTACTGTGAAGCGCCCTTGAGACGAGCCGAATCCATGAGCCGTTCCCGCCGCATGAAAGAGACTTTCAGAGAGTCCCTGCCGCCTTCGCTCAAGTTCCGTCTGAAGCGCGCGGGCGTCGGCGCGGTGCACGCCGTAGTCCGTCTCGCGGCGCGCGCCTATAACTTCGCAGACCGCGTGCTCCTGAGCGCAAGGACGCACGGGCTCGACCTTCAAAAGGCTTGGGACGTGAGGGGCCGCCCGCAAGCCCCACCCATCCAGCCGTGGGGCGCAAGCGACTTCCTCTTCATGTTGAAGGCCGCCTCGGGCGTCGAGCGGGCGCGAGGCGTGGCCGACAGAAACATCCGCACCTCCATCATCATCCCCGTCTACAACAAGGCGGACTTCACCTTCCACTGCCTTCGCTCGCTGATGCGCGAGGTCGAGTTCGCGGAGACTGAAGTCATCGTCGTCAACAACGCTTCGACCGACGAGACGAAGGAGCTGCTGTCTCACTTCCGAGACTTCGTTCGCGTGATAGAGAACGAAGAAAATCTGGGTTTCGTGGACGCGCGCAATCAGGGGGCGGCTGCGGCGCGGGGGCGCTACCTCGTCTTCCTCGATAACGACACCATCGTCCAGCCCGGCTGGCTCGAAGCTCTGCTTGAGAGCGTCGGGGAGGACGCGAGCGTCGGCGCGGTCGGCTCTCTGTCCCTCTACCCGAACGGGAGGATTCAGGAGGCGGGCGCGATTGTCTGGAAGAGCGGCGAGACGTTTCATTACGGCAGGGGCAATTCGCCCGACGACCGTCGTTTCAAGTTCGCGCGCGAGGTTGATTACTGCTCGGGCGCGTCTTTGCTCGTCCGCAGGGAACTCTTCGAGCAGCTCGGCGGCTTCGACCGTCGCTCCGCGCCCGCTTACTACGAGGACGCAGACCTCTGCTTCGGCGTCCGCGCGCTCGGCTACAAAGTCGTCTACCAGCCCGCCTCGCGCATCGTCCATTACGAAGGCGCGACCGCCGGAACCGACACGCACGCGGGCTTCAAGCGATACCAGCTCGACAACCGCGCGAAGTTCTATGAGAAGTGGCGCGAGGTGCTCGAACGCGAGCACTACCCGAACGACGCGCGCCTTGCCGAAAGGGCCTCCAACCGCAAGTCAGGCCCGTACGTCCTCGTCATAGACGACTGCCTGCCGACGCCCGACCGCGACGCGGGCAGCGCGCGCATGGTCTTCATCCTCCGTGCGCTCGCCGAGTGGAGCAGGCCGGTCTTCGTCTACCTGAGCAAGCACGAGTGGCACGAGTACGAGAGGCAGTTGTGGCGCGCGGGCGTCGAGACGGTGCGCGCGGTCAACCTGCGCCGCCTGTTTAGAGAGAGGAAGTTTTGCGTCGCGATCTTGAGCCGCCCCCACGTGGCCGAGGCGTTGATGCAGGAGGTGCGGCGCGCAGACCCGAACATCAAGCTCGTCTTCGACATGGTGGACGCGCACTTCATACGCCTCGGGCGCGAGCACGAACTGACCGGCGACGCGCGCGCGTCAGAAGAGGCCGAGCGCTTCCGCCGCGTTGAGACGCGCATCGCGCGCGCCAGCGACCTCATCTGGTGCACCTCGCCCGCCGACATGGATGCGGTGAGAGTGGAAGCGCCGGGCGTCCCTATCGAAATCATCCCGACCATCCACCGCCTGCACGGTCGCGGCAAGCCGTTCGGGGAGAGGAGCGGCCTGCTCTTCCTCGGCAACATGAGCCACCGCCCGAACACGGACGCCGTCCATTTCTATATGCGGGAGATATTACCCTCCGTGCGCGAAGCCATCCCCGAAGCTGAGCTGCTCATCGTCGGCGACAACGCCCCGCCGGAGGTCGAAGCCTACGCCTTAGAAGTCGGCGTGCGTCTCCTCGGGTATGTGCCGGACATAGACCCTCTGTTTGCGTCGTGCCGCCTGTTGGTCGCGCCCCTGCGATTCGGCGCGGGCGTCAAGGGCAAGATAGGCGAAGCGCTCGCCTACGGCCTGCCGGTAGTAACGACCGGCATCGGCGCTGAAGGGATGGGCTTTACCAACGGCGTCGAGGCGCTCATCGCCGACGACCCGCGCGAGTTCGCAAGCCAAGTGGTGCGCGCCTACCGCGACGCGGAGCTGTGGCAGCGTCTCTCCGACAACGGCCACGCGCACATCGCGCGCCATCTTACGCCGGAGGTAGTGGGGCGCGTCATTAACGAGCCTTTGCGGAAGCTGTGCGGCGAGACTAGTGACGGCGTCTAAAATTTTGGACGGGGGTGAGGGAACCTTTTCCGGGGCGTTCGTGTCTAAGTGCACGTCACGGAGTCTCCCTGCGGAATAACGTGAGCGGCCCGGCTGGCTGCTCCGAAAGTCTCTAACTTCGGAAGGAGAAATTCCATGCCCGCCCTCCGTTCGAGCGTCCCGCGGCTCGTGCTGTCCGCCGTCGTCTGCCTCGCTTCCGTCACAAACGTTTTCCACCCCGCCGCAACTTCCGGAGTCGAGGCGTGCCCCATCTCGCCGCCCATGCCTTTGCGGACGCTCTACCGCACGAGCGAGCGCATCGTCGCGGCGCGCGTCGGCAATTCCATAATGGAGAAGTCACAGGGCGATGACTCTTGGCGACGCACGACCTTTCACGTCTCCGAAAGTCTCAAAGGCGACCCGAGCGAAAGCACGCTTCAGGTACTTCACTGGACTTCGAGCGACACGCCGGAATATCCCGGCAACTTCAAAAAAGGCGACACAATCCTTCTGTTCCTCAGCTACGACAATGAGAGCAACGCCTATCTGGTTGCCGATATGTCGTACGGCGCGAAGAAGCTCTCGGAAGACGACCTGAAGCTCTACATCCGCCGCATCGAGGAGCTTGCGGTCATCATGCAGAAAGAGAAACCGGACGAAGCGGAGATAGTCGAATGGCTTGTGCGCTGCGCCGAAGAGCCCGCCACGCGATGGGAGGGCGCTTACGAATTGTCGGCAAGCGTCTCGATGGCGCGCAACGCAGCCGAGGCCGCAGCCGCGAAAGAAGAGCCGGGCGCGGAGGAGGTCGAAGAGGAGGCAGAGGGAGAGACAAGCGAGTCCGAATCGATTGTCGAAACCGAAGCGACTGTCGAAGTAGAACCGGCAGTCGAAGTGGAAGCGGAGGTCGAATCCACGGAAGACTCTTCGACGAACGCGAGCGCCGGGGAGGTTGTCGCTACCCTCACCAGCTTCACGCCGAACATGAAGCTCAGCTTATACGGAACCGACATCGAGCCGGGAACCATCGCGCGCCTGACGCAGGATCAAAAGACGCGCCTCGCCAACGCTCTCTTTCGCGCCGACAAGATGAGCGAAGGCGAAATGGCTCTCGTCAATATCGTCAAGGATTGGGGCGACGAACGGCTCGTGCCTTCGCTCGCCGCGCACCTGCGCGCGCTGGAAAAAGACCCGCCTTACTTCTCCCCCGACTTGATGAATGTGCTGGCGGACGTTTTGAAGGACGAGTCTCTGCGCAAGCTCGCGGCGGACTACATAGAGAACGCGCCGTACGCAGACTACTTGGAAGGAGAGTCCGGGGAGTCGGGCGAAGGCCCGGAGTCGGAAGAGGCCGCAGCGAGAGCTTCGACCGAGGGTAAGAAGAAAATCTCAGCCGTCCAGAAGCGCGGCGAGATGCTTCGAGAATTCCTCGCTGCCGTCGAGAACCGCATACAGTACGACCTCGCGATGCAGTTGAGCCGCTGAAACATTCCTTCGACGCGAAAGAAGACGGCAGCCGAAGCTCCTTCGGCTGCCGTCTTCTTTCGAGAGTCTCAAAAGCCTTCGCGTTTTTCTTCCGCACGCTTTAGCAGATGCCGCGTGTCTGCGCCCCGCCGTCGCAGAGTGCGGGTTTGACGATAATCCAAGTGACGATGACGCCCGCCGCTGCCGCCGCGCCGATTAAAAGTTTCGAGCGCGTGGAAAGACCGCCGCCCGACTTCTTGACCTGCGCCACGTCCGTGTAAGAGACCGTCTGCGACGCGCCCGTCTTCGAGTCCGTGACGGTGAAGGAATCATCCGTCGCCGCGCTGACGAAGCCCTTCAGCTTCGAGTCGTCCCTCAGCTTGACCTCGACGCGCGACTTCATGCCGACGCCCATCTGCAAGACCTTGGCTCTGGCTTCGGCAGCCCGTTGCGCCGCCGTCGTCCCCGCCTTCGCAGAAACCACCTGAGAACCGAAAATTGCCGAAATGAGTATTCCGGAAAGAATCATCGAAAATGTTTGCTTGAACAAATCACTGTCTCCCTTAAATCAAAAATCCGAACCGTCCGCGTCAGATATGGCAACCGTCGTGCCAGTAGCCGCCGTGCATAAAACGCCGCAAGCACCGTGCGTGCAAGCAGTCAATTTCGCCAAGGCCCAAGGAGCCGGGCAGTCATATTCTTTCGCTAGATGAATTTTTGCTGCGGCACATTGCCCCGCATCGCTCAAGCGTCTTCGGCGAGGCGGAGGCCCGCGAAGGCGATGCGGAAGTGGCGTCGGAAGAAGTTGCGGAAGGAGGTGCGGAGCACCGTGGCGCGCGTAGCCCAAGAGCCGCCCTTGAGGACGCGGTGGTCGCCGTCGAACCAGACCTGCGAATATTCGGGATAAGGGAAAGGCTCGAAGCCTTGGAAGCCCTCGAAGGCGTCCGAAGTCCACTCCCAGACGTTGCCCGTCATGTCGAGGCAGCCGTAGGCGCTCGCGCCCTCCGGGAAGCTGCCGACCGGAGTGGTGTTCCAGAAGCGGTTGTCGAAATTGCAGCGCGACTCAGAAGGCTCCTCGTCGCCCCAAGCATAGAGACGCTTGCGCCCCTTCGCCTCGTCCCAAGAGGCGGCCTTCTCCCACTCGGCCTCGGTCGGCAGCCGCTTGCCGCTGAAGCGCGCGTAAGCCTCTGCCTCATGCCAACTGATGCCGGACACTGGATGCTTCTCGTCGAGCGCGCCGCTCTCGAACATCCGCCGCGCGTTCCAGCAGCCTTTGCCGCCCTCTTCGCCTCGCTGCCAGAAGAGAGGACACAACCAGCCTTCGCGCTCTCTATAATTCCAGCCCTCTTCGCTCCAAAACTCTCGGCGCTCGTAGCCGCCCTCCGCGATGAAGTGCGCGTACTCGCGGTTGGTCACGAGCAGGCGCGCGATTTTGAATGCGGGGAGCCGAACCGCGTGCGCCGGGCGCTCGTTGTCGTAGGCGAACGAGTCCCACACCGCGCCCATCTGGAAGGGGCCTGCGGCGATAGTGAGCATGTCGTGCGGGGCGGCGGGCTGCGACACGTTGATGAGAGGCGCGCTGACGGAAGGGGGGACGGCAGAGGGGCGCGTCTTCTTCGAGGGGTCGAGGAGGTGAAAGAGATACGCGAGCGTCTCTTGATGCTGGCGCTCGTGTTCGAGGACGAGCTGAAAGACGTAGCCTCCTTCGAGCAGAGGCTCGCTCGCGTCAAAGCTCGACGCTTCGAGTCGTCTGAGCGCGCGGGTGCGGACGCGCGCGAGGTAGTCCTCCATCTCTCGACGCGATGGCAGCTCCTTCGACTCCTCGCGCGGCGTCGCGATGGGGTCGAATATGCGTTCGTAGCGCTCGTCGGGCGCAGGCTCTCCGCCAAGCTTTTGCAGCAGCCAGTAGGCTTCAAAGACGCCGATGTGCGCGAGATGCCAGATGACGGGGCGGAAGCCGAAGCCGGGGCTTGCGTGCAGCTCGCGCTCGTCGGCGAGGTCGAAGAGCGCGAGCGTCTCGGCCCGCGTCTCTTCCATCATCCGCGCCAGTTGTTCGTGTTGTTCGTTCATCATTCTACGCGCGAGCGGCCCGTCCGGCCCGTGACAGAAACGGGACGCGAGCGCCAGTTGTTAAAGAGACTCGATGCGGTATTATAGCAGGCGTCGAAGCCGAAGAGTCGGATGGTCGTGCAAGGGGGTTTCCAAGCATTTCCGGTATCGAGCGGGACGGCGCAGTCCGTCGGTCTGAAGGAAGGGAAGCGAGAAATGCAGCAACCTCCGAGCGAAGATACTACGGCAAGGCTGCGCGTCCGTAACCTTTTGCGGGCGGGTATCGAAGACAGTCTCGCGGAGGACGTGAGACGCGGCCTCAACAAGGAGCGCAAGCAGCTCTTCCCGAAATATTTTTACGACCCGCTCGGCTCGCAGCTCTTCGAGGCCATCTGCCTGCTGCCGGAGTATTACCTGACGCGCGCCGAGAATGAAATCTTCTCGCTCCACGCGCGAGAGATAGTCGAGGCCGCGTCCGACGGCTCGACGTTGACGCTCTTCGAGCTTGGCAGCGGCAGCGCGACCAAGACGCGGCTCATCGTCGAGGCGCTGCTTGAGCGTCAAACGTCTCTGCTTTACGTGCCCATAGACATTTCGCCCGCCGCGCTCGAACAGGGCGCGCTCGCGCTGCTTCAGGCGTTCCCGCCGCTGCGCGTCGAAGCTTTCGCTAGCGACTACAACACCGCGATTCCACGCCTCGCCAAACACTTCGAGCCGGGCAGCCGCGCTCTCATCCTCTTCCTCGGCTCGAACGTCGGGAACTTCGAGCCCACGGAAGCGCGCGAACTGCTTCTCTCGCTGCGCCGCGTGCTGCGCGTGGGCGACATGATGCTGCTCGGCGCGGATTTGAAGAAAGACCGCACCATCCTCGAAGCTGCGTACGACGACCCGCTCGGCGTGACCGCCGCCTTCAACCTCAATCTCCTCGCACGCATCAACCGAGAGCTGCAAGCGGACTTCGACCTGCGCGCCTTTCGCCACGTCGCGCGCTACGACGAGCGCGAGGGCCGCGTCGAGATGTATGTCGAGAGCACGCGCGCGCAACGGGTGTACATAGGCGCGCTCAAGCTCGAAGTCAGCTTCACGCAGAGCGAGCGCATACACACTGAGTATTCTTATAAGTACGACCTCGAACAACTATCCGGCCTTGCCGCCGCCACAGGCTTCCGCCTCGCGCGGACGTGGCTCGATAGCGCCGGACGCTTCAGCAGCAACCTTCTCGTCGCGGAAGACAAATGATGAGGAATGATGAATGCGGAATGATGAATAAGAAGGCAGCCTGTCTTTCATTCATCCCTCATCCCTCATCCTTCATCCTTTCTTAATTCTCATGAGCGAACATCCGATTAAGGCCGGGGACAGGCACGAAGGCTTTCCGCTGCTGACCGATTCGATTTCGCGCGTCTCGGTTCCGCTCTTCGTGGGGAACCTTCTGCGCGGCGAGAAGCCTCGCTCGGAGTGGCTGTGCGGCGTCGAGTTCGAGCTGTTCGGCTACGACACGGCGCGCGGGCTGGCGCGCATCGACGCGGGACAGGTGCAGGAAGTGCTGGCCGGGTTCGCGCCCTCTTCGCGCGACTTGGTTTACGAAGGCGGCGTGCTTGTCGAGGTGAACGACGGGAAGATGAACCGGCTGACGGTCGAGCCGGGCGGGCAGGTCGAGTTCTCGGGCGGGCCGCAGCGCCGCCTCGCGGATGTCGAGCACGGCGTCCGCCGTTACCTCGCGCGCCTCCATGAAATCGCAGAGAGCAGCCGGATAGCCTTCATCGCGGCGGGCTTCGACCCTCTGCGCACCATCGGCGAGCAGCGTTGGTTTCCCAAGCAGCGTTACGAAGTGATGCGTCCCTATCTCGCCTCGCGCGGCGAGCGGGCGTGGGACATGATGACGCGCACCTGCGCCGTGCAGACCAACCTAGACTACGGCTCGCCCGAAGACCTCAGAAAAAAATATCTCGTCGGCAACCGGCTCGCGCCCGTCGTGACGGCCATCTTCGCCAACTCGCCGTTCGAGGACGGGCGTCTCTCCCGCTACAAGTCTGCGCGCGCCGCCGTGTGGCTCCGCACAGACCCCGACCGCACGAGCATTTCACCGCCCGCGCTCGAAGACGACTTCACGCCTGAAGCCTTCGTCGCCTACGCGCTCGACGCGCCGATGATATTCGCGCAGCGACACGGGCTTTACCTCGGCGCGGTCTCAGGGATGCGTTTTCGGGACTTCCTTGAGCGCGGATGCCCCGGCATCCAACCCGTCTTCGGCGACTGGGCCGACCATCTGACGACCATCTTCACGGACGCGCGTCTCAAGCAGCACATCGAGCTGCGCAGCGCGGACGCGGGGAGCCCGGAGATGGCGATGGCGCTGCAAGCGCTCTGGAAAGGATTGCTCTACGACGAAGCGGCGCTCGACGAAGCGCTGCGCATCGCGCCGCGTCTGAAGCTCTCCGACGCGCTCGCGCTTCGCGAAGCGGTCGCGCGCGACGGGCTGGCGGCAAGCTCCGCGGGCGTAAACGTCCTGCGGCTCGCGCGCGAGTGCGTGGCGCTCGCGTACGAAGGGCTCGGCAGGATAGCCCCGGAAGAGGTTCCGTATCTCGACGCGCTCAAGCAACAGGTCGTCGTGGAAGGCATCTGCCCGGCGGACATTCTGGTGCGCAACTGGGAGGGCTCTTGGCATGGTTCCGTCGGCAAGCTCGTCGAATACATGCGCGTCGCCTGAAGCGGGTTTGAAAGAGGGTGGAAGGATTGTCGAACGCCGAGCACAGCATGACAGAGGCCGAGCCGGTCGTAGTCAGTTTCCGCGACGTGAGCTACGGCGTGCCGCAAGTCTCGACGCCGATTATCGCGGGGCTCGACCTCGAAGTGCGTCGCGGCGAGACGCTAGTGCTCCTCGGCGAATCGGGCTGCGGCAAGACGACGACGCTCAGGCTCATCAACCGCCTGCTCGTGCCGACCGGGGGCGCGGTCTTGGTCGAGGGCCGCGACACGCGCGAGTGGGACGCCACCGAGCTGCGACGGCGAACCGGCTACGTGATTCAGGAGGCGGGGCTCTTCCCGCACTTCACGGTCGAGCGCAACGTCGGACTCGTCCCGTCGCTAGAAGGCTGGAATGATGAGCGCACGCGCGAGCGCACGCACGAGCTGCTGCGACTCGTAGGGCTTGAGCCGGAGCGCGTCGCGTCGCGTTATCCTTCGGAGCTTTCAGGCGGTCAGAGACAGCGCGTCGGCGTGGCACGCGCGCTGGCCGCAGACCCGCCGCTGCTCTTGATGGATGAGCCCTTCGGCGCGCTCGACCCTCTGACGCGCGCCGCGCTCCAACGCGAGTTCTCCGCTCTGCAAAAGAACCTCCGCAAGACCGTAGTCTTCGTCACGCACGACGTGCGGGAAGCGTTCCTTCTAGGCACGCGCGTCGGGCTCATGCACGCGGGCCGTCTCGTCCTGCTCGACACGCCCGCGGCCTTCATGCGCTCCGAAGAGCCGCGCGCGCGTGCTTATCTTGAGACGCTGCGTTTGAACGACGAAGTGCTGGCCGCGCTGTCGTCGTCGCCGGTCTTGGAGAGACAGACGTTGACGGAGGGAGACGGATGAGCGCCTTCTTCGAGTTTTTGTGGCGCAACTGGCGCGAGGTCTTGGCGCTCGCGGGCGAGCACCTGATGCTGGTCGCCGTCTCGACCTCGCTCGCCGTCGCCATCGGTCTTCCATTGGGGCTTCTGCTGACGCGCCGCGCCGCGCTAAAGCGGCCCGTGCTGGCCGTCGCGGGCGTGCTGCAAACCGTCCCGAGCCTCGCGCTCTTCGGCCTTCTCATCCCGCTCCCGCACATAGGCATCGGTTGGAGGGCCGTCATCATCGCGCTCGTGCTCTACGCGCTGCTGCCCGTCATACGTAACACAGTGACGGGCGTCGAGGGCGTTGACCGCAGCGTGCGCGAGGCGGCGGTCGCGATGGGGATGACTGATTGGCAGATTCTTTGGCAGGTCGAGTTGCCGCTGGCCGCGCCCGTCATCCTCGCGGGCGTGCGCGTGGCGACCGTCATCTCGGTCGGCGTCGCGACGATTGCGGCGGCCATCGGCGCGGGAGGGCTCGGCACGTACATCTTCCGAGGGCTCCGGCAGTACGACAACAATCTGATTCTGGCGGGTGCGCTCCCCGCCGCTCTGCTCGCGCTCGGGGCCGACGCCTTGCTCGGGCTGCTCGAAACGAGGCTCGACGTGAGAAGGCGCGTCGCTTCGCGCGTGAAGAGGGGGAGCGTGATGCTGCGCCGCGCGGCATGGGCGGCGCTCGCGCTCATCGTCTGCGTGGGCGGCCTCTATGCGTTCGGGAATCGAGAAGAGCGCGCGGACGTGACGGTCGGCTCGAAGGATTTTACGGAGTCGGTGATTCTCGCGGAGATGCTCGCGCAGGCGCTCGAAGCGCAAGGGCTCAAGGTCGCGCGACGCTTCGAGCTGGGCGGCAACCTCCCACACGACTCGCTCATCACGCGGCAGCTAGACGCGTACCCCGAGTACACGGGCACGTCTTTCACTGCCATCCTCAAGCACCAGCCCATCACGGACTCGCGCGCCGTCTACGAGCAGGTCAAGCGCGAGTACGCAGACCGTTTCGACTTGGAAGTGAGCGAACCTCTCGGCTTCAGCAACGACTTCGCGATACTTGTGCGCGGCGACGATGCGCGGCGTCTCAAGCTGCGGACTATCTCTGAAGCGATACCGCACGCGGCCAACTGGCGCGCGGGCTTCGGACAGGATTTCATGTCGCGCGCAGACGGGTACGAAGGCTTCGCGCGCGCCTACAATCTCAAGCTCGCGTCGCGCCCGCGCGAGATGGATTTGTCTTTCTCATACCGCGCCCTCGCCGACGGTGAAGTGGACATCATCGCGGGCAACTCGACCGACGGCATGATTGCCACGCTCGGCCTCGTCCAACTCGAAGACGACCGCCGCTACTTCCCGCCTTACGAAGCGGTCTTCATCCTCCGGCGCGACCTCACGACGCGACTGCCCCGCGCTCGCGAAGCACTGCGCTCGCTCGCGGGCGCTATCGACACGGAGGAGATGCGTCGTCTGAATTACGAAGTTGACGGAAAGAAACGCCCCGCTGCCGAGGTCGTGCGCGAGTGGATGAAGGTGAAGACGGAGGCCGGAAACTAGAGATTTAAGATTAGAGACCGAGAGGCCGGAGGTCATTGAAGACGTTTGCTCTTCAATGACCTCCGGCCTCTCGGCCTCTAAGCTCTTTTTGTCCGATTAATTCTTGCGCAGCATCGTGACGCGCACGGGCTGGTTGAGGTCGGTGGCCGGGATGTCGAGCTTCATGTTCTGGAAGCCCTTGGCCTTGAGCGTCAGTTGCAGGCGGCCCATGTGGAGCGGGGGCAGGACGGCGACGCC
>WUUC01026332.1_pt1 | contig 21027 bp, 3 predicted proteins | sample 6278441 | NCBI WGS metagenome assembly WUUC01 (sample SAMN13675441, study PRJNA597444) | soil metagenome | isolation source: soil | place: USA: Washington | collected 2017-10
TCCCCGAACAAGAACCTATGAAGTCCTCAGCATCCAGCAACGACCTGCGCCCGGCGCTCTCGGCAGCCCTGGAGGAGTTGCGCCACAGGCGTGCTGAGATAGAGGAGCTTCGCAGGGAGCGAACGGAACCCATCGCCGTCATCGGAATGGCGTGCCGTTTCCCCGGAGGCTGCGACACACCAGAACGCTTCTGGCAGTTGATGGAACAGGGTCGCAGCGCAATCACGGAAGTTCCAGCCAAACGCTGGAACATTGATGAATATTACGACCCCAATCCGGCAGCGCCCGGCAAGATGGCTACTCGACACGGCGGCTTTCTCAGCGACGTAGACCTCTTCGACACACACTTCTTCGGCATCTCGCCGCGCGAATGCGCGAGCCTCGATCCGCAGCAACGATTGCTGCTTGAAGTGGCGTGGGAAGCATTTGAGAATGCCAACCTGCCGCCGGAACGAGTGCATCGCAGCCTGACCGGCGTATTTATCGGCATCACATGTTTCGATCACGCACTTCGCCTCGGCACCTCGCCGGATAATTTCGGAGCCTACGCCGGAACAGGCAGCGCCCTGAACATGGCTGCTGGCCGAGTCTCTTACTTTTTCGGATTGACTGGCCCATCGTTGGCAATTGACACGGCATGTTCATCGTCGCTCGTGGCGCTTCATCTTGCCTGCGAGAGTTTACGCGCCAGGGAAAGCGATCTCGCGCTCTCCGGCGGCGTTAACCTGATGCTTTCGCCGGAAGTCATGGTCAGTTTCTCGCAAGCCAGAATGCTTTCACCCGACGGTCGCTCAAAAACGTTCGATGCCGCCGCTGACGGATACGTGCGCGGAGAAGGGTGCGGCCTTGTCGTGCTCAAGCGCATGGCGGACGCTTTGGCCGACGGCGACCACATTCTCGGCGTCGTGCGCGGGAGCGCTGTCAATCAAGGTGGCCCGAGCGGCGGGCTAACTGTTCCTAGCATGTCGGCGCAACAGCGCGTGATTGAACGCGCATTGCTTCAAGCCGGTGCGTCGCCGCATGAAGTGGAGTACGTTGAGGCTCACGGAACGGGTACTTCTCTCGGAGACCCAATCGAAATCGAGGCGCTCGCCAGCGTGTATGGGAAAGACAGAGAGGCGCAGAATCCTCTCCTCACTGGATCAGTCAAAACCAACATCGGTCATCTCGAACCTGCGTCGGGCGTGGCGGGACTCATCAAGCTGCTGCTCTCTTTCCGACATGAAACCATTCCAGCGCAGCTACATTTCACTCGGCCTAACCCACACATCCCGTGGGAGACCATCGCGGTGCGTGTCGCTTCTACTCCAACTCCCTGGAAGAGTTCAGCTCGCAAGCGGATAGCCGGGCTGAGCGCATTCGGGTTCAGCGGAACCAATGCACACGCGATTATTGAAGAGCCGCCGCCGCCCGTAGCTTTTGACGCGCACGCGGGCGGGGCGTGTCAACTTTTAACGCTGTCGGCCAAATCAGAAGACGCGCTCAAGGAACTGGCGGCACGTTATGAGGAGTTGCTGACAGAGAGGCCGGAGACGAATCTCGCGGCGTTGTGTCGCGGCACGGGGGTCGGGCGAAACCATTTCCCATTTCGGCTGGCCGCTCTGGTTCACTCAATGACTGAGCTGCGTGAACGGCTGGCATCTTTTGTCTCGACCGACACTGCGCATCTCTTACACCTTGGACAGGCAAAAACAGCCCGAGCCATTAAAGTCGGATTTTTGTTTACAGGTCAAGGGTCTCAATCAATCGGTATGGCGCGGCAATTGTACGAAACACAGCCTTTGTTCAAGTCTGTCATGGACCGGATAGACGGGCTACTTTCCGGCCACGTCGAAGTCCCTTTGCTTGATGTCATCTTCGGCAGGGCGGGCGAGGTCGGACTCCTCGACCAGACCGCTTACACACAGCCGGCGATGTTCGCCGTAGAATACGCCTTGACCGAATTGTGGAAATCCTGGGGCGTGAAACCGTTTGCGGTCATGGGTCACAGTGTGGGTGAGTATGTGGCTGCGTGTCAGGCGGGCGTGATGACGCTTGAGGAGGGGATTCATCTCGTCGCCGCGCGGGCGCGTTTGATGCAGCAATTGCCGTGTGACGGGGCGATGTTGACGGTTTTTGCAAGCCGTCAATTTGTGAGCGATGCCATCAGACTCTATAACGAAGAGGTCGCCATCGCGGCCTACAATTCTCCGGCGCAGACGGTTGTCTCAGGCCGAAGAGAGGCTGTTGAAGCGCTTGGCAAGCAACTCGCCGAACGTGGAATTCGGGTCAAAGAGTTGCGCGTGTCCCACGCATTCCATTCACCCCTCATGATGAAGCCCATGCTCGATGAGTTCCACAGCCTGTTGCGGCGCGTGCGCTTCTCAAGACCGTCCACAAAGATTGTCTCGAACCTCACCGGGAGTCTGGTCAGCGACCAGATGATGAACCCCGAATACTGGGTGCGCCACACGGTCGAGCCTGTAGACTTTGCAGGCGGTATGGCTGTGTTTGGCGCGCTGAATCTAGATGCCTTTCTGGAGGTTGGTCCCGAACCTGTGCTGACAGCGATGGGACGCGAGTGTCTCGGTGGCGAGCCGAAGCTGCGGCTGTTCAGTCTTCGTTCGCGGCAGGATAATCGGGACACCATGCTGACCGCTCTCTCTGCCCTTTACACCGTGGGCGCGGCCATAGATTGGCCGTCATTTTACAGGGGAGAGCCAGCGATAGCAGCCGCCACGGAATTACCGAATTACCCATTTCAGAAACAGCGTTACTGGATTGAGCAGAGCAAACCGCAGGCGCACGTATCTGTGACGGCTGAATCGCAGAATGCACTGCTCAGGCGTCTTGAACAGAGTGGCAAGCTCTCCGATGAAGCTCTCCGTGTTGTGCCCGAAATCATGCAAGCACTGGCTGATCTCAATCAGCCCGGCCAAGAACTAGACGATTTGTTTTACCGCGTCGTCTGGGAAGAGAAAGGACGGATTCCGAAAAGGGCGAGCAGGAGCAGCGAAGGCGGAAAGTGGTTGATTTTTGCCGACCGCGCTGGACTTGGCAAAGCTCTTGCGGGTTTGCTGGAAGAGCACGGCCAGAGTTGCGCTCTTGCATACGAAGGCTGCGAATACGGCGTTTCCTCGGATGGCGCTTGGTGGCTGCGCCCGGACCGCCCGGAAGATTTCAGCCGACTGCTGCGCGAGGTTTCCCTTGAGGAAGCTGTCGGACGAGTGATTTTCCTTTGGGGGCTGGATGCTCCGACTGCTGATGAACTAACACACACGGAATTGGAACAATGCCAAAAGGATGGCTGCGGCGCAGTACTTCATATCATCCAGGCCGACCCCGACAAACGGCTACGCCTCTGGCTCGTGACACGCGGGGCAGTAATGATGCGAGACGGTGCGGGCGCAGACGGTTTGGCACAATCTCCCTTGTGGGGTTTCGGCAAGGGAATTCTGCTGGAGCAACAGGAACGGACTGGCGGCTGCGTTGATCTTGACCCGTCGAAGCCGATGGACGAAGCCGAGGTGCTGTTGGCGGAGCTTACCCTGGAAGACCGTGAAAGCCAGGTTGCTTTCCGCGACGGCAGGCGATGGGTGCCGCGCCTGACAAAGGTCGCAGCCCCAACCGCCGGGCGAACGAAGATAGTGCCCGAAGGCGCATACTTAATTACGGGCGGTTTCGGCGCGCTCGGCTTGCATGTGGCCAAGTGGTTGGTGGCGGGAGGCGCACGCAAATTAGTGCTTGTAGGCCGTAGCGGCCCCACGAGCGCCGAGGCACAAGCAGCCATTGCCGAACTGCGTGTGTCCGGCGCAAGTGTAGTTGCGGAACTGGCCGACGTGACGAGCGAAGAGAGTATGACGGGGGTGTTTGATAAGCTGCGCGCACGCGGGATGGGCTTGCGCGGAATTGTCCATGCGGCGGGCGTGCCGGGCTATTGTCCGGTCGAAGAATTGAAGGGAACTGACCTCCAGGCCGTGTTGCGCCCGAAGGTGATTGGTTCCTGGCTGTTGCATCGCTTGAGCTTGGAGGAGCAGCTCGACTTCTTCGTCCTCTTCTCCTCCGTGGCTTCTGTTTGGGGTTCAAGAGGACAGGCGCACTACAGCGCCGCCAATCGTTTCTTAGATGCTCTGGCAATTCATCGCCGCGTTCTTGGCTTTCCTGCATTGTGCATCAACTGGGGGCCGTGGGCGGAAGGCGGGATGACCTCAGCGGAAGCAGACACTCTCCTGCGCCGCGTCGGCGTGCGGGCACTGAAGCCGCAAATTGCCATTCAAGCGCTCGATCAAATGCTTGGCGCGGAGGCTGCCGACGTAGTCGTTGCGGACGTGGATTGGTCGCTCTTCCGAGGGTCGTATGAGGCACGCGGCAAGCAGCCGTTTCTTGAGCATATTACCCAAGGCAAGCCAGCGGAACCTGCGGCGGTGAAAACTTCGAATTTCGTTAAGCAACTCTGCGCCGCGCCGCCCGCCGAGCGAAAACGTCAACTCCTGCGCTTTATTCAAGTGGAAGTCTCCGGGGTGCTTGGTCTTGGCTCACAGTTACCAGACCCTGAGCAGGGTTTTTTTGAGATGGGTATGGACTCATTGCTGTCATTGGAATTCAAGGCGCGTTTAGAGACCGAACTCGCGCGCAGCCTACCGGCAACACTGATTTTCGACAACCCCACGATCCAGAGTTTGACGGAGCGCCTCGCCAACGAGATTTCGGGTCAAGCCACAAGCGAGCAGGCCGGAAGGAGCACAGCCGGGCGCGACGGTGAGCGTCTCCTCATGGCGGAAATAGAACAACTCTCAGACGAGGAAGCCGAAGCGCTGCTTCTGCAAAAACTGGAAACAATAAGCTGACGTATGGAAGAGACTTCCCTGCCCCAACTATCGCCCGTGAAGCGCACCCTGCTACGGCTGGAACAGCTGGAGGCCAGGCTCGCGGACGCAGAACGTTCGCGGTCCGAGCCAATCGCCGTGATCGGAATGAGCTGTCGTTTTCCCGGAGGCTGTGATAACGCGGAAGCTTACTGGCAACTGCTCCGCGACGAATTGGACGCCATCACGGAAGTACCGCCGGATCGCTGGGATATCAATGAGTATTACCATCCGGACCCGGAGACTCCGGGGAAGATGTCTACGCGCCACGGGGGCTTTCTTGAGAATGTGGATCGGTTCGACGCCGCCTTCTTTCGGATCACTCCTCGCGAGGCGGCTAGCCTTGACCCCCAGCAGCGGCTCCTGCTCGAAGTGAGTTGGGAAGCGCTCGAAGATGCTCAAGTGCCGCCTGACACTTTGCACGGCAGCGCCACGGGTGTGTTCGTCGGTGTCACCACGAACGACTACGCGCAGTTGCAAATGCAGGACGGCGGCGAAAATCGCCTCGACAGCTATTTTTTTACTGGCAACCCGCTGAACACGATTGCCGGGCGCGTCTCTTACTTTTTGGGCCTGCATGGGCCAAGCATGGCGCTCGATACGGCATGTTCCTCATCGCTGGTTTCGATCCATCTAGCCTGCCAGAGCCTGCGCGCCGGTGAATGTGAAATGGCGCTGGCTGGCGGGGTCAATCTGATTCTCTCCCCCACAACGACCATCGCCGTTTCGGGGACTCGTGCGCTTGCGCCTGACGGACGCTCCAAGACCTTCGATGCTGCTGCTGACGGCTTTGTCCGAAGCGAGGGTTGTGGCGTCGTCGTCTTGAAGAAGCTCTCTGCCGCGCTTGTTGCGGGTGACCCTATTCTTGCCGTGATCCGAGGTTCAGCCGTGAACCATGATGGAGCATCAGGCGGATTCACCGTCCCGAACGGGAAAGCGCAGGAAGCCGTCATCCGCCGAGCGCTGGGCAATCTTGCGCCCAGTGAGGTGGATTACGTTGAAGCTCACGGAACAGGCACGGGGCTTGGGGACCCAATTGAAGTCAAGGCATTGGCCGCCGTGTTTGGTGAAGGACGCCAGGACAAGCTCCGCATCGGTTCAGTAAAGACGAATATCGGACATGCCGAATCGGCGGCAGGCATCGCTGGTGTCATCAAAGTTATTCTCGCGTTGCAGCACAAAGAACTGCCCGCGCATCTTCATTTCAATAATCCAAGTCCCCTCATCCCGTGGGCAGATCTTCCCGTGGAAGTCACAAAGGTTTCAACGCCCTGGCTTCCAAACGGCAAACGCCGCATTGCCGGCGTCAGCGCGTTCGGGGCAAGTGGAGTCAACGCCCATGTGGTGATCGAAGAAGCGCCCGCGCAAGCCGCCGTTTCCACCAACAGCCAGCGGCCATTGCACCCTCTCGTCTTATCGGCCAAGAGCGAGCGAGCGCTGAAAGACCTTGCCACGCGTTACGCAGAGCAGTTGGGGAAGAACGCAGGCATTCGGTTGGAAGCGGTCGCGGCGGCAGCAGCCACGGGCCGGAGCCACCTTCGCCACCGATTGGGAATTGCGGCCAGCACCAACAGCGAAGCCGTGCAAAAGCTCAACGCGTTCGCCACAGGTCAAAGCACGCGTGAGGTGCATTCAGGAAACACCGAAGGGAAGAGTCTCCCGCGCATTGCCTTTCTCTTCACCGGCCAGGGCGCGCAGTATCAAAGCATGGGTCAGGCGCTCTACAACACCGAGCCTGTTTTCCGTCAGGCTGTGGAGCGTTGCAGCCAGATAGCGTCCGGCTATCTGTCAGAACCCTTGCTCGATGTGATGTATCCGTCTGGCGAAGCGCCACCGCTGATTGACCAGACGGCATATTGCCAGCCCGCCATGTTCACGCTCGAATACGCCCTGGTTGAACTCTTGAAGTCGTGGGGAGTCAGGCCGGATGCGGTGATGGGGCATAGTCTGGGTGAATATGCTGCTGCTTGCGTGGCGGGTGTCTTCAGTCTGGAAGACGGGTTGAAGTTGGTGACTGAGCGTGCGCGTTTGATGCAGGCGCTCCCGCCCAATGGCGGGATGGCAGCAATCTTCGCCGACGAGCAGATTGCGTCTGGAGCGATTGAACCATATAGGGGACGCCTGTCCATCGCCGCCATTAACGGGCCGGGTCATACGGTAATTTCGGGCGAGCAGGATGCTTTAGCGACCGTGCTGGAGGTGCTTGCGAAGACCGGCGTCGAGGCCAGAAGGGTGAACGTCTCACATGCGTTTCATTCCCAACTGATTGACCCGATGCTGAACGAGTTTGAGGCAGCGGCGGCCAAAGTGTGTTTTAGCAAACCGTCCTTCCCGATAGTTTCCAACCTGACGGGAGCAATGCTCAGGGAAGCGCCCGATGCGCTTTACTGGCGCAACCACAGCCGCCAGCCAGTGCTCTTCGCGTCCGGCATGGCAGCATTGTTTGAAGACGGCTGCGACGTGTTTCTCGAAATCGGCCCCAAGCCCGTTTTGACGACGCTGGCCAGAGCCTGCTCTCCCGCTGAAGCTCGTCCGCTGTTGTTTGCGCCAATCCTGGCGGCGGGCACGGATTGGGAGACAGCGATTGTCGCGTTGCTGAAGCTTTACCAGAGAGGGGCGGAAATTGACTGGCATGGGTTTCATAAAGATCATCCGCGTGCGCTGAGAGTGCCTTTGCCCACCTATCCTTTTCAACGAAAACGCTTCTGGTTCAAAGAAGGACCATCCACCATGTCAACAAAACAAAGCGCCCCTCCGACGCCAGCCAAGCAAGCGCGCCGGGACATGATTCTAGACGAGCTGCGGACAAGCGTTGCGGCGTTGATTCAGGCAGAAGTCTCAGAGGTGAACGTTCAACTCCCCTTCCTTGAGATGGGCGCAGACTCTCTAGTGCTTGTCGAAGCGATCCGCGAGATTGAAAACAGGTATGGTTTGAAGCTGGCAATCCGCAGGTTCTTCGAGGACCTTGCGACCATCGAAGCGGTCGCGGATTTTGTCCACAACAATTTGCCGGAAGATTCATCTGCCGCGGCGGACAACAGAGCAGATCAGGAAAAGATAATGACCGCCGGTTCTCCGCTTCAGGAAATCTTCGAGCCCCCCTCTGACTTAAAAGCGCAGAGAGAAGGCGCATCCGCAATCGAGCAGGTATTGATTGAACAGAATCGCACCATCTCAAAGCTGATGTCGCAGCAGATGGACTTGTTGCGCGAGGCGCTCGGTCAAAACCGCAGGCCGCAGGATGCGGAAAAGTCGAATGCTGTTCCGATTGCCAAGCCCGCGCCCCTTGCCGCTGCGCTCGGTAACTCTGCGCCGGTTGATGAAGAAAAGAGCGCCCCGCTGCTCCCGTGGGGCACTCCTGCCGAAAAGCGCGCGCAGGGACTCGCACCCGCGCAGCAGAAGCATCTTGAAGACCTCATTCAACGCTACTCGCAACGCACACGCAAGTCGAAGGAATCCGTCCAACAGTCACGTGCCAGTCTTGCCGATAGCCGCGCTACGGTCGGCTTCCGTTTCTCCACCAAAGAGATGTTGTACCCGATTGTCGGGAAGCGTTCGGCGGGTTCGCGGCTCTGGGATATAGACGATAACGAGTACATTGATTTCACGATGGGCTTTGGCGTTCACCTGTTCGGTCATACGCCGTCGTTCATCAACGAAGCCGTCGCCAGAGAATTTAAGATCGGGATTGAACTCGGCGCACGCTCAAACCTTGCCGGAGAGGTCGCCGAAAGATTCGTCCGCGTCACGGGACACGACCGCGTAGCCTTTACCAACTCAGGAACGGAAGCTGTGATGGCAGCCATGCGTCTGGCAAGGGCCGGGACGGGCCGCGAAAAGATCGTCATCTTCAACCATTCATATCACGGCCACGCCGATGGAACTCTGGCCGCTCCCGTACGCTCTGAGCATGGTATTCCCGTAACGCAACCCCTGGCTCCGGGTGTTCCGGGCGGCGTTGTCGAGAGCGTCGTCGTGCTTGAGTACGGCACACAAGAAGCGCTCGAAACAATTCGCGCGCTGGGCGTTGAACTGGCAGCCGTGATGGTGGAGCCGGTTCAAAGCCGTAACCCTGCGCTGCAGCCCGTAGAGTTTCTGCGCGAACTGCGGAAGCTGACCGAGGCGTCGGGCGCGGCGCTGATCTTCGATGAAATGATTACGGGTTTCCGTGTTCACCCGGCTGGCGCGCAAGGTTTGTTCGGCATTCAAGCCGACCTCGCCTGCTACGGCAAGATTATCGGCGGAGGTCTCCCGCTTGGCCTCGTTGCGGGCAAGCGGCGCTTTATGGATGGCATTGACGGCGGGATGTGGAGTTATGGCGATCACACGTTTCCCGCAGCCGAGCGGACAGCTTTCGGGGGCACGTTCTGTCAACATCCTCTGGCGATGGCCGCGGCGCAGGCAGTGCTGCGGAAGATTGAGGAAGAAGGGCCGCTTCTTCAAGAACGTTTGAACGAGCGCACCGTTCAATTAGCCGACACGCTCAACCGCTTCTTCGAGACTCATCAAGTCCCGATGCGCGTCACTTATTTCGGCTCGATGTTTCGTTTTGAATTCTCCGCCAACCTTGACCTGTTCTTTTATCACATGCTCGAAAAGGGCATTTACATTTGGGAATGGCGCACGTGTTTCCTCTCCACGGCACACACGGAGGAAGACCTTAACGACTTCTTAAAAGCCGTCAAAGAAAGCGTGGCCGAACTGCGCTCCGGCGGCTTCATTGCTCCGGCCACCTTCGCGGCCAACGTCGGTTCTTCCGGTAACAATGGTCGGGCACGGTCGCGGCAGTTTCCGACGAGCGAGGCACAGAAGCAACTCTGGCTGCTGTCGCAAATAGACCCGGAAGGCTCGCTCGCCTATAACGTCAACGCAACGGTTGAACTGAAAGGCAAGCTGAACGCGCGGGAAATGATAAGCGCGGTCAAACGCCTCAGTGTGCGGCACGAGGCCTTGCGAACAACTGTGGCCGCAGACGGAGAAAGCCAAATCGTCCACGAGCATTTGCCCCCCGAGATTCGAGAGCTTGATTACTCGTCGCTTTCTCCCGAAGAGCGGGAGATGGCCGTCCAGCGATGCAGACTTGCCGAAAGCGAGGAGGCGTTTGATCTGTTGAAGGGGCCGCTTTTCCGCGCTTTGTTGATTCGACTGGAAGATGAGCGCTACTTACTGAGCCTCACGGCGCACCACATCATCTGCGACGGCACGACCATGGGCGTGCTGCTCGAAGAGATGGCTCAAATCTACGCAGGCGGTGGCGATCGCTTGCCTACGCCAATGCAGTTTCCCGCATACGTGCGGTTGTGCGCGCAAGCGCGCGCGACACCTGAAATGAATTCTCATCGGGACTATTGGCTCGCGCAGGTGCAGGCCGATCTTCCCGTGCTGAACCTTCCCGTAGACAGACCCCGCCCCGCGATGAAGACCTATCACGGTGGGCGAGTGAGCATCACTGTTGCGCGGGAACTCAGTGGTGAATTACGCAGCGCGGCGCGCAAAAGCGGAGGCACGTTGTTCATGTTCCTGCTGGCCGCCTTTGAACATCTTCTTGCCAGGTATTGCGGCCAGGACGAAGTGGTCACGGGAATTCCTGTCATGGGGCGTCCTTTTCCGGGCAGCGAGCGGGTCGTGGGGTATTGCACACACTTGTTGCCGCTCCGCTCGAAGCTCAGGGACAAGGCGACCGTCGGGGAGTCTTTGCAGCAGAGCAGGACAGCGTTGCTTGAGGCTCTGGAGCATCAGGACTTCCCGTTTTCCGAATTGATTCAGCACCTGAAAAGTCGGCGCGATTCGAGCCTTCCCTCGGTGGTTTCCACCGTCTTCAACTTAGAGCCTGTCTCCGCGCTTCCGGCCATCGCCGGGCTTAAGCTCAGTCTGGTGGAACCCTTGATCCGCTTCACCGCGTTTGACCTGAGCGTCAACATCATCGAGACGGGCGAAGAACTCCAGATCAACTGCGATTACAACACGGGTTTGTTCGATGCGGTCACGATTGAGCGACTGCTGAACGTCTATCAAATTATCGCGCGCGGGATGGCGGTTACCCCTACAGCAATCGCTTCCCGTTTGCCAATCCTTCCCGAGTCAGACCGTCGGCTTTTCGATGAATGGAACGCCACCGCGAAGGCGCACCCAACAAATAAGCAGATGCACGAGCTGTTTGAGTTGCAGGCTTTAACAGCGCCGGACAAGACAGCCATCATCTTCGGTGAAACGCGAATCAGCTATGGCGAATTGAATAAACGCGCTGAGCGGTTGGCCTGTAAATTGGTGGGCCTGGGCGTCGGCCCGGAGGTGCTTGTTGGCGTTTGCGCTGATCGCAGACCCGAGATGATTGTGGGATTGCTGGCTGTTCTCAAAGCCGGTGGGGCATATGTCCCGATGGATCCGGCGTATCCGAAAGCGCGACTTCAACTCATCATGGAAGACGCCTCGATGCCCGTTATTCTGACGCACAGCCGCGCTATTGCCGATCTTCCGCAGACATCAGCGCACATCGTTGATTTGGATGCTGACTGGACGACCGAATCCGCTCCTGCCTTAACGAGGCGTGCCGCCCGACCGGACAATCTGGCTTACGTGATTTATACGTCAGGCTCCTCTGGTCGCCCGCAAGGTGTGGCGATTGAGCATCGCAGCGCCGTCGAGTTCTTCTATTGGATTCGTTCACACTTTACTGACGAGCAGATGGCGTGCGTGCTCGCCTCCGCTTCGATCTGTTTCGATCTCTCCGTGTTTGAAATCTTCGGGACGCTGAGTTGGGGAGGAACAGTAGCTCTCGCGGAGAACGCGTTGCATCTATCACGTCTGCCCGCAGCCAACGAAGTTACGTTGGTCAACACCGTACCATCCGTGATGAGCGAACTGTTGAAAGCTGGCGGGCTGCCCCCTTCAGTCAAGACCGTGAACCTGGCTGGCGAGTTGCTCAGCCGCCAGCTTGCTGACCGAATCTACGAAGTGGAAACGGTGAGAAGTCTTTACAACTTATATGGCCCGAGCGAGGACACCACATACTCTACCGCAACGCTCACCGAAAGAGAGGATGGGCGTCAGCCCTCGATTGGCCGCCCCCTACCAAACACTAAAATCTACATTCTCGGGCGCAATCTGGAACAGCTCCCGATTGGCGTGACAGGCGAGTTGTTCATCTCCGGCGCGGGTCTAGCGCGTGGGTATTTGAACAATCCCGCGCTAACGAGCGAGCGCTTTATCCCAAACCCGTTCTCGGATGAAGCGTCAACTCGCATGTACCGGACAGGCGATTTTGCGCGCTATCGTGTGGACGGAAGCATAGAGTTTATGGGGCGCAGCGATAATCAAATCAAGCTGCGCGGCTTTCGTATCGAACTGGGTGAGACGGAAGCTATTCTGTCGTCGCACGATTGGGTGGACTATGCAATCGTTCGTGTGCGCGGTGACGAGCAGAATAGGCAGCTTGTGGCTTACGTAGCTTCGCGGTGGCCTCAAGCCGAAGTGGTGGAGGAACTGCGCCGCTTTCTGCGTGACCGCCTGCCGGAATATATGCGCCCCTCGCGCTTCATCGTGTTAGCTGAGTTCCCGCTGCTGCCGAACGGCAAGGTTGATCGCAAGCTGTTGCCTGACGACTCGGAGAGCACGCCTTATGCTCCGCCCCAAAATGAAATTCAGGAGATATTGGTTTCCATCTGGCAGGAAGTTTTGCGGAAAAGCCAGGTTGGGGCGCACGACAGCTTCTTCGAGATAGGCGGCGATTCTCTTTCCGCCACGCAGGTTGTCGCCCGTATCAAAGAGCGGTTGAATGCCGCAGTTGAACTTCGTGACCTGTTTCTGTTTCCGGCAATCACCGAGATGGCACGTCATGTTGCGCGCGTGCAGCGCTCCGCATACGAGCCTGTGGCAGCATTGGCCGAGCAAGAGGATTATGAAGTGTCACCAGCGCAAAAGCGGTTCTGGGTTCAAGACAGTCTCAGCGAGAGAGCCTCCGGCGGCACGCTGCCGGCTTCCTTCCTATTTGATGGGCCGCTCAACGTGGAGGCGCTTGAAGCCTCCTTCCGCGCCCTCATCGAAAGACACGAGATTCTGCGAACCGTATTTGTCACTTCAGGCCGTGAGCCGCGTCAAAAGGTCATCCCCGCCGCCGAAGTCACATGGCACCTAGACCAATTGGATGTCAGCAACGCCGCTAATCTTGAGAACGAAGTCAGGAGAGTTGAACAAAGTGAGGCGGAGATGGCAATGGATCTTTCGCGCGGGCCATTGTTCCGCGTGAAATTGCTCCGGCTAGCCGAAACCAGGCACGTGTGCGTTTGCACGATGCATCACATTATCAGCGACGGCTGGTCAGCCGAGGTGCTGCTCGACGAGTTGAGCGCCCTGTATGAAGCGTTCGCGCTCGACAGTCCCAGCCCACTTGCCCCGCTCAACTTGCAATACCGCGATTACGCCCATTGGCTGAACCGTCTTCTCGACAGTCCGCGCGGCGAGCAAATGAAGAGATACTGGCTCGAACAGCTCGGCGGCGCACCGGCGCGGCTTAACCTCCATCCTGATTCTAACGGCGTGCAAGGCCGAGGCTACAGGCGCAAGACTTTCCGCTTCACGATTCCTCAAGCAGATGTCCGCCGTCTTGAATCCACTGGTCGGCGCTACGGCGCGACTCTCTTCATGATCCTGTTGTCGTCCATCAAGAGCCTCTTTTATCGCCACACCGGGCAGGAAGATATTGTCATCGGCACGCCTATCGCCGGTCGCGTTCAGGCAGAGGTGGAACAACAGGTCGGGCCATATTTGAATGTGCTCGCGTTGCGTGACGACGTTCGGGGCGGAGAGCGTTTCGATGCGCTCCTTGAGCGTGTGCGAGAAACCACGCTCGATGCTTATGCCAACCAATTGTATCCGCTCGATTGGTTGATGGAAGGGCTGGAAGTCCGGCGCGAACCGGGCCGCAACCCCGTCTTCGATGTCGGATTCACGTTGCAGAATCAGCGCCGGTCGAGCCTTCCACGACGCAGCGCGGAGTTAGAGATTTCGGAACTGCCCGGCACAGAGATAGAGGCGCGGAATGCAGAAGCCCTCACTCAATTCTGGTTTCTGGCCGAGGAGGGCACAGACGCGATGCAGATGACTGTTGTCTACAACGGTGCGAGTTTCGAGGAGAGCACGGTGCGACACCTGGCCGAAGACCTTCGTTCCATTATCGAAGCAATCGCGCAAGACCCGGGCGTGCGGATTAACCGCTTTCGGCTCAGCCGACAGGCGAAGCGCGCAGTCGCTGCCCAAAAGGTAACCATTGAACTGGGGACGCATTAACCGTGCGCGCCCGCGCTTCCGAGGCCGAGGGGAGAAAGCGGTATGTCCATCTCCAACGATCAAAAAGTTTACTTAAAACAGAATGTCCAGTTTGAGCCTTTGTTCAACGACTGGTATGCGTGGTTTCACATGGTGCCGCCGGTGACGGCAGCATTGAATGTGCTCGACCGTTACCTGCCGATTATGAACTCTTACGTCAGTTCGCCTGCATTGCACGTCGCCGCAGTGAAGAACCCGGCGATGCGTGGCGGTCCGTTTATTAATCTGGACGGCAAGCGCGTGGATGAAATCAGGGCCTTGGCGCAATTAACTCAGGAACGGTCGCGACATCTCATCGAATTTGCCAGGGGGATAAAGCAGTTGGGAGCCATGCTTCCGGAAAAGGCCAAAGGATTGGCGATGGATAAGGTCTATGGGGAAGTCCCTGAAGTTCTCAAAGGCTACGTAGAATTATTCTATGACCTCAATCACAGTCCTTCCTTCCGCGTGCTGGAATCGCTCCTGTACCGCAGCAAGTATTACGACGAAAGCCTGCAAAGCATTTCGCTCTCCCTCATCGAGCGGGACGACCAGCGCACGTTTATCCTGAGCACGCCGCGGCTCGCGGACGAGAAATGCGCCCACCTACCGATTCCTTTTTCGAGTCCCGCGCTGGACACCTTGTTCCGAATGAAACGCGAGCTTGGCTCCTACCGGGACATCGCCGACCAGCTCGGCGTTGATGAAGGCGCAGACGCGCTCTTTCGGACATTCTTCACTACAGAAGCGCCACGCCCGCGCGAGGGCTTCGACCGTGATGGCTTCCGCATACGTTATTTCGGCCACGCCTGCGTCCTTTTTGAAAGCAAAGATGTGAGCATCCTGCTCGATCCTATCGTCAGCTACACGTACCCATCGGACGTTGACCGTTACACGTTTGAAGATCTGCCCGAACACATAGACTTCGTTTGCATCACGCACAGTCACCACGACCACATCGCGCTCGAAGCCTTGCTCCAGTTGCGGCACAAGATAGGCACGATCATTGTGGGTCGCAACTGTGATGGTTTCCCGCACGACCCGTCGCTGCAACTGGCGCTCGAACGACTCGGCTTCCGCAATGTTGTCGAGGGGCGAGACATGCAGGAGTTTTCGTTTCCGGGCGGTAGCATTACGACGCTCCCCTTTCTCGGCGAGCACAACGATTTGTCCATGCAGAGCAAGACGGCGTACCTGGTGCGGTTCGGTTCACAGTCCATGATGTGTATCGCAGACTCCTGCAACCTGGCCCCTCAGTTGTACGACCACATTTTCAAAATTACGGGTGAACCGCAGAGGCTCTTCCTCGGCATGGAATGCGAAGGTGCGCCGCCTTCCTGGGTTTACGGCCCGCTCTTTCCGAAGCCATTGCCCCGCGATATTAACCATTCCCGCCGAGCGCGCGGATGCAACTTCGATGAAGCCACACAACTGATTGGCCGGGCGAATTTCAAGGAAGTCTACGTCTATGCGATGGGACAGGAGCCTTGGCTCAACCACATCCTCGACAACACCTTCACGGAAACATCTCTCTCCTTAATTGAATCGCGGCGGATGCTTGACTGGTGTTCGGCCAGGGGCATTCAGACAGAGAGTTTGTTTGCCCAAAAAGAGATTGTCTTGAACCAGGGGTAGGGGAAATGAATGAGTTGAACACGCTGTTGACCAGCGAAGAATATAGCGAGCACGCCGACTTCTGGGAACGGACCCTCAGTTTGATCGAGGGAGACTTCCGCCTGCGCCAGCCTTGGCAATCCTACGCCTTGCCTGCGGACGAAGCAGGGCCCATTGTCCATGAGTTGACGCTTGACGAGCAAGCGACCGGCTTGCTTAATGAGTTGGGGCGCGGGAAAGACGAGGGCGTCTTTGTCATCATCACGGCCTTCATCTTCCACGTCCTGCGAATTTACACCGGGGCGAAGACAATTTTCGCTGACTCCCCTTCCTTTCGCACGAATGCTGAACAGCCGGGCGGCAGCGTCCCATTGGTTTTCGAGTACGACGCTTCGCTGCCCCTTCGCGCCTATCTCGACCGTGTGCGCGATTTGGTGGCGCAGTGCTACACATATCAGAACTTCCCCGTTCACGAGTTCGCCGAAAGCCACCTCAATCGCTGCCTGCCTACTACCAACGTTCTCATTCAACTGCCGGGCATACACGAGCCTTTACCGGACAACGGCAGTTACGACCTGATTATCAGCATTGATCGTGGGCGCAACATGACCATCCGGCTGGCAGGCCGAGCTTCCGTTCTTTCCGCGCAGTTTCTCGATAATTTTGGTCGGCATCTCTCGAACGCCGTCGCGGGGGCTGGCCGTCTAGACCTCCCCATCGGATCAATATCTGTAATTGATGAGGCAGAGCGAAACAAGCTGCTTGAGTCGCTTGCGTGGACTAGAGGCGAGGTTCAGAGCAGCGCAACGGTTCTCGATCTATTCCGCGAACGCTCAGCCTCCGCCCCGCAGCGCACAGCCATCGCTGGCAGCGAAGTCAATGTCACCTACGCTGAACTGGACGATAAGTCGTCGCGCCTCGCACAATTTCTGATCTCCGAGCATGGGGTGCAGCGCGGTGATGTGATTGGCGTTCTCGCTCCCCGTTCGGAATTGTGGGTCATCGCTCTGCTCGGTATCTTAAAGGCCGGCGCTGTCTACCTTCCTCTTGACCCGGAGTATCCTGAAGAACGAATTCGGTTCATGATGGAAGATGCGGGCGCGAAATCACTGCTGCTTCACTCTGAATGCCTGACAATTGTGACGGAATTAATGGGCACGCCGATGTTCGCGCTTGACCTCCAACTGGAGACGCTCGCGCCAGCGGCGGAATTGAGCAGCCGCGTCGCCCCCGAAGACGCGGCTTACATCATCTACACGTCAGGTTCCACAGGCCACCCGAAGGGCGTCCTGTTGGAACATGCTGGCCTTGTAAACATGGCCGTTCATCACGTCGAAAGCTTTGGCTTTGATGAGACAGACCGCCTGACGCAGTTTTATTCACCCTGTTTTGACGGTTCAATTCTAGAAGTTTTCGTGGCCTTCCTGTCGGGCGCAACGCTGGTGATAGCTCGCCCCGAAGTGATTAAGGATCCGCAGCAGTTTTCATCTTACATCGCCGCTCAGGGCATCACGACAGTCAACGCTCCTCCCATGTATTTGGACGCTCTTGACTGGGAGAATCTGCCGCAGGTCAGGCGCGTCATCAGTGCGGGAGATCAGGCCAAAGCGGAGACCGCTCGCAGGCTGGCCGAGAACCGCGCTTATAACAACTCCTATGGCCCAACCGAAGCGACCGTGTGTGCCGCAAACTACCAAGTGGACAATTCGATTTCCTATGGGAATCGAATTCCTGTGGGCAGGCCGCTCAGCAATATGGCTATCTACCTGCTGGACGACGAACTGAACCTGATTCCCGAAGGCGTGGTCGGTGAGATTTGCATTTCCGGCGTCGGTCTGGCGAGGGGCTATCTGAACCGGGACGAGTTGACCGCGAAATCTTTTGTCGTGAATCCCTTTGTGCCCGGCGAGCGGCTTTATCGAACCGGCGACCTGGGCGTTTGGCTTCCTGACGGCAATCTGGAAGTGGCTGGCCGCAAAGACTCGCAGGTCAAAGTTCGCGGCTTCCGCGTCGAACTGGGTGAAATTGAATCTCAGTTGTTGCAGCAGAGTGCCGTGCAAGAAGCAGTCGTTGTTCTTCGAGAAGAACTGCCGGGCAGCAAACGACTGGTTGCTTTCGTGTCTCCGGCTGTAATGCTATCAGGCGAGACGCTTAGAGAGTATCTGAAGGCCAGACTGCCCGCATTCATGATTCCATCTTCTTTCGTGCTGCTGGATCGGATGCCCGTCAATCGCAACGGAAAAGTAGACCGCAAGGCTCTGGCGGACAGACCGCTCGACGAGCCGGGCAGGTCAAGCGGCTATGCCCCGCCGGAAACGACTGTGCAGGTAACGCTGGCGAGGATTTGGGGTGAAGTTCTCGGACGGGAGAATATCGGGATTCACGATAACTTCTTTGAACTCGGCGGCGACTCGATCATGATTATTCAAATTGTTTCGAGTGCGTACCAGGAAGGGCTGAAGCTGTCAGCCCAACAATTCTATGAACATCCGACAATCGCGGGTCTCTCGAATTTTGCAGTCGCCGCCGTCGAGCGGTTGCCTGCCGAACAAGGCGAACTTGCCGGACCAGCCCCGCTGACGCCAGCCCAGCTCTGGTTCTTCGAGCGGCCCGTCAAACGCCGCCGCCACTACAACCAATCGGTGCTGCTTGAAGTGCCTTCTTCAATCGCCCCGGAGGTGTTTGAACAGGCCACTTCTCTGCTGCTCCAACATCACGACGCACTTCGCTTGCGCTTCTCCGAGTCGAACGGTGTTTGGGAGCAGCATTATGCGGAAGCCGAAACGAAGTCGCCATTCGCTGTGACCGATCTGCGAGGGGTAGAGTCTGCGGCGCAAACGGCTATCATAGAGTCGGAGTCAGCCGAGCTTCAGGGGAGTCTTGATCTCTCAACGGGGCCAACCCTTCGCGTGCATCTCTTCAAGCTTGGTGACGACAGACCGTCACGGCTAATCTTCATTATTCATCACCTGGCTGTTGACGGCGTTTCGTGGCGCATCCTGTTAGAGGACTTCTATACAGCTTGCCACTCGCTTCAGGCAGGGATTCCCGTACAATTCCCGCCCAAGACAGCTTCACTCCGCGATTGGGGTCTGCGGCTTCTGGAATTCAGCAAGACCGACCCTGTTGACTGGTCTTACTGGCTGAATAAAGCACGCTGGACGGCGACTCGTCTCCCGACCGACTACGAAGTTGCCCCCGAAAAGAACATCGTCGCCTCTCAAGCGTCCGTGACCATTGAGCTTTCCGAGCAGGAAACGCACAACCTGTTGCAGGAAGCACCGCGTGCCTTCAACACACAAATCAACGAAATGCTCTTGACGGCCTTGCTGCTCGTGTTTCAAGAGTGGACAGAACAACCGCGATTGCTTGTCGCTCTGGAAGGGCATGGGCGTGAAGACCTGTTCGGTGAATCGGACATCTCCAGAACCGTCGGCTGGTTTACGTCTCTCTATCCGTTGTTGCTGGAAACCACAGCCGCTGAGTCGCCCACGGAGACACTAAAGAGCGTTAAGGAACAGCTTCGAGCCGTGCCCTTGCGCGGGGCCGGATACGGAATCGCACGCTATTTGAGCGCCGACCATAGCTACATCGAGAAACTCAAATCACAGCCCCCGGCGGAAGTCCTGTTCAACTACTTCGGCCAGATTGACCACCTTCTGGCGTCCGGGGGAGATTGGAAATTGTTGCCGGAAACGAACGGGCCTGAACACGCAGGGGACGAACTGCGCAGCCACCTGTTGGAGATAGAGGGAGTCGTCTATCACGGCTGCCTGCGAATGCACTGGAAATACAGCCGCAATCTGCACTCGCTTGCCACAATCGAGCGGCTCGCCGGACGCTATGCGGAGGTTCTCCGTTCGTTAGTTGACCATTGCACCAAGGCCGAGGCCCGCAGCTTCACCCCTTCGGATTTTCCTGCTGCCAGACTCGACCAGAAAACGCTCGACGCACTTGTCACACGGATTCAAGGCTAGTGATAAATCCAAACCAAGAGCTTCAATGATCGCTGATATCTACGAACTGTCTCCGATGCAACGGGCGATGCTGTTTCATGCGGCACACTCACCGCAATCAGCCGCTTACTTCAACCAGTTCAGTTGCAAAATCTCCGGTCAACTAAAGCCAGGGGTAGCTCAACGGGCATGGGAAAAGCTCGTGGAGCGGCACGACATTCTCCGAACCTCTGTTCATTGGGAGGGCCTCGACAAGCCAGTTCAGGTGGTTCATGACAAAGTGATTCTGCCCTGGGATTATCAAGACTGGCGTTTCCGCGACGCCCAATCGCAGGCTGATCAATGGCAGGAGCACCTGCTCGCCGATCTCAAAGCCGGCTTCGCTTTGGACCGGCCGCCACTAATGCGCTGTCTGCTGGTCAGAATCGCAGAATCCGAATACCTCTTCAATTGGAGCCACCATCACATCCTCATGGATGGCTGGTGTCTCTCGTTGGTGATGGAAGAATTCTTCAAAACCTACGAAGCGCTGGCCTCGCTGAAAACTCCAGACCTCCCACCCGTTGCTTCGTACAGAACATACATCGAGTGGTTACAGCGACAGGACATAGATAAAGCAAGAGAGTACTGGATCAACTATCTGAAAGACTTTCGCGCGGCAACCGAGTTGCCTACTCTCCATGAGAAGATTCCGGGAAGGCCCAACGCGGGTGAGCGGTTGCAATGCAAGCTGCCTGAGGGGTTGAGCCAAAGACTGCGCCTTCTTGCCAACCAGCACCAGATAACACCAAGCATTCTCATTCAAGGTGCTTGGGCGCTTCTCTTATCACGCTACAGCGGAGAACGGGATGTCGTCTTCGGAGCCACCGTAGCGGGCCGTCCGACAGATTTGCCGGGCGCTGTCAACATGCTCGGCCTCTTCATCAATACAATCCCGGTGCGTGTGCATGTTGATGAAGAGGTAACGCTGGTTGATTGGCTCAAATACATTCAGGCGCGTCAGGCCGACCGCAGTCTCTATGAATATGCGCCCCTCTCCGATATTCAGCGCTGGAACGAGGTGCCGCGCGGCACGCCACTTTTCAATAGCAACGTTATCTTCATGAACTACCCGCTAAACGAGTCACTCACGCGTGGCATCAGCGGACTAAACATTTTCGAAGCCCAAATCTACGATCAAGCCGAATTTCTGTTGCAGCTACAGGTAACTCCCGGCGTGGAATGGACGATCGAGATTACTTATGACCGGGAGGTGCTGGGAGAGAAGACCGCCCACCGCCTGCTCACCCAAGTCCACACACTGCTCACTG
>WUUC01002360.1_pt1 | contig 21003 bp, 14 predicted proteins | sample 6278441 | NCBI WGS metagenome assembly WUUC01 (sample SAMN13675441, study PRJNA597444) | soil metagenome | isolation source: soil | place: USA: Washington | collected 2017-10
ACAAGAAACGGCGGACGATTATCTGGGTCGGCACCAACAACGGCGTGTTGTCGGGCATCGACGCGCGGTACGGCGTCGAGGTGTGGGGCTTTATCCCGCTGAATCTGCTGCCGAAGCTGAAGACGCTGCGCGACGGCCAGTCGGTCGGGAGCTTCGACCACTTCGTGGACAGCTCGCCGAAGGTCTCGGACGTGAAGTACGACAACACGTGGCACACGCACCTGGTCGTCGGCCAAGGACCCGGCGGCACCTTCTACCAGTCGTTCGACGTCACGATGGCCGACCAGGCGACGGTTCTTGGCGGCGAGGAGCCGGATGCGCTGGCGACGCTGAGCAGCGTGCTCGGTTATTTTTCGTCTCCTGCACGGATCACGTTGAACTGGGCATTCCCCTCATACGCAAACTTCGACCCGACCATCGCCCCCTACGGCGACGTCGCCGATGCAGCGTCGGACGTGGCGAAGACGGTCGGACAGACATGGTCCGATCCCGCGATCGGCCAGATCGAGAGTTCCGCCAGCCCGTACACGGTCCTGGTCGGCTCCGGCTTTCTGCGCCGCGACTGGGAGACGCGCGCCAACCGCGACAACATCGTGGGCGGCACCACGTTTTATCTGCTGAACGCAAAAGACGGCGCCGTCCTCGATTCGCAGAGCGTCGGCAGCGACGGCGTCAACGAAACCAACAACGACTGCCGCACCGACAACGCCGACGGGTGCAAGAAGTCGAAAAACGCGCTGCAGACCGACCCGGTCGCGACCGGTCCATCGGACTCGCGCTTCATCGACCGCGTCTACATCGGCGATCTGGACGGGAATCTCTGGAAGTTCAACGTCGCGCTGAATGAAGACACCGACGACCCCGAAATCACCTCGAACGTGAAGCTGTACTCGGCCGGCGCGGACCAGCCGATTTACAGCTCGATGGCGACGGTGAACGTCGGCGGCACGCAGCAGTACGTGTTCTTCGGCACCGGCAGCGACCTGCTGCCGCAGACCGACAAGAACACGGTGTACAAGCTCATGTCGGTGCTCGACACCGGTACCACCGGCGTGCAGAAGTTCTCCGTGTCGCTGGCCAAGGCAACCGACTTGTCGACCGACGAGCGGGTCACTGCGTTCCCGGCGGTCGCCGGCGACATCGTGTTCTTCACGACGACTACCTACAAGAGCGCCTGCGCGGCGCCCGACGCGAAGTTGTACGCGTTCACCTTCATCGGCGGCCCGGCGTACGACAACACGGGCGACGGCAAGGTGGATCCCAAGAAGGACACGCCGGTCGTGAAGACCGTAGCCGGCGTGCGCGCGACCGCGCCGTTCATCGTGGACCAGCATCTCGCCTTCGGGGCGGGCAACAACGTGTCGATGTTCGGCGACCCGGCCGACTTCAACAACGGGATCGGCCAGGCGGGCGTGCGCATCCTTTCGTGGCGTGAAGTGAGGTAGGCGTGAGCGAATTCGTGACCTGCGCCGCGTGCGGCGCGCGCATGAAGGCGGATCGGCAGCGGTGTCTGCGCTGCGACGAGCCGCTCGCGGCGGTCGCCGGGCGTCCCTCGCCCGCGCCGGTGAGGCTCTCGGCGCGTCAGTGGACGGTCGCGCTCGGCGGCGGAGCGCTCGCGCTTGCCGGCGTCGCGGCGCTTCTGTGGGCCGGCCGTCCGGTGCTTGAAGAGGAAACCGCGCAGGCCTATACCGCGCCTCGCGCCAGAACGTCCGCACGAACGGCGTCGGCGCGCGGGGCGTCGGACGACTCGGATTCCCGACCGATGCCGGTCGCTGTGCCGCCCTCAGCCGCGTTCCTCGATTCGAGCCGCGGCGCGACCGCGGCGTTTACCACCGGCGATTTCGCGGCTGCCCGCGCCAAGTTCGAGGAGGCGCTGAAGCACAAGCCGGACGATCCGTCGGCGCTCAATGGATTGGGCCAGGCGTTGATCCGCACGGGCGACCTCCGGGGCGCGCTAGCGCGGTTCGAGCGAGCCGCGGAGCTCGCGCCGGGTGAATGGGAGTATCGCTTCAACCTCGGGCACGCTTTGTCGCGGCTATCGATGTGGGACCGCGCAATCACGGAGTACCGGCAGGCGGCCACGCTTTTTCCCGGCGATTACGCGACGCAGTTCAACCTGGCGATGTCGCTGCACAAGAAAGGCGATTTCGCGGCGGCGATTCCCGAATTCGAGCGCGCCATCGAGCTCGCCCCGGCCGAGGGCTCATTCCACATTGCGCTCGGGAACAGCTTCGAGCGCGTGGGAAAGCTGGCCGAAGCGCGGCGGGAATTTGCGCGATACCTGGAGATGGAGCCTTCCGCGCCGGATGCGGCAGCGGTAAAAGCGCACCTCGACGAGCTGGACGCCGCCCTCCGGGCGCCGGGGACCGGCAGGGCGTCCGCGGAGTCCGCCACGGGGGCTGCTTCGTCCGCCGCCGCGCCGGAAGGTGCGGCGCAGCCTTGACCGCCTCCGGGTGCTCACGTACGATCGAACTCGAGCCGATAATCGCTTAAAGCCATGCGTTTGCTGATCCCTGCGTTTGTCGTTGTCGCGTGCTCCGCCCCGTTAGCGCCGGTCGTCTCGGCGCAGTCGCTTGCCGATGTATCGCGCCAGGAAGAACAACGGCGCAGGACCACGAAGCCGGCCGAGAAGGGCAAGGTCTACACGAACAAGGACCTCGGGAGCGCGCCGGCTCCGGCTGCGCCGTCGTCCGCGCCGGCGCCCAGCGCGCCCGCAGCGCCGGATGCCTCCCAGGCCGCCAAACCGGCCGAGGGCGAGCAGGCCGCGGCCAAGGAACCTCAGAAAGACCAGGCATATTGGGCGGGCCGCATGAAGGCGCTGCGCACCAAGCTGGAACGGGACCAGCTGTACGCCGAAGCGCTGCAGACGCGCATCAATTCGCTCACCGCCGACGTGACCAATCGCGACGACCCGGCGCAACGCGGCAAGCTCATCGGCGATCGCCAGAGCGCGCTCGACGAGCTCGCGCGCCTCAAGCAGCAGACCGACGAAGGCCGCAAAGCCATCGCGGAACTCGAAGAAGAGGCGCGCCGCGCGCGGGTGCCTCCCGGGTGGCTACGGTAGATTTCTGCACGGGAGATGACAACGATCAACGCGGACGCCGCTGAGCTCGCCGAGAAAACAGGTCGGCCTGTCAGCGTGCTCTGCGTACGTCGTCTGAATCCTACGGGCTCACTCGAGATGGTGCGTTAGCACTGTGCCCCGTCACGCCGCCGATCCGCCCATCCTGCTCGTCGAGGACAAAGACTCGTTGCGCGCCATGCTGCGCCACGCGCTCGAAGCGCAGGGGCACACGGTGATCGAAGCGCGCGACCAGCCGGAAGCCGCGCAGGCGCTCCGCAACACGATTCCCGCGATCGTCCTGTCCGACCTCAGACTTCCCGAAGGCGACGGTTTCGGCGTGCTGCGCGCCGCGAAAGAGCTCGATCCCGAGCTGCCGGTGATTGTGATGACCGCGTTCGGCAGCATCCAGGACGCGGTCGCGGCCATGAAGGAGGGGGCGCTCGACTTCCTCGCCAAGCCGGTCGATCCCGATCACCTGCTGCTGATGGTGGAACGCGCGCTTGCGCAGCGGCGCCTGTTCACCGAGAACATCCTCCTGAAGGAAGAGCTCGCCGTCCGCCGCGGCGCGCCGCAGATTATCGGCGACGACCCGAAGCTGAAACATGTCACGCTCGCGCTGCACCGCGCCGCCGCCACCGACACGACGGTGCTGCTCGAAGGGGAAAGCGGCACCGGCAAGGAGCTCTTTGCGCGGACGCTGCACGCCCTGAGCCCGCGAGCCGACGGCCCGTTTGTCGCGATCAACTGCGCGGCCATTCCGGAGACGCTTCTCGAGACCGAGCTGTTCGGGTACGAAAAGGGCGCGTTCACCGGGGCGGCCGCCCGCAAGCCGGGCAAATTCGAGCTCGCGCACCGGGGCACGCTGTTCCTGGACGAGATCGGCGAGCTGCCGCTCTCGCTGCAGGCGAAAATTCTGCGCGCGCTTGAGGAAAAGCGGTTCGACCGCGTCGGAGGCACCGCGTCGCTGCAGGTGGACGTGCGCGTGGTGGCGGCGACCAACCGCAACCTCAAGGCGGCGGTCGCCGCGCGGCAGTACCGCGAGGATTTGTACTTCCGGCTTTCGGTGTTCCCGATCACGATCCCGCCGCTCCGCGAACGGCCAGACGACATCACGATGCTCGCCAGGTACTTCATCGAGCGCTTCTCGCGCGACTTGAACAAGAAGCCGCTGGTGCTGGCGCCCTCGGCCGTGCAGGAGCTGCAGCAGTACGGTTGGCCGGGCAACGTGCGCGAGCTGCAGAACTGCATCGAGCGGGCCGTCATTCTCACCGAAGGCGACACGATCCACGCCCGTCACCTGAACCTGTCGTTCCGCGACGCCGCCCCCCTCGCCGCGCCGCCCGAGGGCCCCTGGGACCAGATCGATCTGTCCGGCACACTGGCGGAAGCGACGCGGCGAGTTGTCGCGGAAGTCGAACGGAGGAAGATCGAGCAGGTGCTCAAGGACGCCGGCGGCAACCGGGCCCGCGCCTCGGAGCTGCTGCAGGTGAGCTACAAGACGCTGATCACCAAGCTTCGCGATTACGGGATAGACGCATGAAAATCTGGTAATTTTCGATTTGGTGATTGTCGATTTATCGTCGCGTCAACCACATCGACAATCGAAGATCACCAGAACGAAAATGGTTATTTTCTGAACCCCACCCGCCCGAGCGCCTTCTTCAGCTCCTTTTCATTCACATCGTCGACAATCGCCGTGGCGCCGATCTCGGTGGGCAGGACGAAGTGCAGGCGGCCCGCGACGACTTTCTTGTCGCGCCGCATCGCCTCGAGCATCTGCGCCGACGAGACGTCCGCGATCGGCGGCAGCGGCCCGAGGCTCGCGATGAGATCGGCCAGCGCCTTCCGGTCCCGATCCGCGAGCGCGCCGCGCAGCACCGCCAGCTCGCACGCGACCAGCATGCCGTAGGCGACGGCTTCGCCGTGGCGGAAGCGCCGGTACTTGGTGACCGCTTCGAGCGCGTGCCCCGCCGTATGGCCGAAATTCAGGACCCGCCGCGGCCCGGCCTCACGCTCGTCCGCGGCCACCACCGCCGCCTTGATGCGGCACGACTCGGTGATGATCGCGAGCAGCACGTCCGCGCTCCTGGCGAAGATCGCCGTCCGGTCGCGTACGATGCGGTCGAACAATGCGGGGCTCGACGTCATCCCGTACTTCACCACCTCGTACAGTCCCGCGCGAAACTCCCGCCGCGCCAGCGTGCCGAGCACCGACGGATCGATCGCGACGGCGTGCGGCTGGTGGAACGCGCCGATGAGGTTCTTGCCCAGCGCGTGGTTCACGCCCACCTTGCCGCCGACCGCGCTGTCCACCTGCGCGAGCAGCGTCGTCGGCACGTGCACCAGGGCGATGCCGCGCAGGTAGGTGGCCGCGGCAAAGCCGGCCATGTCGCCGATGACGCCGCCGCCGAAGGTGACGAGCGTGGACGCGCGATCCGCGTTCGCGCGGATTAGCGCTTCGTACACGCGCGCCACAGTTTGCAGGTGCTTGAATCGTTCGCCGTCCGGTACCAGAATCGGCTCGCCAAAACCGGAGAGACGCCCGCCGTGAAGCCGCCAGATCGGAGGGCTCGACACGACGAAACGCTTCGCGGGCGTGCCTGCCTCATCCAGCAGCCGCGGAAGGCGCTCGAGAAGCCCGTCGCTGAGCGTGATCGTGTAGCGGCGAGAGGGCGTATCGACGTCGAGGCGAACCGGGTCCATGGTGGGGAACGGCTATTCCGCTTTTTGCGTCAGTGGCGTTTCCGGATTCGTGCAACGGTCCACACAAAGGACACAATGGACACAAAAGGAGAGCGCAGCGACGGACATCAGAAACGCGCTATAGGATAACGCATTGGCTAACGACGTCGATTTCCTCATCGTGGGCAGCGGCATCGCGGGCCTGCGCGCGGCGCTGGCGCTCGCCGGATCGGGGCGCGTGCTCATTCTGACCAAGGCCGCGGCGACCGAAAGCAACACCGGATACGCGCAGGGAGGCATCGCCGCCGCCGTCGGGAGCGACGACAGCCCGGCGCTGCATGCCGCCGATACGATGGCTGCCGGCCACGGACTGTGCGAAGAGGCGGCCGTGCGCGTCCTCGTGGAAGACGGCCCGCGATACGTGCACGAGCTGATCGATCACGGCGCGAGATTCGATCGGACGGCGAGCGGCGCGCTGGCGCTCGGCCTCGAGGCGGCGCACAGCGTTCGCCGCGTGCTGCACGCAGGCGACGCGACCGGCCGCGAGATTGGAGGCGCGCTCTGGGAGCGCGTGAGCGCGCTCGCCGCCGTTGAGACGATCAACCACGCGCTCGTCATGGACCTCGTCGTCGAAGACGGCGCCGTCGCCGGCGCACGCTACTTCGACGACAACGGCGAGGAGCGCAGCGTCGGTGCCGCCACGACCCTGCTGGCGACCGGCGGGGCGGGGCAGGTGTTCAGCGATACCACCAACCCGGCGGTCGCGACCGGCGACGGCATCGCGCTCGCGTTCCACGCGGGGGCGGCAGTCGCCGATCTGGAGTTCGTCCAGTTTCATCCCACAGCGCTCAAGCGCGAAGGCGTTCCGCGCTTTCTGATCTCCGAAGCGCTCCGGGGCGAAGGCGCGAGGCTGGTGAACGAGAGCGGCGAACAGTTCATGACGCGGTACAGCGCCGCCGGCGATCTCGCGCCGCGCGATGTGGTGGCACGCAGCATCGTGAGGGAGAGCGAGCGAACAGGCGGGCCGGTGTTTCTGACGCTCGCGCACCTCGATGCGCAGCGCGTCCACGCACGTTTTCCGACGATCGCCGAGATGTGCCGCCAGGTGGGGCTGGATCTCGCGCTCGATCCGATCCCTGTGGGACCGGCGGCGCACTACCTGATGGGCGGCATTGCCACCGACGTCTGGGGCCGGACGTCGCTGCCCGGACTCTACGCCGCGGGCGAAACGGCGTGCACCGGTGTTCACGGCGCGAACCGACTTGCGAGCAATTCGCTGCTCGAGGGGCTGGTGTTTGGCGCGCGCGCCGCGGAAGCGATGAAACAGGGCCGCGCAGGCGACGCGGCCGCGGGAGCGATGCTCCCCGACGGGTGGAAAACGGCGACAGCCGCCTGGTCCACGCCTGCCGCGACGCCGGGAGCGCCTCTGCACGTCGACGAGATCCGGACGCTGATGTGGCAATCGGCCGGCCTGTTTCGCGCGCGGGAAGGACTCGCCGATGTCGTCGGCCGGCTCGACTCCGCGTATGCAGCGGAGGTGGGGGCGGGAGGGCCAGGAAAGGCGGTAGGGGCGGCGAGGGAGGGATGGGCAGAAAGCGGCAGAGGAGCGAGAACGCTCGACGACTGGCGGCGATTCAACCTGCTCACCGTCGCCCGCCTGATCGCCAGGGCGGCGCTGCGGCGGGAAGAGAGCCGCGGAGGTCACTTCCGAGCCGATTTTCCGCACCGAGACGACGAGCGCTGGAAGGTGCACCTCGTCGACTGCCTGAGAGCCGACTGCATACAATAGGTCTTTGTTCGTGCAGGTCCGCCTGAAGGCGGACACTACGTACGAGTTGTGAGAACTCCGCTCAGAACCCATGTCGAAGAAAACTGAGAAAGCGACCGACACGTTCGTTACCGAGATCACACCGCGCTCGCAGGATTTTTCCCGCTGGTACCTCGACGTGGTGCGCCGCGCCGAGCTCGCCGATTATTCACCCGTGAAGGGGTGCATGGTGATCCGGCCCTACGGGTACGCGATCTGGGAGCTGATCCAGCAGGCGTTCGACGCCGAATTCAAGCGCACGGGGCACGTGAACGCGTATTTCCCGCTGTTCATCCCCGAGGGGCTGCTGATGAAAGAGGCGGAGCACGTCGAGGGCTTCGCTCCGCAGGTGGCCTACGTCACGCACGGCGGCGGAGAGGAGCTCGAGGAAAAGCTGGTCGTTCGGCCGACCTCGGAAGCGATCATCGGCACGATGTACGCCAAATGGGTGCAGTCGTGGCGCGATCTGCCGATTCTGATCAACCAGTGGGCCAACGTCGTCCGCTGGGAGAAGGTGACGCGGCCGTTTCTGCGCACGACCGAATTTCTCTGGCAGGAGGGGCACACGGCGCACGAGACCCATGACGAAGCGGAAGCCGAGACCCGGATGATTCTCGATCTGTACGCGACGCTCGCCGAACAGGTGCTCGCGATGCCGGTGGTCAAGGGACAGAAGAGCGACAGCGAAAAGTTCGCCGGCGCGCTCCGCACCTATTCGATCGAGGCGCTCATGGGCGATGGCCGCGCGCTGCAGGCAGGGACCTCGCACAACCTCGGGCAGAACTTCGCGAAGGCGTTCGACATCACCTTTCAGGCGCGCGACAAGTCGGTGCAGCACGTGTGGGGCACCTCGTGGGGCGTGTCCACGCGGCTCGTGGGCGGCGTGATCATGACCCACGGCGACGACAGCGGCCTCGTCCTGCCGCCGAGGGTCGCGCCGTATCAGGTCGTGGTCGTGCCGATCGGGCGCGAAAACTGGCGAGAGACGGTGCTGCCGCGCGCGCGGGAGATTCAGCGAGAGCTGACGGGGGCCGGCATCCGCGTCACGCTCGACGAGCGCGACGAGCGGCCCGGATGGAAGTTCGCGGAATGGGAACTGCGCGGCGTTCCGCTGCGCCTCGAGATCGGTCCCAAGGACATCGAGAAGTCCCAGGTGCTGCTCGCGCGGCGCGACACGCGTGAAAAGGCGGGCGTCCCGATGGACGGCCTCGCCACGCACGTGCGCGGGCTGCTCGACGACATTCAGCGTACGCTCCTCGAACGCGCGCTCCAGTTCCGCGCCGAGCACACGCAGGGGGCCGCCACCTACGATCAGTTCAAGGAAGCCATGGAAGGACGGCCCGGCTTCGTCATCGCGCCGTGGTGCGGATCCGCGGAGTGCGAGGCGCAGATCAAGACCGACACGCAGGCGACCATCCGCAACATGCCGCTCGATGGATCGGCTCCGGGAGGCACGTGCGTCCGGTGCGATGCGGCGGCGAAGGCGGAGGCATGGTTCGCGAAGGCCTACTGACGCCGATTCGTGTCCTCGCCGCGGCGGCGCTTGGCGTGGCGCTCGTCGGCCATGCGGCGACCGCGGCGCCCACGTGGAAGCGCATCACAGGCCAGCACGTCGTCGTGTTCGGGACGCAGCCCGAGGGGGCGCTCCGCCGCATGGCGGTACAGCTCGAGCAGTTCCACGTGGTTCTCGGCGCGATGATCGGTCCCGGCGGCCCCGGGACCCAACCCTCCGCCGTTCCGACGCCGGTGTATGTTTTCGACCGCGCTCGCGCCATGCAGCCGTTCGTTCCGCTGCACAACGGGAGGCCGATCGAGGTCGCCGGCTACTGCCATTGCGGCTCTGATTCCCGCGAGGGCTTCATCGTGTTGAGGACGACGGAGTGGCAGGGCGTCACCGAAACCGTTCTCCACGAATACACGCATCGCGTGATGGGGATCGCGCTCCCCGCCATGCCCGCATGGCTGAACGAAGGGCTGGCGGAGTATTTCAGTACGTTTCGCGTGTTGTCTGATGGCCGGCGCGCCGAGGCTGGACGTGCCCTGGCCCATCATGTGCGCCTGCTGCGCGAGCAGTCCATCACCGTGAGTGAACTCGTAGCCGACGAACGGACGTCCACCGCGTACGACGACTCCCAACGCCGGTCGGTCTTTTACGCCGCCGCCTGGGCGCTCACCCATTACCTGCTCACGGAAGATCCGGAAGGACTCGGCAAGATCACTGCGTATCTGAACGCGGTCGCCGCCGGCAGTCCATTGGCTGACGCCTTCGCCGAGCATGTCGGCGACGCCGCTGCGCTCGACAAGCGTTTGCGGTCGTATGTCGGGCGCGTGGCGTTCAAGACACAGACCTTCGCGGTCGACGAACGCAGTCGCGTAGCGCCGCCTGAAACGGCTGCCGCGCTGTCGGACGCGGAAGTCGCCGCACGGCTCGGACGTGTTCAGCTGAGCATCGGCCGTGAGGACGAAGCGCAATCGCGCATCGAATCGGCAGCATCCGAAGGAGGTGGCGCGCAGGCGGCCCTGAGTCTTGGACTGCTGCGGCTCCAGCAGCGACGCCGGGAAGAAGCCTGGGCGCCGCTCGAAAAGGCGGCTGCGCTCTCGCCCGAGGATCTCAGCACGCAGTTCGCCGTGGCGCAGGCGCTGTTCGCCGAGGTGCGGCCGTTCGCCGGCGATCCGCCTCCGCCGGCCGCCCAGAAGGCGGCTGCAGAAGCCGCGGCGCGCGCGGCCGCGCTCAATCCGCACTCGGCGGATGTACTCGCCCTCCATGCGTTGTTCGAGTGGACGGTCAGCGAGCGGCTGCCCGAGGCGAGAGCCGCTCTCGCGCGAGCGATCGCGCTTGCGCCAGGCCGGCGCGTCTATCGCCTGTGGCTGGCTGAAATCTACGCCGGCGAGGGCGAATTTCCAACGGCGCGCCGCCTCCTGGCGGAGCTCGCCGTAACTGCCGGCGGGGACTCAGTCGCCGAGCGCGCCCGCGAGCGGCTGTCGCGGCTGGACACAATCGGCTGGATCAGCGCGGAATACGCCGATCGGCTGGCAGCGGAGGCGAAAGCGAAGTCGGCCGCGGATCGGTAGGTCCGCGGCAGGTCCGCCTGAAGGTGGACCCGACGTCCGTTTCGTGATTTCGTGTTTTCGTGGCGTGTGCTTCTGCCGTCGAATCCGCTATTCGGCCATGTCGGGGGCTGCGCCGCGGATACGTCTCGCGCCGAAGATCCAGGCGACGCCGATACTGAGGCCGTAGAGGCCGATCATCGGCGCCGCGAAGATCCCGAGCGTCATCGGATCGCCGGTCGGCGTGATCACGGCGGCGACGATGAAGATGAGCAGCAGCGCGATCTTGAAGTGCTTCACGAGAAAGCGCGCCGTGAGCACCCGCATCTTCGCGAGGAAGAACACGACCGTCGGCATCTGGAACACGATGCCGATGCCGAGCAGCATCTTGATGTAGAGGCCGAACACGTCGGCGAGCCGCGGCATGAACGCGAGGTCGGACGTGTCGAAGCTGCCGAAGAACACCATGATGAACGGGAACGCGATGTAGTGATTGAAAGACGCCCCCGCGAGGAAGCCAATCGAGGAAAACAGGACGAAGGGAATCGCGAAACGCTTCTCGTTCGAATACAGGCCCGGAGCGATGAACTTCCAGACCTGGTACATGATCACCGGCGACGCGAACACCGCGCCTGCAATGAGCGAGATCTGAACGTACAGCGAAAACGCCTCGCCTGGCTGCGTGTACATCAGCTGCCGGCCGGGCGGCAGGGAGCGGACCGCCGGGCCGGTGAGGAACGTGTAGATTTCGGTAATGAAGAAGAAGCTGGCGATAATCCCTACGAGGACGCCGAGGCATGCGTTGATGATCCGTTTCCGGAGCTCGTCGAGGTGCTCCAGAAAGGACATCTTGCCCGACGAAAAATCCTCCTCGTCGTCGGGGGGCTGCGCCTGGAGGGCGCCTGACTGAGTGCCGGGAAACGGGACGAGCGCCATGGCACGACTCGGCTGCGGCTATGCGCCCTGATCAACCTTACCGGCGGGCACCGGCTCTTCCGCAGGGGGCGTGACGGCGACCGGCCCTTCGGCGGCGACGGCCGGCCTGGGCGTTTCGACGCGGGTCCGCTGCTGTTGCTCTTCCATGCGAATCTCCTCGTCGAGCGTGTTCTTCAGTTCGTTCGAGGCGCGCTTGAACTCGGCGAGGCTCTTGCCGAGCGACCGGCCCAGTTCGGGCAGCTTTCGGGGACCAAAAATGATTAGAGCGATCACAAAAATGATGATCAGCTCGGGCATCCCAATGGAACCAAACATACGTCTCCTACTTTCGCAAGCCGGGGCGGGGGCGTCGCTGTCATTATAACCGGGACGGACACGGAAATCCGCCGTTTTTCGCCCTGAAGTCATTGCTCACGTGGAAGTTATCTGCTAGGATGCGAATCATGCGACGCTACCGCGCTGTGTCCACCGTGCTGTTCGCTCTTGCTCTGTCCGCGCTCGTCGGCGGCCTGTTTGGAGGAAGCGCGCTCGCGACCGATGAGCGCGTCCCGGACCATTACAAGACCTTCGGCGCGGCGCTCAGCGCGATCCAGGCAAATTACGTCGATAGCGTCGAGTCGGATCGGCTCGTCTACGGGGCCATCCGCGGAATGCTCGCCACGCTCGATCCGCATTCGAGCTTTTTCGATCCCCGCGAATACGCGCAGATGCGCGAGCGGCAGGAAGGGCGGTATTACGGGATCGGCGTCCAAATCCAGCAGATCGACGGAGACATCCGGGCGGCGAGCATCTTCGAAGGTTCGCCCGCCTACAAGGCTGGCATCCGGCGCGGCGACGTGTTCGCGCGAATCGCCGGCGAAGACGCCAAAGGCTGGACGACGGAGCAGGCGATGTTGAAGCTGCGCGGCGCGAAGGGGACGCCGGTGCGCATCGACGTCCGCCGCTCCGGCTACGAAGAGCTCATCGCAATCGAGCTGCAGCGCGACGAGGTCCACATCCTCACCGTTCCCGCCTACTTCATGCTGGACGACACGACCGGGTACATCCACATGAAGGATTTCGGCGAGAACACGGATCGCGAGGTGAAGCAGGCGCTGCGCGAGCTCACCGCCAAGGGGATGAAGCGGCTGCTGTTCGACGAGCGGGGCAATCCCGGCGGACCGCTCGACCAGGCCATCAAGGTGGCCAACGAATTCCTCCCCGGCGGCAAGATGATCGTGTACACGCGCGGCCGCGTGGCCAACTCGGACCAGGACTACCGTGGTCAGGAGGAAGGCGAGTTCACCGGCATTCCCATGGTGGTGCTCACCAGCCGCAACAGCGCGAGCGCCTCGGAGATCGTCGCCGGCGCGCTGCAGGATCACGACCGCGCCCTCATCGTCGGCGAGACGACGTTCGGCAAGGCCCTCGTCCAGTCGGTGTATCGCATCAGCTCGGGCGCGGGCCTCGCGCTCACCACGGCGCACTATTACACGCCGAGCGGCCGGCTCATTCAGCGCCCCTGGGACGACTCGTTCGACGAGTATCTGAGCTATTCGATGCGCGATCAGGACGTGAACAAGCCGCACAACGCGAGCGACCTGAAACGGACGGCGGCCGGACGCCCGGTCTACAGCGGCGGCGGCGTCGAGCCGGACAAGCACATAGCCGGGCCGGTGGAAGGATTCAATCCGACGCCCTTCGGGCGGCTGCTCTACAACCGCCTCACCTTCGACAATTACGCGCAGAAGTTCACCGCCGAAGGCGACAACCGGATCACGCAGCGGTCCACGGGACGTCAGACAGTGGGCCGTCAGTTCGTCGTGGACGAATCGATGATCGCGGACTACAGAGAGCACCTGAAAACCGAGCGCATCCGGATCGACGAGGAAGCGTTCCTGAAGGATCGCGAGTTCATTCGGGCGATGATCCGCTTCCGTATCGAGGAGGCGGTGTTCGGCATCGCCGAAGCGCGTCGCCACCTGATTGCCGTCGATCCGCAGGCACAGGCCGGCATCGCGCTCTTCGGCGAAGCACAGAAGCTGTCGGGGCTGGGCAGACTGCGATCTCAGGTAGGTCAGTAGCCCTCATAGGTCGTTCGACCACAATGAGTGGGGCTACGGTTTGCCCTTGCCACAATAGATAGACGCTGCTACACTCACGACCGTTTTGCGGCCCCGGGGCCGCCTGTCCAACCAGGCGAAAAAGGGCTCAGAAGCGGTCCGTTGTCACTCTGCATCCCAGCCAGAGACGGTTGTCCCAACATGTCCGGCGTCCGCCGGAGTCTGGTGCGTTCATGCGTCTCGAACGATTAGAGATCAACGGCTTCAAGTCGTTTTCCGATCGGTCGGAGCTCGCCTTCGACAAAGGCGTCACGGCGATTGTCGGACCCAACGGGTGCGGCAAGAGCAACGTGGCGGACGCCATCACCTGGGTCATGGGCGAGCAAAGCGCCAAGAGCCTTCGGGGCGACCGCATGGAGGACGTGATCTTCAGCGGGAGCGATGCGCGAAAGCCGACGGCCGCCGCCGAAGTCCGCCTGCGGTTCAGCGGTGTGGTGAAGACCGTCACGGGCCCTGCGTTCATGCCGGCCGCGGGGCATGCGGAAAGCGGAAACGGCAACGGTCACGCCGCCGCAGCCGCACATGCGAACGGCAATGGCGATCCCAACGGGAACGGCCTGGCAGGCGGGAACGGGCATCATTCAAACGACGCGGCGCACGGCAACGGCGCCGGCGGCCATTCCGACCAAGCGGCGTTCAACCGGGCCGACGCCGAAGAGCTGATTCAGTCCGTCGCGCGAGAGGTCGAAGTGACGCGGCGCCTGTATCGCTCGGGCGAGAGCGAATACCTGATCGACGGCCAGGTGTGCCGGCTGCGCGACATCCACGATTTGCTGATGGACACCGGGTTGGGCGCGAAGGCGTACGCGATTATCGAGCAGGGCAAGATCGGCCTGATCCTGAGCTCACGGCCCACGGACCGGCGGCAGCTCATCGAAGAGGCGGCGGGCGTCACCCGATACAAGGCGCGCCGGCGCGCGGCGGAGCTCAAGCTCGAAGCGGCGCAGCAGAACCTCACGCGGATTGACGACATCGTGTTCGAGGTGGAAAAGCAGCGCGGCACCCTCAAGCGCCAGGCGGCGAAAGCGAAGCGGTACCAGAAGCTGCGCGACGAGCTGAGGCGCTGGGAAAAGGTGCTGTTTGCCCGCAAGTACCGGCAGCTCGCCGAGACGATCGAGTCGGCGAGAGCGAGGGTCGTCGAAGCGAGAGAGCGCGAGTCCAGCGCCGCAGTAAATCTCTCCGCAGTGGAGGCCGATCTCGGCCGCGTGCGAATCGAACTCGCGGAGGCCGAATCGCGCGCCGCGTCCCGCCGCGAAGCGGCGCATGCGTGCGAGCTCGGCATCAACCGGCGGCAGCAGCAGATCGCATTCGACAGGGAACAGGTTCAGGCGCTCGGCGCCCGCGTCGGGGCAGGCGCGATCGAACTCGAGGCGCTCGAAGCGCGGCGCGAGCCTGCGCGCGCGGCGCTCGCGACGCGCCGCGAAGCGGCGCTGGCGGCCAACGACGAGCGCGACCGCGCCTCGGCCTCGCTCGCGGCCGAATCAGACGCCTACGATGCGGCGAGCCGCGTCATCGAAGGCTTCGAGGCGGACGTGGAGGCGGCCAGAAGCGAAGTGTTCTCCGCCATCAACTCGGCGACGGCGCTGCGGCACTCGCTCGAGCACGCCGCGTCGGCGCGCGATCGAGTTGCAGAGACGTTGTCCAAGCTGCAGGTCGAAACCGACGATGCGCGGATCGAGTCGGAACGCGTAGCCGTCGACCGCGCGGCCGCCGCCGACGGACTGCGGCGCGCGCAGGACGCCATCGAAACGACGCGCATGGCAAGGGCGGCACGCGAATCGGAGCTGGCGAGCGCACGAATCGAGCACGAATGGCGGGCCCGCTCGGTGCGCGCCTGCGAGCACGAGCTGGCAGGGCTCGAGGCGCGAGCGGCGTCGCTGCGCGAGCTCGAGATCGCCCGCGCCGAGTACAGCGATGCGGCCCGAACGCTGCTCGCCCAAGCGAACGGACAGGTGAACCAGCGGGGAGCGGTCGCCGACTACCTCGATGTGGAAGCGGGTTACGAAAAGGCGGTCGAGGCCTGTCTCGGCGATCTGCTCGAACACGTGGTTGTCGAGCGGCGCGAGCATGCGGCGGCCGGGTTTGCGCTCGTCAACGAGCAGCAGGCCGGCCGGTGCGGATTTCTCGTTGCGGAGCCGGCCGGCGTTCTGCACGACACGTCGATGCCTGCCTCCGAAACCGAGCCGCCCGCCGGAGGGCTCTCCGCGCTGTCATCCGTCGTGCGCGTGACCGGCGCATTCGCCGCACCGATTCGGAAGGCGCTCGGAAGCGCGTGGGTCGCCCGGTCTTACGACGAGGCCGCCGCGGCCGCCGGGCTCACCTCGCTGCCCGTCGCGACCGTCAACGGCGAGCTCTTCAGAGGCCCGCATGTCGTCACCGGAGGCAAGGGCGACCGCTCGCGAGGCATTCTCGAAACGAAGCGGCAGATCCGGGAGCTCACCTCGCGCATCGACGCCGGACGCGAGTCGGTCGGCCGCCTGGCCGAGGAGGCGTCGGGCTTTGAAACCGCAATCGCGCAGGCGGGGCAGGCGATCGCCGCACTGAACGCCGAGCACCACAAACAGGAAAAAGCCGTGGTTGCGTTCGAATCGCAGCTCTCGCACGCCGCCGACGAAGAAGCACGCCTCGCGCAGAAGTTCGAGCAACTCGCGCGCGAGCGGCGGCAGGCCGAGGAGGAACGCGACAGCCTCGATCGCCGCACCGAGGAAGCGCGAGCGTCGATCGCGCGGATCGAGTCGGAACAGGCCGTGGCCGACGAGCAGCTGACGGCCGCTCAGCGCCGCCTGTTCGAGGCGCGGGAAGCGGCGCAGGAGCTAAGCCGCCGCGCCGCCGACGCGGGCGCCGCGCACGCGGCGCTCATCGAGCGCGCGGCAGCGCTCGAGGGCGACGTCGCGAGGCTGGAGGACGCCGCCTCCGAACTCGAGGCGCGTGTGTCCTCGCTTGCCGCCGAACTGGCCGACGACCAGCGCCGGGTGGAGCACCTTGTCATCGCTATCGCCGAGAACGAATCGCATCTCGACGGGGACGTGCAGACGCTCGCGGCGCTGCGGCAGGAGGTCGGTGAGGCTGACGAAGCCGTTTCATTCGGGCGATCGCACACCGAAACGCGCGAAACCGCGATCAAGACGGCGCGTGCCGATCTCGACGCGCTCCGTGCGGCTGTCGCCGAGCTCGAGATCGCCCGGGCCACGGCCGAAAGCGACCTCTCGCATCTCGCGGTCACGTGCCTGGAAACCGTCCAGGCAACCCTCGACGAGGTGATGGCCGATGTCGCGCGGATGGAGCGCGACGGGGCCATGACGCCGGATGCGCGGGTGATTTGCGCTGAGGAGGCGGACGAGGGCGAGGACGCCGGGGCCGACGGAGCGGCCGTCGCGGATGCGGCCCTTGCCGCCGCCGAACAGCGCACTCTCAGCGCGGAAGAAGCGATCGCGGCGCTGCGCGCAAAGATCGACCGGCTCGGACCGGTGAACATGATGGCGATCGAGCAGTTCGACGAGCTCGAGACGCGCCACGCGTTCCTCACGACTCAGCGGAAGGATCTAATCGACTCGATTGCGCAGACGACCGAAGCGATCAAGCGGATCGACGAGACGACGCGGCAGCGCTTCGCCGACGCATTCGCGGCCATCAACCGGAACTTCCAGCAGACCTTCAGCACGCTGTTCGGGGGCGGACGGGCCGGCCTGACGCTGCTCGACGAGAACGATCCGCTCGAAAGCGGCATCGAGATCATCGCGCAGCCCCCGGGCAAGCGGCTGCAGAGCGTGCAGCTGCTCTCCGGAGGCGAGAAGGCGCTCACCGCGATCTCGCTGATGTTCGGCCTCTTCAAGTACAAGCCGAGCCCCTTCTGCCTCCTCGACGAGATCGACGCGCCGCTCGACGACGCGAACATCGGCCGGTTCGTGGAGATGCTTCGCGGTATGCAGCAGCACACGCAGTTCATCCTCATCACGCACAACCGCAAGACCATGGAGATTGCGGACCGCCTGTACGGCGTCACCATGGAGGAGCCCGGCGTCTCGAAGCTGATTTCCGTGCAGATGAATTGAGGCCTTCTGAGCTCGGGGTTCGACGAGCTCGCCATGAGGCACCCCGCAGCGCGACGCCGCTGGCCCGTATCCGGCCGCGCCGATCCTGATTACACTGAAGCAGCCATGCGGCGCTTCTCCGGCCGGGCGCTGGTCTCCTCGAAGGCGAGCGCCGCCAGCTTCCTCCTCGTCTTTGTCGCCTTCGGGGCCGGCGGATCTGCATGCGGCGGACCGCAATCCGCCCAGCTGACCGGCCGCGCCACGGACGAATGGAACCGGACGTATCCGCTCGAGCCTGGCGGCGAAGTCGAAATCGCCGGCGCAAACGGCTCCATCGCCGTTGAACCGGCCACCGGCGACTCCGTCGCCGTGCGCGCGACCAGGATCGCCCATGCGCCGACCGACGCGGCGGCGCGTGAAGTGCTGCCGCGGCTGAAGTTCCGCGAGGCAATTCAGCCGGCGAAAGTCAGCATTCAGAGCGGCCGGCTCGAGGGCATCGTCATTGGCGTGAAAATCGAAGTGAGCTATCAGGTGAGCATGCCGCGGGACGCGTCCGTGCGCCTGCGGATGACGAACGGCACGATCAACGTGTCCGGTATCACGAGGACGACCTTCGCCAGCGCGACCAACGGTCACGTGATCGGTAAATCACTCGCCGGCGGGGTGACTGCGCGCGCGACGAACGGAAACGTGACGGTCGACCTCGCCGCGCTCGGAAGCGACCCGGTCGAACTGCGCGCGACCAACGGCAGCGTACAGCTCCTGGTGCCGCAGGCGGTGAACGCGAACCTTCTCGCCACCGCGACCAACGGCCGCGTCGTGACCAAGGGGCTCGCGCTCACGCCATTCGGCGAACAGAGTGCGCGTCGCGTGCGAGGGCGGATCAACGCCGGCGGCACGCCAATCGAGGTGTCCACGGTGAACGGCACAATAGAAATCGAGGGCCGATGACCGGCTCGGGCGACGATCGGGACCGACACGCGTGAACGAAGATCGAGCCACCCGGTACCATCGGCTCAAGCGGCGCGCGAGCATCGCGTCGCTCGTCTGGGGCGCCGCGCTTCTCGTCGGGCTGCTCGCTTCCGGCGGCAGCGCGGCGCTCAGGGCCGCTGCCCAGGCAACTGCAGACGCCGTACCGCCCGGCTGGCACAGCGCCGCGACGGTGGCCGTCTACCTCGTCTTGCTGATCCTGGTGAACGAGATCGGCGGGCTGCCGATAGCGTTCTACAGCGGCTACATCCTCGAACGACGATACAGCCTCTCGACCGAGCGGCTGCACGGCTGGCTATGGGATCAGATCAAGTCGTTCGCCGTCGGCCTGCCGCTCGCGGTCTGTGCCGCGAGCATCGTGTACCTGTTCATTCGCCTCGCTCCGGGAGCGTGGTGGCTCCTCGCGGCGGCTGTGTTCGCGCTCGTCACGATCGGCCTGACGAACCTCGCGCCGGTGGTGCTCCTGCCGCTCTTCTACGACGTCAAGCCGCTCGCGCGCGAGTCGTTGCGCTCGCGGCTCGTGGCGCTGGCGGAGCGGGCCGGCGCCCGCGTGCTAGGCGCCTACGAGTGGGGTCTGGGGGCGAAGACGACGAAAGCGAACGCCGCGCTGGCCGGCCTGGGCGGCACGCGCCGGATCCTCGTATCCGACACCATGCTGAACGAATATTCGGACGACGAGATCGAAGTGGTGCTCGCCCACGAGCTCGCGCATCACGTCCACGGGGACATCTGGAAGGCGCTGTTGCTCGAGAGCGCGCTGATCGTGGTGGCGTTCTATGCAGCGGCGCGCGTGCTCGAGCCGGCGTCCTACGCGTTGGGACTCGAGGGTCCCGCCGATCCTGCCGGCCTGCCGATCCTGCTGCTCGCGGCCGGCGCCGTGTCGCTCGTGCTGCTGCCGGCCGCCCATGCGATGTCGCGCGCATGCGAACGGAGCGCGGATCGCTTTGCCCTGTCGGTCACCGGCAATCCGTCGGCGTTCGTTTCGGCCATGAAGCGCCTCGCCGCGCAGAACCTGGCCGAGGAGAACCCGTCCAGAGTCGTCCAGTGGCTCTTCTACAGCCACCCGCCGATTCGCGAGCGGATCGCGGCGGCGCATGCGTACAAGGAAGAGGTCCGCCTGAAGGCGGACACTACGTACGGTGGACGGTCCGCCTGAGGGCAGACACTACGTCCCACGGACCCAAAAACTCCTCTGCGTCCTTTCCGTCCTCGGCGGATTGACTTGTCGCGGTAATGATCGATGAAACACATGCCACTAAGGACGTTCGAGGTACTGCTAACATCGCGGCGATGAACCGCAGGACCCTCTTCAAGGCCGCGCTCGGCGCGGCCGCTGCCTTCACGTGCCCGAACTCTCGGTCGGCGGCGCAGGCTGCAAGTCACGACGGGCTCCCGCAGCCGGACGAGCCGCTCGTGTTCGCCGTTGGCGCGCGCGCTGGAAATCCCGTCACGCCAGGAGACGTCCAGATCGACGGTCTTCCGGTCCTTGCGTACCCTGCCGGCTCCCAGCGCTCGGGCACGCCGTCGCGCCTCGCACAGGTTGTTCTTGTCCGGTTCGATCCGGCGCTGCTGTCGGCCGAGACCGCGTCGCGATCGGCCGAAGGGATCGTCGCTTATTCGGCGGTGTGCACGCATACCGGTTGTGAGGTCAGCGAACTGGACAGCGGATCGGGATCGCTCGTCTGCCCCTGCCACGAATCGCGGTTCGACGCGCGCGACGGGGCAAGGGTCGCAAGCGGCCCGGCGCCGCGGCCGCTCGCGTCGTTGCCCCTGAAAATCGTCGACGGGACGCTTGCTGCCGCAGGCCCGTTCATCGGCCGCGTCGGCGCGGCGGAGATCCAGTGAGGCGAATGCGAACCACATGGGTCGCGGGGGCGGCCGGTCTGGCTGCGGCGTTTGCGTCGGTCGTGGTGACCGGTCAACCGCCCCGCGCGTATACCCGGGTCACCGACCAGCGCCTCCTCGATCCCGAGCCGGCCAACTGGCTGATGTACCGGCGCACGTACGACGGGTGGGGGTACAGCCCGCTCGCGCGCATCGATCGCGCGAATGTGGCCGGTCTGGTTCCGGCCTGGACGTTTTCGACCGGCGTCACCGACGGGCACGAAGCCCCGCCCGTCGTGAACGACGGCGTGATGTTCGTCACTACGCCGCGGGCTCAAGTGCTCGCGCTCGACGCCGCGACCGGCGATCTGTTGTGGCGGTACGCGCGCACGCTGCCGGACGATCTGGCGCAGATGCATCCGACCAACCGCGGCGTCGCGCTGTACGATGACAAGGTCTATGTCGCTACAGTGGACGGACATCTGGTCGCGCTCGACGCGGCCACGGGCTCGGTCGTGT